>Ga0209647_1000956_pt1 | contig 25742 bp, 25 predicted proteins | sample GraSoi_2013_60cm_FD_185827 | JGI IMG/M metagenome (GOLD analysis project Ga0209647, IMG submission 185827) | Grasslands soil microbial communities from the Angelo Coastal Reserve, California, USA - Sample 9_17_2013_60cm (SPAdes) (version 2) | ecosystem: Environmental > Terrestrial > Soil >... | reverse complement strand
ATCCGATATTGGCCCAACCGAACGGTATTCGGAAGCCGCCGCCATTACCCCAGCCACCATTGCCCCAAGCTCCTCTGCCTCCATTTCCCCAATGGAAACCTCCTCTGCCTCCATTTCCCCAACGGCCGCCGTTACCCCAACCGCCGTGGCCGCCTTTGTGCCAGTTCGCCCAGTTTACTTGGACTCCGTTTACTTCTCTAACGCCCGCTAATTGTTCGTCCGCGGCCTGAGAAAGCAGGTGCCTTACTCTGGCTACTCGATCGCCAATCCGTGCATCATTACTGGCCCCTGCGTTGATGGGACTCGCTTTCCCGTCCTTCGGAAGCAAACCAGCACAGGCCGCAATTTGCAGTGCAACTGCAATCAATGATTTGGATGTATTCATTTATCTGATATTTGGGGGCCAGCCTGAAGAGGATTCTCTTCCAGGTCCCTCCTTTAGACGAATCTACGGGAAAGCGGTTACAGTTGCCAAGCTGAAAGCGGAAGGGCGATGCGGCCCCTGATCGGTGGGGCGAAAAACTCGGCGCGCCGAGGATTGCCCACCATTTTGCGATCGGTTGCGCGCCGGTTTTGAGCCGCTCCGTGGACGTGCCATCTCCGATTGAAAGATGCGAAATCCTCGATCGAACTAACGATGCAATTCCGGACGCCCGTCCCGCAGCCACCTGCATGGAACGGCTCAAAACCGGCGCGGATCCGTCGCAAGGGCAATCGACTCGTCGGCGCGCCAAGTTTTTCGCCCTACCAATCAGGGGCGTATCGCCCATTCGCCCATTCGCCCATTCGCCCACGCGCCCTTTACACTCCCTCGGTTTGAAGCAAACTGTCTGGTCTATGGAAGTCGATTTTCAGGCCATCAAAGTTGAAGAACTGAAGAGCCGTTTAGGCGAACTCCGGAGGTTTCTTTGACTATCCTAGGCTGAAAACCCGACTGAGCGAGCTGGAAACGTTGATGGCAGGACCTGCTTTCTGGGACAATAAGGAACGAGCCCAGCAGGTGATCGACGAGGCCTCGACCGTACGCGCGAAAACCTTGCCGTTTTCTCAATTGACCGAAAAGACCGACGACCTGGAGGTGCTTCTCTCCCTGGCTAAGGAAGAAACGGACCCCTCCAGCCAGGAGAACGCCTTCCGCGAGGTAAACGGCGAGTATGAGAATTTGACCCGAGAACTCGAGGCCTTCGAATTGAAGATGCTGTTGTCGGGCGAGTTCGACAAGAATAATGCCTTTCTTACGATTCATGCCGGAGCCGGTGGCACCGAATCGTGCGATTGGGCGGATATGCTGCTCCGGATGTATCAGCGCTGGACTGAGCGCAGCGGCTTTTCCAACCAAATCGTCGACATCCAAGAAGGCGATGAAGCCGGGGTCAAATCGGTCACCATTCTAGTAAGCGGCGAATACGCTTATGGCTATCTGCAAACCGAGCGGGGTGTCCATCGCCTGGTACGCATATCTCCATTTGATGCGAACAAACGCCGCCATACCTCCTTTGCCAGTCTCGACGTCGTACCAGAGCTCAAAGACGACGTTGACATCGAAGTGAACGAGAGTGACCTCCTCATTGACACCTTCAGGAGCGGAGGCAAAGGCGGCCAAAACGTCAACAAGGTGGAAACTGCGGTCCGGATCACTCACGTACCCACGGGGTTAGTGGTAGCCTGTCAGGCAGAACGCAGCCAAGGCCGCAATCGGCAAATGGCCTTGAACATGTTGAAGGCGAAACTGCTCCAGATCGAACAAGACAAAAAGCAGGCCGAGATTGACCGCCAATACGGCGAGAAAGGTGAAATCGCCTGGGGAAGCCAAATCCGATCCTACGTTTTCCAGCCCTACCAGATGGTCAAAGATCACCGCACCGGGGTCGAAACCAGTAACGTCCAAGCCGTGATGGACGGCGACTTGGACGCCTTCATCGAAGGCAAACTCCGCGGCCTGACCAGTAAGAAAGCGGCGTCTGACGACGTCTGATCCAAGCTCGCCTTAGGCTCGCTCGGAATAGCAAATAGCAGATAGCAAATTAGCCTGGAAACCGAGCGCTCGGTAGTTACGGAGACCAATCTGCTATTTGCTATCTGCTATTTGCTATTCTGAACGAGCCTAAGCGAGTTCAGCCGCGGCCCAGCTCTTTCCCAGGTCAACTGGGCAAAGAAGAGCCCGATTACCGCCGCCACGAGCACATCAGAAAAAAAGTGCGCGTTGACATAGAGACGTGACCAGCCAATCGCACTGGCCAACACAAGAAAGCTCCACGCCCACCGGCGCCGGTAGGCAAACCCGATCGTCCCAAAAAAGGCGAACGCGGTCGCAGTATGCCCGGAAGGAAACGAATGAAACTTGTATTTCCCCAGTAACCATTGTCCCTGGTACCAAAGCCCATACCAACCTGGTGGCGCCTCGGAATTGTTAGGGCGCGCTCTCCCGGAAATCAGGCGCACAGCGTTAGTCAGCCCTCCTGCCAGCGTGCCCGCAATGATCATACAGAGAATCACTTTGACCAAAGTCCGTTTTCGGGCGAAGCCCACTCCGATTAATACGACCGCCGCGTACCCCATTAGCTCAGGCCAATCTCCAAATTTCGAAATCAAGCTGGCGACGTTCTGCACCCATTTAATCTGATGACCCGCGATCGCTCCGAAGACCATTTGGTCGAAATAGAATCCGAGGCAGGCCACCACGATCAAAATGACCAACCAAATCAACGGATCGAGCCAACTCGGCAAGGCGGCCGCGCGAGGCGGATTTTGCGGCGAGGGTTGTGCTCGTTGGGATTCCATTTCCACAACTCTGTCACATTGGTTGACGGCTTTGTCGAACAAGTCCTCCAATGATTCGCCCTCTGTTGCTCCTGTTCCTCGCGATCATAATCATTGATTCGCTCGGAAACAATACTCTTCCCCTCATCGATCGGGATGAACCGCGTTTCGCGGAGGCATCTCGCGAGATGCGTCAAACCGGTGATTTCGTGATCCCGCGAGTCAACGGCCAGTACCGCTTCGACAAGCCGCCGTTGATTTATTGGTGTCAGGTGGCCAGTACCGCTCTGCTTGGTGAGAGCGACTTTTCGGTCCGGTTACCCTCGGCGCTCTTCGCCGCCGCCACCGCCGTGCTCACCGCTGTCTGGGGGGCTCGTCTTTACGGGCGCAAAATTGGTCTTTGGTCGGGAATTATGTTCGGCAGCTGTCTCCAGCTATTCATTCATGGCCGGGCGGCCGTCGCCGACCTGCCGATGCTCTTCTTTTTCCTAAGCGCTACTTGGATCGCTTGGGAACGAATCACAAAACCGGAGTCTCGTTTACTTTGGCTCGGGTTTTACGTCTCCCTCGCTCTAGGCTTTCTCGCCAAAGGGCCAATTGCCCTGCTTCCCATTCTCTTCTCGGCCAACTTTTATCTATCCCAAAAGAAGCGTTTTTCGTTTCACGCAGGTTCTGCGCTTTTAGGGACCTTTCTTTTCGTATTGATTGTTGGCGCCTGGGGTATCCCAGCCTTAATCGCAACCAAGGGGGAGTTCTTTGCCATTGGTATTGGGCGGCATGTGGTCATGCGATCCGTCGCGCCCATGCAGAGTCATGGCGCCAATGGTCTGTTGGGCTACTGCCTTTCCCTTCCGTTCTATCTGATCACCATCTTTTTTAGTTTTTTTCCTTGGTGTATCTATCTGCCTCCGACGTTATTACGCCTCCGTCGAGGTATTGACCTTCCGGAACGATATCTCCTCGGCGGTGTCGCCTCGGTTTTCTTGGTATTTACGCTGATCCAAACCAAGCTGCCTCACTACACGTTGCCCGCGTTCCCACTCCTGGCCATCCTGACAGCTAGGAGTTTGAATCCAGCGGGTGCCGGTCGCTGGTTGGCCGGAGCCGCCGTCGCTTTGTATCTCTTGGTCTCCTCGATCGGGTTCGCCTTGGTGGCTCCTTATTTCCCGTCCAAGCCGGCTTACGAAAACGTTAAAGCATTGCTTACATCACAGACCCGAGCCGCATTTGCGAGCTACGATGAGCAAAGTTTGATTTGGTATTTCCGATACACAGTTAAGCCTTTCTTACTTCACGTCTCACCGTCAGAGGTTCCACATTTCATGAGTAGCTCACCGTCTGCCGTCTGCATCGTCACTAGAACGGACCTCGAACAAATCTCTGTCGATCCCGCCTGGCAGCAGACCGAAATCAAAGGATTCGATTTCGCTCGTTGGAAAGTACGCCGCTCTGATCCGCTCCCGATACCGTTCTTGCTTCCTGAACCCACGGACCTAGTCGTGCTGGTAAAAAACGCAGGTGGGTGAAGAGGTGAAAGGTCCATCGGCATCCCAACACCCCTGACCGGTGGGGCGAAAAACTCGGCGCGCCGAAGACTTGATTCTATATTGGACTAATCCGCGCCGGTTTTGAGCCGTTGCGTGCGCGGGCCATCTCTAGGATCGTCCGAATCGTCGCCAATTGTTCCTACCATGTGTGTCCGGATATTAATCGGCGATGCCACTCGCACGGAACGGCTCAAAACCGGCGCGAATCCCGCTTGATATTAGCCACATCCTCGGCGCGCCGAGTTTTTCGCCCTACCTTCGCCGTTCGCCACATCACTCCACCACTCCACACCCCCACTTGTCCGTTCGCGCTTTTCTTATAGGTTGACTGGTCCTCCTTTGCTTATGCGATCGTCCACTGTGACCGCTCTTCTATTGGCATTTTGTGTCCAGCCCGCTTGGGCAGACTTCGTGGTTAAGGAAACGGTGCAGAATGTCGGTCGGAATCAGGACGTGACCATCAAAGTGAAAGACAATCATTGCCGGATCGATGCTAACCCGGAAACGACCGCTCTTTTGGACACGCAATCAGGCGTTACCACGATCCTGTTGCATCAAACCAAAATGTTTCTGAACGTTAAAGCGGAAGAGCTCGGAGCCGAGGGCAACGCCTTAAAAAAACTCTTATCTCAACAGAGCGGGAACGAAGAGACCGTCGACTTTCAACCGACCGGGAAGAAGGAACAAATTAACGGCTACGATACAAACGAATTTGTCGGCAAAATCGCTGGGCTACCAGTACGCGTACAAATAGCGAAAGATTTTCCCAATTATCAGGCTCTCCTTAGCGCTTTGTATACCGCTCAGAATGCTCCCGGGTTAAATCTGTTTCGAGCTTTATCAATTCCACCGGACAAATACCCGGGGATGCCGATTCGCACGACTATCGAGCTTCTCGGGCAACCGGTAGTGACGACGGTCGACTACGTTCAGCAATCCACGCTCAGCGAAACTGAATTCACCATCCCCGAGGGTTACATCGAGCTCAAGCCGAGCGCATCTCCCAGTCCTAGTGCTAATGCGACCATGTCGCCTTCTCAGCCGTGAGAGCACTTATACTGGCGTCAGGCTCGCCCCGGCGAGCGGATCTGCTAACTAAGGCCGGATACCGTTTCACTGTTGTAACCAGTCCAGCCACTGAGTTGATAGCGGACTTTCTGACGCCGTGCGAGCTCACGCTTTTCAATGCCCGGCGCAAGGCTTTCGCCGTCGCCCCACGACATCCTGAGGCCGTCGTGTTAGCCGCAGATACTATCGTCGCGCTCGGCACCAAAACATTCGGTAAACCAAGAGATCTTGAGGAAGCGCGATCATTTTTGGAACAACTGTCGGGACGCACCCACTCGGTCGTCACCGGAGCCGCCATCGTACTCTACTCCCAGTCCCGCCTCTGCTACGAGGTTGCGCAATCCGAGGTCACATTCAGAGAATTAGCCTCTCCGGAGATCGAAGCTTATCTGAACCAAATAAACCCCTTAGATAAAGCCGGCGCCTACGCCGCCCAGGCCGATGCAAACTCCATCATCGAGAATATTGCCGGCTCCTTCACCAACGTAGTCGGACTCCCCATGGAGAAGATCACGGTCTCGCTGGCTAGGTTCGATATTGAGCCGGGGTAGCGGAACTCGCTTAGGCTCGTTCGGCAATAGCAAATAGCAGATAGCAAATTGGTCCAGGGCTGGGTAGCTATGACGGCCTTTTGCTATTTGCGATTTGCTATTTGCTATTCCGAACGAGCCTGCGCGAGTTCGGAGCTAGAGCTGCGGTCCCACCCCAATATCCCGGAGCATGACCCGAATCTCTTCCTGGTGCTCAGGATCTTTGGCTTGCTGCAAGGCCTTTTGCAGCAGATCCGCACCGGCGCGCACATTACCTTTTTGCCCCATTACATACCCTTTGCCGGCCAGAGCCAGGTAATTGTTTTGATCCAGCGAGAGCGCCTTCTCGTAATCAGCCCCGGCCTGATCCCATTGCTTGAGCTTGGAATACACATCTCCCCGGCGAACGTACAAATCCGCATCATCCGGCTTCATTGAGAGGAGATGGGTGAAATCACTGACTGCCTTCGCCGACTCTCCGTTTGTAACAAAGATATAGGCGCGCCCCGTATAATACTCGCTTTTATCCGGCGCTAATTCGATCGCCTTGTTAAAATCATTTAGCGCATTGGCTTTGTCGCTCTTTTTCAACTCGGCGAACCCTCGCCCGGCATAAAGCGACGCGTCCTTTGGCTGGAGTTGCAGCGCTTGCGTGTAGTCTGCGATTGCTTTATCGAACTCTCCCGCCCGACGATACGCTTCTGCGCGTTCCTTAACTGCCTCCAAGTTGTGCGGGTTCACCGCCACCAAAGTATTCAGATCTTCTAACTCTTTAGCCGGATTATTGGTGCGCAGATAGGCCAATGCTCGAGCCCAGAGCGCAGTTTGCTCTTTGGGATTCTTTTCTAAGATCTTCCCGTAGTCATCGATCGCTTCCTGCCATTTTGCACTGCCGGCATAGACTTTGGCTCGGGTCACGTAGTTCTGCGGATCGTCCGGTTTGGCTGCGATCAGCTTATTAAGATCTTCGATCGCTTTGTCCGGTTCTTTTTTCTCGATGTAAACAAAGGCTCGATAACGCAAAGCGTTTTCGTCATCGGCCTTGGCCTGAATTACGGCATCAAAATCCTTCTCGGCATCATCGAGCTTACCCAACTCAAAATAGGCATATCCGCGGTTGAAACGGGTAACCACGTCATTCTCTTGCACTTTGAGGATCTCATCATAGTCCCCGACCGCCTTATCCCATTGCTTAAGATGCGCGTACATGGACGACCGATTCCGGCGGTACATCGGATCATTCGGAGCGAGCTCTACCGCCTTGGAGAAGGCCTCCATCGCCTCGTTAACCTTCCCTTCCTTCACTAACTGCACGGCCCGCGTCGTGTAGTCTCGGGCGGTCTCTTCGGCAAAACACGTCCCTATCCACAGCACCCCTAGAATGGCGACCAGGCCAATTTGTCTAAACATGGCTATCCAATCGTATGATATTTTCGTCATATCAAGAGTGGAGCGTGACCGCGTTTTTTCGTCCTCGTCCTCGTCCTCGATAAGCCGTGCCACTCCGCAAAGCGCTGAACCATTCTTGCCACCCATTCAACCCGCATTTCGACGCGCTCGATATCGAGCGCCCCACCCGTTCGCTTTTTCCGTACAAAATTTTGCAAACAAAACTGGGCGTTGTACGTCTAATCGAAGGAGCATTGCTCCAGCTTGCCGGTTACAATAGGACGATATGCCTGGAAGAATCTGTTCATTGGCCCTAATTGCGTTGCTAGCGTCTTTGTGCGGCTGCTCTTCTATCGGCACCGGACCAAAGTCTTCTTCATCCCAGACAATTGGGGGTTCGGCGAAAGTCGCACGCACCAGCGGAACCGAAGTCCATCCGTCCCCTCTTTCGTCGGCCACTAACGAGACAGGATTCCGCGGACTAAGCTTAGCCAACTTTTACGAGCGAATCGTAGGCGGCCAAGTTGTTGAAGCCACCAAGGATCAAATTGTCGTCGAAGCCAAGGCGTCCAAGCCTGCATCGGATCCTGTCGCCCTCACCAACGACGCCATTATCACAACATCGGTTCGCGCCCGCATCGCTCGCGAAGCAAAACTGCGAAACAAGGATTTCCAGGTGACCTCCAATGACGGTGTCGTCTCGATCCGAGCTCAACAAGATTCTCTGGATGACGCGCTCGCCGTGATCAATCTGGCCCTGGGAGTAACCGACGTCCGGGAGGTTGTTTACATCCTGCCAACCAGGGTGTGATGGGGGAGGAGCTAGGAGCTGGAAGTCACCTTTCACTTCTCACGTCTTGAATCTCACTACCTAATCACGTAATTAATTCCCTCGGTATGCCTGCTGATCGGCTCAGTTCGACGGCTGGGGGGAACGCCCACTTCGAAACCACGCAGTGGGGTCTGGTGGCTGCTGCTGCAGCCGGCGATGAAAAGGGTAAAATCGCTCTTGAGAGTCTCTACCGCAGTTATTGTGCTGGCAGGAGAAAGGTGATACCTCCGCGTTCCAAGCACACTTTGCTGACCCGAGCGGGAGCCTCCATCCCACCGGCATGGTCACACCGCTCAAGGTCCAATGTGCGTTGGCGGACCGGAACTTTGCTGCCGCGGAAAAAATACTCGATTCCGATCCCACCGAGGAATTTAGCACCGTTGACGGCAGATTTACCTCCCGTGACGAGTTGAAGGGTTGGATTGCACGCTCCGCGGGTGACGAAATTGCCGCCAAACAGGCCTACGAAAACGCTCGTCAGTACTATGAATCCCAAGTGCAGAAATGGCCTGACGATCCTTTTCCTTTGATGTCGCTGGCCACGTGTCAAGCAGCGCTTGGTCAACATGAGGAAGCGATCGCAGACGCGCGCAAAGCCGTTGCCATGCGACCGCTCTCTGAGGATGCGGAAAGCGGACCACCACTCCTGGTAGACTTGGCTCAAGTCTACCTTTGGGCAGGAGAAGATAAATTGGCGCTCAAGCAACTATTAGCACTCGAGAACACCCCATGCGCTCTTAACTACGGCTTCCTGCGCAAGGTCCCAACCTGGGATGCCCTGCGGGGCAATCCCGAGTTCGAGCAATTGCTTTCGCGGCTCAAACCAATCCCCGTTGAAAATAGACCGCAGTGAGATGGCACGGGGGAAGTAATCAGTAATCAGTGAGTCAGTAATCAGTAATCAGTTCAAGAAGTCGGCAACCCCAACTAACAATCAGCTTCCTAGAGGACGATTGGGATCGAAGTTCAGCAACAGAACGCACTGATTAGTGACTCACTGATTACTGATTACTGATTACTTTCGCACCACCTCTCACCTCTAACTTCTCACCCGTCACCCCTCACTGCTTCTCCGGCGTCGCCGTTGGCCCCGGAGAAGCTTTCGCTCCTGCGCGTTTCAACAACTGAAACAACTCGCTATCGGTTGAGAGGACAATGGTGGAATCCTTCGTGAAAATCTTCCGATACGTATCCAAGGTTTTGAGAAACGTATAAAACTCGGCCGCCTGCGGATTCTGCGTGTAAGCGCGAGCGTAGATCTCACTGGCTTTAGCGTCAGACTCTCCGCGAATCTTTTGCACCTGAAGGTAAGCGTTAGATTGGATTTCATTCAGGTCCCGCTCACGTTGACCCGCGATTCGGGCTGATTCGCCTTCACCCTCGGCTCTGAACCGTTGCGCGATTTGGAGTCGCTCACTGATCATCCGTTGATAAATACGATCCAGGACGTCAGGATTGTAATTGACTCGTTTGATCCGGAAATCGAGCACCGTAATACCGAACTCCGACAGTTTCTGCACGGCGGCAGTCCTGATTTCGTCCTCGATCTTTTGCCGGCCAAACTGGATCGGAGGCAGCACGCCAATCACCCCGGTCGCACCTTTGAGAGTTTCATCCCGCACCGGTTGACGACTCTTATCCGTGCGCACGATCTCGATCAGGTCGTGTTTAGCGATCGAGTTCCGGGTCTCGCTACCCAAGATATCTTCAAGACGCGACTGCGCGCTGCGCTCATCGTGCAAACGAACGAAATAGGTTTTCGGATCTTCGATCCGCCAGCGAGCAAAAGTATCGACATGGATATAGGTTTTATCCCTGGTTGGTATCGCCACCGGTGCTCCGTCCCATTCCAGAAACCGTTTATCTAGCGTATTCACGGCTTGCACAAACGGCAATTTGAAATGCAACCCGGGCTCAGTGATCGGCTCTCCGACCGGTTGCCCAAACTGGGTAATGATCACCTGTTCAGTTTGATCCACCGTGTATACCGACAAAGAAATCACCAGGAGAGCCACGAAAACCGCCGCCAACACCGTTACTAAAAGTCCACCTTTTTTCATTGCGTTTTACCTCCAATCACCAATCACTTCTCCCCCGTCACCGCCTCGGCCCCTTTATTCAGCGGCAGAATTGGCAGCAACTGCCGCAAGGATTCGTCCACGATAATTTTTGGTCCCGTTGCCGGCAGCACATCTCCCATGGTCTCGAGGTAGAGACGCGTCCGGGTAATAGCCGGCGCCTTAATGTACTGCTCTAGCACAGCGGTGAACGCCGCCACATCACCTTCGGCCTCGTTGACCCGTTTGAATCGGTAACCTTCCGCCCCCCGAATAGTCTCATCTGCTTGACCCTTCGCTTTCGGTACGACCTTGTTATATTCGCCGTTCGCAATATTAATCGCATTTTCGCGATCCTGTTGCGCTTTGTTCACTTCATTGAACGAGGCTTGTACCTGGCTCGGCGGATTCACATTTTTCAATTGGACCTGGTCCACGCGAATCCCGAGGTGATAGCGCTTCGCTAATTCCTGCATCCGAGCCAGCGCCTCGATCTCGATGTCTTGGCGGCCGATCGTAATCAGTTCGTCTACGGTGCGGTCGCCGACAACTTCCCGCATGGCGGCCTCTGATAAGTCTCGAAGCGTCTCCCCTGGGTTCCGCACATCAAACAGATATTGGCTGGGGTCATCGATCCGATATTGCACCACCCATTCCACCAGAGCCGCATTGAGGTCTCCGGTCACCATTGATTTTTCCTCAAGCGGATTTTGGCTGGGCTGAACCGGGTTGGTCAGGTAACCCGGAGTCGTGAAGCCGAACTCAAGCTTCAGCTGCCGGCGAGTCGGCAGAATCGTGACGGCATCGACTCCGAATGGTAGCTTGAAATGCAGCCCTGGTTGCACCGTCTTCAGATATTTGCCGAACCGCAAAACCACCCCCTCTGAATCTGCTCCCACCGTGTAATAAGAGGTCAGCGCCAAAACGGCGACAACCACGATAATGACGAGGAAAAGTACGATCCCTATCGCGGATCGAATGTTGATATTTAGGTTAAACTCAGGCGGGCGATGTTCAGGCACAATCTGGAACCTATTGAGAAATGAGGATCTGGACAAGCTCTCTTGGTAGAGATCCTGCGTCGCAAGCCGGGACCGCTGTCGTTACGGACTTGATTACTGATACACTTATTCGCACTTTCCCAAAGCCGAAGCTCCTATGTGCAAATTGCTTGCTCTTATCACTCTCACTGCCCTGATCGCCGCATCGGCTAAAGCTCAAACTGACTTCCAATCGCTGATCCACCTCTTCGACTACGACGCCAAACAGCCACTGAATCTCCAAGACAAGATCATTGCTGAGTTCGCCGACGGCACCCTTCATGACATCACTTATACCAGCCCAAAAGGTGGGCCGGTAGATGCTTATCTCGTGGTACCAAAAGGCAAAGGACCGTTTGCCGCGATCCTTTTCGGCCACTGGGGAAACGGCACCCGCGCGGAATTCATCCCTGAAGCCAAGATCTACGCCAAGGCCGGCGCTGTGTCGCTCCTTCCGGATTACCCATGGGATCGGTCCCAACCATGGTATAAGTCGCTTGATCATATGGATAAGCCAGAGTTAGACCGCGATACTGAAATTCAGGCGGTGATCGATCTACGCCGCGGCATCGATTTGCTACTGGCACGACCTGACGTTGATCAGGAGAGACTGGCCTACATCGGGCATAGCTACGGAGCACAATGGGGCTCCATCCTATCCGCCGTAGATAAACGCATGAAAGCGTCCATCCTGGTGGCCGGAGTAGCCGAGCTCGGAGACATTTTCTTGCACAGTACCGATCCCGGCCAAGTCGATTTTCGGAAAAGTCAGCCTGCCGGCCAACTTGAGAAATATTGTGAGGTTGTTGGTCAAATCGACGCGACCCATTTCGTCGGACAGGCGGCGCCGATCCCGCTGCTGTTCCAATTTGCTAATTATGAGCAGTACTTTGATAAGACGTCGATGCAGCACTACGTCAGCACGGCCAGCGAACCGAAGAAGGTGCTTTACTATGACACCGGGCATGATGTGAATGATTTCCAAGCTTTACAAGATCGGTACGACTGGCTGGTTGACCAGATCCATCTCCGTCGCGAACCAATCCTGCAAGAAACTAAGTAGCTGCAAAAGAACTCGGAGAACGGAAGAAAATCTCACGCAAAGCCGCAAAGTCGCAAAGGAAAGACAAAAGGCAGAAATAGCTGCGAGAAGGCGCAAAAAGCTCAAAAAAACTGAATTGTAAGACAACGGTAGTGTGGTAGCCATCGATCCATAGCGCCGCAGTGAAGGTCGGTTTGCCAAATTTCAAGTCCACCTTTTTGTGCGTTTTGTGCCTTTTTGCGGCTATTTCTGATTTCTCTCTTACCTTTGCGACTTTGCGTGAGATTTTCCTCTATTCTCAAACCTATGGCTGACCTAGCAACGTTCGTTAAGGCCGTCGATTTCGCGGCTCGTAAGCATAGATTTCAACGTCGGAAAGACGAAGATGCTTCTCCCTACATCAATCATCCAATCGCGGTAGCAAACGTGCTGGCAACCGAGGCTGCTATCTCGGATCCGGTCACACTCTGCGCCGCGGTGTTGCATGATACCGTCGAGGACACTGAAACCACCGCGGCCGAATTAGAAGAGACGTTCGCAGCGCAGATAACCCAAATAGTACTCGAAGTAACGGACGACAAATCGTTACCGAAAGAGGTCCGGAAACAATTGCAAATTGAACACGCTCCCCAGCTTTCGCGCCAAGCCAAGACTATCAAATTAGCAGATAAAATCTGCAATCTCCGCGATGCCCTTACGCAACCACCCGTCGGATGGAGTCTCGCTCGTTGTCGTGAATATTTCGAGTGGGCCAAAAAAGTGATCGACGGCGTCCGCGGCACTAATCCGGCGTTAGAAGCGATCTTCGACCAGATATATGCCCAAGGGATCGCCGACTTCGATGAACAGGTGCGTCGCGGCCCCAATCTATAGACGGTAGACAAAACAATCCGCACCGCCCGAGTCGACCGTAGATCCAACTCGCACGGCACCGAGTTTTTCGACGGCTTTCTGCGAACGGAAATTTTGCGTGCCGATAACGAAGATAACATTGTTCACAAATTTGAAAGCATGCTCCAGCATGAGCCGCTTCATTTCCCCGTTATAAATGCCGCCCCAATGTGATCTGGCTAGGAACGTCCAACCGATCTCGACCTGGCTCTTTTCCTTGTCGTAGCCATCGTAGCGCGACGACCCGATGACCCGACCCGTTTGAGAATCGATAGCGATCAATGCACCGCCGGAAGACAAAGCATCGCGGAAAAACTTTCTGAAGACCTGTTCCTGATAGCGATTGTTATGTGGATGCTGCTCCCAAATTAGTGGATCTGAGGCGACTTCATAGAGATCTTGGAAATCGTCGGGTCGAACCGGTCTCAGTTCCAGCAACTGGCCTTTCAGAACAGGTTGGAGGATCATACCATTCAATCCGTCAAATTAGCTGTTGAGCAACAGAAGTCAGTTTTGACATCCGGAAGAAGTCAGATGCACCTCTTTCCTTAGGAGTAAGTTCCTAATTCCCGGGAATTTGCAGTCGACGATCCCCGGTTGAAAGACTATTTTGGCATCAACCGGTCCAGAATGAGCATGACCCGGACAAGTCCCTGGAGGTCGTCCAGCATCGAGCCGGCATTAATCCGATTGAATGCCGCGGATGAAATGCATGAATTCTGGGAAGCAACCAAAGAGCTGCTTCATCTCGCGTTGCCGATCCACTTTTGCTGCCTCTGTTTCCGGCCTTTCAACGTTATGCTGGCAACCGTTTTCCGCGAACGAGCTCCCTTCGAAAACGATGCTCAGTTCCAGCGGTACCGAGAGCTTTGTCCGTTTACTTCCTACATTGAACAACATCCCGATGTTCGTGTTATCCGGCTGAGCGACATCATTGAAACCCCCAGATTAGTGAAGAGCACGTTCTTTCGCTCTTTCATGCGGCCGTGCGGCGATCAATATCAGGCTTGCCTGGTGCTCTGGGAGTCTTCCGTTTTTCAAGGATTAGTCGGACTAGATCGCACCGCTGAGCAAAGAGATTTCGCCGATACCGAAATTCACCTACTTCATCGGCTTTACCCGCATTTCGATAATGCCGCCCGTCGCGTGCTCAGTTCGCACCGGGAAAAGGCTCGCAGAATGTCTCTTGAAGTTTTGCTGAGCCGGCTACCCATCGCCGCGATTGTGCTCGATTGGGAACTGCATGTGACCTATCGGAATCGGGCCGCAGAAGATCTCGGTGTTTTATGGAATCTGGGACCGCAGGCTGCACGCAGCCTGAAGCGAAACCGCCACTTCGAAGTACCGGCCGAGATCACTCTCATTTGTCGCGGGTTGAAGGACGCCTGGTCCGGCAGCGAGAACAATCCATTTCCGGCAGATCAGAATCTGGTCGTTGAACACCGCCGGATCTCAGGGCTGCGCGCTTCGATCGATGTACTAAAAATGGATTCTGCTCCCTTAAGTCTGCCGATGTTCCTAATCACACTTGAGCATCGCGAAACGTCCCAGGACCAACTCCACAATGGCTCCATTCAACTCGCGCTATGGGCCCACTTGACCAGATGCGAGCAACAGGTCGCCTCCCTCGTAGGGCGCGGCTACCGAAACACTGAAATCGCCCAGCGGTTAAACAAAAGCTCAATGACCGTTAAGAAACAGCTTCAATCCGTCTACCACAAACTGGATGTAACCGGGCGCGGCCGGCTGATGGCCCTACTGGCTTCGCGCAGCTCTCCAGGAGCTCTGTCCTAAACTTTTCGTTCCGCGAGCGCGCCTCGCTTGCGAGGCCGACCTTGAGCATGTGGCAGCATAAGCCGCTTCGCGGCAGAAGCCCCGATCCAACACTCCAACACTCCAACACTCCATCACTCCTGAACTCCTGAACTCCTGAACTCCTTCCTCCGTTGTCTACTTAGGCGTAAGAGCAAAACCAGATCTTGTTGCCCTCGCTGTCCGTGAAACTGCCGACTAAATGGTTCCCATCATACACCTCGACGGCATCTGAGATAGTCACACCCGATTTTTTCAAGTCGGCTTCAGTCCGGCGAGCATCAGCAACCTGGAGTGTAACGCGCGGATTTGGATTCAATGTTGGCGGCTGATCCAAATCCGATTTCAGCATCAGGATAGTTTCTCCAATCTGGAAGCCGATCTGTTGATCATTCTCATAGGCAGGACTCAAGCCTACAGTTTCGCCATAGAATTGGTTGGCACGATCAGCATTCACTACCGAAAGCGCTATCACTTTGACGTTCAGGAAAGGCTGGCTTTGAGCGGTCATACCAGCAGTTTATTCCCCTCGGAGGATCACCGTCCATAACCCGAGAGTGGCAATCATGCTCCGGCTAACTGGCCCGCTTTTCCAGGACGCAAATACGCCATTTGGAGTAATCCAAGCCATTGTCTGCAGCTTCTCGACACCGATCCATGATCGTTCTGGCGGTTCTTTAACTGAACGTTTTCGTCGGTTCAGAAGTTTCTTACGGCAATTGGGACCAGCAGCCAACCCATCCAACCGCCAGACGTATATGGTCTGGACTTTGAAATTGTTTTTGTATGTCGCAGACAAATCCAGAACTGGCCGAATCCTTACAACAATTTATAACTGTCTGGAAAAAGATCGGAAGACCCTTCCCGCTAGTGGATCAGACCGATAGGCCCGGACTAGCCGTAACCTGGCCGGATACCCCCTTTCCTTTTTACAACGCTCTTTTTCTGACCGAATCGCTAACTGACGCCCAGGTGCTGCAAGCTAGATTGCAACAAGCGGAGGCATACATGCGCACCCGCTCAAACGGAGGACTATTCGTTGTGTGCTTAGACAATTTGCATGGAACTGCGAAAGAGAGCTGGCCGAAGATCTTGGCTCAGACAAACTTTGCGGCAGCGATACCGATGACCGGCATGGCGGGCGATATCCTGCCGCTCGAGGCGTCAGGACACGAGGCTCTCAGATTTGAACGGATCCTCAACGACAGAACGATACAGGATTTCGGACAACTCAATTGTGTTGCCTACGATCTGCCGGTCGGGACGAGCCGCTGCTTAGTAACAGAGCATACGCTTTGGCGCGAGCACGCATACGGATTCGTCGCCTACGATGGCGATAAGCCGGTGTCGACCGCAACGGCTATCATCAACGAGGGCTGCCTCTTTCTCTTCCTGGTGGCGACCGCCCCCGAAGAACGGCAAAAAGGGTATGGAGAAGCGGTAGTGCGACATGCTCTGCAGACCGCCTACGTAGCAACTGGCACCCGTCGGACCGTTCTCCACGCTACCGAGGCCGGATATCCGCTCTATTTGCGTCTCGGATACCACCCAACTGTGAAGTTCATGGGATGCATGCTTCAGTCCTGAGTTCGCCAGGATAGAGTTTCGCCCGCTCCGTTCCCAGTTCACGGCGATCCGGCGCTCACGGCGTTGTGCCTGGCAGCGCGTACGGGACTCGAACCCGTGCACCGGCCTTGAGAGGGCCGTGTCCTAACCGACTAGACGAACGCGCCAAGTTACTAAATACGAGGTATTTACGACTAAATTCTCTCGATTTTAGCGCTTCTCCCTCGCGGTCTTTACGGTCTTTAGACGACTCAATATTCTCGCTTAACGTTACCGGATAACGTTACCGACTTTACTTAGTCGCCCTCTTTCCGCTAAGAAGAGAGGGGTATGCCTCGTCCACGCCCCACCCTATTCGAAGTCCGGTATTCTGCAAAACCCAATCGCGGCAATTCATGGCGCACTGTGGGCTTTAAAAATGGCAAGCGAGTTCAGAATTGGTTTAAGTCCGAAGAGGACGCGCAGGAGGCAGCAGATGATCTTAACGCTGAAATAACCGCCCACGGCACACAGTTGGCCCTGTCTTCTGCCGACCGGCTTCGAGCTTCTCATGCTGCCGAACGGCTCCGTCCTTACGGCAAAACCATCGACGATGCGCTCAATTTCTACGTGGCTTACCTTGAACAATTGGCTGCTTCGGTCCCCTTCTCCAAGCTTGCAACACAGATCCGGGAAGAGTTCAAGCGCCGCGCCAAGAACAACGAAGCAAGTGCTCGACACATCGAGACCGTGCACGAGACGCTCCACAAATTAGAAGCAAAATTTGGAGACAGGTCCGTAGCAACGATCGAAACCAAAGAGATTCGCGAATGGTTGCTTCACCTGCCGCTGGCAGCTAAAACCAGAAATAAGCACCGGGGCTATGCTAGGCAAATCTTCAACTTGGCTGTCGATTACGGCTATTGCACTACGACCCCTGTGGTTGGAATTAAGAAGTTCCGGGAACGATCCAACGAGGAAAATGGAGAGATCTCCATCCTGTCAGCAGAGGACACTGAAAAGCTGTTCCAAGCCGCCGATCCCAAAGTTATCCCTTTCCTCGTCTTAAACTTCTTCTGCGGCATTCGGCGCGCTACGGTGGAACGCCTAGACTGGTCTGATGTCTCTATGGCGCAGAAACACGTGATCGTCCCACGTTACAAGGGCAAAAATCAAAAGCGCTACCGGGTCACGCTCTCCGATAATGCATTGGAATGGCTAAAGCCGATGGCGCAAGCAAACGGCCCGTTTCTAGCGCCTTCGCGTGCGCTGCAGTCGGCGGGAAAGCCGAGCAAACGCCGGACCAGGGAACTCATCGTAGCGGCAGCAGAAAGCGCCGGTATCGACCTGCCGGATAACGCTGGTCGTCACACCTTTATCTCGATGCATGTCGCCTACCACGAATCGATCGAAAAGACTGCTCTCGAAGCCGATACCTCTGCTGAGATTATCAAAAGCAACTATCTCGATATCTTAACAAGAGAGGAAGCCGCGAACTTTTGGGCTGTTTGCCCGAAAAACTAAAACCGCTGATATCGAAACCAGCTGGTCTCGTCTTCCTACGAGGAAAAGAATTCGCCATTCCGCGTATCGTCACTTTCCAAAGCCTCCACCAATATAATATTGTATGCGCAATCAGAGATAATGGCGCGAGGAAACCTTGCGCAACGTTCATAGTTCTACCCTGTCACAACCGAAGACCGTAATGGCCACCTCCATGTTCCAGGCTACCATTCCTATATGGAATCTTAGTAAAACCAAGTGGAGCGTAATATCGAACCAACTTCCGGTAAGCATTTTTAAACTCCGGCGTGGGATCAGCATTTTTCCCGCAGTACTGCAAAGGATACGGTTTCATGACGGCCAAAGTACAACCCTTGCCCCACCTTTTTATCATTCGCGACAGGACCGTCAGACCACTCCCTCGCCCTCGATAAGGTGGCTCAATTTCGATCCGAGATAGCAGCAAAACGTTTAGCGAGTCCCAAAGCCCAATATCAAAATTCCGCCGAACCGCTCGTCGGAATTCATTTACCGAACTCATCATATTGTAAACGGCAACGCCACAATTGTATGTGGTCTGAGAGTGGGCGTCACACATTTCGTGGATCGATTCACCAGCGGTATCAGCACCGTCTGCATTAAAGACATAGAGTTCCGCCGTGCCTATCACCCGGTCCGCCTCTATGAGTTCGAGTTCAACTGATCGTATCCAGTCATCCGGCTCACGGCTCACGGCTTTGCCACCGGAATCGCGTATTACCTGCAGCTTAACCGCTGGATTATTGGTCACTGCCTTTTGTGTGTTGCCGTTTTACGATTAGTCGAGGTCTGGAAAAACCCCCGACGGTAGATCAGCCTCCGCCAAAGGCGATCGAGGTCTGGGCTCTTGACCCGCTTGAAAGAAGTTCCGGGAGAATCTCTTCTCGTAGATAAAACGCTGCAGATTCAGATTCTCCGCGAAAGGCATTTCTGGTGATAAGTAAACCTTATCAATAATGATTTTAGACATTATTTCCAGGAGGACACCCTTGCCTTCGATCGTTTGGGTAGGATCAACTTTTATCACGAAGCGAACTTCTTCTTCCGGCCAGAAGCTCCAATTCTTAAACAGGTATGGACGAGAACAATTTGCGCAGAGCAGATCGAAGTCTGGCTTTGGTATAGTATCCTCGATAGGAATATACAAAACCGGGGAAACGATTCCTTCTGCACCGGCCTCCGCCAACGCTCGACGAACCCTTCCAACTGTACTAAAGACCGCAACGCCTCGATCCCCATAGATTTTCCACATAAAGTCGATCTGCCTTGTCGAGCGGTTCCAGCAAGATACGCATCGACGCACCGCTAATTGTTCTCGCCAAGACTCGATTGTGAGAACTCGAATTAATTGATCGCGCACTTCATTTACCGCAGGAGGAATTGCTCGGTTGCTCCTGTTTAGCAACCGATCTTGATGCGCTGAAACAATAGGCCACATTTTTTCGTCATAGAAGCTTGCTCGCACTAATGGCGCGTTCCCTTCGGAACGGTCTGAGTTTTGAAGAAGCCTGAGCGTCGGCAGAAACATTTGGTTCCCCAGCAACAGCAATAGGAACGTCCCAAGCTTCATGTACCGAACGAGAGGCGTATCGTCCGTTATTGATTCGCTATCCGGCCAGTTGTGAATCTTTATCGCGTCTCCGCTAGAGAAACGCGCATCAGGTAGATCCGAGGACAATTCTTCGCTCACAGTTCGATGATAGGGCTCGCTCGCATATTGGTTCAATACTGCAGATGAAGAGCCAGCAGGTTTAATCCATCGATTTCGTGACCTCTCGAACCGGATTGATGATTCGCACTTTGTAGATGCCGCCTGCGTACGGATTCCTTGGCACATGCATTTGTGCTCTGATATCAAAGCCGCTTCGGTCCGGTGGCTCGACAATTCGGACAAATGCCTTGATAATCACCCTTTACCCTTCGAACCTCGCCCTTTGCTTGTTTGCAGAACGGGCATCGTCGAGGCTTCGGAATACCGCGCCAGTTTTTGTATTCCCGGTACTCGTAGCCGGTTGGCGCGATGCCTGACGCGTAATGCGGTCACTCAGTGCCCTTTTACCCGATTTTCTGAAACCGCAGTCGCCGGAAGGTCTTCCAGGTAGCAAAAGCTGGTCCGGTACAGGCCAAACTGATACAAGAACCAATCACCTAATGAAAACATATCTTGCTAGAACTCTAGCACTTGTATCAATCTCATCTGTTTTCGCAATGAGCGGGTACGCCACAACGACCATTGAGTCGGTACCGTTCACCATAACGAAGGCTGGCACTTACGTATTGGACGGAAATCTGACATTGTCCGGCACCGGCTTATACGCCGTCACGGTGGATGCATCCAACGTGGTGATCGACCTGAACGGATTCACATTAAAAAATGGGACTGGAACAAATAATGGCATCTGACCACAAGTGCCGCCATGAACGTTACCATCCAGGATGGAACAATTACCGGATTCAGCAATGCTGTCGGTCTACAGGGCTCAGAGGAATTGGTGCAGAACCTCCGCTTGTTTAACAATGGGAATGGCATCGAGGCGAGTAGTAGCAACTTCGATACAATCCAGGGTTGCTTTATTGTGGGCTTAGGTTCAACGCTAAGGTAACGGAGTCGTCCTTCCCAGCTGCTCGGGGATCGTGGTTAAGAACAATCAAATATCGAACAGCAACTATGGCTGCGCGACCATATCAACCGGTGGCAACAGTTTCATCGCCAACCAGATCGCGAACTGCTCGACTGGCCTGCTGTTGGGTCCAGGCGATAAATACCAGGGGAATGTGACGAACGGATGCACGACTCCTTTTTCGGGTGGAACGGCAGTCGGGGATGCGAATAACTAGCTCGCTCTTGCAGGAGTTCAAGGGTATCCGGCGTGCTGGCCGATGCCAGCGAGACTACCGGCTTACCGAAGGACAACTTCGAGATTCACGAGATTTCAAAGGAGGAGTTTGAGTCGCATCTATAACACAGACAGAACCCCTGCTTGACCGACATTTCACGGAACGAAGCTTTGGCTCGCCTTAGTTGTCCATAGCTTCGCTTCTTTGTTTAATCCAGTTGGCAAACGAGATATCGTGTCCAGTTATTCTCTTAAACTCATGATATTGTTCCACAAGTGAGACAAGACCCGGTTCTCTCAAGCCGAGGTCATCTTTCGTAAGAGTACGCTTTAGTTTACAGAAAGACCAAATCCCTGGTGGTCGTATAAGAGGCTCCCTACCTACGAAAAAAAACCCCTCCCGGCTTATCAGGAATAGGCAACTCAAGAGGGCGTCCGCTAGCAACTGCTTGCTCTCTTGACGAAAACAACTTGGTCAACAGTACCCGTATTCCTGACAGGAGATCTTGGTCATAAAAATAGACGTTCTCTTCTGCGTTAACTATCTGTAAAGCGTTTATTAGATCGCAATCGTTGCGTCGCTCTAACTGATACGTTGATTGTTTCCTGTTACCTACGCGGTAGATCTTTGGATCGAAAGCAATTAGCAAAAACCTGGGAGAGATCGGCAGAAAAATCTGCAACCCACTCGCTGCTAGTCCTAAGATTCTTGGATGCTGGAGAACAGTGAAAAACGCCTGATTTAAAAGTACCACCGGATGATCACTCGTTATAAATGACATGCCCTCTGGAGCGATAATCAGTCGCAAACGGAGATCAAAAATAATTTGAGCGGTCTCCAAAGCTTTGAGGGCTAATCGGACAGCCGCGGATCGATCTTGGATTCTGACTTCATTGAGAAATGGAACCGCTTCCTTAGCCCTGGGATCGTCCGACATTCTCAGGTGTCGTTTTGCGATTAGCTCTATAAGATCGCTGTGGCCTTCAGCTTGTCGCCTAGTCCTAAAGTGCATCAAGGATAGAACAGACATTAAATCTTGGTGTTCACCTCCCAAATATTCGGGAACCACTTCCGTGTCACATATCTTGCGGAACATATCCTCAGCGACTCCCTCGATCTCTGTTAGCATTTGCTCCGCTGCCAAGTTCTCGGTGTAAAAATGGTCAGCTGAACATTGATTCTTCAGAGGAGCTTCATCCACGTACTTTCCAGAATTGAGATTCAGCAGGCGTATCCTTTTACCGTCGTCGAACGAGAACCTCCGAAGGTAATGCTTAGGTACGAAATGCTGGTTGCGGTTCTTACTCACAGCGAAAAAAGACATTCTATCATCTCGATTTTCCTTCAACCCGACACAATGCGCACTGTCCGAATGGCTCTGCCGACAAAGCAAAGGCGCAGTCCTTGAGGAACGAGGCAACGTATCGTAAAGTGGCAATCCATTTTTAGTATGAATGGGATTTACACCTACCAGTCGTCGAACAGCTCCTTCACCGTTTCACAACAAGGACTGGCCGAGTTCTCCAAACGGTTCCCAGAAACCGCAGCATTTCGAAAACGAATCGCCGAGTTCTTTTGGTTCAATTTGTATGCGCTCGAAAAAGACCAGGGGGTCGATCCCAATGAAGTTTTGCGAGAGGTTATAGCATTGGAGCGTGGTACGCCAACTTTTCGGACGCCAACGCCATTTACAGGGAAAACTTTAAAAGGCCTGATGCACACGCACTGGTTCTCTGCGCGATTTATACCGCACAACATTGTATCTGAACTCGGATCTGACGGAATAAAAGACGCTGCTGAGGCTTTTTTTCCCAATGGGGTAGTAGAGGCTGATGCTATCCGTGTTTTCGCGGACGCTATAACGTACGCACCTTTTGAAGAGCGCAGAGCAAGAGATGGCTTGACCGGAGAGTGGATAATATACGCCGCAGAGGACCAGAACTACTACTTGTGTTGTTGTGGCCACAAATCCGCTGACCACATACACAAGGACATCATACGGCATGCCCGCAGAGATTTCCCACAGCTGAAATGGTTTAATGAAAACCGGGAACTCATTGCCCAGGTTATTGCAGAGGATCTTGATGCTCTTCTTCGTAGCGGCAAGGTGAAAATCCTAAACGTACCCAGTAATAATCGTGATATGAATGAGCTTCTGTGCTCGCTGGACTACGACAATCTGGAGAAGTATTGCAAGGAGTTCCTCGGATTTCTGCTGAGTTCTTTGTTGACCCTGGACGAGATACACCTATTGGACCGGTTCGCCATGCAAACCCCTCAGGAACGGCTACTGGCCGAACTTAAACGCAGAGGGCTGCGTGCTGATGTTGGTCTAAATGAAATAAAGGCAGCGATAAAACTGACGTTACCACCCTCAAATTCGCCAACCCAACCTTAGATAAGTCTCTGACCGGTTCAACCCGGTTGTAGAACTGTCCACTGTTCCAAAAAGCTTCAGGCAGCCCGCTGCCGTTTAAACTCGATGACATTTGGAGGCCTGAGTTTCTTCGGACGGATTGCCCAAGTTCTTGGCCTCAGCTCGTGCAAGCAAGGCAACTTCGGCCTTGAACCCTTCCAGCGCGCTAGTGATCTCTTCGAGTTCAGCTTGGACCAATGGCATTTCACGCAAGGGTTTGTCGCCCGAACTTGTGATGGTGCTGGCCAAGCGCCGTGCTCCTTCTTCAAATCCTCTTCAACAGCTCAAACAGGTACAGCGAAGCGCTCTGTAAGAGGCGCTCGGAACCTTCGAACCTAAAACTTCAAATGTTGAACATTTTGCTAGCCAGGATTCCTCTCAGGCAATCGTATGGCGGAGCGCTGCGGCAAGGGCGCTCGATTTAGGCGTCTGCTTACCGCGATCGCAAGACGGTGGAACGGAGACTCGACGACAAGATAAAATGTGTACGCGATCGGGAATGAGCACAGAAGTAGTAATACGTTTCTCCAATTTGAGGAAAGGACGGGATGTAGCCAGAATTGCAGGGTCAGGAGCCTGTGAACGGCTGGGTGCATTAAGTAGAGTGAATAGCTCCATTTCCCAGCCCATTCCAAAAGAGCCGGGGCCGATAGTTCTCTGCGATACGCAATTTCTAATCCAAGCCAGAAACATCCTAATACGGCAAAGAGATTGAGTGTGAAAGGGTTCGAAAGGTAAACCGATCTAGCGTGGGACTTGAGTATCAGCAGCAGAACCGAGGTCAGAAACACGCAAATGCGGCTAAGCCAAATCTGGCTGGTTGAGGGTTGCGGAAATCTCTCGGACACGTCTGCAAGCCAACAACCACATAACCAACAGGGAAGCCCGATCAACCAATTCCACCACCCAAATGCCGGATAGCCCCCAGCAGCGCTCTCGATAGCAGGTATATGTAAGAACGCAAAGGTGTAAGCAAGTAAGCCGGTCCCAGCGATCAATGGCCACCATCCAGTGCGTAGCTTCAGTCTGAGCAACAGTGGATACAGGAGGTAGTATTCAGCTTCGCAGATAATACTCCAAAAAATTCCTGGATCGTCGATCTCACGCCTGACGCCAATCCATCTCCACAAAGCGAAAGCGGTCAGTGCAGGGCCACAAATTCGGATCAGACGCCGGCCGTAATAAGACGAGAGATTGACGGCAGCATCGTGTCGAAAGGGGAAATGAATACAGAATCCGGAAATCAGAAAAAAAATGATGACTGCCGCCGGGCCATTAAACAGGGAGCGCAAAGCCGCTCCAATCAGGAAATCGAAGGTACCCATTCCGAGAGCCTCTCTGGGAACCAAACCGTAATGAAACACCACGACCAAAAAGGCGCAGACGAACCGGATACTATCCAGCCCTTCTACACGTCTTACAGATTGTGCCATTCCATTGGTCATACAGATTGCCCCATTCCGTTGGTTGTTTTCAGCGTCCCTTTAGCAGCGGTTGCTCCAGAGTCCCGGAAATGATGAACACAGGCATCGCCTGGATCGCGCCGGGTCATCGCGCTTTTAACAAACAAAGTATCCAGGATCGTCCAAAGTCAACCCAGTCGTCTCTTTTACGACTCAATAATGTAGGATCGGACTGCCTGCTGTTTTTCCCCTGCGCCCCAATTACAACAGCTTCTGCTTTGTACTTGCAATCTCGGCCGGAGAAGCGCTGTACGGAGAGAATTTAGAATTTCGAAATTGGAAGAGATTAGCTCACTCAAAGGCGATGAATTTGGCAAAAGTGGCCTGCTCGATCAGTTGTTCGTCACCTCGCGCCTGAAGAATGATGACGTTTTCGAACGAGCCTAACCGGCTAGATATACTCACCTCGTTCCCGCTCGCCCGGCGAGAAGTTCGAGGTCACAGCCAACATCCAAGTTGCCTTCTTGGCCTTCCTGACTCATGCAGGGAACCCGGAGACTGATTGTTAAATCATAGTCCAGAATATCTCTTCAACAAATTCTGGGTGCCTTAGGATTTAATCGCGGTGCTCTTCCAAAACCGACTCTACAACCAACGAGTTGAATGCTGGTTCTTTTAGATCGTCTTCCGTGGCACCCTTTGCTTTTAGGGTTTCAATTTCTTCATTACTCCAGGCCTTAAAGCGTTCGAGATATTCTTGCTTCATCAAGCCGATCAAAATTTCGAAGAGACGGCGCGCACGCTCGATCTTCCGGGCGGAACAAAAATGATCCAGGAGTACTACCGCCAGATGCGAAAGTTTGGGTGCAACATCCTGGCCGTGATTCAGCAATACGACATCAAGTGTCGGCGGTCGAATCAAAACCGGCCAGTTAGGGTCGGATTAAAACCAGCCACTTTTTCCGTTTAAATCGATAGAGGATGTTTTTGCAAGCAGTGATTTAAACAGCGGCTGGATAGGTTTGTGATA
>Ga0209647_1000955_pt1 | contig 25760 bp, 26 predicted proteins | sample GraSoi_2013_60cm_FD_185827 | JGI IMG/M metagenome (GOLD analysis project Ga0209647, IMG submission 185827) | Grasslands soil microbial communities from the Angelo Coastal Reserve, California, USA - Sample 9_17_2013_60cm (SPAdes) (version 2) | ecosystem: Environmental > Terrestrial > Soil >... | reverse complement strand
CACCAGGAAGCCGAAGTTGCGCAGGGGATCCATGGATGAGGCCGGACCTTCGAACAGGGAACCTTGAATTAATATCATATGATATTAATTGGCGATTGGCCACCTTGTTACGAATTGTGGCTTTTACTCTCCTGCCGGTCGCCGTGTCGGCCGGCGATCTCGAGGCCCGCAAGAACTGGTTCGGCGATCCCTACTTTCAGGTTTCGCACGACATCGCCTCGTGCCCCGAGCCTCTCGGCCCCTTGGTCACCGAGGAGGAGGCGTTGCGCGAATCGCACCATCGCGCCGAGCGTGGCACGCGCTGCCATCTCGAAGGACGCTGCCGGCATCCGAGCTCCTACGATTACGACAAGGGCATCGCCGGTCGCATCGCGGGCGCGGCCCGGGAAGGCCGCTTCGTTCCCCAACTCTCGACGCTATGGGTGCTGGTGCAGGGGCGCCGCGTGTGGATCTACGGGTGCGTGCCGCTCGGCTACCGCCGCGGCCAGCTCGAGAAATTCCTGCGGAAATTCGAGGACGTCGAACTTGCGATGGAAGAGGTTCGCGTCGGCGCGCAAGGGACGATCCCGTACCGGCTGAAGAGACCTTAACCCCCCGAGTCGGCCAGCGATATTGGATCATCGCTCGTCGCCGTGCGTGCGCTGGCGCGTCAAGATGGTACCCGGGGCCGGACTCGAACCGGCACGGCCTTGCGGCCTGGGGATTTTCCTCCCACTTCGGCTTTCGCCGCCCCTCGCGGGTTCGTGGTCTGGAGCACGCCTTCACCATTGCCTCGCGGCTTTAGGTGCCCGCCGTCTGCTCTCTACACCTTCCCCTTCCGCGGAAGAGGCTTGGCTCGGTGTTCGCTCGGACTCTCGTCCAGGGCCTTCGCCGAATTTGACGGGTTACACCTCGAGGATTTCTCCCCGAGGGCTCACGTGATGCAAGTCCCCTGTGTCTACCGAATTTCACCACCCGGGCAACGGCGTGATCTTACGCGACTAGATCGACTTGTCCCCGTCGTCTTCGTGCCGGGCGACGAAATCGTGCGCCTCCTCCCGCGTCTCGAAGATGTGGGGCTTCACGAGCCGGCGCGATAAGGCCTCGCCCAGCTTCACGCGCAGGAAGGCGCTCGTCGTATAGCGCGACGCGGTCTCGTAGTAGTGCGTCTCGAGGTAGCGCACCATCGCGGCGTAGGTGTCGGCCACCGACGGGTCGATGCGGAACTGGTCGTAGTTGGCGACCAGGCGCACCTTGCGGCCGATCAGCTGCACGCGTTCCTCGATCACGCGGCGGATGCGATCCACGTCGTCGCGCGTCTTCACGTGCATGCCCTCGAGATTCATGAAGAAGGTGTTGCGCTCGACGTCGTAGCTCACGCGCTGCGCGAGGCCCAGCCCCAGGAGCGTCTCGTCGAGCTGCATCGTCTCGTCGGCGAAGATGCGCGGGTCCATGGGCTTGGGATCGCGGATGATCGGCTTGAAGTCCATCTGCGCCAGGATGTCGCGCTCGATGTCGATGCCGGGCGCCACCTCCACGAGCTCCATTCCATCATGGGTTCGCCGGAACACGCATCGCTCCGTCACATAGAGCACCGGCTGGTCCTTCTCCGCGGCATAGGCGCCGCTGAAGGTGATCTGCTCCACGGCCTTCACGAACTTGCGGCTGCGCCCCTCCTTCACGATCACCAGGTCGGTGCCATCGACCTCGACCCGCAACCCTCCGGCCGTGAAGGTCCCCACGAAGACGAGCTTCCTCGCGTTCTGCGAGATGTTGATGAAGCCGCCGGCACCGGCGAGCTTGGGGCCGAAGCGGCTCACGTTCACGTTGCCGTCGGCATCGACCTCGGCCATGCCGAGGCACGCCATGTCGAGCCCGCCGCCGTCGTAGAAATCGAACTGCTGGTTCTGGTGGATCACCGCCTCGGTATTCACGGCGGCGCCGAAGTCGAGCCCCGACTGCGGCACGCCGCCGATCACGCCGGGCTCGGCCGTGAGCGTGAGGTGGCCGAGGACGCGTTCCTCGTTGGCCACCGCCGCCACCCCTTCGGGCATGCCGATGCCGAGGTTGACCACGCCGCCCATGGGCAGCTCGAAGGCCGCGCGGCGCGCGATGATCTTGCGCTCGTCGAGCGGCATGGGCGTGAGCATGTCGAGCGCCACGCGGTATTCGCCGGCGAAGGCGGGGCTGTACACGGTGCCGTAGGTCTGGTGATGGTTGTGCGGCTGCGCGATCACCGAGCAATCGACCATCACGCCGGGCACCACGACCTCGCGCGCCTTGAGCGCGCCGTGGGCGCAGACGCGCTCCACCTGCGCGATCACGAAGCCGCCGGAATTCTTCGCGGCCGTGGCGATGGCGAGGTTGTCGAGGATGAGCGCCTCGTGCTCCATGGTGATGTTGCCGGCGAGGTCCGACGTGGTGCCGCGCAGGAAGGCGACGGTGATCGGGAACGCCTTGTAGAAAAGCCACTCCTCGCCTTCGATCTGCATCACGCGCACCAGCGCATCCTTGGTGCGCGAGTTGAGGCGCCCGCCGCCCAGGCGCGGATCGACGAAGGTGCGCAGCCCCACCTTGGTGATGGCGCCGGCGCGATGGGCGCCGATGTCGCGGAAGAGATGGCTGATGACGCCCAGCGGCAGGTTGTACGCCTCGATCTCGTTGGCCACCGCCATCGCGCCCAGCTTGGGCACCAGCGACCAATGGCCGCCCACCACGCGCTTCACCAGCCCCTGGTGGGCGAGCTTGTTCAGCCCCCGGTCCTTGCCGTCGCCGGGCGCGGCGGCGAACACCAGCGTCAGGTCGCGCGGGTGGCCGGTCGCGAGGAAGCGCTTCTCGAGCTCGCCGATCAGCTCGTCGGGCGTGCCGGTGCCGACGAAGCCGGAGAACGCGATGGTGTCGCCGTCGCGGATGATGGCGATGGCATCGGCCGCGGGGACGACCTTGTTCTTCACTTCATTCCCGCGACGCGCTGCGCCTTCGTGGTCACCTTCTCGTCGGCGAGGAAGTCCTCGATGAGCGTGATCTGCGAATCGCTCATGAGCGCCGGCGCGTGGCCGACGCCGCGCACCTCGACCTGCCGCACCAGGCCGTTCTTGCCGGCGATGCCGCGCCTTTGCATCTCGCGCACCGTGGACGCGTGCAGGAGGTCGGAATCTTCACCGCGCAGGATCATCACCGGGCAGGCGACCTTCTCCCACACGTCCCAGAGCGAGATGTCCACCATGAGCGGCCACGAGAAGGCGCGCCCGATGCCCGGATCGTAGTGCTGGCGCACGTCGCCGTCCGCGGTCTTCTCGGCGCTGTGCTCGGCGAGGTGTTGCCACTGCGCATCGGAGAGCTTGCCGAAAGGCTCGTGGATCGTGCGCAGGTGCGCTTCCAGCTCCTTCACGTCGGTGAAGCGCCGCTTCATGCGCAGGTAGGAGCCGATGCGCTGCAGCGCGATGCCGGCCACACGCGCGCCAAAGTCGTTGAGGACGAGCCGGCGGATCGGCGCGTTGGCCAGCGCCGCGAGCTCCATGCCCACGTGGCCGCCCAGCGAGGTACCGACCCAGTCCACCATTTTCGCCCCGCTGCGCGCGATCACCGCGGCGCCCGCGGCGAGGTAGAGCGGTGTCGCGTAGTCGGTGGGCGGCGTCACCCAATCGCTCCTGCCGCGCCCCGGAAGGTCGGGGGCGATGACGCGCAGCCCGCGCTGCGCGAGGCGCCTCGCGAGGAAATCGAAATCGCGGCTGTTGCGCGTGAGGCCGTGCACGCAGATCACGACCTGCTCGGCGTCGGCCGGACCCCACTCGACGTAGGCGACGCGTGCGAATCCGTGCGGCCCGAGCGCCGCGACCTCGCCGAGGCGCGGGCTCAGCCCTGCGTCGGCCATGGCGAAGGGGTCATGCGTGGGCTTTCAGCCAGCCGAAGATGCTCTTGCCGAGGATGCCCTGCGACTTTCCGCTCACGAACACGCCGACGTGCCCGCCGGGAAGCGGCAGCTCCGTGTAGTCCCTGGTGCCGACGTGGCTCTTCAGCGCTTGCGAGCTTTTCATCGGCACGATGTGGTCCTCTTCGGCGAAGATGTTGAGCACCGGCATCGTGATTCTCTTCAGGTCCACCTTCTCGCCGCCCAGCTTGAACCGGCCCTTCACCAGCTGGTTATCCTGGTAGAGGTGCTTCAGCCACTGCTTGGCGGCTTCACCCGGATGGTCGGGACGGTCGGCGAGCCATTTCTCCATGCGCAGGAAGTTGAGGAGCTTCTTCTCGTCGTCCATCACGTCGAAGAGGCCCACGTTGTACTTGGTGAGCGCATTCACCGGCGTCATCATCGAGAACACGAAGCTCATCAGCTCGCCGGGCAGGTTGCCGTTGGCCTCGACCAGGCGATCCACGTCCTCGCCCGTCATGCTGCGCGCCCACAGGCCGATGAGGCCGTGGTGCAGCGGCGCGCCCTTGGAGCCGGCATGGAAGTCCACCGGCGTGATGGTGGTCACCAGGCTCTTCACCTTGCCCGGATTGCGAGCGGCGTAGCAGATGGTGAAGACACCCCCCTCGCAGATGCCCAGCAGCGTCACCTGGTCGACGCCGGCTTGCCGGCGGATGAAATCGACGCATTCGCCGAGGTAGCCGTCGATGTAGTCCTCGAGGTTGAGCCAGCGGTCGCTGCGCGTGGGGTTGCCCCAGTCGACGACGTAGAGGTCCACGCCCTGCGCGAGGAGGTTCCTCACCAACGAGCGGTCCTCCTGCAGATCGGCCATCGTGTAGCGGCCCACCAGGCCATAGACAACCAGCACCGGGGTCGCGATCGTCTTTTTCTTCGCGACCGCGTCGTAGCGATAGAGCACGGTCTTGTCCTGGCGGAAGACCTCGGTCTTCGGCGTGGTCGCGATCTTCACGTCCTCGTCGCGCGTCTTGTCGAGGAGGTCGCGGCCCTGCTGCATGCGCCGGCTGAACTCGGCGAACTCCTTGACGGCGTCGTTGGGGTCGACTTTCACGCGCATGTCATTTGCGCCCGCGCTTCGCACGGGCTGCGGGGGCGGGCCGCGCCTCGTGCCTCGTGCCTTGCTTGTTCATCGCACGCAGCTCGCGCCGCAATTCCGTCACCACCTTCTGGATTTCATCCATCTCGGTGCGCGTCGGGATGTGGTGCATCTCGCAGAATGCCTCGGCGATCTCGCGCTCGGCGAGGCGGTATTCCGTCGAGGAGCGTGTCATGCGGCGCTGCGCCTCGAGGAACTCCTTCGAGCGATGCATCTCGAGGAGCGCGCCGTTGGCGGTCGCGAGCCACAGATCGAGCATGGCGCGCCCGCTCGCGATGGGCGCGGCCTTGGGGTCGTTTACCTGCTTCATGAAGCGCTCGAGCGCGCGGTTCCAAGCGCCCTGCATCACTTCCCAGTAATGCTCCACGTCGCGCGCGCGCTCGACCCAGAGCTTCTGCGTGTTCAGCATCTTCTTGTCGAGGTCCCAGAGCGTGGCGTAGGTGGGACCCTCGGTGAGCTTCTCCAGCCCCATGTCGAAGTGCGAGCCGGCGCGCTTCCACTCGGCCGGATCGAAGAGCTTCTGCATCGCCGCGGGGTCGAACTTGCCGCCCTTCGACCACGCGTCCTTGGCGAGCGCGGCCCAGTCTTCCATGGAGCGCTTCATGAGGTCGCCCATCACCTCGGTGCCCGGCGGCGGCTCGCCATGCATCGCGAAGGGCGAAGGCTTGCCCTCCGCCCACGCCTGGAACAGGCTCTTTTGGTTCTCGTTCCAGAATTTCAGCCACTCGTCGGTTCTTGCTTCCATATTCGCGACCTCTCGGCTTCAGAACGTCACCACCTGCCGTACCGCCTTGCCTTCATGGAGGAGATCGAATCCCTCGTTGATGTCTTCCAGCTTGAGCTTACCCGTCATGAGGCGGTTCACCGGGAGCTTGCCCATCTGGTAGAGCTCGATGTAGCGCGGCAGGTCGCGCGAAGGAACGCAGGTGCCGATATAGCTGCCCTTGATGGTGCGCTCCTCGGCGACGAGGTTGGTGGAGGGCATGGCCCACGTGGCGGTGGGTGGAGGCAGGCCCGCGGTGACGGTCGTCCCGCCGCGGCGCGTGATGCGATACGCCGTCTCGAAGGCGCGGGTGGAGCCCGCCATCTCGATGGAGTAGTCCACGCCACCCTGGGTCGCCGCTTTCACCTTCTCGACGAGATCGGCGTCGGCCGCATTGAAAATGTGCGTCGCGCCCAGCTCCTTGGCGAGCGCGAGCTTCTCGGCGGAAAGGTCGACGGCCACCACGGTGCGCGCGCCCGAGGCGACCGCGCCCAGGATCGACGCGAGCCCCACGCCGCCCAGGCCCACCACCGCGACCGACGAGCCGGCGCGCACCTGCGCGGTATTCACCACCGCGCCCACGCCCGTCAGCACCGCGCAGCCGAAGAGCGCGGCCTCGGCCAGCGGCAGCGACGAATCGACCTTGACCGCGGAGTAGCGCGACACCACCGCATACTCGGCGAAGGCGGAGCAGCCCATGTGGTGAAAGACCTGCGAGCCGTCGCCGCGAAAGAGCTTCCCCACCCCCGACATCAACGTCCCGGCGGTGTTCGCGACGGCCCCCGGCTCGCACAGCGCCGGCCGGCCCTCGGCGCACGGATTGCAGTGCCCGCAGCTCGGGATGAACACGAGCACGACATGGTCGCCCTTCTTGAGATCGGTCACGCCGGGGCCGAGCTCCTCGACGACGCCGGCGGCCTCATGCCCCAGGGCCATGGGCGTGGGACGCGGGCGATCGCCATTGATGACCGAGAGGTCGGAGTGGCAAAGCCCCGCCGCGCCCATCTTCACCAGGATCTCGCCCGGGCCCGGAGGCTTCAGCTCGAGCGTCTCGATGGCGAGCGGCTTCGATTTCGCGTAGGGCAAGGCGGCCCCCATGGCGTTGAGGACCGCGGCGCGCGTCTTCATCGCTTGCCTTCCCCGATCTTCTTCAGCTTCTCGGTGAGCTTCATGTTCTCGCGGTAGTCCACCGGGCAGTCGATGATCGCCACCGTGTTCAGCGCGAGGGCCTTCTTCATGATCGGCACCAGGTCCTCGGTGCGTGTGACCCGGAAGCCCGCCGCGCCGAAGCTCTCCGCGTACTTCACGAAGTCCGGGTTCTTGAAGTCGATGTAGGCCGGGCGCCCGAAGTGGCGCAGCTGGTGCCACGTGATGAGCCCGTACTCCGAATCGTTCCAGATGAGGATCACGATCGGCGTCTTCACGCGCATCGCCGTCTCGATCTCCTGGGAGTTCATCATGAAGCCCGCATCTCCCGTGACCGCGATCACCTTCTTGTCCGGATAAGCGAGCTTGGCCGCGATGGCGCCGGGCACCGCGATCCCCATGGCCGCGAAGCCGTTGGAGATGATGCAGGTGTTGGGGCGCTCGGCCCGGTACATGCGCGACATCCACATCTTGTGCGCGCCCACGTCGGAGATCGCGATGTCCTCGGGGCCGAGCACCTCGCGCACGTCCCACACGATCTTCTGCGGCTTCACCGGGAACGCGGTGTCGTTCGCGTATTCCTGGCGGTCGTCGACGATCGTCTTGCGAATGTCCTTGAAGCCGGCTTCCTTGCGTGGCCTGGCCTTCAACGCGATGCCGCGCAGCGAATGGCCGATGTCGCCCAGCACGCCGACCTTCACGATGTAATTGGCGTCCACTTCGGCCGGCAGCGCGTCGATGTGGATGATGGTCTTGTCGTTGTCGGGGTTCCACATGTCGGGGTGATACTCGACCATGTCGTAGCCCACGCAGATCACCACGTCGGCCTTCTCGAAGGCGAACCACGGCAGGTCGCGCGCCTTGAGGCCGATGGTGCCAAGGCAAAGCTCGTTCGTGAACGGGACGATTCCCTTGGCCATGAAGGTGTTGGCGACCGGGATCTTCAGCACCTGCGCGAAGCTCACCAGCGAATCCGCCGCGCCCTGGCGGATCACGCCGTTGCCGGCGAGGATCACCGGGTTCCTCGCCTCCGAGATGAGCGTGGCGGCGAAATCGATCTTGGCGTCGGGCGCGACCGAGGTGTAAGCGGTCTGCACCGGGATCGGCTTCTTGTCGACCTTCATCTCGGCGATGTTCTCCGGAAAGTCGATGAAGGACGCGCCCGGCTTCTCGGTCTGCGCGACCTTGAAGGCCTTCCTCACGATCTCCGGGGTGATGGCCGGGTCGAGCACCTGGGTGCTGTACTTGGTGATCGGCTTGAACATGTTCACCAGGTCGAGGATCTGGTGGCTCTCCTTGTGCAGGCGCGTGGTGGCGCCCTGCCCCGCGATCGCCACGATCGGCGCGCGGTCCATGTTGGCGTCGGCCACGCCGGTGATGAGATTGGTGGCGCCGGGGCCCAACGTGGACATGCAGACGCCGGCGCGCTGGGTGAGGCGCCCGTAGACGTCGGCCATGAACGCGGCACCCTGCTCGTGGTGGCAGGTCACGAACTTGATCGAGCTCCCGAGGAGCGCGTCCATCACGTCGATATTCTCCTCGCCGGGGATGCCGAAGATGTACTCGACGCCTTCGTTCTCGAGGCATTTGACGAGGAGCTCGGCGGCGCTCTGCGTCCTGGCTGCGGACTTGGGCGCGGCGGCGGTCTTGTCGGTAACGGCGATATCGGCGGGAGCGGGCATGGCGATCCTTCGAGGCTCTGTGGAGATCAGTCTAATACGGCCGCGCGCCGGCAGTTCAGGCACGCCGCTCGCGCGCGGCCACGCAAAGCTCGATGCTCTCGAGGGTCTGCCGGTAGGAAAGCTCGCCGCCGAGGAATTGCCCCGCGCGCGGCGCGAGGAAATCGCGAAATGCATCGCGCTCGGCGCTCGTGCAGAGCCCGCCCAACCCGTGGATGAGCCACGCGAAGCTGTCCTCGGGCATCTTCGACATGAGGGGATCGAAATTCGCCCGCATGAATGCGAACGCCGGCGCGCGGCTCTGGTCGTCGCGAAGCGCGAAATCGAGGAGGTCGTAGGCGTGCGAGCCGTTGAGGACCTCCACGCCGTCCCTGCGCAGGAACGCGGTCGCGAAGGCCCGCTCGCGCAGGCGCGGATCGCGCGCCTTGCCGATCGCCCCGAGAAGCTCGCGCCGGTCGCGCTGGTCCTGCATGGATACCAGGGCCGCTTCGAGCTTGTCGAAGGTCGCGGCGTCCGCGAAACGCGCGGCGGTCCCCAGCACGGCGCCCGCCATGTCGGATGAGATCGACTCGCGACTATCGATCCATCGAAGCGCCAGCGTGCGCGCCTCGGGGCGCAATGCCGCGCCCGCATCGCAGTCCGCCGCGAACGGCATGAGGATCGCGCGCAACAAGCGAGCCTCCTCGCTCTCGCCCGTTCTCTCGGCCCATCCAATGCGGGTGGCGAGCGGGATCACCCGCTGCGAGACGATGCGTCGCTTGGCCTGCAACTGGGAGGGCGTGAGCCACGCATCGCGCTCGCCCAGCAGCAACTGCACGGCGGCCGCCTGCACCACCGGCGCGGCATGCGCGAACGCCGCGTCCGCGCGCGCGAGGGCCTCGTCCACCGCGACCAGCCCCGACTGCGCGAGCATCGCGGTATCGTCCAGGAGCGCGACCGCCTCGGCAGCGGGAAGCGCGCGGAAATTCGCGACGATCCTGCGGGACAGATCCTTGTCGTAGCGCACGACGTAGTGCCCGCGCCCGCCGGCGTTGCCCACGAGCCACGCGGGACACGATTGCGACTCGATCGCAACGGCATCCGGCTTCGCGCCGCTCACCTGCGCGCACTGCGGGCCGTCGCCTGCGCCGCCCGCATAGCGAAAGCAGGCAGGAGTGCTCCATTCGAGATCGGACGCGGCGGAGCCTACCGGACGAAGGCGGTGCTGCGAGAGCGCGAGGCGGGGCTTGCCCGCACCGCATCGGAGCGCCGCATCGACGAGCGGGATTCCCGGCTGCTCGACGAACGCGGCGAACGCCTCGACCGCGCCCTTGCGGCCCGAGGCTTCGCCGATCGCGGCGAAGAACTCCCGCGAGGTCGCGCTTCCATATGCGTGGCCTTCCAGGAACGCGTGCACGCCCTGCCTGAATTTCGCGGGCGTGATCGAGGACTCGAACATCGCGAGGACCTCGCCGCCCTTGTCGTAGGTGATGCTGTCGAAAGCCGCGCGCACGTCGCCCTTCGCGACCACCGGGTTCTTCACGCGGCGCGCCGAGGCGAGCCGGTCCGCGGCGAGCGCCCTCCTGCGATGCCGCGCGTGGTCGAGGCCGTTGTCCCAGGCCGGTTGGAATTCGTACAGGATCTTCTCCGCCATCCACGTCGCGAAAGCCTCGTTCAGCCAGATGTCGTCCCACCACGCGAGCGTCACATAGTCGCCGAACCAGTGGTGCGCGATCTCGTGCGCGGCGATCGACACGTAGGCGCGATGGTTGGCGTCGGTCTCCTCGCGCGGGCGCGCGAGGAGAAAGCGCGTGTTGTAGGTGATCATGCCCGCGTTTTCCATGGCGCCGCCGCCCTGAGGCACGCTCACGCTGTCCAGTTTCTCGAAGGGATATGGAATGCCGAAGTAGGCCTCGAGGAGCTCGACGATCCGCGGCGTGGCCTCGCGCGCGAAACGCGCCTCCGCCGCGCGGCCCTTCGGCGTGAGATAGCGAAGCGCCACCTTGCGCGCTCCCGCGGTTCCGCCGTCGACCACGTCGAAGGGGCCCACCGCGAGCGCGACCAGATACGAGGGAAGGGGCTTCGTCGCCGCGAAGACATGGCGCGTCCATCCGGGCTTCGCGGCAATCTCCGCGATGCCGGCTTCCATCGTATTGCTCGCGACGACGTCCGACGAAGGCGCGTCGATCGTGAGGCGCCACGGCGTCTTCCAGCCCGGCTCGTCGAAGCATGGCCACGCGAAGCGCGCCGAGATCGCCTCGAACTGCGTGATCACGTACCACTCGCCGCCCTCGCTCTGCCGGTAGATTCCGCGGCGCGACACCGGGTCGATGCCGCCGCGATAGCGAATCGTCGCGACCGCGGCGCCCGCGCCGAACGCACCTTCCGCCGGGGCGAAGCCGACGAAATCCTCGCCGCCGGGGATCACCTTGACCGCGATCCTGCGCGCCGCCTGCTCGACCTCGGCGGATTCGACCGTGAGTCCGCTCGCATTCAGCCAGAGGACCGGCGCCGCGCGGTTGAAGCGCAATTCGATGCGGATCTCGCCGCTGAAGCTGGATTCGCGCGGGTCGATCGCGACGTGCGCCTGGTAGGCGGTGGGAGTCGCCGTATCGCCCAGGCGGAACTCGGGCGGCCGCGGCGAATCCGCGGCGCATGCGAGGCAGGATGCGAGCGAAGCCGCGAAGGCGGCGCACGCAAGCATCGGTGCATCGAGGAAAGGCATGGGGAGGCCGCCGGCGCTGGAGACTGTCTGCGAATAGTGTAATACGCGTGCCTGGGCTGCCCGCCTAGTAGATGCTGGGCTCGCCGATCGCGGCGCCGAAGTCGGTGCGCAGGAAGTCGAAATCGCAGCCTTCGTTCGCCTGCAGGATGTGCTTGGCGAACACGTAGCCGTAGCCTCGCTCGTAGCGCTTCTGCGGGGCCTTCCACTCCGACTTGCGGCGCGCCATCTCCGCGTCCGAAATCTCCAGCCGGATGCTCCTCGCAGCGATGTCCACCGAGATCATGTCGCCATTCCTCACCAGGGCCAACGGGCCGCCCACGTACGATTCGGGCGCGACATGCAGGATGCATGCCCCGTAGCTGGTGCCGCTCATGCGCGCGTCCGACAGGCGCACCATGTCGCGAACGCCCTGCTTCACCAGCTTCTTCGGGATCGGCAGCATTCCCCACTCGGGCATCCCCGGGCCGCCCTGCGGACCTGCGTTACGCAGCACGAGGACGTGGTCGGCGCTGACCTCGAGGCTCTCGTCGTCGAGCGCCGCCTTCATCGAGGGATAGTCGTCGAAGACGAGCGCGGGGCCGGTGTGCCTGAAAAAGCGCGGCTCGCACGCGCTCGGCTTGATGACGCAGCCGTCCGGCGCGAGGTTACCCTTCAGCACCGCGAGGGCACCCTCGTCGTAGAGCGCGTTGTCGAGCGTGCGGATGACGTCGTCGTTGTACACCTCGGCTTTCGCGATGTTCTCGCCGAGAGTCTTTCCCGTTACGGTCATGGCGCCCAGGTCGAGCTTGCCGGCGAGGCGTGTCATAAGGCCCGGCAGGCCGCCCGCGTAGAAGAAGTCTTCCATCAGGTATTTGTCGCCGCTGGGCCGGATGTTGGCGATGACGGGCACCTCGCGGCTCGCCTTCTCGAAATCGTCGAGGCCGATGTCGCAACCGGCGCGGCGCGCCATGGCGATGAGATGAATGATGGCGTTGGTCGAGCAGCCCATGGCCATCGCCACCTTGATCGCGTTCTCGTAGGCCGCGCGCGTCTGGATCCTGGAGGGCGTGAGGTCGTCCCACACCATCTCGACGATGCGCCGCCCGGATTCTGAGGCCATGCGAACGTGGTTCGAATCGTCCGCGGGGATGGACGACGATCCCGGCAGGCTCATGCCGATCGCCTCGATGATCGCGGTCATGGTGCTGGCGGTGCCCATGGTCATGCAGGTGCCGTGGCTGCGCGCGATGCCGCCTTCGACGCCCAGCCAGTCCGTCTTGCTGATCTTTCCGGCACGACGCTCGTCCCAGTACTTCCAGGAATCCGAGCCCGAGCCGAGGACCGTGCCCTTGTAATTGCCGCGCAGCATGGGACCGGCGGGGACGAAGATCGCGGGAACGTTGGCGCTGGTGGCGCCCATCAGGAGCGCCGGGCCCGTCTTGTCGCAACCGCCCATCAGCACCGCGCCATCCACGGGATGGGACCGGATCAGCTCCTCGGTCTCCATCGCCAGCATGTTGCGGTACATCATGGTCGTGGGCTTCACGTAGGTTTCCGAGAGCGACAGCGCGGGAAGCTCCACCGGAAACGCGCCCGCGTGCAGGATGCCGCGTTTCACATCCTCGGCGCGCTGCTTGAAATGCGTGTGGCACGGTTGCAGGTCGGACCAGGTGTTGACGATGGCGATGATCGGCCGGTCGAGGTAATCCTCGGGCGCATAGCCCATCTGCATCATGCGCGAGCGATGGCCGAAGGAGCGCAGGTCGTCGGGGGCGAACCACCGGGCGCTGCGCAGCTGCGCGGGCGTTTTCTTCATGCGGGCTCCCGCGCCGCCGCGCCGGCCTTGATTCCCCAGGACTCGAGCTGCCTCTTCAGCCTCGCCACCTGCGCCTCGGTGAGCGGCCACGCGGACGGCGGGCGGGTGGCGCCGCAATCCTTGCCCATCAGCCTGAGCGCGGCCTTCACCACGCTCACGTTGGTGCCGTTCTGCTCCTCGGCCCGCAGCTCCTCGAAGCCCGCCATCACGTCGACCAGCTTCCGCGCGAGCGCGAAGTCGCCTTTTTCGAGCGCGGCATGGATCGCGACCGAATGCTCGGGCCAGACGTTGATGAGGCCCGAGGTGAAGCCGCGCGCGCCCACCGCGAAGAAGGGCGGCGCCCACGGCTCCGCGAGCCCGTCGACCCAGACGATCTCGGGATCGCAGCGACGGATCGCTTCGGCGAGGCGCAACGGCGTGGGGCATGCCCACTTCACTCCGGCCACGCCGGGAACGCTGCAGAGCTTCTCGATCGCGTCCAGGCCGATCGCGTCGTTGCGCAGGTAAAGCATGAGCGGCAGGCCCCCGCCCGCCTCGGCGATGCGCTCCACGTAGGAGACCACGCCGCGCGGAGAAACGAAGGGATCGGGCGGCTGGTGCACCATCAAGGCCGATGCGCCGGCCGCCCGTGAGGCGCGCGCCAGCGCGCAGGCATCGTGAACGCCGCGCCCGACGCCGCCGATCAGGACCGCGCGCCTGTCCACCTGCTCGCCGATCGCATGCACCATCGCCTCGGCTTCCGGCAGGGTGAGCCCGTAGAATTCGCCCGTATTGCCGTTGGCCACGAGCGCGTGCACGCCGGCACGGACTGCGCGATCGACGATGGGCGCGAGGCGCCGCGGGGCGAGCCGGTCGTCGCGGTCGAACGGAGTCACCAGGATCCCGGAGATTCCGCCCAGCGCGTCCCTCAGCTTCTTTTCGATCTTCGCCATTCAGGCCCCGTGAATTGCCGCGTGCGTCATCCCACAGTTTCGCAGAAGCGCTTCTTCTGCGCCGCGCTCATGCGCTTTACCCGGTATTCCTCCTTCGACGCGCTGGAACGGTCGGGAAATGGCAAGGTCACCAGCAATCTTCGCGGCGGATGCGAGCGCGTGTAGCGCGCGCCCTCCCCCACGCAGTGGGCGGCGTATCTCGCGTGCGGATCGAGGGCGATGCCGGTGTAGAGGCTGCCGTCCTCGCACTCGATCACATATAGGAACCAGCTCACCGGGGAACCTATACGGGCTCGATGCGCCCTTGACAACCCCGAAAATCGTATTTAACATTCTTGTTAAATACCGCCATGACCCCCGACCCCCTCAGCGCCATCTTCGCCGCCCTCGCCGATCCCACCCGGCGCGGCATCCTCGCGCGCCTGGCGACGGGCGAAGCGTCGGTGACCGAGATCGCCGAGCCCTTCGACATCAGCCTGCCCGCGGTCTCGCGCCACTTGAAGGTGCTCGCCGATGCGGGATTGATCGAGCGTAGCCGCGAGGCGCAGTGGCGGCCCTGCAAGCTGAAGGCCGATCCGCTGAAGGACGTGGCCGACTGGGTCGAGCACTACCGGCGCTTCTGGGAAGAGGGCTTCGAGCGCCTCGATGCCTACTTGAAGGAGCTTCAGAAGAAGGAGAAGAAGAATGTCCGCAGGAAAAAATAGCGCCGTTCACGGAATGCGAGCGCCAGCTAATCGCCGGCTACTGGATCTTCCAGGTGAAGTCGAAGGAGGAAGCGATCGACTGGGTGAAGCGCGCGCCGAACCCTTTCCCCGGCGCGGAATCCGAGATCGAGATCCGCCGCATCTTCGAGGCCGAAGACTTCGGCGCGGAGCTCACGCCCGAGCTGCGCGCGCAGGAAGAGCGGGTGCGCGCCCAGGCCGCGGCGCGCAAGTGATGAATCTCACCATCCAACGAGGATCCATGCCATGAACCAGTTCGACCCCTATCTCACCTTCGACGGCAATTGCACCGAGGCGATGCGCTTCTACGAGAAGGCCCTCGGCGGCAAGATCGAAATGATGCTCACCGGCGGGCAATCGCCGATGGCGAAACAGATCCCGCCCGAAGGCCAGGATCGAGTGCTGCACGCACGCCTCAGCCTGGACGGCCAGAATTTGATGGGCGCCGACGCCATGGTGGGGCAGCCGTATGAAGGGATGAAAGGCTTCTGGGTCTCGCTCAGCTACGCCGACAACGCCAAGGCGAAGCGCATCTTCGACGCCCTCGCCCCGGGCGGCCAGGTGGCGATGCCGATGCAGAAGACGTTCTGGTCGGAAGCTTTCGGCATGGTCACCGACCGCTTCGGCACGCCGTGGATGGTCCAGGGCATGATGCTCCCCCTCTAGGAAGACCGATCCCCCGCAAGATTCACGAGACGGCGCAGTGATTGCGAAACCTCTGCCGGTGACGATCGCGATCGAGGGCGCCGAAAGCGTCTCCGGCCTGCTGCTCGCTGCGGCGGGCGCGCGGGCCTGCTACGTGATGGCGCACGGGGCGGGCGCTGGAATGGCGCACCCGTTCATGGGCGCCGTGGCGCAGGGCCTCGCCGAGCGCGGCATCGCCACACTGCGCTACCAGTTCCCCTACATGGAGCGCGGCTCAAAGCGGCCCGACGCGCCGAAGATCGCGCACGCCGCAGTGCGAGCGGCGGTCGCGGAAGCCGCGCGGCGCCTTCCCGGGACCGCCCTCGTCGCCGGCGGCAAGTCGTTCGGCGGCCGCATGACCTCGCAAGCCCAGGCGGCGTCGCCCTTGCCCGGTGTGCGCGGGCTCGTCTTCTTCGGGTTTCCGCTGCATGCGGCCGGCAAGCCCTCGGACGAGCGCGCCACGCACCTCGCCGACGTGCGCGTGCCGATGCTCTTCCTGCAGGGAACGCGCGATGAGCTTGCCGAGCTCGCGCTCCTTAAGCCGATGGTCAACGCCCTTGGCGACCGCGCGACACTCGAGGTCTTCGAGGATGCCGACCATTCCTTCCATGTCCCCGCGCGCTCCGGGCGCAAGGACGCGCAGGTGCTCTCCCAGGTGCTCGATGCGTTCGCGCGCTGGGTCAGATGAGGCCGCGCGCGGTGAGCTCGTCCTTCAGGTAGGCGTAGTAGATCGGCGCGGCGACCAGGCCCGGGATGCCGAACGCGGCCTCCATCGCCAGCATCGCGAGCAGGAGCTCCCACGCGTTGGCGTGGATCTGGCGCCCGACGATGCGCGCGTTGAGGAAGTACTCGAGCTTGTGGATGACCACGAGGTAGGCGAGCGACGCGATCGCGACCGGCAGCGACACGCTGAGGCTCACCAGCACCACGATCGTGTTCGAGACGAGGTTGCCCACCACCGGCAGCAGGCCGGCGACGAACGTGATGACGACGAGGGTCTTCTTGAGCGGCAGGTGCACGCCGAGAAGCGGCATGATCCCCAAGAGGTAGATCGCGCTGAGGACCGTATTCAGCGCGGAGATGCGCACCTGGGCGAACACCACGCGGCGAAAGGCCTCGCCCACACGCGTGGCGCGCTCGGTGAGCTCGATGGCGAGCGGCCCGCCGCGCGGCGCGGGCTCGGCCTCGCGCAGCGACACCATCGCGCCGATCACCATGCCGATCAGGACATACACGACGACGTGCCCGAGCTCACCGCCCAGCGTACGCAGCTCGCGCGCGTGCTCGCGAAGCCAGTCGATGATCACCGCCTTCAGGGTGTCGGCATCGCCGGGCATGGCTCCGAAAAGCCACTCCGGAAGCCTGCCGCGCGAGCCCTCGACGATCTCGGCAAGCCTCTGCAGGAGGTGCGGCAGGCTTCCCGCGTCGCTCTGCAGGAACGCCACGGCGCCGATCACCACGAGGGTGAGAAGCGCCACCACGGCCACCGCGATGATCGCCACGGCGGCGAGCTTTCCTCCGCCCACGTGCGCGCGGGTGACGCGCGGCGCGATCACGTGCACCAGCTCGTAGGCGAGGAGCCCGGCGAGAAGGGCCGGCAGCAGGTGCAGCACGAGCGCCAGGCTGAGCACCAGTGCCGCGATCACCCAGGCCGCGATCGCGTATCTCACGCGTCGCTCCCGCCGAGCCTGCGGTACTGCGACATGTGGCGCAGCGATTCGCGCGGCCGGCCGAGCTCGCCGTAGACGAGCGCGAGGTTGTAGTGGCAGTCGGCGAGCGCCGGGTCGCCGCGCAGCGCCGCTTCGTATGCGTCGACCGCTTCGCGCTTGCGGTCCATGTCATCCAGGACCACGCCGAGATTGAAGAGCAGCACCGGATCGCTGCCGAGGAGCCCGATCGCGTCGCGATAGACGCGCTCGGCCTTCGCAAGGCGCCCGGCCTCGTGCAGCAAGCGTCCCAGGTTGATGCGCGCGTCGATGCGCGAGGCGTCCGCCTCGATGGCGTACCGGTAGGCGGCGATCGCGCCCTCGAGGTCGGCCTGCTCCAATTCGACGGCGCGATCGAACCAATCCCGGCCGTCGCACGCGGGCGGCGGCGCGCCGCGCTCGATCACGCTCAACGAGCCGTCCGCGGGATCGCCTTCAAAGGCCAGGAGGTACTGGCCCGATTCGGCCTGCCAGCGGCTGGCGCCCTCCTTCACCACGACGCGGTCGGCCACGGCGCCGATGTTGAGGCCGGAAAGCGGCATGGCGTCCGGCAAGTGGCGGCGCAACTCACGCACCGAGCGCGTGATGCGCCGTGCCGGGACCTTGGCCGCGACCAGCGCCTGCGCGGTGCGCAGCACGATCAAGTCCTGGAAGGAAAAGAGCCACGCATTGCGCGCCCCACGCGAAGGCGATACGAATCCCGCGGCGATCAACGAGCGGATGGTGCTGCGCGGCAGGCGAAGGAGCCTCTCGACGTCGCGGACGCCATAGCGCTGCATCGCGGCGCCCGTTCCGGGCTAGACCTTGTTCTTGGCACCCTTGCGCGCCACGGGAGCCGGGGCTTCGGCCACTTGCGCGCGCTTAGGGGGCTTGCGTGCCTCATCACTCCCTCTGCCTTGGGAGAGGGCCGGGGAAAGAGTCTGCTTACCCTTCGCCGGCTTCTTCTCGAGGCTCGCGCGCAACGCTTCCATGAGGTCGATCACCTGTGCCCCGCCGCCTTCGGGCGCCTCGGTCATGGTGATCTCCTGGCCCTCGACCTTCCTCTGCACCGCGGCTTCGATGCGCGCGGCGACCTGGTCGGTGTACTGGCTGGGGTCGAAGGTCTCCGAGGCCTGCGCCTCGATCAGCTGCTTGGCGAGCTTCAGCTCCGCGGGCTTCACCTCGGTCTGCGGGATCTCGATCTCCTTCATCGAGCGCACCTCGCCCGCGTAAAGGAGCTGCTGCATGACCAGGCCCTCTTCCACGGGGCGGATCATGACGATGTACTGCTTGCCGCGGGCGGCCCAGCGGCCGAGGGCGCAGCGCTTCGATTCTCGCAGCGCGCTCGCGAGGAGGGCGAAGGGCTTGGCGCCGCCCTTGTCGGGCGCGAGGTAGTAGGCCTTGTCGAAATACACGGGGTCGATCGCCTCGATCGGCACGAACTCGGTGATCTCGGCCATCTGCGTGCCCGCTTCCTCCATCGCCTTCAGCTCTTCCGGCGTGAAGGTCACGTACTGGTCCTTGGCGAATTCATAGCCCTTCACCATGTCCTCGCGCGCGACCGGCACTTCCTCCTTGATGCAGAAGTACTGCTGCTTCAGGCGCGAGCCGCAGGTCTTGTGCAGGAGATTGAACGAGATCGCGCGGCTCGCCTCGGTGGCCGAGAAGAGCTTGACCGGGATCGACACCAGTCCGAACGAAACCGTCAACGATGCGATGGAGCGTGCGGCCATGTGCGCCTCCGTGGATTTGCGCCTAGTGGTTGCTGAATGAATTCAGCATGTTGGCGCGGACTCATGACATTGTAGTCCAAGTGTCTGCACTTGTCGCCATCCCCGGAACCGCGGTGCCGGAATGGCTATCGAATCGAATATCGCTGCCACTTTCAGGAGATGGCCATGCCCTACCGAACCGTGTCGGACCTGCCCAAGGCGCAGACGGACCAGTACAGCGCGCACCAGAAGGAAGCCTTCCTCAAGGCCTTCAACAACGCGTACGAAGAGTACGACCACGACGAAAGCCGCGCATTCGCCGTGGCCCACCACGCGGCGAAGCAGGCGGGCGACAAGACGCAGCACTGAGCCCGCGCGGCGCTAGGCCTTCGCGCCTTTCAGCGCGCGCTCGAGGTCTTGCTTCACCGTGAGCGCCTGCGCCCAGCGATCGCCGGTTTGGGCGACCCGCTCGGCCGCGTTGGCGATCCTGAAATCGAGCGGGTGCGCGCCGGCGAGCTCCTCCCACGTGAGCGGCATCGACACCGGCGCACCCGGCTCGCCACGCGGCGAGTAGGCGACGTTCAGCGTCTTGCCGCGCACGTTCATGTTGTAGTCCATGAAGATCTTGCCGGTGCGCTTGGGCACGCTCCATTCGACCGTGATGTCCGCGGGATGCAGGCGCACGAGGTGCCGGCCGACCAGCTCCGAGACATGGCGCGCCGCGTCGAAGTCGAGGGTGCGGCGGATCGGCACGAAGACGTGCAGTCCGGTCTTGCCGGAAGTCTTCACGATCGGCTCGAGGGACATGCCCTGCAGGAGCTCGCGCAACCAGAACGCGACCTCCTTCCCCTTCTCGAACGCCACCGTGTTGAGCTCCGGCTCCGCGCCCTTGGCTTCCTTGCCCGAGTAGATATAGGGGTCGATGTCGAAGAGCACGTAGTCGGGATAGTTGAGGATCGAGGCTTCCAGCGACTCGAGCGAGCTCGCATAATCGGTCCCGTGCGATGGGGCATCGGGTCCCGCCTTCGCCCGCGAGTGCCAGACGTGGAATTCGAGCGTGCCCGACTGCGCGAGCCACAGCAGCGTCGGCAGGTTGTTGCACACGAGGTACTCGTGGCTCTCGTCCTTGTGGCCCGAGAACACCGTGATCGTGTCGACGAAGTCGGGCTTGTCCTGCTCCCAGTGTTTCTGGAAGAAGCGCTGCCCGTGAATCCCATCGGGCATGCGGATCATGGTGAGCGGACGGTCGGCCAAGTGCGGCAGCATGAGGGGTGCCACCTGCGCGAGGTAACGCAGCAGGTCGCGCTTGGTGAGCGCCGGTTGCTTCAACGCGGGATCGGCGGGCCAGTACACGCGGTCGAGATTTGATAGCCGGATCGTCTGGGCGCCTACCGCCAGGGTGAACGCGTTCTTGCGCTGATCGAGTTGCGCAAGGATCTCGTCGTCGACCGAGGCTTGCGCCGCTTCGCGCGCCACCGCCTTCGCATCCACGTCGTCGCGCAAGCGCAGGAAAACGGGGGCGCGCAGCGCACCCTCCGCGGTCCAGCTCTGGAAGCTCACCTCGGCCACGACCTCGGGCTCGACCCAGGTCGTCGGCGCGTTGAGCTCGGGCTCCGCGGCGAACGGGCGGGTCTTGCGCTTCAATGGCTCCAGGCGCTTCTTCACCTGCGCGAGCGTCTTGTCATCGAAGCCCGCGCCCACGTGCGAAGCGTAGACGAGCTTCCCCTTCTCCCAATGGCCGACCAGGATCGCACCGAGCGCGGCGCGCGAGCCCTTGCCGCTGGTATAGCCGCCGATCACGAAGTCGGCGCTCCTCGTGGGCTTCACCTTGAGCCACGACGTGGAGCGGCGCCCGCTCTCGTAGCGGCTGTCCTCGCGCTTGCCGATCACCCCTTCGAAGCCGCTCGCGAGCGCCGCTTCCTGCAGCGCGAGGCCGTCCGGCGAGGCATGCACCCGTTGCACCAGCGATGACGGCATCAGGCATTGCGCGAGGTAGCGGCGGCGATCCTTGTAGGCGGCCTTGCGCAGGTCGACGCCGGCGAAATGCAGCAGGTCGAAGCAGCAGAAGGCAACCGGGGCGCTCTGGTCCGCCGCCGCGATCTCGCGCCCGGTCTTCAGCTGCGCGCGCTCCTGCAGCGCCGCGAAGGAGGGCTTGCCGGCGGCATCGAACGCCACGAGCTCGCCATCGAGAACCATGCCCTGGGCGCCCTGCTTCGCGAGCTCCGCCGCAAGGCGCGGGAAAGTGGCGGCGAGCTCGAGCCCCTTCCTCGATCGAAGCTTCACGCCATCCGCATCGACGAAGGCGAGCACCCGGTAGCCGTCGAGCTTCGGCTCCCACATCCAGCCCGCGCGACTGAAGACGGCGTCGCCCGTTTCGGCGAGCATGGGCGCCAGCTTCGCGGGGATCGCCTCGATCGCACCCGACGGCACCAGGAGCGCCGCGGGAATGCGGTGAGCAGGCACGACCTTGAGATCGGCGAGCGTGGCGCCGGAGAGCACCGAGCGATCGCGCGCGGTGACGTCGTCCTTCGTCACGAAGCGGTCCTTGTGCTTGATGAGGAGCCACTCCTTCCTGTCCTTCATGCGCACCAGCGCGAACGAGCCCTTGAGCTTCTCCCCGCGCAGCTCGAAGCCGATCTTGCCTTTCTCGAATCCTTCGCGCACCTCGCGCTCGGCCGCTTCGCGATCGTCGAAACGCGGGGGACCCTCTTCGTCGGGCGCGTAGACACCGCAGTCCCACACGATCATCTCGCCCGCGCCGTACTGTTTCGGCGGAATCACGCCCTCGAACGAGGCGTACTCGAACGGATGGTCCTCGGTCAACGCCGCGAAGCGCTTGTCGCCGGGATCGAGCGACGGACCCTTGGGGACCGCCCACGACTTGAGGACGCCGTCCACTTCGAGGCGCAGGTCGTAGTGCAGGCGCGTGGCCGCGTGCAGCTGGACCACGAACAGGAGCGGGCCGCTGCGCGCCGCGACCGGGGCCGGCGCGGGCTCGGGCGTGGACGCGAACGCGCGCTTCGAGGAATATTCGCCCAGGGAGTCTTTCGCCATGCGGGAATTGTAGGGAAAGGCCGGAGTGGATACTGGAAAATCGAAGGTGCTGGCGGGCGCGAGCGGCTATTCCTTCAAGGAATGGAAGGGAACGTTCTACCCGGAGAAGATTAAGCCCGAGGACATGCTCGCCTTTTACAGCGCGCGGCTGCCGACGGTGGAGATCAATAACACGTTCTACCGCATGCCGAAGACTTCGGTGCTGGAAAGCTGGGCCGCGACCGCGCCGGAAGGCTTCCGCTTCGCGATCAAGGCCTCGCGGCGCATCACGCACATGTCGCGCATCAAGGCCGAATCGTCGGTCGAGCCGCTGGGCTATCTCTACAAGAACCTCGCGGCGCTCGGGGCGAAGCGCGGGCCGGTCCTCTTCCAGCTGCCGCCGAACCTGAAGAAGGACTTGCCGCGCCTCCAGGCCTTCCTCGACCTTCTGCCCGCCGACCACCGCGCCGCCTTCGAATTCCGCAACGACACCTGGTTCGGCGAGGACGTCTACGCCGCGCTCAAGGGCGTGGGTGCGGCGCTGGTGCTTTCCGAGCGCGAGGACAACGCGCCGCCGCCGCTCGTGGAAACGGCGCCTTGGGGCTATGTGCGGCTACGCCTCGAGAGCTACACCGAGGAAGACCTGAAGAAATGGGCGGAGCGGATCGCAGCGACCGGTTGGCGCGAGACCTTCGTCTACTTCATGCACGAGCCCACGGCGCCCGCGTACGCCGCGTCTCTCATGCGCTGCGTGGCCTAGGCGCCACGCCTGGCGAGCATCGCCTTGCGGCGCTCGAGGCTATCCACCGGCCAGTAGCTCGCGCGGTCGTAATACTCCTCGACCGCCGGCATGCCCGGCGGCAACACCACCCACGGCTGCTTCGACGCGGTGAAGATGTGGATGTCGGGCGGAAGGCGATCCGGATCATCGAGCGTGCCCACGCGCACGAAGCGCACCGCGTCGCCGGCACCCGCGTAGTTGCTCCACACGGCGATGCGGCACTTGGGACAGCGCGAGATCTTCTGGCCCTTGCCGCTATTGGACGGCGTGTCCACGACCTCGGGCTCGCCTTGCAGCAACTCCACGCGCTCGGCTTCGATCATCGCGTTCAGCGCGAAAGAGGCGCCGCTCTCGCGCTGGCACCAGCGGCAGTGGCAGCAGTGCACGAAAAGCGGCGCGCTTGTCATTCGGTAACGCACCGCCCTGCAGGTACATCCGCCTTCCAAGGGCCCTTCGGTCTTCATCACCCGGCCCCTAGCGATCGATCACGACGACGAGGCGGTCGTTGCCCGACTCCGCGCCCCATGCCTCCCCGTGGCGCCCCAGCATCTGGCGCACCGCCGCGCCGGCCTTGTCGCTCGGGAAGCTCTCGAACTTCGCGGTGTCGGGATCGAAGCGCATGATCGCGTTCGAGGTCCATTCCGTCGTCCACACCTTGTCCTTGTCGTCGACCCACACCGAGTAGGTGTGCGGCTTGTCGCCCGGCGGCATCCACTGCTTCCAGGTCTTGTCCTTCGGGTCGTACATGCTCAGGCCCCCGGCGAGCCATTCGCTCACCCAGAGGCGTCCCTTCGAGTCCGACCAGACGCGGCGCGCGCCCTGGTTCTTCACCGGATGCTCGATCACCGTGGCGCGACCCGTAGCAGTGTCGATGTGCGCGATGTGGTTGCCGGCGAGGGATGCGTAATAGATCTCGCCGCCCGGCGTCGCGGTGATGCCATAGGCGCCCCGTCCGCTCGGCGCGTCCCAGACGCGCACCTGGCCGGTCCTCGGATCGACGCTGCCGTAGTAGCCCGACTGCCCCGTGTACCAGAGGATTCCGGCCTTGTCGAAGGCCGCGGTGTTGAGGTTGGCGTAGGCGCTGCCGGCGGGAAGCGGATAGACCTTGACCGCCTTGGTGGCGGGATCGACGCGCACGATCGCGTTCTGCCCGCCGTCGGTGACCCACGCCGCGCCGTCAGGACCCACGATCACGCCGTGCGGCGCGGAGCCCATGCCGAGCGCGATGTGCTCGGTCTTGCCGGTCTTCGGATCGAGCCGGCCGAGCTCGCCCTTCGGCTGCGCGGTGTACCAGACGCTGCCGTCGGGTGCCGGGGCGACGTCGTGGGGGTGCGAGCCTTTCGGCACCGGGTAGTAGCGGACCTCGGCGGCGAAGGCGGCCGAAGCGACGAACGAAAGGCCGAGCGCGATCGTCAAAGTTCGGCGGTTCGACATATTCGATGCTCCTGGATCGACTCGGATCCGGGAAATCTTACCCGCACGGAGGTGCCGCATGAAGATCCAGCCCGAGCCCGTGGTCGCCATCCTGAACCGCATCCTCGAGGCGGAGCTCGCCGGCGTGGTGCGCTACACCCATTACTCGTTCCTGGTGTTCGGGTACGGGCGCATTCCGATCGTGTCGTGGCTGCGTGCGCAGGCCGAGGAATCGCTCCTCCACGCGCAGCAGGCCGGCGAGTGGATCACCACATTGGGCGCCTACCCCTCGCTCGCCATCGGGCCGCTCCTCGATTCGCACCAGCACGACATCGGCGACATGCTGCGCGAATCCCTGCAATCGGAGGGCACCGCCCTCGCCCTCTACCGGGAGCTCCTCGCCGCGGTGGAGGGCAAGCATGTCGCCATCGAGGAATTCGCGCGCCAGATGATCCTGGCCGAAGAGCTGCATGCCGCGGAGGTCGACAAGATGCTGCGCAAGCCGGGCGAGGTCGCGGCCTTCGCCGGCGCCAAATCCACAGGGAGGAAAGCATGAACGACCACGTCTACAAATTGCTGGAGCTGACCGGCTCGTCGAAGGCTTCCATCGAGGGCGCCGTGCAGAACGCCATCGCCAAGGCCTCCAAGACCGTCCGCAACATGCAGTGGTTCCGGGTCACCGAGACCCGCGGCCACATCGCCGATGGCAAGGTCGCCCACTGGCAGGTCACCGTCAAGGTCGGCTTCACGCTCGAGGAATAGCAACCGGGGTCAGAGCGGGGTCAGAGCGGGGTCTGACCCCGGTCAGGTGTTGGGCAGGCTGCCGGCGCCGGTGCGGCCGATGACCGCGAGGAATTCGCGGCGCGTCGAGGGATCGTCACGGAAGGCGCCGACCATGCGGCTGGTGACGAGGCCCACGCCGGGCTTGTGAACGCCGCGCGTTGTCATGCATTGGTGCGCGGCCTCGATCACCACCGCCACGCCCTTGGGCTGCAGGATGTCCTGGAGCGTATCGGCGATCTGCACCGTCATCTTCTCCTGCACCTGGAGGCGCCGCGCGTAGACCTCGACCAGGCGCGCGAGCTTGGAGATGCCGATCACGCGCTTGTCGGGAAGGTAGCCGATGTGCACCTTGCCGATGATCGGCACCATGTGGTGCTCGCAGTGGCTCTCGAAGCGGATGTCGTTCATCACGATCATCTCGTCGTAGCCGCCCACCTCCGAGAACGTTTTCTTGAGGACCTCGCGCGGATCCTGCAGGTAGCCCGCGAAGAATTCCTCATAGGCGCGCACCACGCGCCCGGGCGTGTCGCGCAAGCCTTCGCGGTCCGGGTCGTCCCCCGCCCAGAGGATCAGCGTGCGGACCGCGGCTTCGGCTTCATCGCGCGTGGGACGCGCGGGTTTGGGGTTGCGACGGGAGGCCATCGCGAGATGCTAAACGAAAACGCCCCCCGCTATTCCTGAAACGCCTCTTCCCGTTTCTTCTTGATATTGGGAGCGGCCATCATCAGCAGGAGCGCTGCGGAGATGACGAGGAGCGTCAAGCTGATCGGGCGCTGAACGAACACCACCGCGTCGCCGCGCGAGAGCAATAGCGCTCGTCGCAGGTTCTCCTCCATCATCGGCCCCAGCACGAAGCCCAGCAGCAGCGGCGCGGGCTCGGTCTCGAGCTTGATGAAGACGTAGCCGATGAAGCCGAAGAGGGCGG
>Ga0209647_1000954_pt1 | contig 25806 bp, 23 predicted proteins | sample GraSoi_2013_60cm_FD_185827 | JGI IMG/M metagenome (GOLD analysis project Ga0209647, IMG submission 185827) | Grasslands soil microbial communities from the Angelo Coastal Reserve, California, USA - Sample 9_17_2013_60cm (SPAdes) (version 2) | ecosystem: Environmental > Terrestrial > Soil >... | reverse complement strand
TGGACCATGCGAGGTGAAGAAGGCGTGGTCAAGCAAATCTCACATCCCCTGAACTTTTGTTCCGGTAGGGCGTCCGAACTCGCTTAGGCTCGTTCGAATAGCAAATAGCAAATAGAAAATAGCAAATTGGTCCCGATACCAAACGCTCGGCAGGCCGGATTTCCTTTTTGCTATCCGCTATTTGCTATTTGCTATTCCGAACGAGCCTAAGCGAGTTCGGACGCCCTACCGTTCCACTTTATTTGCTATCTGCTATCTGCTATCTGCTATCTGCTATCTGCTATTGGCTATTGGCTATTGGCTATTGGCTATTGGCTATTCGCGCTCCGCGATTCGCGCAGCGCTCATCCTGAACGCACTCGGTCCTGAGACCAGCCCACGCCGTTGTTGGCGAACAGCGCGGCCGTTTGCTAACGCCAGATCGAAACGCGATAAAATCGCGCTGAGCACCAATTTCATTTCGAATTGGGCGAACGCCATGCCGATACAACGGCGAACGCCGCCACCAAACGGCAAGAATTCGTAAGGCGAATAGTGACGGTCCAAAAATCGATCTGGGTTAAATTTTTCCGGATCGGGAAACGCCTCTCTCCGGCGATGGGCTAGATAGATACAACCGGTCACCGTAGTCCCGGCATCGAGCGTGACGTTCCTGAGGGTGACTCGTGACCTGGTAACCCGAGGAAACGTCAGCAGCGCAACCGGGTGAATGCGCAAGGTTTCGGAACAAACCGCATTTAAGTACGGCAGCTTAAGAACAACATTTGGATCGAACTTGTTATCCAGCGACTCGATCTCTTCCAACAAACGCTGGCGTACGGACGGTAGTCGATGAATCCAATATAACGCCCAGGTTAAGGCAGTAGCGGTGGTCTCGTGGCCGGCAATCAATAGGGTCATCAATTCATCCCGCAGTTCCGTATCCGATAAACCTTCGCCTGCCTCGTCCCGGGCAGACATTAGCAACGAGAGAATATCGTTGCGTTGAGCACCTTTTGGTCGGTTTTCATCGCTGGTTCTCCGGGTTCGAAGATGGGATTGACTTCGGCGCCGGTCGGCGATCTCCTCGTAAATCAGGTGGTCGATTTGTTTTCGTTTGCGCACGAACTTTCCCCAAGGGCTCAACGGCCCCAGGTCAAGGCGCAGCCTCGGAATAAAGAGGAGGCTGGCGCTCATTGGACTGCTCAAACCGTCGAGCAAGCCTCCTAGGAGTCTTTCGAGTTGTTGATATCGAGGACCTTCGTTTAACCCAAAAACCGCTCGCAGGATTACTCGCAATGAAGTTCTCTGCATCGGTTCCCGCGCCTGGAAGAGTCGCTCTGGTTCGTATTCGTCCAGGACTTGTTCCGCGATCTCGCGAATCAATTCCCCATACGAACGCATCCGTTCTCCATGGAACGACGGCATCAACAATTGGCGTGCCCGCCGATGCTGTTCACCGCTTAACCCGAATACCGATTGGGTCCCAGTGAGGAGCTCGAGAGTCACATTCAACGACCCCGGCGCCTCGAAAAGCTTGGCATCATCATTCGTCAGAATCGTCTGCAACGCTTCCGGGTGACTGAACAAGACCAAGGGACCGAATCTCCGGCTTAGCCTGATCGTAAACGAGTCTCCGTACCGCTGGTGGCACGATTGCATGAATGAAAACGGCATCCGGATCCATTGAAACATTTGCAGAGCCGGCGAAGCCTTCGGTCCATCGGGAAGTGCCATGATGTGTATTACACCAGGTGCGTGGGGAGGGGAAGGAGCCAGGAGCCAGAATCCAGGAGTGAAAGGTGAAAGGTGAAAGGTGAAAGGTGATTGGTTTGCGGTCGCCCAATGGGCGTCGTCTCACCTAGATCGGAGGGGCGGTGCATTCCGCGTATTAGCTCCAACGGGTTACGACGCCTGGGAATCGTGTCCAGGTATGGGGTTTGAATAGACGCGACGCCCGTGCTGGAGAACCGGTGAAAGGTGAAAAGAAGGCGAACCGCCACTCATATCGGCGCGACCACAGAAGCGAGAGGTGAAAGGTGAGGTCCCGCCCGTATCGACGGCGCAACGGCGATTGTCAATCGCCTTTAACTTTTCCGATCCTCATCTGCGTAAATCTGCGTTCATCTGCGGCCTGTCGCGCCGTAGTTCCGCGGCCGCGGGAGAAGGCGGATTCGTCTGTTTTTTTTGCGTCCATTCGCGTGCATTCGCGGTTCTTTTAATTTGCTATTTGCGATCTGCTATTTGCTATTCTCAGCGCCTCCTCCTAGCTCCTCTCACCGCACCACCGCATCGGAGTCTAGAAACCATTTAGTACCCAGCATTCGCCCTGGTGTCTTCATTTCCACATTGACCTGACGTTTCGCCGCGTCATAGCTGATGACGTTGACGGTAAGCTGACTGAGAAATTGCCAGGCGTCACGGTCACCGAGCACTTTCTCTTCATAAGCAATCAAAGCTTTAGCATTACCGCTTTTCTTTAACTGCTGCCATCGAGTTAGATCTTTTAACTCCTGAAACCAAATTGAATTCGCCTTTACTTCCATGCTAGCGCCTTTGCGAATTTCTCCAGCCAAGGACGCGATAGCTAAAACTAGGAGAAAGGAGAGTATTCCAAGCGATGATTTCATGCTCAGGTTATTGTAACCAATCGTTCGCCGGTACTGCTATCCTAAAAGCATCGGCAGGGATGATCTCCCGACTACGCAAGGCCTACGTCGCGGCAATCTCCACAACATTTCCAGTTCTTGAGGCTAGGGCGCGCCATAGCGAAGCGACGGCGGCCTGCTCATCCGCCGTGCCAACGTGCCGCAAGAATCATTTTTTATCATTTGAGCCCGACCAAATATGTCTGACAGACGAACTCTATTTCAGTCAGCTTTCATCAAGAAATTCTTAGCGCCCAATTTGCAAAGCGAGGGGCGGTCGGCCCGCAAGGTAACCGCTTTCGTTTTTTTAGTTGCCGCGGTCGTTTCGGTTTCGTTTTCGCGTCGATTGAGTTTGCTCCTTTTGGTGGCCGCATTATTTACGTTCTTCGAAGCGATGCGCGGTTGGTGTGTGCTACGGGCGTGCGGGATCAAGACAAAAGTCTGAAGCGGGCAATTTATTCGCAGCTTCTGTTAAAATCCGTGGCTCAACTAATCGCGATGGGATGAACCCAAGAACCGGTGGCGCCGGCGAGACGTAACGGGGTGATAATTAACAGGAATTCGTAAATCTGTTGTTTGGCCAGATCCTCGAGAAACAGATTTTCCACGTGGGTAATTCCATTGTGCACAAGGAAATATCGATGCACGGAATGATCCAATGGCGGCACAGCTTCTACGCTCATGTTATCAGCGCCCACCAAGTTCATCCCATACCGATGCAACGTTTTTGCGGCATCCAAACTTAAACCGGCAATCGCGTCCCGGCAGGCCAGGTTACCGGCGGCCAGATGCTGATAAAATCCGGTTCTGATCAAAACCGCGGTTTGCGGCCGAATCTCCGTTTTCTGTTTCTTTAAGGTAGACTCAACATCGTCAGAAGTAATTTGATAGTAATCCGGTAAAACTGATACCCCGAGGTTACCGGCGATATCTAGCAGTACACCTCGCTGTAGGATGGGCGGCATCTCGGCGATACTGAGATGTTTTTGGCCGTGCATATCGACCTGGTCAGCTGCAGCCACGGTTTTGCCGGGGCCGGCATAGAGTCTTACTTCTCCAGAAGGATCGGGATCTCCGTTTTGGTTCTGAGCTTCACCAATGTGGCAAAGGGCGTCGATGTGGGTACCCGTATGGCAAGACATCGTGATGGCCTCGGCTGCAGCTGACGCCGGCGCCATTTCCTTGATATCGCCGTGACGAAACCGGGTGTTCAAGGTGTAAGGCGCCATCGGTCCTGGCACGAGAATTCCTTCTCGATAAATCACAGCCAGACTATGTACGGTCCCGGTCTTGATGAGCGTGACTAACTCCGGTGTTAAACGCGGGACGGGTAATGCACCGTAGGGAGCTAATTTGCCGGCTTGAGCTTCGGTTGAAGAATTAGACATAGGGGGAGGTGAGAAGTGAAAGGTGAAAGGTGAAAGGTAAGACGGAGAACAGATTATTTCACAGAAGATCACGAAGGCTTCGACGCCTCGACTGAGCTCGCCGAATGTCCTGAGCTCAGCCGAACGGTCACAAAGACCAGACGAGGAAAAACCCGAACCGCAGATGAACCAGCCGTCGTCCGGCAGCCGCCGGACTATGGCGGGCAGGCTGCGGATTTACGCAGATAACGAGGGTAGACTGTGGACGGTGAAATTGAAAGATGACAGGTCTCGCGAGGCCTAGGAAAGCTCAAAGGTATTTTCTAAACTGTCCTTTGTGACCTTCTGTGAATTTATCTGCGTAAATCTGTGTTCATCTGCGGTTGGTCTTTGTTTCGCGTCAATTCGTGTCCATTCGCGGTTCTCCTTGCGTTCTTTTGCGGCCATTTTTGATCCACGAAACCGCCCCCTTGAACTCCCGCAACTCCTTGGACTCCTCGTACTCCTTTTTCTGCCCGTTTGACTTTGGCCCTTTTGGAGGTTACCGCTGGCGATTCAGTCGCTAGTGAGAAGTTCTCTATTGCTTCTATCAATGTTGATCGCCTTGGCCGGCGTTGAAGCCCGTCCGGCCGTTGTGGTGATTGATCCCGGCCATGGCGGACATGATCGAGGTGGGGCCCCTGGTCAGGTTCTCCCTGAAAAAGGTTTCACACTTGATGTCGGGAAACGTTTGGCGCGGATTTTGCGCGACGATGGCCGCATCAAAGTGATTCTCACGCGAAACGGGGATTACTTTGTTTCATTACCCGAGAGAACAGGAATCGCGAATTCATATGCTAGGTCCAACGCGGTTTTTGTTTCGATCCATTTCAATTCCGGCCGTCGTCTTGGCGCTTACGGAATTGAGACCTATTATAATAACTCTCGCGGTTGCAGATTAGCTGCGTTAATCCATCCCAGAGTGATCCAAGCTCTGGGCAGTATCGACCGCGGCGTCCGCCACCGGGGCTACTTCGTTTTGCGCAGGAACCGGTTGCCCGCGGTCCTAGTCGAATGCGGCTTTTTGACTAACCCGGGCGAAGCAGCCCGCATAGTGCAGCCCGGCGCCCGTGAAAACCTGGCGAAAGCAATCGCCGCCGCGATCGAAAGGTACTGACGATAGGCGAATCGGCGAGAGGGCGTGTGGGCGTGTGGGCGTGTCGGCGTGTCGGCGTGTCGGCGTTATGGAGTGGTAACCGCGGGCGTCCCGTAGGGACTGAATGATCGTAGCGACTCGACTGAGCTCGCCGAAGTCCAGGCAATTTATTGCCTGGAGTGCGTGCAAAACGAGCCCGTCCCGTAGGGACGGTATGATCTGTGGCTCCGAACGTCTCTCTAACATAAAGAGGTGATCGGCACGACCGGCCTTAACGAAGCGCGTTTCCAGGCAATCCCGCGGCCGCGGGACGCCTGGCTAGGTTCATTCAATCCCTACAGAAGACCGACGCTCCGTCACGTTGCTTGACTTTGTATACGGATGATGTACAAACTTGATAGAACGTATGCTTCGCATCGACCTAGCTTCCCGTGTACCGGTCTATGAGCAGATCGCTAACGGTCTTCGCGCGGAGCTTGTTTCTGGGGAATTCAATCCAGGGGAGAAACTGCCCACCGTCCGCACGTTGGCCATCGACCTCGGAGTGCATCACAACACGGTGGCCGAGGCGTATCGGCAACTGGCGAATGAAGGTTGGTTAGAGTTGCGGCGACATCACGGGGCGATCGTCCTTGAACGTGATCGTCCCGAAGCCGGACCGGATACGATGGACCGATTCACTAGGCCATTACGAGAACTGATCGCCAAAGGATTAGCGGACGGGTTGTCGCCGAGGTTGCTCGCCCGCGAGATGATTGAGATCGCCCAAAGACTCGAAAGAAAGGCAACGTCATGATCCAGGTGCCCATCGATATTCATAATATTATCGCTATCACCAACGGCGGTGTCGGCGTTCTCGGGGCAGCGGTTTTCTGGTTCCTGCCGCGTCTGACGCGGCCCGATCTTTACTTTGCGGTCACGGTACCTCGGCCATTTCGGGATGGACCGGAAGGCAAATCGATTCTCCGCCGATATCGGATCGAGTTGATCGTTGTCTTAGTTTTAGCGTTCATCCTGTTTGTTGCCGGTATCGCTTGGCTCGGTGTAGGTTTCACTTCCGCCGCTCCTCTCATCGAATCAGCAGCCGCATTTATTCCATTCTATCGAGCCAGGCAGCGAGTGTTGCCGCACGCGGTCGCTCCAACCATGATCCGTGAGGCTGAACTGCATCCCGTTAACCACGTCATTCCTGGCGGCTGGATTGCAGCCTCAGGGCCGTTCATTTTACTGGCTGGATTTGCCGCCTACTTATGGATTCACGGAATGCCGAGTGATGGCAGCTCCAGTGGCCAACCGGGCGGATTCCCTATTCGCAGTTTAATAGTGTATCTGCTGAGTACGGGCGCGATCCTCGGTGTCCAAACGCTGACACTTTACGGTTTAGTTCATTGGGTACGGCCGGTGTATGCCGGGGGGCCTGAGCGTGCCCATGAATTGAAGTTCCGCCGCACTGTTTCAGCCATCGTTCTAGGGGCTGAATATTACGTCACCATACAAGCTTCGTGGATTATCCTGGCCCCGCGTCACAATGGTCTCCTAACTGTTGGCCTACTCCCTTTAGTTTTTGTCTTTGTCCTGGTCGTGATCGTCCTGCTTGCGCGTCTCGGACAAGGAGGGAGCCGTATGCCGACGAATCATCAGAGACTGTCGACTACTTCCACCGAGCCCGTCGGAGACCGTACTCCCGATCGTTATTGGAAGCTGGGTGTTTTCTATTTCAACCAGGACGATTCAGCGGTGTTCGTCGAGAAACGATTCGGGCTCGGATACAGCCTGAACTTTGCCCGGCCCACCGCCTGGCTCATTTTGTCGTTGATCCTGCTAGCGCCGTTGATCACGATCCTCGCCCATCTCACCCGGTTTTTGCCGAGAGCAGGGGCGTAAGAAAAGGCGCAAGCAGTTAACCCGAAGGCAAAGCGCGCTGTACGATCCGATCCAGCTCGTCTCCTTGAACTCCTGCAACTCCCCGACTTCGCAAAGCCTACGTCGCGGCCAGCTTTGAACTCCTCGAACTCCTTCTTTTATTGATTTTTGGCCAGGGCAGAGAACCTATTGTGGGCGACTAGAGATCGTAAGCATGACTTTTTACAGCATTTTGTTTCCGGGAGCAGAGGATCCGCAGTCCAAGGAAGTCACTGAGGTTCCGGCTTTCTTCAAGGATATGAACCTTAATCAGGTGATCGACGCAATCACCGCCGGGAAGGAGGCCTACAATTTAAAACCGCTTTTCTATACCTGCTTACCCGACATCGAGGTAATCGCTTATCGACACCAAGTCTTGCGCGATCTGGAGGACGAAGTGCTTTTCGCTAATATGAAATCGTTCGCGCAAGAGATGGACAAGATGCGCGAACATTTGACGCAGGCGAGCAAAGTCACTGACGACCGACAGAAGCAACGCTGGTTCTTGGACGGGGTCGGAATTTATTGTGCCGCGATAGACCGGCTGGCCCGGGATCTATCAGTGGCCAAGCTCAATTCGACCGGGTTAGCGGCGTTTCGCGAGTATTTATCTGCCTACGTCGCGTCTAACTCTTTCAAGGCGTTAGCGGCAGAGACGGCCAAGCTGCAAGCCGACCTCGCCTCGATCCGGTATTCAACGCTGATTCTCGGCTCCGGCACTTTCAAGGTGAGTAAGTTCCGAGACGGTCTCGATTATCGGGCCGAGGTCGAACGCACCTTCGAAAAGTTCAAGCAAGGCCCCCCGAAAGAGTACAAATATCAATTCCCGAACTTGCCTCACCTGAATGTTATCGAGGCTAAAATCCTGGAGTTTGTGACCCAGCTTTATCCGGAGATCTTTGCGCAACTTACGGATTATTGTGCTCGCTACGGCAATTACGAAGAGAAACCCATTCAGATTTTCGAACGCGAGATCCAGTTTTACGTCTCTTTTCTCGATTACGTCGAAACGTTCCGGCGCGCGGGTTTGAAATTCTGTTATCCCAAGATCACTACTGATTCAAAAGAAATTTACAGCGACGGCGGGTTCGATATCGCGTTGGCGTCAAGGCTGGTCGCGGAAGGGACGGCAGTCGTTTGCAACGATTTCTATTTTAAAGATCCTGAGCGTATTTTTGTCGTAACCGGTCCGAACCAGGGGGGCAAAACCACTTTTTCTCGTCAGTTTGGCCAGGTGCATTATCTAGCCGGTATCGGCGTACTTGTCCCGGGACGAACCGCCAAGGTCCATCTGTTCGATTACATCCTGACTCACTATGAGCGGGATGAATACATGACGAATTTGCAGGGTAAGCTCCAAGACGATGTAATCCGGATTCACGAAATCCTGGAACGAGCTACACCGAATAGCATCATTACTTTGAACGAGATTTTTAGTTCGACGGCTTTGCAGGACGCCCTCTTTCTAAGTAAGCGCGTGATGGAGAAGATTACCGACCTCGATGCGTTATGTGTTTGGGTAACATTTGTGGACGAGCTGGCGTCATACTCAGAAAAGGTCGTGAGTATGGTGAGCACCGTCGTTCCGGACAATCCCGCGGTACGGACTTATAAGGTTTTCCGTAACCCAGCCGAAGGAGTTGCCTACGCGTTAACGATCGCCGAAAAGTATGGGCTCACCCACGATCGACTAAAGGATCGCATCAGTTTATGAAGGTCTGTCTTCTGCATCCGGAACGCAATTTCGAAGTGCAACCGTTACCTTGGAATGAGCGAGCATTAGCTCAGGATCTGGGCTTAGACGCGGTGTTCGGCGTGATGTCTCACCGGGACAAGTTTCTGTTTGCCGCGGCCCGAGAGGTTGTGTTGGCCAGTTTAAGGACCGATGTCGATACCATCTTATACCGGCAACGCGTGTTTCGCGATTGCTTGAAACACCCCCACATCGTTCGCGACCTTTACTCTCTCGCGGTCAAAGGCGTCGAATGTGAAAACAAAGGTTATTGGGCTTTTTTTGGTAAATATCCCACCGGCCTCCTGAACCGGTCACTAGAGCTAATTAACATGCTAGTGGACGCTCTCAGGAAACTACGGACCTTTGCCGAGAAACAAACGGAGAGTTTCGATTCGGAAGGATTTCGGGAGCTGTTCGCCCGGGTAAAGACCGAGTTCAATGAAAAGTACCTTCACGATATTCACGCGCATTTAAATGACCTGCGATTTCTGGATGGCACATTGTTTACGGGCGAATTGGGCGAAGGGAACAAGGGTGCCAACTACATACTCCGGAAGCCGCCGGTAAAACGCACCCGGCTTCAGCGGTTATTCGGCCGAGACAAGAATCCTGGCCTCACCTTTCGTTTGCATCCTCGAGATCAACGTGGCGCCAAGGCCCTAGGGGAATTGAACGAAAAAGGGATCACTCAAGTTGCCACCCTGCTGGGCCAATCCGCCGATTATATTCTTAACTTCTTCAAGACGCTGCGGACCGAACTCGCCTTTTATGTTGGTTGCCTGAACCTGCATCAAGCTTTGATGGACAAAAAAGAGCCGGTTTGTTTCCCCGTGCCGGTCAACGCTGACGAACGCAAACATTCATTCACTGAATTATATGATGTCGGTTTGGCTCTGAGCATCCGGCCTAAAGTCATAGGAAACGATTTCAGTGCTGAGCATAAAGAGCTCGTGATTATTACCGGCGCCAACCAAGGCGGTAAATCGACCTTTTTGCGCAGTGTCGGTCTGGCTCAATTGATGATGCAATCCGGGATGTTCGTTGGAGCTACCTCTTTCTCCGCTAATATCTGCGCGAACTTGTTTACGCATTACCGGCGGGAAGAAGACGAGACCATGCGGAGCGGCAAATTCGATGAAGAACTGCAGCGCATGAGCGAAATCGTCGATCATTTGTCGCCCAATTCGATCTTATTATTTAACGAATCTTTTGCTGCCACCAATGAGCGCGAAGGGTCAGAGATTGCCCGGCAAATCGTCACTGCCCTTGTGGAACGGCGAGCAAAAATCTTTTTCGTGTCGCATCAATTCACCTTCACCTCGGGATTCCACGGCCAGGAATGGGAGAACGTCACGTTCTTGCGCGCGGAAAGAAGAGAAGATGGCACTCGTACGTTTAAGCTAGTCCAAGCCGAGCCGTTGCGGACCAGTTACGGCGAAGATTTGTACCATCGCATCTTCCAGGACCAACCCGCTGCGAATGGGACCGACCCAGAGCTGGTGACGGCGCAGGTAGCGAAAAAGGACGAACCGCAGCGTAGGTAGCGTGTGGGCGTGTGTGGGCGAATAGGCGAATGGGCGAAACGGCGATGGGGCGAGACGGCGAATGGGCGAGTGGGTGTATTTGCGTCCCGGAGGGACTGAATGATCGTAGCCAGGCAATTTATTGCCTGATACATCGGCCAAACACGACCGTCCCGTTAGGGTACGGTGTGATGGGATTCGAGGAACGTGGCGGCCCACAATGGCATCGCCGGTCGCGCATTTAGGCATTCCGTGGCAACGATCATACCGTCCCTACGGGACGGATCCGTTTTCAACACAATTCCAGGCAATAAATTGCCTGGCTACGATCATCCAATCCCGACGGGATGCCCATACGCCGACACGCCGACACGCCGACACGCCGACACGCCGACACGCCGATACGCCGATACGCCGATACGCCGACACGCCGATACACGTCCTTGATCTCCTCAAACTCCTTCGTCATCTTCACAAAAACACACCCATGGATTTCACCGGTTACGACAAATCGTTTGGTTTAACAAATAAAGTGAGCTTGATCACGGGCGGCGCCGCCGGCATCGGCAGAGCGATCGCAACGTTGTTCGCGGAAAAAGGGGCAAAACTGGTTTTAGCAGATCTGAACCCCGACATCCCAAAAATCGCTCAAGAAATTTGTGCGGACGCCAATCGAGTCGAAACCCTTACCGCGGACCTGACGAGCACTGCGGATCGGGAAAGAGTGGTTCAAGCTGCGGTCAACCGGTTCGGCCGAATTGATATCCTGGTTAATAACGCCGGAATTGTGTTGCTGGATGACGCCCTGAATTTGTCGGAAGAATATTGGGACAAAACGATGGCGGTGAACCTACGGGCGCCGTTCTTTCTGGCGCAACGTGTCGCCCGCGAGATGGTGAAAACGGGTGGAGGCAGAATTGTTAACCTGGCATCGCAAGCGGGCATTATCGCGCTCGACAAACATGCGGCTTATTGCGCCGGTAAAGCCGCTATCATCAGCATGACTAAAGTGCTCGCGATCGAATGGGCCCGTTACAATATTCAGACCAACGCGATCTCCCCGACCGTCGTTCTCACAGAGCTCGGACGCAAAGCTTGGGCGGGTGAAGTCGGAGAAGCTATGAAAAAGAAAATCCCGACCGGCCGGTTTGCGTACCCAGAAGAGATCGCGGCTTGCGCCTTATTCCTAGCCAGCGACGCCGCTGCGATGATCAACGGCGAAAACCTGGTGATCGACGGCGGTTACACCATCCAATAGGCCCCAAAACATACCGCGAATGCACGCGAATGGACGCGAAGGTAAAACCTAACCGCGAATGGACGCGAATAAACGCGAATAAAAATCTCATGACGCAACGTGATATTGGGGGAACGAACGGTGAGAAGTGTCGCGCTCCACATCTACGTATATCTGGGTCCATCTGCGGTTCGGGTTTTACCTTCGCGTCTATTCGCGTCCATTCGCGGTTGGTTTTGGCTTCTTCGCGTCCATTCGCGGTTGTTATTTGCGCCTTTTTGCGGCTATTCTTTCGCGAAGCGCTATGAAAAAGGCCTTAGTAGCCGGAGCCCTCGGTGTCACTGGTCGGACACTGGTCAACCATTTAGTTTCGCTAGGTGACTGGGAAGTCATCGGTTTATCGCGGCGAAGCCCGGAGTTTGAAACTCCAGCCAAATATATTGCGGTTGACCTATTAAACCGGTCGGAAGTTGAATCCCGATTACGCGGGATCAACGATATTTCGCATGTGTTTTATTCGGCCCTGTATTGGGGCAAAGATTTCTTCGACGAGGTAGGCCCGAATTTGGCCATGCTGACTAACACGGTTGAAACCGTATCACAATCCTCACCGAACCTTAGGAAGGTAGTTTTATTAGAAGGCGCCAAATATTACGGCGCACATTTAGGTCCTTATAAAACCCCGGCGAGAGAAACTGATCCCCGGCATATACCGCCGAACTTTTATTATGACCAGGAAGACTATCTAAAAGAACGCTCAGCAGGAACTAACTGGTCCTGGACTGCGCTCAGGCCTTCTAGCATCTGCGGTTTTGCGGTGGGTAACCCAATGAATATGGCCACCGTGCTCGCCGTTTACGCGGTTCTCTGCAAAGAAATGGGAGTGCCATTTCGGTTCCCGGGCTCAACCAAGACTTATCACGCGGTGGTGGAGATGACCGATGCGGAACTACTTGCTAAAGCTATTGTCTGGGCCGGTGAAAATGAAAGGTGCGATGGAGAAGGATTTAATATTACCAATGGAGATTTCAATCGTTGGGTTAACCTCTGGCCGAAGCTAGCCGAATATTTCAAAATGGATTACGCGCCGCCTCAGCATTTACCGCTAGCTCAATTCATGTCCGATAAAGAATCGCTCTGGAGAACATTGGTGAAGAGGCATGGCCTGCTTGATTATTCCTTCCAACAAGCCGTGAGCTGGGGGTTCGGAGAAGCCGTCTTTAATATCGATTACGATATCATGACTGACACCAACAAATGCCGGCGCTTCGGGTTCCTAGAATGGGTGGACACAGAAGAAATGCTGTTCCGGCAATTTGATCAGTTCCAGAAGATGCGATTCATCCCGGCGATCTAAACCGCGAATGCACGCGAAGAGAAAACCGCGAATGGACGCGAATAAGAAACGCGAAGGCACGCGAAGAAAAACCTTCAACCGCAGATGAACGCAGATTTACGCAGATAAGGTTATTGTGAGCGAAGCAGGCCCATGGGGTCACTGCGCCTCGTTCTTACGCGCTTACAGCGCTAGTTCACTTTTTTGTATCGCGTCCCTAGGGCTCGCAGACTCATCCGGCAGCTGCCGGACTATAAATATTTCACCGCTCCGCGGTTTTTTTTGGCCACGCTCGTCAACTACCCGGAACTATCTGCGTAAATCTGTGTTAATCTGCGGTTCGTTTTTGCTTCGCGTGACTTCGCGGTTCCTCTTCGCGTCCATTCGCGGTTGAGATTTCGCTTTTATGCTGGCAGAGTCGTCGCATCGATGAGCATGTAAGGCAGGATCGACTGGTTGTTGTCCTGCATGGCCGTGGCGGCGGGATCGAAGAACCGGTGCCAGGTGGCGCCGAAATAACCCTCAGGCGACCAAATAATCTGGCAGCCGGCACTATACTTATCCACGTCTTCTCCTGGTCCGCCGCTATGGAGATGGATCCCGAATTGGCCGCACTGTTGGCAGACAACCTCTCCCTTCTCATTTAACCGATTGATGTGAAAGTCTTCGGCTTGGACAAAGGCTGGAAATTGATCGTCGTCATGAAGTCCGGGTTTGAACATAAGAACGCCTTCAATTAGCTGGGCGCATCCTCTGGGATTGACCGGATGATTGATAAAAAATAAGCCTGGATTAGTGGAACCCTTCCATGCCGTACAAGCGTTGCCGATCATCAGGATAAACAAGTCATCATAGATTCCTAAGATCGGAATGTGGTTCGGTGCCAACTTGCCGCGAATACCGATGCATTTCACGTGAGCGTCGGCGCCGCGTTTCCCTGACCAAAGAGCCTGGTAAATTGCGGGATCTACGCTCGTCCCTGGTCCGATTGGATCAGGTTTGAATTCGGTTAACCAGTCAGGAAGATCGAAAGTACTCATGAGTGCTACGCTTTATCTCGGGATTTATTTTGTTCGGGCTATGTGCGGATTACTAGCAAAGATACTCCCAACCTGTAAATACGCAGAAAAGCGTACGTCGTTTTACGTATTCACAGCCGTGGTCGTGTCTGGTTAACTGCAGGCTGGAGAGTCACCTATGAGCGGAAACCGTCCAAAGCGCAAGAAGCCACCGGCGCCAAAGGCCAAGTTAACGTCCAACATCCAGCCGGGCGTTTCGTCGAAATCCCGAAATTCGAATCATTGGAAGACCGGGCAACACATTTACCGCTATCATCCACCGCGAGCCGATCTTCCGCTGTTGAAGTCGGCGCAACCGGCGGTCCAGGTAGCGAATGTACCTAAATCCGTTGACTTGCGGAACCTTTGCCCACCGATCCGGGCTCAAGGCAAGGAAGAAGCGTGCAGTGGATTTGCCACGGCGGCATTTCGTGAAGCCAGTTACGTGGCTAAAACGGGCGTCTTGCTGCCTGACTATTTATCACCTGCCTATCTATATGGATGGACCCGGATCAATGATGGCACCTTTCCGAAGGATTCTGGAGCCAGCCTGGCTGGTGAATTCATCGTTTTGCAGCAGCGGGGAGTATGTCCCGAAAGCTATTTGCCGTACGACACCGACCCAGCGGAAGGGCCCAATCCAGTCGCGGATACCGCTGCCCATCCGTTCCGAATTGTTCAACCAATCCAAGTCGATTGGCGGGTTCCCGCAGTAGTAAAGTCGGTACTAGCTAGCCGGCAAACTATCGCCATCGGTTTTTACGTGTACGAATCGTTTGAGACCCCGAATCCACAGGGAGTTGTTCCGATGCCAAATAAGGCCACCGAAAAGTTGCTCGGCGGTCACGGGGTCTTGATCTGTGGTTACGATGATGATCGATCGGTCTGGATTGTCCGAAACCAATGGGGAGAGCAATGGGGTGACCACGGCTACTGCTACATGCCGTACGGGTACGAATCTATTTGGACGGAAGCCTGGACGGCGGTGCCAACGGGGTAGCCGACTGTTAGTAGAACAGTTAGGAATCGCCCATCCTTCTATGAATGATCAAGATGTCTTTGCTCACAAGGCGCTTCGTTCTTCCGATTTCGCTCGCTGAAAGAACTGCCAGCCAACGAGCGCAGAAAGCTACGTCGGAGTGATGGAGTATTGGAGTACTGCGCCAAGTCCGAATTGCACCAGCGTAGCGGGTAGCGATGCTGTAGGCGCAGTCCGTCGCCTACTGCTGAGGTAACAGACGGGCGCGACCGGTGAGACGCGGGGGCGTTTTGTCAGGTTCCGCTAGCAAGGCAAGAGGTTTCAGGTCTGAGTCCAGAAGGCAGAGCAGGGCGTCTGATTCCTTTCGTACCAGCGTCACTTCAACCAAGGTCGTCGTGTTCGGGAAAAGAAAACTTGGACCAGGCGGGTTGGGATTGGCTCCATCGAAGACGACGCAATGACCTTGAACAAAATCGACGTTGGGCACTGCAGAACAGCCAGTGATATCGAACACCACTTTTCCCTTGGCGGCAATGATCCTTTGGGCAAAACCTTCTAAGTTACCGCAATCTATCATCATAACGCGACAGGCTGAGTTAGCCGAATGGGTATGAATGTCCGCGTTAAATGTCTTATCAAATAGACTCGTGAGATCTGCATCGACGCTGTTATCCTGCGTCAGGACGTGGAAATCGATAAAGTAATCAGTAACCTCGAGTCCGGTATCGTCAACGATTCGGAAGAAAAACTGTTGAAACGGCTTAGCTTCTTCTTCGTCGGACTGTCTGATCGCCTGATAGTTTCGTTCTGAGGTTGCCTGAAATGTGACCGCGGCTGCCCCGTAGTCCGAATGGTTTTTCACCGCGAGCGCGGTCCTTACGAGGGCTGCAGGTCCGTCTGGATCGGTGAAAGCCTTTAAATTGCTCTGGACCAAGCTCCCATGATTGAATCCGTTAAATACGGAATAAGGAATATTAGGGAACTTCGTTTCGCGTACCCAAATCGGGGTGACCTCGTTTTTAGAGAAGTTGACGTTGCACTTGCGAGTGTTCAGTGAGGTACCGCAGATTCTGACGGTTCCGTCGGTTCCAAGCTTTCGTTGCCCAGGCACTAAGTCAGCTACAATACCGGTAGGGCGATTGCCGGCGGCAAAGATAAAAGGATAACACGCCCGTTCGGGAGGAAGATCAGGGCTAAAGTAGGTCTCACCATGTAAATCATCAACGGATAGATCCCATTGGAAAGGGCTCGCTGGCTCGAGATCTTCCAGCACGATTTTACCGGATTGAAAGGCATCGCCTGAACGCATGTTTGGGCTAAATGTCATGCGGAACTTCTGCAAGAAGGACTGTCCCATCAGAGCGAGGTCAGAGCCGAAATTGGCCGGTGCAAAGCTCAATAGATGCTCTACCGGGCTTGCGATGGGCTGACCATTGGCGACTTGTCGAATGAGCCGCATTTGCAACCAGGCGCGCACAACTAAGGAACCAGTACTGTGGCATGCGACGTCGATCCGCCCCTGTCCATACAGCCGGGTGTAGTCTTCGTCGAGTTTATCAGAAAAATCTTGGAAACAAGCCGTATCTTCGAGGCTGGCATAACTGACGTACGAGACATTCTCCGCGGAATACAATCCTTCCTTCACAAAGAAGTCTCGGAGAATCGTGAAGCTCTGAGCCCCGTCAGAGTAGCCGTGAATGATCAAAATGTTGTTAGCCATTGTGGGTGGATAAAAGGCAAATATTGGTGCGACGTAAATACGTAGAAAGACGTACACTTGATCCAGTGGAAGATAAAGATTCGTCTGCGCAGCTCACAGTCTCCAAAAAGCTTGACTCAGTCCCGCTGATTTGTCCAACTCAGCTCCGTGGCTCGCTCAGTTTCTATTCGCTCGCAGGGCCTTGTCTGGTCCGGCGCAAGCAAGGTTAGGTTTCTGACAATCCGGTCAGTTTTAGATGGATTGGTTCGCGTTATTGTTGGCTCACTAACGTTGTTACCCCTGGTTTCACCGGCCTTGCTGTTAGCCCAGTACACTGAAACCAAGATAGGGGAGTATTTAAACTATGCGGAGGCAGCGACGAACGGCAGCGTCTATGCCGGATATAACTCTATCGGTTATGCGGGACCGGTTGTTTACACGTCTGCTCTGGGTTGGACCGGTCTGCCGATTTCGGCAGGATTTAATACGTCGTTGCCTTACTACGGCTATACAACTGGGATCAGCCGGGACGGGACCGTAATTTCGGGTTACGCCGCGGGAACGAGCACCACGGGAAGCTCTATTCAGTATGCGTTGTATTGGGTGAACGGGGTGGAAACGGTAATTCCGGCACCGCCTGATGATCCCACTGCCAATCTGATGACGGCAACCGCAGTTTCCGGCGACGGGACTACCCTTTTAGTGGAGGACACCACCGGGACGAATAGCTCTAAGGTTCAGACCTTCGTGTACGATATTGCGGCTCAAAAATTCACTCCCGTCGGTTATCTTGGGAGCACGGTCCAACAGAGCTATGGGACCGCTCTCAATTACGATGGCTCGGTCGCGATCGGGTATAGCAACCTGGATAACACGAAGATCCATGGATTCATTTGGACAAAAAGTTCGGGTCTAAAAGACATGGGGGTTCCGCACAGTACAACCTATTATGTGGAGCCGACCTGTATCAGCGATGATGGAACGGTGATCTTTGGCCGTCACACGGAGCTCAACGGATGGCTGGGGTTCCACTACACCACATCGGGCGGATTCGAGGAGATAGGAGGTCTGAGTCCGACCAGCTGCACGGCCGACGGCAAGGAAGCGTTCGGAATTCAGGATCTTTATTTTCCCGGTATCTGGACCACTACACTCGGAGGCGGGTTTCTCGATGATCTGCTAACTGCGCACGGGATTAAGTCGACTCTGGGCGACCTAAGTGCACCGGTGACCATTTCGCCGGACGGCACTCTTTTAACGGCGATCGGCATTTTTGTGTATGTCGGTGAGCAAGCCTGGGGCGGAACCTACCAGATCGGTATTCCGTCACCGCTCAGCACAACGCCAATCCCCGGCAGAAAAGTGATCTTCTCGACGCCGTATCAAACGACCCTGAAAGTTCCCGCACCAGGTCTGGTAGGATACTCGGACTTTTCCAAAGGAGCGACGGCCGCAGTCGTCACCCGTCCGAGGAATGCGGCCACCTTCGTTCTTAAGGCAAACGGCGCCTTCACCTACACTCCGAAGGCCGGCTTCGGAGGGCATAACGATTCCTTCACTTATCACCTGATTAATTCATTCGGTACAGGCGTGACCGGAACGGTTACCATCGGAGTCGGCGCGGCGCCGTGAGGGGGAGGAGCGAGGAGCTAGAATCTACGAGCTAGGAGGAAATAGCGCGAAAAGGTACCGCGAATGGACGCGAAGAAACGCGAATAAAATCTCACGCAAAGACGCAAAGGCGCAAAGGGAAGACAAAACCAACCGCAGATGGACGCAGATTTACGCAGATACGGACAGCTGAAAAGATGAACCGCAAATCGGTCCGTACCTTTGTGACCTTTGTGATCTTCTGTGAATAATCCGTTCTCCTTCGCGTCCATTCGCGGTACGTTTTTCGATCACCCTAACGATTCATTGACGCGGGGGGTGCTTGGACGAACTGGTAGTATCATGGAGGATCGAAGCAGAAAGGTGTCAACGGACACGGGGTTATTCACACCCCTCACAATACGGGCATCCAATTTTCGGAATCGGATCGCGGTTTCGCCGATGTGCGAGTATTCGAGTCAGGATGGCTTTGCGAATGACTGGCACGTGATACACCTGGGGAGTCGTGCCGTTGGCGGTGCGGGTTTGGTGCTCACTGAAGCCGCGGCAGTCGAACCTCGGGGACGGATCTCGCCTGGTGATCTGGGCATTTGGAAGGATGAACACATCGAGAAACTGGCGCAGATTACCGCATTTATTAAACAGCAGGGGGCGGTACCCGGGATGCAGATTGCGCATGCCGGCAGGAAAGCAAGTTGTCGGGTTCCATGGGAAGGGGGCGCTGCTATCCCGCCTGGCGAAGGCGGATGGCAGACGGTCGCACCCAGTGCAGTCCCGTTCCGCGAAAGTGATCCTATCCCGGCCGAATTGAGCGTCGCCGAGATCCACAAAATTGTGGAAGCGTTCGGCGCAGCCACCCGACGCGCGTTGGCTGCCGGCTTCGAAGTGATCGAGATCCATGCCGCCCATGGTTATCTTCTCCACGAATTTTATTCGCCGCTGTCCAACCGACGAACCGACGAATACGGCGGCTCGTTCGAGAACCGGATCAGGCTTACCCTCGATGTCGCGAAGACGGTTCGCGCAATCTTACCCGATAACAACCCGCTCTTTGTCCGTATCTCTTCAACCGATTGGAAAGAGGGTGGTTGGACACTCGACGATTCGGTGAAGCTAGCCGAACATGTGCGCGGTGTAGGTGTGGATTTAATTGACGCCTCCTCTGGTGGCGTTGTTCCCGATGCGAAGATTAAAGTCGGTCCCGCCTACCAGGCACCTTTCGCGGAACGGATCCGACAGGAAGTCGATATCCTGACCGGCGCCGTTGGCCTGATTACGGACCCGGATCAAGCCGAACGGATCATCCGATCCGGTCAAGCCGATATCGTGCTTTTAGCGCGCCAAATGCTGCGGGATCCTTATTGGCCCTTGCACGCAGCCCAGGCCTTGAAGGTCCACGTCGACCCGCCGGTACAATATCAACGGGCCTTCCCGGAAGTGGAATAGGAACCGCGAATGGACACGAATTGAAGCGAAACAAAGACCAACCGCAGATGGACGCAGATTTACGCAGATAAGGTTATTATGAGCGAAGCAGGCTCATGGGGTCACTGCGCCTCGTCCTTACGCGCTTAGCGCTAGTTCACTTTTTGTATCGGATCCCTAGGGCTCGTAGACTCATCCTAGGCTATAAAATATTTCACCGCTCCGCGGCTTTTTTTGGCTACGCCCTTCAACTGCCCGGAACTATCTGCGTAAATCTGCGTTAATCTGCGGTTCGTTTGTTGTTCGCGTCCATTCGCGTGCATTCGAGCCGTCGAAGCCTTTGTGATCTTCTGTGAATTTATCTGCGTAAATCTGTGTTAATCTGCGGTTCGTTCGTCTTTCTGTTTGCGCCTTTGCCTGAGATTTTCTTTGTTCTCTTTTTTGTGTTTTTTGCGCCTCTTCGCGGCTATTGGCTATTCGCGAAGCGCTATTCCCTGACTCCGAGCACACTCAATTGTTCCTGATCGATCAGCGCGCCGGTCATCGGGATAGAAGCGTCGCTGAGCAGGAACAAGGCTAGGCGGGCGACGTCATCCGGTTTGATTAACCGGCCCCAGGGCATCCGCGCCTCGGCATCGGCGAGCCAGGACTCGCCTTTGCCGAGTTTGACGGCTTGCATCTCACGTTCGCCGTCGGTATCCGCCCAGCCAAGGTTGATACCGAAAATGCGGATCCGATCATTTCGATGCGCAAAAGCAGCGTTCTTGGTGAGCAGGGATAACGCTGCCTTAGTCGCACCATAGATCGCCAGATTGACCGCGGCGCCGTGCGCTTGGAACGACAAGATATTCACGATCGAACCCGGCGCTTTGCGTTCCTGCAGATGGCGGATCAAACCTTGCATCAGAAACATCGGTGCGCGCGTGTTCACAGCGAACAATTGATCGAACAAAGCGGTATCCGCGGTAGCCACAGAACCACGGTTGCTGAGCCCGGCGGCATTAACCAGGCCGTCGAGCTTGCCGAACTGATCGATAGCGGCCGATATAAGCTTGGTAGGAGCGTCCGGCTCTTGAAGATCAGCGGCGATAAAGGCCGCCTTTGCTCCTAGTTTCGATATTTCAGCGACAACGTCGTCGGCGCGCTTTTGGTTGCGATCGGTAAGAACGATGGCCGCTGCCCCCGAGCGTGCAGCTTCAACGGCGATTGCTCGCCCCAAACCTTGTATCGCCCCCGTGACAAGCACGACTCTATCATCAATACGAACTTCCATAGCGCTTCGCGAATAGCAGATACCAGATAGCAAATAGCAAACAAGCGCGATCGAGTAATCGATACACTACCAAGCACAAATCTTTTCAACCCGATCTGCGTAAATCTGCGTTCATCTGTGGTTGGTCTGTCTTCCCCTTAGTGTCTTAGTGCCTTTGCGTGAGATTTTTTTGAGTTCTTTGCGCATTTTCTCGACCGACATAGTCCCGCGTCCGCGGGACGACGTCTGTCGCGGCTATTCCTGGTTTTCGGTTCATGGCGTTTCCTGAGGCAACAAAACCGCTTTCACGATTTCACCGGAATGCATGGCTTCAAATGCGTCGTGCCATTTAGCCAACGGTGAAAGCCGGCTGAAATTCGAACCGAGGTTGAGTTGACCCGAGCCTAGCAAACGGATGACTCGTTCCCACATCGGCCAGTTATGCGAAAAACTGCCCTGTAACGTCACCGCTTTCGCCACCAACGGATCCAGAGAAAAATTGAACGGTTGAGGTCCCCAACCGACTTTACTGATCTGGCCGGCAGGCCGGACAATATCCATGGCGAGCTTAAGCGTCGCCGAAACCCCGGCGGCATCGATCACGACATCAAACCCGTAGCCATCACGCAGTGATTTGGTCCACGCGACCACGTCTTCGCCTTTGGCGCCGAGGGTCGTAGACGCGCCAAGCTGTTCGGCAACCTGTAAGCGAGCCGCATCGACGGGAGTACCGATCACTACGATCTCGCCGGCGCCGGCCAGCTTAGCCATTGTGGTACAGAGAAGACCGATAGGCCCCGGACCGATCACGGCTACGGCATCACCGGGAAGAATCCTCGCATTGCCGCAGGTGGCGTTGAAAGCGACGCAACAGGGTTCGGTCAGCGCGGCAAGCTCAAAAGGCAACGTGTCAGGAATATGATGGAGGATACGTTCGGGCACTTTGGTGAAATGAGTCATGGCTCCGTTAACGCCAAATCCGAACCCGCGCCGGCCGGGATCCAGGTTGTACAAACCGCGATGAACAAACGGGGAGTTTTCATCGATCACGGCGGCGGTCTCACTGACCACGCGTTCGCCCTCTTTGAACCCGCGCACGTTCTTACCGGCTTGAACAATGACCCCGCCGAATTCGTGTCCTAATATCACCGGATATTTTATCTTCCCGGTTTTGTTCTGCTCGTAAGCCACGTGAATATCCGTGCCGCACACACCAACCGCTTGCACCGCAAGCAAAACATCGGTATCGCCGATTTCCGGGACTGGAACTTCGCGGAGCTCCACGCTGTGCGGTTCCGGCCCATAATTCACCACCGCGGGCATCGTTCTATTCATGAGAGTTGAATAAATCCAAGGTTAAGATTCGCAGGAAAATCGTTCGTTAAGTGCACGCATAATGCAATGAGCCAGCCACAAAACGTAGGGGGTTCGGATCAACATCATGAACGGTTCTGGGCGTCGTGCAAGTCCTCGGGTTTCGAATCGTCTGGGGACTTGTGTCGTCTTGGGCTTCGTTCGTCAGAATGCGAGCACGGTTGCGACTCCGCGATAATTCGAAGCTGCAAACGTGCCGGTGGTGCGTAAACTCCTGCGATGCACGCGAACCCTCTGCGCATTGCTTTCAGTACTTTAGCGTTCACCGACTCAACTCTGGAACAGGCTGTCTCGCTTGGTAGCTCCTTGGGCTACGCGGGTGTCGAGCTCCGGGTCATTGATGGGAAATTGTTTGATTCTTCTCTTTCGGCTGCGGAACGCGCACGCGTAAAGCAAGCGGTTGCCGCTGCTCGTTTACCGATTGTGTCTGTCGGTAGTTCGGTCGTTCTCACCAAGGAAGAGCCCGGCCCTGAACTTCACCGTATGCTTGAGGTCACCAACGACTGGGAATCACCATTCATGCGCGTGTACGGCGGTCCACTGGCCGAGGATCCGGAGACTCGCCGGAAACAGATGGAGGCAGCAGCTAAGGTGTTAGAGGATGCGGCCCCGGTCGCTGAACGGCTCGGCGTCGTCATGCTGCTCGAGACCCACGATGCTTTCTCGGCTTCTAAAGTAGCAGCGGAACTGCTGAACCAAGTCCCATCCAAATGGGTCGGCGCCATATGGGATACCCATCACCCGCATCGGATGGGAGAAACTCCGGCCGAAGTCTATGAGAACATCGGTGCCCGGACCTTGCACGTGCACATCAAGGATGCAGTCCGTTCAGCAACGCACAAAGGTGGTTGGCAACTCGTGCCGCTCGGCGAGGGAGAAGTACCAGTTCGCGAAGCAATTAGACTGCTGCTTGCCAACGGTTACCAAGGCTATTTCTCAGTGGAATGGGAAAAGTATTGGCACCCCGACATCGACAAGCCTGAGATCGCGCTTCCCCATGAGCTGAAGGTCCTGCAGGACTGGATCCAGGACGCTTCGCGAATAGCCGATAGCCAATAGCCGATAGCAAAGACGGAATAGCCGCGAAAAGGCGCAAAAAACGCAAAACGAAGACGAAGAAAAATCTCACGCAAAGCCAGACCGCGAATGGACGCGAATAGGAAACGCGAAGTCAGGCGAAGCAAAAGACGAACCGCAGATTAACACAGATTTACGCAGATAAATTCACAGAAGATCAGAACGGTCACAAAAGAAACGCACCGTTTCCCTGGTTCTCTCGAGCTAGGACGCACGGATGAGCAGGAGTTGATCCTTACCGTTCAGCAGCTTGTCCGCGGTTGCCCTGTATTTCGTTCGCGTCCATTCGTGGTTCCTATTCGCGTGCATTCGCGGTTCTTTTTTTGTGCTCTTTGCGCTTTTTTGCGGCTATTAGGGATTTGTGTTTTCTGCTTCTAACGAGGCCCGAACTCCTTCGGGGTAAGGCGTCTTATTCAGCGGACCCAAGAGGTGGCTTAGCGCGCTATCGTCCAAGAAGAGAGGCTGGGTGAAGAGATAGTGCATCTCAGCGACTTCACGCAATAAAGGGTTGAAGGTTCCCAGCAATTGCAGCGAGCGTTTCCCCACGACGAATTTGCGCAGGTGTCTGCCGGTAATGGATTCAAGGAGCTTGATCAGTTCGGATAAGGTGATTCGACCGGCGCCGGAGAGGTGCCACGTACGGCCATAAGCTCCTTCCTCGTCCATCAGACGAAGCAGGGTCTTGGCGGCGTCCGGAATATAAACATATTCGTGGGGCGTATTTAGCGGTCCAATCAATTGCGCCGTCTTCCGTTGAGCGGCAGCTTGAAAAAGGTTGGAAAGATAGCTTCGAGGAATTTTCGGCCCGTAGAAATCGGGCAGCCGAAGAACGGTTCCTCGGATCCGGCCGGCCGCATCAGCAGCCAGCAGGAGGTCTTCTTGCTGTTTACGCATTTGACCTTTAAACGTGTGAGGATTCCGAGGGTGATCTTCCCGGACCAAAAACGTTTGCGCGAATCCGAAAGGATAAACGGTTCCAACGAGTACACAGCGTTGGACTCCCGCCTTGATGGCAGCCGTTAAAACTTGGTCGAAGAACATGGGATGTAAGCGGAAGTCGGTATACGACACTCCGACGAGGTAAACGAGCGTTTGTATCCCCTGCAAAGCGGCTTCCGCTGTCTCCGGGTTGGCCTGATCCCACACGGCGAGATCTGCCCCTGGATAGGCTCCGAAGGCGGACTGCAATTGGTTGAGGGAACGACCGACCACCCGAAAAGATCGAGGAGTGAACAAGGGAGCTAAGGCTTGTCCGATAGTGCCTGAACCGCCGAACAAAGCCACCGTGGGTTTTTCATGAACAATAATCATATACTGAACAATGTTTAGTAAACAGTGTTCAGTTTGCACTGGATTTTGGTGTCGTCAAGTCTAGTCTATCGGCAGTGTCCGCTGTTGATCGCCGTGCCAAACGTAAACAATTGCTCCGGCAAAGAATCTTGGATGCCTCCCGGGACATCCTGCTCTCCCAGGGGTTTGCTGCGCTCACCATGCGGCGGGTGGCTGAAGCCATTGATTACGCGCCTGCCAGTATCTATCTGCATTTTCAAAGCCGAGAACAAATCGCGCAGGAACTCTGTTTTGCCGGACTGAAACGTCTGTATGAGCATCTTCAGAAAGTGAGCGCCAAAGACCCGGCGGCCCGATTGCCGGGTTATGCTCGGGCTTATCTGGAGTACGCTCAGAGCGACCCGGAAACGTATCGGCTTATTTTCCTGGCTGATCCGCAGCTGAGCAAAGCCGTTTTTACCCAGCAAGACTCTGGAGACGCCGGTGCTGCTGCCCTGGCCTTGATAGTGACCGCATTCACCGAGCTCCAGGCCGGCTCGAAAAAGCCGGACGCCAAACCGCTCGAGCTTGCTGAGTTGTTCTGGGCCGGCTTACACGGACTCGCCAGCCTTCGCCTGACCTGTTCCCAAGCACTAACCAGCGACGAATTTCGTTTAGCGCGGCTTTTAACCGCAGCGATGACTGACAAAATCTCATGCAAAGGTAAGGCAGGGTGAAAGGTGAAAAGTGAAAGGTGATAGGCCTGCCCTGAGCAAGCATTTAGCGCGTCGAAGGGGTGAAAGGTGAAAGGTATTTCGTCGCCTGTCCTTTGTGAACCGTTCGGCTGAGCTCAGGACATTCGGCGAGCTCAGTCGAGCCGTCGAAGCCTTTGCACTGCAATAAGAGCATTTCGCTCATTTTGGCGAGGATTTTTAAGCGGCCATTTGGGTAAGTTGGTCGAGGTCGCAATGGCGTGCTGCAATCAAAGCGGTGACGATTCGTTGTCCTGTTTTTGTGAGTTGGTAGCGGTGAGTGCCTGAGACTTTTTGCAGGATCCCATGAGCTCGTAAGAGTGCTAAACGGCGGGTGATGGCGGCCGCTTGGCGATGTTGAAGCTTTGCATTGGTGGTTTTGGGGTAAAGCAATGCTCGTAAATCGCGATTGCGTAGGCCATTCAAGCGGAACTCACCCCGATTGATT
>Ga0209647_1000953_pt1 | contig 25849 bp, 26 predicted proteins | sample GraSoi_2013_60cm_FD_185827 | JGI IMG/M metagenome (GOLD analysis project Ga0209647, IMG submission 185827) | Grasslands soil microbial communities from the Angelo Coastal Reserve, California, USA - Sample 9_17_2013_60cm (SPAdes) (version 2) | ecosystem: Environmental > Terrestrial > Soil >... | reverse complement strand
GAATTGCTCGAAGAGTTCATCGATGACGACGTGACCGTGGCGCGCTTCGGCTGCCGCTGATCACAACGGGTCGTCCTCGCCCGGCGCGGGGTCGTAGCGGCCGTAGCTGGCGCGGTCGAGCGCCACCGTCTTGACCAGCGCGAACACCTCGCGGCCGGGCGCCAGCCCGAGCTCGTGCGCCGCGCGGGCGGTGACGCGCGCCCACAGCGCCACGGGCTGCGCCGGCGTGCCAATGTCGAGCCGGACATCGACGATCGGCACGCGCTCCGGCGCGATCTCCGTGACCCGCGCCGCAAAGATGTTGCGGAAGGAGATGCCGCTGGGCCGTGTCGTCGCCAGCGCCACGTCGCGGGCGCGGATGCGTGCGCGCACCGGCGTCCCCAGCGGCAGCGCCACATGCGAGACGCGCAGGCGCCCGCCGGGGAACGCCAGCTCGCTCAGCCCGTAGGTCACGTCGTGCCCCGCGACGGTCGCGCGGATGACCGCGCCGGCCTCATAGCGGCCGGTGAGTGGCCGCAGGTCGAGCCGGCTGGTGAGCTCCTCGACCGGGCCGACCGCGGCGATGCGTCCCTCGGACATCAGCACCAGCGTGTCGGCGAGGCGCACGATCTCCTCCATGGCGTGGCTCACATAGATGATGGGGAGGCGCAGCTCGTCGCGCAGCTTTTCGATGAAAGGCAGGATCTCCGCCTTGCGCGGCGCGTCGAGCGAGGCGAGAGGCTCGTCCATGAGCAGGAGTCTCGGCTCCGCGAGGAGCGCCCGGCCGATGGCGACGCGCTGCTTCTCGCCGCCGGAGAGATCGCCCGGCCGGCGATCGAGCAGCGCCGCCAATCCCAGCAGCGCCACCACGGCATCGAAGCCAATCGCGCCGCCGCGCGCCCCGCTCCGGCGGCCATAGGTCAAGTTGCTGCGCACCGAGTAATGCGGGAAGAGCCGCCCCTCCTGGAACACATAGCCGAGGCGGCGTCGTTCCGGCGGGACGTCGATGCCCTCGTCGGCCGAGAACAGCACCGCGCCGCCAACGGCGATGCGCCCGCGATCGGGCCGCTCCAACCCGGCCAGCAGGTTGACGAGCGTCGTCTTGCCCGCGCCGGAGCGGCCGAAAAGCGCGGTGATGCCGGTCGCGGGCGCGGCGAAGCGTGCCTCGAGCAAGAAGGCGCCGAGGCGCTTCTCGACATCGATCTCGATCACCCGACACCCCGGACGCGCCGGTCGAGGCGGCGCGCCAGGAGCTCCGACGCCACCAACGCCGCCATCGCCAGCAGCACCGACAGGAGGGCGAGGCGCCACGCCGCCGTCTCGCCGCCGGGCGCCTGGGTCAGCGCATAGAGCGCCAGGGGCAGCGTGCGCGTCTCGCCGGGGATGTTGGAGACGAAGGTGATGGTGGCGCCGAACTCGCTGATGCTGCGGGCGAAGCCGAGGATGGCACCAGCCAGGATGCCCGGCGCCATCAACGGCACGGTGATGGTGAGGAAGACGCGCAGCCGGCCGGCGCCGAGCGTGCGCGCCGCCGCTTCGAGGCGGCGGTCCACCAGCTCCAACGACAGCCGCATGGCGCGCACCATCAGCGGGAAGGCCATGACCGCGGCGGCCAGCGCGGCGCCCTTCCAGTTGAAGGCGAAGGTGACGCCGAAGGTGTCATAGAGCCAGCCGCCGACCGGGCCATGCCGCCCGAACAGGACCAGCAGCGCGTACCCGACCACCACCGGCGGCAGCACCAGCGGCAGATGCACGAGCCCATCGAGCACGACCTTGCCGGGGAATTGGCCGCGCGCCAGCAGCCAGGCGACCGCGAGGCCGAAAGGCAGGCTTGCCGCCACGCTGACGACGCCGACGCGCAGGCTGAGCCGCAATGCCTCGATCTCGAGGGGCGTGAGCGCCGGCAACGGGCTCAGCGCGCCGCGGCGAGGCGGGCGAAGCCGCGCTCGAGATCGGCGATGAGGTCGCCCTGATCCTCGAGCCCGGCATGGATGCGGATCACCGGCCCGCTGTCCCACGGCGTCGCACTCCGCAGCCGCTCGGGATGGACCGGCACCATGAGGCTCTCGAAGCCGCCCCAGCTGAAGCCCAGGCCGAAGATCTCCATGCCGTCGAGCATGGCATCGACCGCGGGTTTGGCGATGTCGCGGCGCAGCACGATGCTGAAGAGCCCGCTCCCGCCGGTGAAGTCGCGCCGCCACAGCGCATGGTCCGGATGCTCGGGCAGCGCCGGGTGGAGCACGCGCTCCACCTCGGGCCGCCCCTGGAGCCAGCGTGCCAGCGCCAGGCCCTGCGCTTCGTGCCGGCGCAGCCGCACCGCCGCCGTGCGCAAGCCGCGCAGCGCCAGATAGCAGTCGTCGGGCGCGGCGTGGTTGCCGAGCGATGTCGCCATCTCGCGGATGGGCATGAAGCTCTTCTCGGTGCCGACGGCGACTCCCATCATCACGTCGGAATGGCCGACGATGTATTTGGTCGCGGCGATGATCGAGACATCGACGCCGAGCGCCAGCGGCTTCAGGAACAGCGGCGCCGCCCAGGTATTGTCGAGCATGGTGGTGATGCCGCGCGCCTTGGCGACCGCAATGATCGCCGGCACATCCTGCACCTCGAAGGTGAGGGAGCCGGGGCTCTCGAGATAGACGACGCGCGTGTTCTCGCGGATGAGCCCGCCGATATCGGCGCCGATGCGCGGGTCGTAGAAGGTGGTGCCGACGCCGAAGCGCTGCAGGAAGCCGCTGCAGAAGGCACGCACCGGGCCGTAGACCGAGTCGGTCATCAGCACATGGTCGCCCGCTTTCAGGAAGGCGAGCAGCGAAGCGAAGCACGCGGCGGCGCCGGAGGAGAAGGCGACCGCGCGATGCCCGCCCTCGAGCGCCGCCACCGCCTCCTCGAAGGCGAAGGTGGTGGGCGTGCCGATGCGGCCGTAGGTGACCTGGCCGTAGCGGTTCCGCTGCGCCGCCTCGAGCGCGGTGACCGTCGGATAGAGGATGGTCGAGGCGTGATAGACGGGCGGGTTGACGACGCCGTGATTCGCTTCGGGAGCGCGGCCGGCATGGGTGATGAGCGTGTCGGGCTTTTTCGATTTGCTGCGCATCGCGAGCGGGCGGCCTGGGCGGTTGGATGTGGCGCATCTTGCATCGCCGCCGCGGCCTGCGAAAGGCGCTTTATCGGCGCGCCCCCGGACACCCGCGCGAGCGCGGCGTTGCGGCGGCGTGCGGCGCCATGATAGCGTTTGCTTGCCCCAGGCCTCGCTCTACCCTTCGTTGTGCCCGGACTAATTTTTTAAAATCAAACCTGTCGAGGAGGTTCTGAATGCGCTCTCTAAAACGGTTCGGCTTTGCGGTGACGGCGGTGCTTGGCCTTGTCTGGGGCGACAGCGCGCTCGCCGGCCCGACGCTCGACGGCGTGAAAAGCCGCGGGGTCGTGACCTGCGCCGTCAATACCGGTCTCGCCGGCTTCGGCATGCCCGACCAGCAGGGCGACTACAAGGGGCTCGACGCCGATACTTGCCGCGCCATCGCCGCGGCCGTGCTCGGCGACGCCAAGAAGGTCAAGTTCATCCCGACGACGACGCAGCAGCGCTTCACCGTGCTGCAGTCGGGCGAAGCCGACGTGCTCACGCGCAACACCACCTGGACGCTGCTCCGCGATACCGAGCAGGGGTTCAATTTCGCGCCGGTTACCTATTACGATGGGCAAGGCTTCATGGTCGCGAAGAAGGCCGGCATCAAGAGCGCCAAGGAGCTCGATGGCGCCACCATCTGCGTGCAGCCGGGCACGACGACCGAGCTCAACCTCGCCGACTATTTCCGCACCAATCGCATGACCTTCAAGCCGCTGGTGGTCGAGAAGCTCGCCGAGGTCGAGAACGCGTTCTTCTCGGGCCGCTGCGATGCCTATACGACCGACCGCTCCGGTCTCGCCGCGACGCGCGCCGGCAAGGCATCCAACCCCGATGACTACGTCATCCTGCCCGACGTCATCTCCAAGGAGCCGCTGGCGCCGGCGGTACGGCATGGCGACGACGAATGGTTCGACATCGTCAAATGGACCATCTATGCCATGATCGGCGCCGAAGAGAAGGGGATCGCCTCGAGCAGCGTCGACGACGCCTTGAAGAGCGAGGATCCCGACGTCAAGCGCATGCTCGGCGTGACGCCCGGCCTCGGCAAGGCCCTGCATATCGACGAGAAATGGGCCTACAACGTGATCAAGCAGGTCGGCAATTACGGCGAGGTCTTCGAGCGCAACGTCGGCAGCAAGACGCCGCTCAAGCTCGAGCGCGGCCTCAATGGCCTGTGGAGCCAGGGCGGCCTGATGTACGCCATGCCGTTCCGGTGAACGCTTCGTCCACACGGCGCGGCTCGGCATGGTGGAACGATGAGCGGAGCCGCGAGCTTCTCTTCCAGGCGCTGATCATCGGCGTCGTTATCGCCGTCCTCGCCTATCTCGGTCACAACGCGACGGTCAATCTCCGCCGGCAAGGCATTGTCGGCGGCTTCGGCTTCCTCAGCCACGAGGCGGGCTTCGAGATCAGCCCGGCGCTCATCCCCTACACGCCGGCCGACAGTTACGCCGATGCCATGCTGGTCGGGCTGCTCAATACGCTGCTGGTGGCGGCGATCGGCATCGTCTTCGCCACTGCGCTCGGCCTGATCGTCGGTCTGCTGCGTCTCTCCGGCAATTGGCTCGTCGCCCGGCTGGCACTCGGTTACGTCGAGCTGATGCGCAACACGCCTTTGGTGCTGCAGCTCTTCGTGTGGTGGAACCTCCTCAGGATCAGTGCGCCCGGGCCGCGCGCGGCATGGCAGGTGCTGCCGGGCGTATTCGTGTCGAACCGCGGGGTCGCCTTTCCAGTGCCGGAGTATGACCCGGGGTTCCGCTGGGTGCTCGCGGCGCTCCTCGTCGCCATCCTCGCCAGCGCTGCGCTGGCGCGCTGGGCGGGACGGCGGCAAGCGCGCACCGGCCGGCCATTCCCGGTTCTCAGCGCTGCGCTTGCGCTCATCGTCCTGTTGCCAACGGTCGTTTTCGTGGCGCTGGGCGCGCCGTTCCATCTCGATATCCCGCAGCTCGGCGCCTTCAATTTCAAGGGCGGTGTGACGGTCACGCCGGAATTCGCCGCCCTTGTCTTCGGTCTCGTCGTCTACACCGCGGCCTTCATTGGCGAGATCGTGCGCGGCGGCATCCAGGCGGTGAGCCGCGGCCAAAGCGAGGCGGCGCTGGCGCTCGGCTTGAAGCGCCGTCACGTGCTTCGCCTCGTCGTGCTGCCGCAGGCGGTGCGGACGATGATCCCGCCGCTCACCAACGAATACCTGAACCTCGCCAAGAACAGCACTCTCGCCGTGGCGATCGGCTTCGCCGATTACTTCTCGGTGGCGAACACCATACTCAACCAGACCGGCCAGGCGATCGAAGCGATGACGCTGATCGCCGCCGTCTACCTCTCGCTGAGCCTCGGCCTGTCGTTGCTGATGAACCTCTATAACCGCCGCGTGGCGCTGGTCGAGCGGTAGGCAATGGCCGACATCGCGCATGCTGCTCTCGTTCGGCCGCTGCCGCAGCTGTACCGCTGGCTGCGCGCCAACCTCTTCGCCACGCCGCTCAGCACGGCGCTGACGCTGCTGGTCTTGTACGTGCTGATCAAGGTCGTGCCGCCGCTCGTCGATTGGGCCATCGTCAACGCGTCGCTGACCGCGCCCAACGAGCAGGCTTGCGCCGCGCGCGGCGGCGCGTGCTGGGCTTTCATCGCGAAATGGTACCGTTTCATCCTGTTCGGCCGGTACCCCTACAGCGAGCAATGGCGGCCGGCGGTCGTCGTGCTGCTCCTCATCATGCTGCTGGTGGCGAGCTGCGACCGGCGACTGTGGGGGAGGGCGCTCGTTCTGCTCTGGGCCGCAGGGGTGGCCGCGGTGGCCGTGCTCATGGGAGGCGGCGTGCTCGACTTGCCCGGGGTCGATACGGATCTGTGGAATGGGCTGCCGCTGGCGCTGATCCTGGCCGTCGGCGGCCTCGCCCTTGGCTTCCCCTTGGCCGTGGCGCTGGCGCTCGGCCGGCAATCGCATATGCCGGGCGTTCGCGCGTTTTCCGTGGCCTATATCGAGTTCTTCCGCGGCCTGCCCTTCATCACCGTGCTGTTCATGGCGGCGGTGCTGTTTCCGCTCTTTCTGCCGCCGGAGGTGAGCATCGCCAAGTTGTGGCGCGTCGAGGTCGCGTTCATCCTGTTCCTGGCGGCATACCTCGCCGAAGTGGTGCGCGGCGGGCTGCAGGCGATACCGCGCGGCCAGTACGAGGCGGCGGCGGCGCTCGGCTTGGGATATTGGCGGCAGATGCGGCTGGTCATCCTGCCCCAGGCGCTCCGCATCGCCATCCCGCCGCTTGTCGGCACCTTCATCGGCGGCTTCAAGGACACCGCGCTCGTCAGCATCGTCGGGCTGTTCGATCTGCTCCAGGACGTCGCGGTCGGGACCAACGACCCGAGCTGGCGCGGCGCCTACATCGAGGGCTACGCCTTCGTCGCCGCGATCTATTTCGTATTCTGCTATGCCATGTCACGCTACAGCCGCTCGCTCGAGGCACGACGATGAAGGACAAGAAAGACCACCGGGAAAAGCCCGCGCGCGATCACGCGATGATCGAGTTGCGGCACGTCGACAAATGGTTCGGCGAATTTCGCGTGCTGAAGGATGTGAGCCTTACCGTGAAGCGCGGCGAGAAGGTCGTGGTGTGCGGCCCTTCGGGCTCCGGCAAATCGACCATGATCCGCTGCATCAACCGGCTCGAGGAGCATCAGAAGGGCCAGATCCTGGTCGAAGGCATCGAACTCACCGGCGATGTCCGCAAGATCGAAGCGATCCGCCGCGAGGTCGGCATGGTGTTCCAGCAGTTCAACCTGTTTCCGCATCTCACGGTGCTCGAGAACCTGACGCTGGCGCCGATCTGGGTGCGCCACATGCCCAAGCGCGAGGCGGAGGATCTCGCCAGGCACTATCTCGCGCGCGTGCGCATCCCGGAGCAGGCCGACAAATATCCGGGCCAGCTCTCGGGCGGCCAGCAACAGCGCGTGGCGATCGCCCGGTCACTCTGCATGCGGCCGCAGATCATGCTGTTCGACGAGCCGACCTCGGCGCTCGATCCCGAGATGATCAAGGAAGTGCTCGACGTCATGACCGAACTCGCCGAGGAGGGCATGACCATGGTCTGCGTCACGCACGAGATGGGCTTCGCGCAGCGCGTCGCCGACCAGATGGTGTTCATGGATCGCGGCGAGATCGTCGAGACGGCGCCGCCCACAGAATTCTTCGCCGCGCCCAAGAGCGAGCGCACGCGCCTCTTCCTCAGCCAGATCTTGCGCGGCTGAACGGCAGCGGCGGCAGGGCGCCCCCCCGCTGGCTTACATCTTGTCCTTGGTCTTCTCGGCCGAATTGCTGAGCGCGTTGCCCGTCGCGGACAGGTCTTGGCCGAAGCCGCGGGTCGTGTTGCAAGCGCCGAGCACCGTGGCGGCTCCGGCCAATACGAGGATGGCGAGCAGCGCCGACGCGAATCCTTTACGCATCCGTCCCTCCGGTAAGCAGATAAGCATTCGGTTGATCCTAGGAAGGAACAGTTGAAAAGTCTATCGGGTTCCGCACGCGGCGCGGCGCATCATGGCGACAGCGGCGGCAATCGTGGATGGCGGATGTCCCGCGGGAGGGCGCCGGTCAGCCGCGGATCGTCGAACAGGATGTCGCGCCGCTCATAGACGCGAAAACCCGCGCGCTGGTAGAGGCCGAGCGCACGTGGGTGATCATAGGTTGAGGTATGCACCCACAGGCGCCGCGTCGCGCCGAGCCAGGCATTGTCGACCGCCGACTGGAGGAAATGAAAGCCGAGGCCTTGGCCGATGAAATCGGGCAAGAGGCCGAAATAGCACAGCTCGGTATCGCCCGCGGCTGCGCGCTGCAGCTCGAAATACCCGGCCGGCACGCCGCCGACATAGAAGACGGAAACCTCGATGTCGTCGCGGGCGAGGTGAGTCCGGAGCTGCCCGTCGGTCCACAACCGCCGCTCGAACCACAGCCAGGGCTCGCCCACCTGGACATAGAGATAGCGGTAGAAAGGGGGTGCGCAGCGCTCGGCCCGCATCAGCGCGAGCTTGGCGGCTGGAGCGGGCCGCGGCAGGCGCAGTGGCTTCGCCGTCATCTCGAGATAGGTGATGGTGTCCGGGAGCTTGCCGGTTTCGCTCATCGCCTCAGCGCGGACCCGTCGCCACCGGCGTGTCGCCGGGCAGGCCCCATTCCGACCACGAGCCATCATAAACAGCGGCCTCCGGCCAGCCGAGGAGGTGGAGGCCGAAGGCCAGCGCGCAAGCAGTGACGCCCGAGCCGCAGCTGGCGACGACAGGCTTGCCGCGCTCGAGCCCGGCCGCCGTGAACAGCGCGGCGAGCGCCTCGGCGGGGAGTAGGGTGCGCGTCTGGCGGTCGGTCAGCTCGTCATAGGGCAGGTTGAGGCTGCCGGGGATGTGGCCCGAGCGCAGCCCGGGCCGTGGCTCCTTGGCGCTACCCTCGAAACGCCCGCGCGAGCGCGCGTCGATGACCTGCTCGCGTCGCGCCGTCAGATTGTCGAGGACTTGCCCCTTGTCGCGGACGAGCAGCGTATTGAGCCGTGCGGTGAAGTGGCGCTCGCGCAGCGCGGGGATGTCGTCGGCGACCGGGCGGCCCTCGGCCTGCCATTTCGGCAGCCCGCCATCGAGGATCGCCACGTCGCGATGGCCGAAGACGCGCAGCATCCACCACGGGCGCCCGGCCGAGCTCAGGCCGGCGCTGTCATAGACGACGATCTTGTGGCCGTCGCCGAGCCCGAGCTTGCGCATGCGCACGGCGAATTTCTCCGGGCTCGGCAGCATATGCGGCAGCGGATTGTGCTCGTCGGCGATCTCGTCGATGTCGAAGAAGACGGCGCCGGGGATATGGCGCGCGTCGTACAGCTCACGCCCGGTGGGCTTGACGCCAGGCAGCGTGAAGGTGCCGTCGACGATGCGCAGATCGGGCGCAGCGAGATGCGCGGCGAGCCACTCGGTCGACACCAGCGCGTCGGGGTTGGCGTATGGCATGGCGGTCTCCTCCGCAACCATCCCTGGCGATCAGCCGGCGAAACCGATGACCACGCGGCGGTTCTGCCTGCCCTTGTTCTCGATCTTGACCACCTCGACGCGCCCGATCTCGCCGGTGCGGCGCAGATGCGTGCCGCCGCAGGGCTGGAGATCGACGCCGGCGATGTCGAGCAGGCGCACGCGCCCCTGTCCCATCGGCGGCTTCACCGACATGGTGCGCACCAGTTCGGGTCGGGCGGCGAGCTCCGCGTCGCTGATCCAGCGCGGCGACACTACGTGGTCCTCGACGATGAGTTCATTGAGCCGGCGGGTGATCGCCTCCTTGTCGAGCGCATCGCCGGGCGCGTCGAAATCGAGGCGGCCCTTGCCGTCCGAGATCTGGCCGCCCGTGACCGCGCCCGGCACGGCAGCGCACAGCAGATGGAGGCAGGTGTGCATGCGCATGAGGCGATGCCGGCGCTCCCAATCGATCGCCGCCGTGACCGCATCGCCCGGCGCAGGCAGCGTTGTTCCCGGCGCGGGGATGTGCAGCACCTCGTCGGCGCCGTCGCCCTTGCGCGTATCGATGATCGCAAAGGCGCGTCCATCGGCGAGGCGCAGCTGGCCGCTGTCGCCGGCCTGGCCGCCGCCCTGCGGGTAGAAGACGGTGCGATCGAGGCGGATGCCACGCTCGTCGATGGCGACGACGCTCGCCTCGCAGGAGCGCAGATAGGCGTCGTCGCGGAACAGCAGGTCGGTCATTGGTCGAGCCATTCCGGTATGGGCAGCTTGCGCTCGCGCAAGAAGGCCGGGTTGAAGAGCTTCGACTGGTAGCGCGTGCCGTAATCGGCGAGCACGGTGACGATGACGTGGCCGGGTCCGAGCTCTTTCGCCGCCCTGAGGGCGCCGGCGATGTTGATCCCGGTCGAGCCGCCGAGGATCAACCCTTCCTCCAGCACAAGGTCGAAGAGGATCGGCAGCATCTCCTCGTCAGTCACCTGGAACCATCCGTCGACGGGCGCGCCTTCGAGGTTCTTGGTGATGCGGCCCTGGCCGATGCCTTCGGTGATCGAGTTGCCCTCGGCCTTGAGCTGGCCCGTGGCGTAGTAGCTGTAGATGGCCGAGCCGAGCGGGTCGGCAAGGTAGATCTTGGTGCGGGGGTTACGCTCCTTGAGCGCCATGGCGACGCCCGCGAGCGTGCCGCCGGTGCCGACCGAGGAGACGAACGCGTCGACCTTCCCCTCGGTCTGCTCCCAGATCTCCGGCCCGGTCGTCTCGTAATGGGCGCGGCGGTTGGCGAGGTTGTCGAACTGGTTGGCCCAGATCGCGCCTTTGGGTTCGTTTTGTAAAATCTCCTGCGCCAGGCGCTCTGAATAGCGCACGTAGTTCATCGGGTTGGCGTAGGGGACGGCGGGTACCAGGCGCAGATCGGCGCCGCACAGCCGCAGCATGTCCTTCTTTTCCTGGCTCTGCGTCTCCGGCATGACGATGACGCTGCGATAGCCGCGCGCGTTGCCGACCAGGGCCAGGCCGATCCCCGTATTGCCGGCGGTGCCCTCGACGATGACGCCGCCGGGGTGGAGGGCGCCGCGCTCCTCGGCGTCCTTGATGATGTAGAGCGCGGCGCGGTCCTTGACCGAGCCGCCGGGATTGAGGAACTCGGCCTTGCCCAGGATGGTGCAGCCGGTCATCTCCGAGGCACGGCGGAGCCGGATCAGCGGCGTATGGCCGATGGTTTCGGTGAAGCCGTCGCGAATCTGCATCTTCCAGGCCGTTTCTTATGGACCGCCGCTTCAGCCGCAGCGCGCGATTTCAGCGAGACTATAGGGAGCAAGCCCGCGCGATCAAGTCGCCGGAGACGCTGCCGATTGGGATGACGGTCGGCGGCCCGAGCAAGGTGGTCTGCATCTCCGGCGAGGGTGGCAGCCTCCCGCGGGTGATCCAGGGCACCCGTTCCTCGAACGCCCTGGTCGACCCGGCTGCCACGATATTGCAACACCCTTGTCGCTCGACTGTAGCGCGTCGCCGCTACCGTCCCCTGGGTTCCCGGCGCGTCCCCCGGACGCGCGAGGGACTAGAAGCAGCATCTCAGGGGGAGTCCGAATCATGGCCAGATTTGCACGGGCGCTCTGCGCCACCGCGCCGTTGCTTTTGGCGGCATCGCTCTTTGCGGCGGGTCCCGCCGCGGCGAGGGAAGGCGACAATGCCGGCCACGGGCGCGGATGCCTGCCCTCCGGCATCAAGCACATCGTCGAAATCCAGTTCGACAACGTACATCTGCGCCGCGACAATCCGAATGTCCCTTCGGATCTCGAGCAGATGCCGAATCTGCTCAATTTCCTCGAAGACAATGGCACGCTTCTCACCAACCATCACACGCCGCTCATCTCGCATACGGCGGATGACATCATCACGACGCTGACGGGCGTCTACGGCGAAAAGCACGGTCAGCCGGTATCGAATTCCTATGGCTTTTTCCGCCCGGACGGCTCGATCGGCTTCTCCAGCTCCTTCGTCTACTGGACCGACATCGCTCCGGACGGGCAGCCCCAGATGGTCGATCAGCGCGGCAAGATCCATCCCGCGCCGTGGGTCCCCTTCACCCGCGCCGGCTGCGACGTCGGCGCCTTTTCGGTGGCGAACATCGAGTTCGAGAACACCACGACGGACATCGACAACGTGTTCGGGCCCAATTCGCCGGAGCACCAGGAGGCTCACGCCCTCGATACCCCGACGCGGCAAATCACCAACCCGAAAGCGGTCGCGGATTTCGAAGGCATCTCCGTCCACTGCGCGAAGAACAGCTCGATCTGCGGACAGAGCGGCAAGCCGGACCTCTTGCCCGACGAGCCCGGCGGCTATGTCGGGTTCAACGCGCTCTTCGGCAACAAGAACGTGGCGCCTCGGGTCAACCACGGTCAGCCCTCGGTCGACGATCTCGACGGCCATGTCATCGACGATGGCCAGGGCAATGTCGGGTTCCCCGGATTCGATCCCTCCGCCTCGCAGACGCTCGGCTATCTCGCGACGATGCTGGAAGCGGGCGTGCCGGTCGTCTACGGCTACATCGCCGACGCGCACGACAATCACTTCACCTTCTCGGGAAGCTATGGGCCGGGAGAGGCCGGCTATGTCCAGCAACTCGCCGCCTATAACGATGCCTTCGGCAAGTTCTTTGCCCGCCTCAGGAGCGACGGGATCACCAAAGAGAATACGATCTTCATCGTCACTTCGGACGAGAATGACCATTTCGCCGGCCAGCCCGGCGCGCCGGCCGGCTGCGATGGCATCCATACGCCCTGCACATACATCCGGCTGCCGGCCGGATGCGACGGCGACAGCGTGCTCTGTACGACCACGAATCTTGGCGAGGTAGATGTGGACGTCAGAAGTCTGTTGATGCTCGAATTCGGCGACAACACGGTGTTCTCGGTCCACAGCGACGATGCACCGACGGTCTATATCAAGGGCAAGCCCGGCCCCGCGGACGCCGTGACCCGGACCCTCGAGCGCCACATGGCCAACCTCGTCGCATTCGACCCGATCAAGGCCAGCAACGTCCCGCTGAAGCAGCGCATGGCTGATTCGGCGGAAATGGCGTTTCTCCACATGGTCACCAACGATCCTGCACGCACGCCGACCTTCACCTACTTCGCCGACGACGATTTCTTCCTCACGGCGGCAAGCAAGCCGGCGACATGCAGCTCGGTCGCTGCCTGCTCCAACGAACAGCCGGGCTTCAACTGGAGCCACGGCGACTTTCAGGAGGAGATCACCAGGACATGGTTGGGTTTGGTTGGCCCGGGGATCCGGAACGAGGGCAGGACCGGCGAAATCTTCTCGGACCACACAGATGTGCGCCCGACCCTCTTGACCCTCGCCGGGCTCAAGGACGACTACGCGCATGACGGCCGGGCGCTCTTCGAAATTCTCGACGAAGAGGCGCTTCCGCGCTCACTGCGTGGGCATGACGAGACCTTGTCCGACCTTGCCAGAGCCTACAAGGCGATCAATGCGCCTCGGGGGGAGCTCGCCGGCAAAACACTCGATATCTCGACCCAGGCGCTTGCCGGCGACGATGCCACCTACGCCGCGCTCGAGCAACGCATCAATGACGTCACCACTCGCCGTAATGCGATCGCCGAAGCCATGATCGCGATGCTCGAGGATGCGACCTTCAATGGGAAAGCGATCGATGAGGGGGACGCCAGCACGCTCATCGAGGACGCAGAGGCCCTGCTCGGCGCCCGGCAATAACCGAGCGCTGGTAGACGAAAGCCCGTCCGCGCACCCCGCGCGGACGGGCCTCTTGTTGGCCGGCTTCAGCGGGCGAAACCCACCCGTCCGGCTTGCGAGGTCTTGGAAACGCCTGTCTCGCTTTGCGGCCATCGGCGCAAAAAGAAGCGAGGCGAGCCTCTCGCGAGACGCGCCCTGCCATGTCAGGCGACTTAAGGAGCGAACTCGACGAGATATCGGTCGTAATCGCCATCCCGGTCCCGCCCGCCGACGGCGGAGTTGATCGCCTCGAACACGGTGTGCCGTGCGTCGAGCACGCCGATATGGCCTTGCCGGACGTTCTCGTGCGCGACCTTTGCCACTTGGCGCACATAGTCGTCGTGATTGCGGTAGAGGCTGTCGAGCTGGGATACCGAGAACGGCACGTAATAGCCCCAACGCACGCAGGCGCTGCCGGGCGGGCCGCTGTTGGTGCCGACATTGAGCGCGGTGGGAACCGCGACCTGCGACAGCTGGATCCCGCCGAGAGCGAGGCCCAGGCTGTTGCGCGCCAGCACCGTCGGCGGTCCAAGCGAGGTGGTTTGCATCTCCGGCGCTGAAGGCGGCTGCTTCCCGCTGGTGATCCAGGGCACCAGTTCCTCGAACGCCTGGCCGATCACGTCCTTCGTGGCGACCCGCGTCCCGATCGTCGGGATGCCGCAGGTCGGCGCCAACGCCGCCTCCGACGAGGTGCCGCGGTCGCGCAGTTCGAGCGGCTCGCGGCTATCCCGCAAATGCTGGTCGACATGCGATGATCCCGCGACCTCCCAGTGCCGGAACTTGCTCGTATCCGGCTGGCGGGCGAGGGCTTCGCTTTGCTGGACGTCGTACTCGGTCGATATCTTCCACACTGGCGCCGTGAGGTCGGTGCGAATCTTGTTGCCGAGGGATGAGAGGAGGAGATAGCCGTCGAAGGCGTGCGCCAGCGGCTCGATCGAGTTGACATAGGTGGAGAGACGGCTGGCCGACTGCGATTCGCCGATGCCGATGACCACCTTGGGCTTCAACCCGCCGAGCGGATCGACGCCGGCGGGGTGCCGGATCGCCTGGCCGGCTTGCGAGAAGATGTCGTAGGAAAGGGCGTCACCCGTGATGCTGCCGCCGGCGGTCACGTCGAAGCCGGCGTAGCGTGTCGGGCTGAACACCTTGAGCGCGGCGACGCCGACATTCTGCGCGGAGACACCGACCCAGACATAGCCGTTGCCAAGGATGTGCTCCCAGTCGAAGAACCACAGATTCTCGGCGTCGAAGCCATTGGTCACGTTGTACCATTCGACCAGAACGGTACCGTTGAACTGCTTGGGATCGACAGGCCGCCGCACGACCATGCGCGTCATATAGGGGTGGCCGCCGTCGATGACGGTCGCGGTCGTGAGCGCCGGCGTGGTGTAGCGGTTCGCGGTGCCCTGGATGAAGAATTCCTCCTCGATATACCCGGCCGTCGAAAGCGGATGGTTAGTGGCGAAGAACGGGTAATTGTGCGAGGGGTCGCCGGGGATTGCCGTCGCGGCGATCGGTCCGGTCACCAGCGGGTTCGGCACCGGATCGGCCTGAGCCGTGACGGAGAAGAGCGTCAGCGACACGATGGCGGGCAAGATCCGACGCGCCAGCGTTCTCAGCCGGTGGCGCGTGGCTCGATAACTTGTCATGGCGTTTTCCTCCAATGCGCTTAGCGGTTGCGAGATTCCTCGTTTTTGTCTCATTGGGACCGCACGCAGCAGCCGGTTCGCTTTTTTTGAGCGCCTGATCACCGCCAAACGCGCTTGTAGCGAACTACACATGAATATTAAACTATGGGTTTCGCGCATGCAACGGCGCTGATGGGCGCGCGGTGCCGCGCCGGTTGACTTGTGCGAACCGGCGATCTCACAATCCGGCGTGTTCTACCGGTGCGCCGCGTTCATTTTGCTCCTGCTGTCGGCACCGCTCGGCGGTCCGGCCGGCGCCGCGGCGCCGCCGGACACGGTCGTCATGGGCAAGGGGATCGACGACATCGTCTCGCTCGACCCCGCCGAGGTCTATGAGGTGTCGGGCGCCGAGGTCGTCGGCAACATCTATGACCGCCTCGTCGAGGGCGACCCGCGCGACTCCACGCAGATTCGCGCCGGCTTGGCCACCTCGTGGAGCGTCGATGCGAGCGGCCGCGTCTTCACTTTCAGGCTGCGGCGCGACGCGCGTTTCGCCACGGGCGCGCCGGTCACCGCCGGCGATGCTGCCTTCTCGCTGCAGCGTGCCGTAGCCCTCGACAAGGCGCCGGCGCTGGTGCTGCGGCAGCTCGGATTGACCAGGGACAACGTCGCGGGGCGGGTGCGCGCAGCGGATGAGGGCACGCTCGTCATCGAGACGTCCCGCGTATTGGCGCCGAGCTTGGTCTATTTCTGCCTGACCGCGCCGGTCGCCAGCATCGTCGAGCGGGGCGAGGCGCTGGCGCATGAGCAGGCGGGCGATCTCGGCAATGGCTGGCTCGCCGGCCATTCCGCCGGATCTGGACCCTATCGGCTCCGCCTGTGGCGCCCGGCCGAGCGCTATGTGCTCGACGCCAACCCGGATTATTGGGGCGGCGCGCCGGCCAACCGGCACGTCTTCGTCCGCCACATCAAGGAAGCGGCGACGCAGCGCTTGATGCTGCTGCGCGGCGACATCGATTATGCGCGCGACCTCGACAAGGATCAGCTCGACGCGATCGCCGGCAACCCCGCAATCCGCTTCGACCGCGGCGTCCAGAGCCTCGTCACCTATCTCGCCCTCAATCAGAGGAACCCTCATCTGCGCCGCCCGGAAGTGATCGCGGCGATCAAGCATCTCATCGACTATGACGGCATCGCGCACGCCATCCTCGGCGGCACGCGCATCGTCCACGAGGCCTTCGAGCCGCAAGGCTATCTCGGCGCCATCGACGATCTTCCCTTCCGCTACGATCCGGCGCGCGCCAAGGCGCTGCTGGCGAGCGCCGGCCTGGCCGAAGGCTTTGCCGTCACCATCGACGTGCGCAATGCCTCGCCCTGGACTGAAGTGGCGCAGGCGCTGCAGTCGGGGTTTGCCGAGGCGGGGATCATGCTCACCATCGTTCCCGGCGACGGCAAGCAGGTCCTCACCAAGTACCGCGCCCGCCATCACGACATCTTTCTCGGCGAATGGGGAACCGACTATCCAGACCCGCACAGCAATGCCGAGGCTTTCGCCCTCAACGAGGACAATTCCGACGCGGCGCAGAAAAAGACGCCCGCCTGGCGCAACGCCTGGTCCGATCCGGCGATGAACGCGCAGGTCGCCGCCGCCATGGCCGAGCGCGATGTCGAGCGCCGCGCTGCCCTTTACCGCGCGCTCCAGCGCGCGCATCAGCAGGCGGCGCCCTTCGCCTTCATGTTCCAGCTCGTCGAGACCGCCGCGCATCCCGCCACCGCCGACGGCTTTCTCATCGGCGCCGGCCCGGCCGAGAACCGCTATGCCGGCATCGCCAAGCGTTGAACGCGGCGCCGCGACGGCGCTGCGCCTCGCCGTCTCCGTCCTGCTCACCCTCTTCGGCCTGCTGCTCGCGACCTTCCTCATCGCGCGCGTCGTGCCGATCGATCCGGTGCTGGCGGTGGTGGGCGACCGCGCCTCGGCCGAGACGTATCAACGCGTGCGCATCGAGCTCGGCCTCGACCAGCCGCTTTATGTGCAATTCTGGCGCTATGTCGTGTTGGTGCTGCACGGCGATTTCGGCCGTTCGGTGCTGACGCGCAACCCGGTGGTGGAGGACATCGCCCGCTTCCTGCCGGCGACGGTGGAGCTCGCCACGGCGGCGACGCTGATCGGCGTGGCGCTCGGCATTCCCGCCGGCGTCGTCGCCGCGGCGCGGCAAGGGCGCTGGGCCGATCACGCCATCCGCCTCGTCGGGCTGGTGGGATATTCGGTGCCGGTGTTCTGGCTCGGGCTCATGGCGCTGCTGCTGTTCTACGCGGGGCTCGGCTGGGCCGCCGGGCCGGGGCGGCTTGACATATTCTATGAGGACACGGTGGCGCCGGTGACCGGGCTCATCCTCGTCGACAGCGCCATCGCCGGCGACTGGGCGGTGCTGCGCAGCGCGCTCGCGCATCTCGTCCTGCCGGCGGGCGTGCTCGGATATTTTTCGCTCGCCTATATCAGCCGCATGACGCGCAGCTTCATGCTGGAGCAGCTCGGCCAGGAATACATCGTCACCGCGCGCGCCAAAGGCTTGAGCGAGCGCCGCGTGCTGTGGCGCCACGCGCTCGGCAACATCCTGGTGCCGCTGGTGACGGTGGTCGCGCTCTCCTATGCGAGCCTGCTCGAGGGCTCGGTGCTGACCGAGACCGTGTTCGCCTGGCCGGGGATCGGCTCCTACATCACCGGATCGCTCCTCAACATCGACATGAACGCCGTGCTCGGCGGCACGCTGGTGGTGGGCGCGCTCTTCATCGCGCTCAACCTCCTCTCCGACCTGCTCTACCGCTGGCTCGATCCGAGAACGCGATGAGCCGCGCGGCGTGGGCAGGGCAGGGATGGCGCGCCTGGCTCGGCAGCGCCGCACCGAATTCCCGACGCCAGGCACGCCTCGGCGAGATCTATCGCTTCAGCCGCGCCTTGATGCGCCACCCGCTCGCGGCCGCCGGTCTCGCCATCGTTCTGCTGCTCGTGCTCATCGCCGCGCTCGCCCCGCTTCTCGCGCCCCATGCGCCCTCCGCGCAGCATCTGGCGGACCGGCTGCGAGGTCCCGGCGCGCAGCATTGGCTCGGCACCGACGAACTCGGCCGCGACATCCTCTCGCGGCTGCTCTTTGGCACGCGGATCACGCTCGGCATCGTCGCGCTGGTGACGGCGATTGCCGCGCCGATCGGCCTCGCCATCGGCTGCATGGCCGGATATGCCGGCGGCTGGGTCGACGCCGCGCTCATGCGGGTGACCGACGTGTTCCTGGCGCTGCCGCGGCTCATCCTCGCGCTCGCTTTCGTCGCGGCGCTCGGCCCCGGCATCGAGAACGCGGTGCTCGCCATCGCCCTCGTCGCCTGGCCGCCCTATGCGCGCATCGCCCGCGCCGAGACCCTGGCGCTGCGGCGCAGCGACTTCATCGCCGCAGCGCTTCTCGCCGGCGCCTCGCCCGGCCGTATCGTCGCGCGGCACATCATGCCGCTGTGTCTCGCCTCGGTGATCGTGCGGGTCAGCCTCGACATGGCCGGCGTCATCCTCATCGCGGCGGGGTTGGGCTTCCTCGGCCTCGGCGCGCAGCCGCCGGCGCCCGAATGGGGCGCGATGATCGCCGCGGGGCGCAAATACATGCTGGACCAATGGTGGGTCGCGGCGATGCCCGGCATCGCCATCGCCGTGGTCAGCTTGGGTTTCAATCTGCTCGGCGATGGCCTGCGCGACGTGCTGGACCCGAAGCAGCGATGACCGCGCCCTTGCTCGAGGTGAGCGACCTCGTCCTGCGCTTCGGCGACACGGAGGCGGTGCGCGGCGTCAGCTTCGCCATGGGCCGCGAGCGCCTCGGCATCGTCGGCGAGTCCGGGTCCGGCAAGTCTTTGACCGGCCGCGCCATCCTCCGACTGCTGCCGTCCGGCGCCACGCTTCAGGCGACGCGCCTCGCTTTCGCCGGCGCCGATCTCCTCGCCGCCACTGAGCGCGAGATGCGGGCGCTGCGCGGCCGGCGCATGGCGCTCGTGCTGCAAGACCCGAGATTCTCGCTCAACCCGCTGATGTCGGTGGGCCGGCAGATCGCCGAGGCCTATCGCGCGCATGGCCGCGCCTCGATGCGAGAGGCGAGAGCGCAGGCGCTCGCCATGCTCGAGGCGGTGCGCATCCGCGAGCCGCAGCGTGTCCACGACCTCTACCCGCATCAGATCTCCGGCGGGATGGGGCAGCGCGTGATGATCGCGATGATGCTCGCCGGCGATCCCGACCTGCTCATCGCCGACGAGCCCACGTCGGCGCTCGACGTCACCGTGCGGGTGCAAGTGCTGGCCGTGCTCGACGAGCAGGCGAGTCGGCGCGACATGGGGCTCATTCTCATCAGCCACGACCTCGACCTCGTCGCCTCGTTCTGCGATCGCGTGCTGGTGATGGAGCGCGGCCGCATCGTCGAAAGCTGCGCCGCCGCCGCGCTCGACCAGGCGCAACATCCCTATACGCGCCGCCTGCTCGCGTCGCGCCCGCTTCTCGCCGCGTCATGATCGAGGCGCGCACGCTCACCGCGCGCTTCGGCGCAACGACCGTCGTTGACGCTGTCTCCTTCTCGGTTGCCGCCGGCGAGGCCTTCGGCATCGTCGGCGAATCCGGCTCGGGCAAGTCGACGCTGCTGCGCGTCATCGCCGGCCTGCACGAGGCGTGGTCGGGCGCGCTTCTGCTGGAAGGAGCGCCGCAAGGACGCCGTCGCTCGCACCGGGGTCGAGTGCAGATGGTGTTCCAGGACCCGTACGGCTCGCTTCACCCGCGCCATACCGTCGACCGCGCGCTCGCCGAGCCGCTCGCCATACACCATGTCGGCGACGCCCCGGGGCGCATCGCCGCGGCGCTGCACGCGGTCGGGCTCGACGCCGCGCATCGCTTTCGCTACCCGCATCAGCTCTCCGGCGGGCAGCGCCAGCGCGTGGCGATTGCGCGCGCGCTCATCCTCGAGCCGGCGCTCTTGCTGCTCGACGAGCCGACCGCGGCGCTCGACGTCTCCGTCCAGGCGGAGATCATCGCGCTGCTGCAGCGGCTGCGCCGCGAGCGACAGCTCAGCTACGTGTTGGTGAGTCACAACCTTGCCGTTGTCGCGCAGCTCTGCGAGCGCGTCGCCGTGATGCGAGAAGGGCGCTTCATCGAGGAGCTTGCCGTCGGCGACCTGCGCGCCGGCAGCGCGCATGATCCTTATACGCTGGAGCTCTTGCGTGCGAGCGCCGGCTTTCGTCGCGCCGCTCGCAGGGTGTGATATCACCGGAAGCGGTAGATTCCGGGTTTGGCTGAAAGGGGCAGAATTATGGATTACGCGGTCCTAACCAGGCTGATGATTCGAACCGCCGGCGTTCTGACCATAGTGTTTGCAATCGGAAGCATTCCGGTCGGCGTGTTGCTGATGTGGAACAGCGGCGCCTATTCCGGTCCGGGACTCGGGGCGATCTTAGCCGTGGTGCTGAGTGCGCTCAGCCTGCCAGTACTCTTTGGAGCCGCAATGTTCTTTTTGGCGGGTCCGATTACGAACAGGTCATTCCGCACAAGATCGAGTCCTGCAGATCAGTCGCTCGAGGCGAGCAGGTTTGAAAGCGCGGCACTGTTCGTCTTGGCGTGGTATGTCCTGGTTTTCGCGATTCCGGACGCTGTGTCGGTTTTGTTTCGCGTCGTTGCCATTCATGGACTCGGCGCGGCTGTGCCTACGGTAATGGCGGGTGAGTACGCCAAGCTTGGCGGGGTCGCCGCCAAGTTCATCGTCGCTTTCGGACTGATCGTCTATTCCCGGCGCCTTCTTTCTGCGAAAGGCACTTATCGCGCCTAAGCACGTGTGGGAAATGCGCTAGCCCCACTTTCGGCGCAGCCTGGCGCGGTTGGCGGCGAGCCAATAGAGCGCGACGATGGTGAAGCCGTTGTTGATCTTGCCGGTCCGCAGCAGCTGCATCGTCTCGTCGTAGCTCTTCACGATCACCTTGATGTCTTCCTGTTCGTCGGCGCAACCGTGGATGCCGCCGGCGTCGCGCGAATCGATGCGGCCGCAATAGAGGGTGACGGTTTCCGTCGAGCCGCCGGGGCTGGTGAGATAGCGGTGGACGGGCAACACCTCGCCTTCGATGGTGAGGCCGGCTTCCTCCTTGGCCTCGCGGCGCGCAACCTCCGGCGCGCTCTCGCCGGGGCGGTCGATGATGCCGGCGACGATCTCGAGCTGCCAGGCAGGAAAGCCCGCGAGATGGGCGGCGAGGCGGAACTGCTTGATGAGCACGAGCGCGTCGCGCGCGGGATCGTAGAGCAGCACGCCGACGGCGTGGCCGCGCTCGAAGATCTCGCGCGTGAGCTCGCCGCTCCAGCCGCCCGAATAGAGGCGATGGCGCAAGCGGTAGCGGTCGATCCGGAAGAAGCCCTGATAGGCGGTCTCGCGGTCGAGGATCTCGATCGCCGCGTCGCTCACGACGACGCGGCAGGAGCGGTGGCCATGGGCATGGCCGGAGTGTATGGGAAAAGCAGCGGGCGGGACAACCCGCCCGTCTGTCGCGAGATGACGCTTACGTGCCGCTGCGCTGCACGCGGTTGTCGAGCGCGGGCGCGGCGTGCGGGCTGTCGCCGTCGCTCGTCTCGGCGAGACGGACGCGCATCGCGGCAACGCATATCGCGAGCGGCGCCGACGCCGCCGGTGCGGATGACGGGTACGGGATCATCGCGTCGCTCGCGCGGTAGATCTCGCCGATCCAGCCGCTGAATCCGCCCTGGCAGTTGGTGAGCTGACCGAGGCGATGGATCGTCCAGCCTTCGGGCATCAGCTTGAGCGCCGCATCAAGCGAGCGCGTGTAGAGCGGTACCGGCTTCGCCGTGCCGAACAAGCGCTGTATAGCGTAATCGAGGTACTCGCTCCCCTCCTTGGCGCCCTGCAGCATCGTCACGAGCTTTGCCAGTTCCATGTGAACGACCTCTTCGCGTTGCGGGGACCGCAAAAAACTAGCGGCGCTCACCCGAAAGACGGAGGGTCAAAATAATGTCAGTTCCGCGCTTTGGTTGGGTTGGCGGCGATCCGCGCAACTTCGCCGAGAGGGAAGCGCACGCGCATGAGCAAGCCGCTGGGACGGCGGTTCTCCGCATCGATCGTGCCGCCGAGCGCTTCGACGTTGCGGCGCGCGATCCACAAGCCGATTCCGAAATGCGTGTCCTGGCTCTCCGCGCCGTCGGGCGGCGTGCGCTGCGAGAAATAGCGATCGAAGATGCGCGCGAGATTTTCCGTCGACACGCCGGGACCGTTGTCGCCGATCAGCAGCTCGGCGACACCGTCGCCCGCCTCGAGCCGCACACCGACGCTCTCGCCTTCGGGTGAGAAGGAGACGGCGTTGTCGAGCAGGTTCTCGATCACCGTCTCGACCATCTCCTCGTTGGCGTGGATCATCACGCCCGGTGCGATGTGGCCCTTGAGGCGCAGATGGCGTTCGACGAACACGTCGGCATGCGCCTGCAGCAGACGGCCGAGCACGCGCGAGAGATCGATGTCCGTGCGCGGCATTTCCATGAGATCGGCCGTGGCTTCGTCGAGGCGGCGCGCCGAGGCGACGAGGCCGTCGAGCTTGTCGAGCGAGCTTTCGATGAGGCCGATGGCGCGCAGGCCGCGCCGGTTCTCGGCGGCGATGGCGCGCTTCACCGGCTCGAGCGATTGGCGGATTACGGCGATCGGCGTCTTGAAGGCATGCGCGTTGTCCTCGGCGGCGCGGCGGATGTCGCGCGCGGAGTCATCGAGCACCTCGACCATGTGGTCGAACTCCTCGGCGACGTCGGCGAGCTCGGGGACGTCGTTCTGCGCGCGGAAGGAGGAGCCGCCGCTCGAGCGCCGCTCGCGGATGAGACGCGCGCGCTCGGCGAAGCGTTGCAAGCCGCGACGAATGCTCCAGAAGGTGGTGAAGGTCAGCAGCACCATCGCCAGGTAGATCGCCGCGGCGAAGCGCACCTCGGAGCTCGCCCAGTATGGCCGGTCGAGCGTCGAGCCCGGCGGCGACAGCGCCGAGGAGGAAGTGACCACGACCCAGCAGCCCGCCATCGTCTTCAGCGGCGTGACCGACGTCACCACCTCGTCGTCGCCGCCCGGCGTGCGGTAGCGCACCGCCATCGGAAGCTCGCCGTCGCAGGTCGTCGACAGCTGATCGAGGATGCCCTGCTGACGCAATGTCTCGCGCTCGGCGTCGAGCTGCGGCGCCGGAACCGGCGGCCAGGACGCGACATAGAAGAAGCCGGGCGCGCCTGCCGGTGCGAACAGCAGCTTCACATTCGTGAAGTCGTCGGCAAAGCGCGCGAGGTCCTCGCCGAGCTGCGGCAGCGGCGGCTTCAGCCCGGTCGACAGCATCGGCGCGAGCGCCGCGGCGATGACATGGCCATGCTCGTGCACGCTGCGCAGCAGGACGGCATTCTCCGCCTCGTCGGCGGCGCGGAACTGGTCGTAGATGATGAGCGGCACGGCCAGGAAGATGACCGTCATCACCACCGCCTTGGCTGTGAGCGAGCGGTAATAGCGCGGCCGCGGCGCGCGCGCGGGTGCAGCGGCGGCGGCAACGATCTCGTGCCGGCTATGGGCCGGCAATCCAGCGGTAGCCGAATCCGGCATAATTATGAATTTGATCGAAATCCGCATCCAAGTCGCGGAATTTCTTGCGTATGCGCTTGATGAACGTACGCACATTGGCGCGGTAGCCCTCGGCGCCATAGCCGGCGACGAAATCCTTGCCGTGCACCAGATCGTAGATCTCGCGGTAGCCCACATCCTCGCCGGCGCGCAGCGCCAGGAGCGCGACGATCTTGAACTCGGTCAGGGTGAGGTCGAGCGTGCTGCCGCTCCAGCCGGCGCGGTTGATGTCGAAGCGCAGCTCGAGCGGGCCCAAATGGATGACTTCGCCGGGCGCGCGCCGCGCCTCGCCGCTCTCGGGCAGCGGGCGCATGCCCTCGGTGATGAGCTGCAGCCGCTTCACCAGGATCGAGAGCCGCCGCGACTTGTCGACGAAATCGACCGCGCCGCCCTCGAGCGCCGCCTCCTCGTAGATGTCGTCGCTGAGCACGGTGAGGAAGATCACCGGCGTGGTGCTGCCGGCGCGGCGCAAACGGCGCAGCACCTCGAGCCCGTTCATGCCGGGCATGCGCCAGTCGAGCAGGATGACATCGGCAGCGCCGCCGCCGGCGAAATAGTCCAGCGCGGGCGCACCGCTATCGAAGCTGACGACCGCGAAGCCTTCGTCGATCAGGTTGAGGCCGAGCGACTCGCGGAACGAGTCGTCGTCGTCAACGAGCACTATCCGTACTGGTCGAAGGCTCGGCGCGGGCGCGGCGTTCGCTGACGAGCTCGTCATAGCATTGCTGTGCAGGTTGCTCGCGTGACTCATGGCTCCTGATTTCGTAGTGGAGGGCGCGCATCGCCTGACTCTGCAGGTCGAAATAGAAATACACGTCGAGTTCGCAAGCCTGGCCGAGATAGCGCCAGATCGTCGCCGGCGGCGCTTCGGCGCGTTGCCGCGGCTCGCCCAGCAACGCCGTCAAGCGCGGCTGATCGAGCCCGATCAGCCGGTCGAAGCCGCTGGCCGGCGCCACCGGGGCGGTCGGCTCCGGCAGCCGCACCGGCACCGCGGCGGCCGGAGCGGGCGGCGCGGGCTTGCGCGGCGGCGGTGGCGGCAATGTGCTGACGGCAGCCTCTTGCTCGGGGCCGCCCAGCGGGAAAGGAAAATGCTCGCAGCTCGCCAGCACGAGCAAGACGCTCGAAGCCGCCAGGGCGGCCAAACGCGGCCGGATCAGATTCACTGGTTTCGCCATCGCCCGCCGTCTCGTGCCTTCCCTGTTTGGGCCAGATCGCCACAAGCTCCGTCAACGTAGAGTTAACGTGGCGAGGGATACGCTATTGGCCGGTTTCTGACAACGGCCCCGACATGGTTTCACGCCTGGGCGATTTGTGGCAAGGTCTGAATAGTCTGAATAGATAGAGGGGCAGGAGCGTGACGTCGGCGCAAGCAGCGATGGTGACCGGGGGCCAAGCCATTGATATTGATGGCTTGTGGCGGACGCCGCTGGTTCCCGACCCGTTCCCCCATGTGATCGTCCCGGGCTTCGTTCGCGGGCCGGCGCGGGCCGCCCTGGCGCGGGACTTCCCGCTGATCGACAAGGCCGGCAGCTTCCCCGTCGGCGATTTGCGATTCGGCCCGGCCTTCGCGGATTTCATCGCCGAACTCGAAGGGCCGGCGCTGCGCGCCGCCTTCGCCGAGAAGTTCGCGATCGATCTCGCGGGGCGCCCGACCCTGATCACGGTGCGCGGCCAGGCGCGTGCGGGCGATGGCCGCATCCACACCGACAGTCGCACGAAGATCATCACCGTGTTGATCTACATGAACGAATCGTGGGAGGCCGAGGGCGGCCGGCTGCGCCTCCTGCGCTCGCCCGATCGGCTCGACGACGCCGTGGCGGAGGTGCCGCCCGCGGCCGGCACGCTGCTGGCGTTCCTGGTCACGCCGCATTCCTGGCACGGCCACACGCCGGTGAGCGGCCCGCGCCGCGTCGTCCAGCTCAACTGGGTGACGAGCGACGCCGTGGTGCGGCGCGAGCGCCTGCGCCATGGCCTGTCGGCGCGGGTGAAGCGGCTGTTCTCGTTCGCCCGCTGATCCGCCGGACGAGGGCCGGCCGCCGCTGGCCACGAGGTCAGTGGTGACCGGTTCGGCAGGCGACCTGCGGCTGCGCGCGCGCCGTTGCGTGTCGCGCGGCGCGCAGGTGCGCGCTAGTGGATCGAGTCTAACACTTTGTGCCCACGATTGACGGCAGCGATGATTTTATCGGGGTGGGCGGTCCAGACGAAGGGCTTCGGGTCATGGTTGGCCTCGGCGATGAAGCGGTTGATGGCGG
>Ga0209647_1000951_pt1 | contig 25941 bp, 16 predicted proteins | sample GraSoi_2013_60cm_FD_185827 | JGI IMG/M metagenome (GOLD analysis project Ga0209647, IMG submission 185827) | Grasslands soil microbial communities from the Angelo Coastal Reserve, California, USA - Sample 9_17_2013_60cm (SPAdes) (version 2) | ecosystem: Environmental > Terrestrial > Soil >... | reverse complement strand
AATGCAGGCCCACCGGAAAGCCATAGACTCCAAACACCGAGCTAGATCCCTGTTTGGCATTTTCGTGTTCGCCGAAATTCAGAAAGCGTGACCCGAGTACGTTGCTGCCCTCACTGAGAGTGACCGATCCGGTCGGGTACCCGACATCGGACTGGCCTTGCACCAGCACCGCCATCACTACTTGCTCGCCATACGCAGCAGTTGCCGAGTGCACCAGGCTGCCGCCAACCGAGGCAACGAAGTGTGTGTGCGAGGGTTCGGGCGTAACCGTGACCGTAACCGGATTCGAAGTACTGGCGCTGAACTTCGCGTCGCCTCCGTAACGCGCGGTTACAGTGTGTGTTCCCCCTGGAATCGCGGTGAGCGAGGCAGTCACAATGCCTGCATTATCGAGCGGCGCAACTCCGACTCCTAAAGACGGTGCTATGCCACCTGGATTAAGAGGGTTATCGGTAAGGAACGAGACGTTACCTGTTGGAATGCCGCCGCCAGCAGCGGTTACGCTTGCGGTTACAGGCACTCCAACGCCGTGGACAAACGTTGATCCGCTTGGTGGTCCAGCGAGCGCAATGCTCGTCCCGCTGAACTGCACGTTGTTCCAGTTCGTCACCAGGGCATTCGCATCGAACGAGCCCAAGCCAGAAGCCAGATCATACCCCGGTCCCGCTGCATACCCAACCGTGAAGTTTCCATTTGTGTCCGGTACTTTGTTATCGCCGATCGTTACATCGTGGAAGATTTCCGGGTGCTGTGCCGCTAACTGATAGAGCACATAGTTAGGATTGCCTTGTGGCGAACCGGTCATCTGATTCACCAGCACCATGATTGCAGCGAACGCCGGCGCGGAGGCCGATGTGCCTGCAACTATGTAAACCCGGCCACTATTGCAGGAACCTCCAAAACAGAGAACGTAACCGTCGTGCGAAGCGGCGGTCAGCGCCACATCGGGCACGTCGCGCATGCCATCGCTAGGAACTCCGGCGCCAATCTGCCAGTCCGGCTTCGCCCAAAGGGTACTGACACCGCCGCCGGCGGCATAGAGGTTGACATTGTTGACATCGATGCTGCTCTCATTCCATACCTGCTCGGGAATGTAAGAGAGAACGGAAGCCTTCGTCGTCGAGTCGTTCGTTGAGGACCAGTACTGGTTGGGGTTGGCGATATCGTCGAATTGCGTGCCGCCCACGGCAACGTTAAACGGTGTGGATGCCAATGCGTTTACAGCCAGGCCATGTTGCGCAAACAATCCGCTACCCGGATTGTCGCACCCTGCGCCTCCGCTATCGTCACTCGAAACGACGGCGGTAATGCCCTCGGCCGCGGCTTGAGCCCAAAGAGAGTAGTAAAAATCGTTACCGACCGGCCCCAGGTTTTGTTCGCAAATTCCGAAGCTCGTGCTCATCACCGGCGCGAGGTCGTTGTCAACAATGAACGCCGCGGAAATGTCGACACCATCGGCGAAGTTGCTTTGCGAAACCACGATATTCGCGGCGGCGCCTGGCGCGAGCGCCGCCGCCCATGTGAGATCGAGTGTTGCTTCTACATCATCACCCGGTACGAATCCGGGATCGTCCCCATTGACAAAGTAATTGATACTTGGGGGCGTAATTCCAAAGATGTACATGAAGTCGTAGAAATCAATGCTGAAAACGTCGCTGCGCGCCACGATGGCAATCGACTGACCCGCGCCGTTAATACCCGCCTGATAGAGGGGATTGAGGTTGTAGATCGTCGCGAAGTCGGCGGGCGTAATGGCGTGTTCCCCGTTCGTGAATGTGATCTGTCGCCGGACCTTGTCGTAATCCGCTTGCCCCGCGATTTTGATGTTTGTGTTCTTCGGAGTGCTGCTCAAACGCACCACTCCGCGAACCACAGGGCTCAGCGCGACGGGAATTTGAATCTCCGTTGCATTGGCAATGAATGCCCGGCCCTTCAAGTCGTACTGGTGCATCTCGGTGTGAAAGGCCGATTCGACCTGCTGCACGGTTCCGCTGAAGGAAATAAAGCGCCGGCTGGTGGCAACTCGCTTTACGTCGAATCCCTGCGACAACAGCCATTGCCGAACCGTGGCGGCGTCCTGCTCAGAGATGCCAAATCGTGCGCCAATGTCCGCCGGCTTCAGCCAATGGTGATACTTCGGGGACGATGGCGTGTGCATTTCTTTGATGAGAGCCTCGAAGGCCGCATTTTGCTCGTTGCTCGGAGAAAGCATGAGCAACATCTGGCCGAGTTTGCGATCGCCCGGCAAACGTCCGGCATCCACACTCTTGAGTATTAGTGGCGAAACGGTTCCGTGAACGGTGGAGGCTTTCTCGTTATCGACGGCGCCCATAACGCGATTCTGAATAACGGTGGTCCGCGCGCCGGAGGCTATGCAAAGGCAAAGGGAGAGTAGTAGTTGCGGAACAATGGTCGCGACCCGGATGCGAATCAACATGCTGGTCCTTTCGATATCGCGGGCCCGTGGTTGTAGAGGAATAATCCCGTCGATGGAAGTTTTCAAAAACGAATCGCTCTTGACGAAAGCCGGGCGATTTTGTTGGCGTACTTGGAAGGGCGCAGGACTTATGTCTAGTCCATCGGGCGATGGACGAGCCGATAATCCTTCATCATTGCTGGCATAGAGAACACCCGCTCCGATTCAGCAGCAGACGCCGTATCAGAGTGGCCTTCCCTTATAGCAGAAGCTGGTGCGGCGTGCAATACAAAATGGATTCTGTACTCGTCCACTAGGTGAGTGACAGTTTCATTCCTTGTCGTTGGGATGAGATTTAGCGGAGGAACTGTTGCGGGGTTAGGTAGCCCCGGAACTGACAAGGGCGGACGGTGTTGTAGATTTTTTCCCACTGCCGCAACTCGCGATTGGGTGTTTTCATTTCCAGATGATCGGGATAGAGCAACTGCGCGTAGGAAAACTCCCGCTGCGGATATTTGTAGAGCATCCGCATGTAGCTATGGGTGGGTGTGTTATCGAGATAGAACCAGTATTCTTTGACGTCTTCGCCCTGATTGCCCCCGTTGCCGGAGAGCCCAAACATTCGTTCTTTGAGGATCGAGTCACGGCCATTCCAAAGCGCCAGCGCAAACACCAATAGCTGGTAGCGGTCGCAAATTCCGGCGATGCCATCTTCTCCCCAGCGATAGGCCTTGCTTCGCGCCATGTCGTGGGTCAGGAATTCCCATGCGTTTCCATCCGGACTGTAGTCTTCTCGCACACTCCCCCAGGAGCGCTCGCTAACGTAGGGTCCCCACTTGCGCCAGGACGCGACAGTTTCGTTAGAAGGCTCGGCCTGACGCTGGTGTTCCGGACTTAGCGACGGACTGCCGGGGTTGGCGCTCGGTTTATAGGCCGGCTTGTAAGACATGGGTTAACGACTTCCCTTTTCCGGGGACAGGAGCGCGCTCACCTTCTGCATTTGCGCCGCAAACCGGGGTGCGTTGTAGGCAGATGGATCGTCCAGTTGCTGGAAGAGACCGCTAACGGCAACCTTAATTTCCGTTTCATCGAGGTTCTTCGCATTGCGCTTGTAGACGCCGAACAGGGAGTCCAGCGACATGGCAGCCTGCCCGGCGGCGCGCTGCCCTTGTTGGGAAATGGCACGGGAATCGCCAGCGATTCTCCGCATGACTTGCAAGGTAAACGCCTGATCGTAGCCGCGGCTGTTCAACGAGCCGGTGAGGGAACGAGCGAGTTCGGCGGCGCGATCAGCCGAGGCCGCAATTTGTTCACGGTCACCGTTGAGTTGCCCCATCAAACCGCTGAGCGTGGCCATCTCCGATCCGAGTTTGCCTGCGGTGGAGGAGTCGGTTTCAGCGGCGGCATAACGGAACACTACGAATCGCGCAGAATTCCAGGCGGGAACTCCCGGCGTGCGGCCATCGTAGCCGATCTCCTGACGCCAACTATCTTTGGCGGCAGTGAGGCTGTGGTGACAGGCAAAGCAGTCGAGTTCGGAATATTCCGGCCAAGTGGAACTGCGGGCGCGGCGAGCAAGACGCTGCAGACTGTCGCGCAACTGCATGCCCTGGCCTACCGCCCACTCCTTGGTTCCGAACCACGGAGCATCGTCGGAATCCTTCCAGTGGCGGGGCATCACGGCGCTGAACAGATTGAGTTCGAAGGTCAGGTCCGGATGGCCGGCCGCAATCATCTGGTGATCGACGGATTGTTCCTCAGTTCCCACATGGCAATGAAGGCAGGTGTGGCTGCGTATCGCCAGGTCGCGCAGATCGCGCATGCCTAGCTGGGCCTTCTGGTCGGCGGTGCGCGTCTCCCAGTCTTTGACGGTGTGCGCTCCCAGCCAACCGGCTGCGGGACCATGGCAATGCTCGCAGCTGACCCCGTCGCTGATGTCGAAGGATTGGGCGCGCATCTCGGGTGAAACTGAAAGCGCATGGCAAGCGAGGCATTTCTGGTTCTGGTTTGGCGGCGATTTCAAATTCAGAATTTTTCCCATGCGCACGGAAACATCGCTCGAGAGCACCTGGTAGGCCCGCGCGTGCTTGTCTTGCCCGGCCCAGATGCTGTACTCGTTCTGGGGAACACGGGTGATCTGTTTCGGCTGGATGCTGCCATGACAACTGCTTGAGGCGCATCCGCCAGGGCCGTTGTACTTGCCCACTACAGAATTCTGGGCGGCTGACGTTGAAATAATAAGGATTGCGAATGTCAGACACCCCGCCATTCGCAATGCTGTTCGTCCGTAGTTGACCGTGCGCATTTTGGGGTAATCGTCTTGCTTATACCCACTCTTTGGCGCGAAATCAATGGACTGGATGGTACGTCCTGAAACCGATGGATAGCGGCTGGGCTGACGCTTCCTGCCCCAAGTTCGCCATTCCCCAAGGCGAACCTTTGACGTTAAGATTCCTGACAAACTTGTCACCATGCGGAAACAAGGGGACCGTGGCGCTTGATCGACGAACTTAGGTCCATTCAGCACGAGTTCGGCTTTTTGCCGGTTGATCGATTGCAGGAGCTCGCCGCAAGGATTCATGTGCCGCTTAGCCAGATCCACGCGGTAGCCAGTTTCTATCCCCACTTCCATCTCACACCGCCGGCCCAGGCTGAAGTGCGTGTCTGCGCCGACATGGCTTGTCATCTACGCGGCAGCACCGAACTGAAACGCGGATTGGATCAGGCTTTTCGGGGAGGCGGTCCGGAAAATGTCGCGGTACGGGACGTATCCTGTCTCGGCCGCTGCGACCATGCACCCGCGCTCTCGATCAATGACCGGATCTACAGCGCACTCGATGAGCATCGCGCCGTTGCGCTTGTACGGGACGTGCTCTCCGGGCGACAACTTCCCGACGAAACGCACGACCATCATCGGGCGCCGGTCGCTTCCGATCCGTACAGCGGCGACCCCAAATATTCTGCGGTCCGACAATTTGTCGAGACTCCGGATTGGAATGGCGTGATCGCCACCCTGAAAGCCAGCGGACTGCGCGGCATGGGCGGCGCCGGATTCCCTACCGGCAGCAAGTGGGAGATTGTGCGCAACGCTCCGGGCAAGGAAAAGTACATCGTATGCAATGCCGATGAAAGCGAACCCGGCACCATCAAGGATCGCTTCATCATGGAAAACGTCCCGTACCTGGTGATCGAAGGCATGATCATGGCCGGACTCGTCACGGGCGCCCGTCGCGGAATTCTTTACATCCGGCACGAGTACGAACATCCCCGGGAAATCCTGCAGAAAGAGATTGATCGCTGCTATCGCGAAGGGCTTCTCGGTCCGCGAATTCTCGGGAGCAGCATGGCTTTCGACCTTGAAATTTTTGTAAGCCCGGGCGGTTACATCTGCGGCGAAGAGAGCGCGCTGCTCGAAGCCATCGAAGGCAAACGGGCCGAACCCCGAAACAAGCCGCCCTTCCCGGGGACGAATGGGCTCTGGAACCAGCCGACCGCCATCAACAACGTAGAGACATTTACCTTCGCTACCGTGATCCTTGCGCGTGGCGCCGAGTGGTTCAAGGCCCAGGGGACGAATGACGCGTTTGGCATGAAGTTCGTGGGAATCAGTGGCGACGTGAATCGTCCCGGAATTTACGAAGTCCCGATGGGCACGAAATATTCTCAGCTCATCTATGAATACGCGGGCGGAATTCTCGAAGATCGCAAGTTGCTGGCTTATGCGCCTTCGGGGCCGTCCTCCGGATACCTGCCCGCCTCGATGGCTGACCTCGCGCTCGACTGGAACGCGGTGGCAGCCGCAGGTTCGATGGTGGGCTCGGGCGCGATTGTGGTTTGCGCCGAAGGCCGGTGCATGCTCGACATGGCGCTCAACGCAGTCCGTTTCTACCGCAACGAATCCTGTGGCAAGTGCGTTCCCTGTCGGGTGGGATCACAGAAGCTCGTCGAGATGCTTACGGGATGGACCGAAGGCCACGGCTCGAATACCGATCTGCAATTGCTCGATGAACTCACCCATGCCCTAAAGTTGACCTCAATCTGCGGACTTGGCCAGGTAGTTCCCGTGCCGATTGCGTCGGTGTTGAAGCATTTTCGCGAGGTCGTTGACGAACACCTCACCAATCGCCGCTGTCCGGCGGGTGTCTGCTTCCCACAAGGAGGGATGACATGAGTTCCAAGGCCGCCGAGATTCAACTCACTATTGACGGCGTGCCCGTGTCGGTTCCGGCGGGAACCACCATTTTCGATGCTGCGCGCCTCCATGGGATTCCAATCCCAACCCTCTGCCACCAGCAGAACGAAAATCCGGTGGGCGTATGCCGTGTCTGCGTAGTCGACGTCGGCCAACGTGTGTATGCCGCGTCCTGTATTCGTCAGGTTGAACCCGGTATGGCGGTGAAGACCTCGACCGATCAGGTGCGAGCTGCGCGTCACACCCTGGTCGAATTGCTCATGTCGGATCATCCGACGCCTTGTGCTCGCCAGCAACAATCGGGAGACTGCGAACTGGAGCACCTCGCCAGCGTCGCTGGCATCAAGGAGCCTCGTTTCCCTCATCGCACTAACCCTCGCGGCAAGGACGATTCCTCCGCCGTCATTGCGGTCGATCACGAAGCCTGCATTCTCTGTGACCGTTGCGTTCGCGGCTGCGACGACATACGGCACAACTGGGTGCTGGCGCGTCGTGGCAAGGGATATCAGGCCGGCATCGCCTTCGATAACAACTTGCCCATGAGCGAATCATCCTGCGTCTCCTGCGGCGAGTGCATGGTCTCCTGCCCCACGGGCGCGCTCACCAATAAGCGAGTCGTCGGCACCCAACTCGGCCAGGGAGATGTGCTTGATCCTGCGGAGTTGCTGAACCTGCCGATTTTCCAGAACGTCTCCGGAACGTTTCTCGAACTGAACCAGAAGGCAGTCGTGAAGCGGCATTTCAAGGCGGGAGAAACGGTCTGCCGCGAAGGCGAGTTCGGCTCAACGGCTTTTTACATTCTTGAAGGCAAGGCGGAAGTTTTCCTTTCCACCCCGATTGCACACGTCAAGACGGAAGGTAGCAGCAAGGGCTTCTTCAGCAAACTGCAGAGTCTGCTGGCGCCGCGCGAGGGAGACCGGCGCAGCGAAGAATCCGACCGGCCGTTTATTCCCATCGACGCCTCGGTGGACCTGCCGTACGACAATCCCATCGCCGAACTGAACCCCGGCGATATGTTTGGCGAAATGACGTGCATGAGTTATTACCCGCGGTCGGCGACTGTGCGAGCCAAAACCGACTGCGTAATGCTCGAAATGCTGCGCAACGTGCTCGACATTTTGCAGCGCAATAAAACCTTCCGCGCACAACTAGAGCGCAACTACCGCGCTCGCGCGCTCGATTCGCACCTGCGTAGCGTCCCCGTCTTTAAGTCCCTCACCCAGGATTTCATTGATCATCTGCGCGATCGCGTGGAATTGCTGCGCTTCAATCCCGGTCAATTAATTTGCCGCCAGGGAGATCCTGCCGACAGCTTTTATCTCGTCCGAATCGGTTTTGTGAAGGTTTCAGAACTGCGCCCCGGCGGCGAACTGGTTCTAGCCTATCTGGCCCGTGGCGGGTACTTTGGCGAAATCGCCCTCCTCAGCGGCATTCCACGGTCCGCGACCTGCACCGCTCTTGACCATGTGGAGGTCGTGCGCATTTCTGGTGAAGATTTCCAGCTCATGCTCGACCGGTTTCCGGAGGTTCGCCAGAAGCTGGAGGCAATCGCCCGCGAGCGGATTGACGAAAATCTGCGGCACACCGTCCAGGCACAGAACGTGCCCGTGGATCAATTCTTAGCCCAGGGACTGATGGAGGCGCAAAGCCTTCTTGTGCTCGACCTGGAGAAATGCACACGCTGCGACCAATGCGTCCGCGCCTGTGCCGATGCCCACCAGGGCGTCAGCCGTCTGGTCCGCGAAGGTCTGCGCTTCGATAAATATCTTGTGGCCACCTCCTGCCGGCAGTGTCGCGACCCGCTCTGCATGGTCGGATGCCCGGTGGGCTCCATCCGGCGCCGCAATACACTGGAGGTAATCATCGAAGACTGGTGCATTGGCTGCGGTCTTTGCGCCACCAACTGTCCCTACGGAAATATCAATCTGCATCCCTTTCCGGCAGAACTCGATGACCCCGCGCACCCCGGGCACAAGATCGCTGGCGTGCGGGTGAAAGCGACATCCTGTGATTTATGCCACGACCACGCCGAACCGAGCTGTGTCTATGCCTGCCCACATGACGCAGCGCATCGCGTGAATCCCCCGGAGTTTTTTGCCGGTCTCCTGGCGCATCCTACGCCCGCCAAAGGCAGGAGCTGAGCCCAAGTGCTGATTGATCACACACACCGTAGATGGTTCTTCGTCAGCGTCGCAGGACTGGCTGTTGCCACCGCGGTATATATCCCCTATAGCTTGCACTCACCTCAAGGACCACGCGGAGGCAGCCCCCTGGGATTGACCTACGGAATCGCAGGCTTCCTGTTCATGCTCTTCGTGGGATTGCTGGGGGCGCGCAAGAAGGTTCCGGTGTGGCGTGTGGGACGCGCGCAGTCCTGGATGCGCGGACATCTTTGGCTTGGCCTCCTCAGTTTCCCGTTGATTCTCTTTCATGGCGGTTTTCATTTCGGCGGACCACTCACTCGGATGCTGATGTGGTTGTTCATCTTCGTTTGGGTAAGCGGCATACTAGGCGCGGCATTGCAGCATTTCATGCCGCGCTTCCAAACCGCGCAACTTCCAATGGAAACGATCTACGAGCAGATCGATCGCGTGCGCGGGCAACTAGCGGAGGAAGCCGGCCAACTTGTTGAGGAGACCTGTTCCACGTTGGAAGGCGAAGTTTCGCGCGCCAGCGATCGGCAGCGAGCGATGTCGGCCAGTGCCGGCACACAGGGAGGACTTACGGTGGCGTCCGGATTGCAAGCCAACCGGCAAGTGAGCACGCAGTTGCGCCAGTTTCTGGACGACGAAATGCTGCCTTACCTGGAAAGGCCTGGAGCTCACGCCATGAGCTTGAGCAATGAGGCACAGGCGCAGGCCATGTTCCAGCGCTTTCGTGTGCTGCTTCCTTCCGAACTGCATTCAAATTTAGATGACTTGGAAAACATTTGCGAAGAGAAGCGGCAACTGGACAAACAGAACCAACTGCACAAAATTCTGCACGGCTGGCTGCTGGTGCACATCCCACTCTCCTACGCACTATTGCTATTGGGAGCTGTGCATGCGGTCGTGGCTTTGAAATTCTGAGATGTAGCGATGCTAAGAAGGACACGAACAACCAAGAAGCTCGCCAAGCGCATTGACTTGCAGTACTTCGCGCACCCGCACCCCTTTCGGAGTTGGCGTTTCTGGCTGTCTTTGGCGGTCCCTTTGCTCGCCACGGCTTGGTTTGTCGCACAGCGCGCTCATGGCGGGCAGAAAGTGTATTCCAGCGGGCAGCTTTCGCGTGCTCACGCTGTGTTCACGCAGCAGTGCACGCTCTGCCACATTGCCAAAGCTGGCTCTTTCACAGCGCCAGTGACTGACAAGGCCTGCCTCGCGTGCCACGATGCTCCCCTGCACCACGCCAATCAGGCATTCACACCCGAGTGCGCCACGTGCCATGTTGAGCACAAGGGTGCAATGCTTCTGCAGGCCACGGCGGATGCGGCGTGTACCCAATGCCACTCCCAGCTTCGCACGCGCGACGGCCCACCGCACTTTGCTTCTTCTATCAGTGGTTTCGACAAGAAGCATCCGGAGTCTTCGCCGCTACGTTCCGGCATGGTCGACCCGGGAGGAGTACGGCTGAACCATTACCTCCATTTGCAGCCGAACCTGACGGGGCCCAACAACACGCGGGTGCAAATGACGTGCGATGACTGCCACCGCGCGGCAGATGGAGGGGTTTGGCCGTACGAGGCGGAGATGCATCCTGTCGCGCTCAACGACCTGAACCCTAATCGCCCCCACGGCAAGGCCTATATCCCGGTGCCAGAGTTCGCGAAGCACTGCGCCGCCTGCCACACTTTGCAGTTCGACAAGCGCTTCGGTAATGAGCAGGTCCCGCATGACAAGCCTGAGACTGTGCACGCGTTTCTGTTGAAGAGATTCGGCGAATACATCGCGGCTCATCCAGATGGGGTTCATGAGGTCAATCCATCGGACCGCCTGCTTCCGGAGCGGGTTCGCGTACTGCGCGTTGCGCGCAATGCTGCCGAGTGGGTTCAGTTCCGCGTTGCTGATGCCGAATGGCTGCTCTATGCCAAGACTTGCAAGCAGTGCCACATGCTCACGCCCACCAACAGTCCCCTCCCCGAAGTTGCCAAGTCGAACCTCACCGCGCGCTGGCTATCGCATTCCGAGTTCGATCATCACGCGCACCGCATGATGTCCTGCACCGCGTGCCACACTGGCGCGCCCGCCAGCCGTGAAACGGCTGATGTGCTATTGCCCGGAATTCAGACGTGCCAGCAATGCCATCGCCCCCAGGGACCGTCGAAAGAGGCCGCCGAAGGCCGCTGCTTCGAGTGTCACCAGTATCACGATTGGACGAAAGCGAAGCCCACCAAAGGTGAATTCACGATTCAGCAACTCCGCGGGGATGCTAAAACTCCTGTTCCGTCAGGGTAAGTCGGAACCCGGTGCCGTCCCTGACCTCGGGGTTGCGACCCAAACTCGAGTCGCACTCCGGACACCCGGCGAGATGCCCATCGCTACCGTCGGTCGACGGTCGGGGGTTCATCGGTCACGGTGAATACCTCTCCGTCATGCGAATACATCCGTTCCATCTCCTGACCATTGAAGGGGCGTGCTCCTCGGCGTCCGAATACCGCAAGCTGATTCCCGCTCTCGTCGACCGCGCGGTCCCGGTCGATTCCCTTAGAGACAGCCAGCGCGGGACCATGTGTTTGATAAGTCGCAATCAGCTTCGGCGTGGGCCGAGGACTGAAGCCGCCGAATGCCGGGTTGTCGGGCGGAGAGAATAGCTGCACAACTCGCAAACCATTTCGTCCGTCCGCAACATAGGCGAATAGGCTCGAACTCACCATGCCCAGCTTCACGTCATTGGCGTCGCTGATCTCACCACCGGCGTTGAACATCTGATCGAGTCTGGGTTGCTCGGGATGCTCGACGTCCACGATTGCCACTCCCTGTTTCCCACTCGCGACATACGCGTAAGTGCGGGCAACATACAGATTGCGCGCGTCCTCCAGCGCGACCACCGCACCCGGCACCGGTTTCGGTTGGGCGAGGTGGGTGACATCCAGAACTTTCAGGCCTTCGCGATCCACAACAAACGCATACCGGAACTGTACGGCAACTCCTCGTGGGTCGTTCAAAACCGGCGATCCTATTTCAGCAGTGACTTTCGGCTGCAACGGATTGCCGAGATCCACCACGACCAGCCCGCGCTCACAAAGAATGTAGGCGTAGGTTCCGGCGATGGTAATGCGGCGCGCGCCGTTCAATATCCCGCCAGGATTAAACGCCAATGCCCGCTTTAGAAAGTTATTCGCCGGATTGCCGTCAAGCAGCGTGCCCACGCCGGGACTCTTGCTCCTGAGATCGGGATTGCCGACGATCACCAGCCCTTCGTATTTGTCGGCGACATAGAGAAATCCGTACATGAGATGGATGGATTGTTCCTCGTTCTCTTTGCGATGCGAGCGCAACGGGTCCACGCCCAGGGTGGTCGGGGTCGCTACTGCCATCGCGTACTTGGTGGGCAGGTAAAACCGCTGTCCCAGCGGTGAGACCGGCGATGTGACCATCCGCTCCGAGACATCTTTGTTATCGATGTTGGCGATGTCGTAGATGCGCAGGCCGTGCTTTCCCATCGCGGCGTAGAGATATTCACCGCGCGCCTGCAGGTCGAGCACCTCTGCGCCGGTATGATGGTACGCCTCTTTTAACATGCGCTGATTTTCGAAATGTTTCTTGTAGTTGTCGGGGTACGCGATCTTCTGGAAGTCGCTGCCGATCACGGCGGGTGGCTCGTCATGCTCAGTCACGGCGACGGCCTCATAACCCTCGTTGCCGCTGGCTACGAAAACGTATCGCCCCATAAAGTTCATGAAGTTCGTTCCCTGAAGAAGGAGTTGCGCCATCCAGGCATTGTTGTCATTGGCACGCGAGACATGGCAGTCGGTGCAGCCCTTGGTTTCCTTCCCACGCACAGTATGCGGGACGAACGTGCTGAAGGCCTGTCCGCTGAGGCCTTCCGCGGAAATGGTTTGCTGCTGGTAGTAGAGCCAGTCGCGATCATTATTCTGTGAACTGACCAACACTGCACAAGCCGATCGCACGGGCGCAACGCGATTTCCGGTCACGGTGCCGTCAATCCCCAGCGTGTAGATGTCATCCCGTAGGACTTGAAAGCTGTAGGACGTCCAGTTGCGCGTCGTCAGACCCTCGTTGTGCAGCATGGGCGTGCGCTGGTTGGCGCTCATCGAAAGATGGCAGCCATAGCAGGTGGGCGCCCACGACGAATGGCAGGTGTAGCAAGTCATCCGGCTGTTCTGGTGCGCAAGCTTGGTTTCATCTTGGGCTGCATCGCCCCATGTTTGGCCGTCCTGTTGGATGGTCTTTGCCAGCCGCGACTTCTCGCTGTAGTGCGGATTGCCGGGAGTGATTGTGTCGCGCACCTGCACTACTTCCCATTCCTTGCCCTTATCGAGCATGGAGCGCTGATACAACCGGTCGTCTTGCCAGTAGAAGCGGCGCTCCTGCCACGGCGTGCGCAGTCCAGCGAGATTGGTACCAGTGGCGGGTGCAGCCGGACCAGAAGTCACCAAAGAGGTCCGCTGCTGAATGGTGCCGTGGCAATCCACACAGTCGATCTCGATGGCGTTGCGCGTCTCGCCATAGAGTTTGCCGTTGCCATGGCTGTCCTGCTCGAAGTGGCAGTCAATGCAATGCATGCCCTTTTCTAGATGGATATCTTTGAGGTGGACTGCCTTCTGGAGTTTCTCGGGATCGTCGAACGAAACAACTTTGTCATTCGGATCGAGCAGGTTGCCTTTGCGATCGTGCTTGAATACGGCACGGAAAATCCAGCCGTGACTATGGAAATCGGCAAACTGCGTGTGCTGAAGTTGCTGGTTGAATTCAGGTGTGCCGGTCTTTTCCAGAAAGGCAGTGTCGGACCAGAGCCCGCGAATGGCTGAGCCTTCAGGATTCCGCGTCTGGACGCGGCTTTGCTCCTCGGCGTTTAGATGGCGTTGCTCAGCGGGCCACATGTGCTCGCCATCCATTTCGTTGTCCCACCAGGTATAGCCGAAGTAAGTGGAGACCATGTTCGTTCCCGGATGAATATGGCAGACCATGCACTGGCTCGAAGGAATGGAACGCGTGAACTGATGCCGAATGGGATGGCCGGATTCGTTGCGTGGAATGGTGGGATCGGCGGTCGCGGTCTGGCCCAGATTGCCGTGGATAGCGTATGTGCTGGAATGTTCAGGCGAACGGTCATTGGCATAGACAACATGGCAGCCACTGCATCCGCTGGCCCGGTAATCGCCGGGTTGATCGTTGGTGCCCGGAAACGAGAGTAGCGGGTCGAGCAGTCGAGTCTTTTGCAGGCCCAGAAAAACCGGGTCGGTACGCAGTTCCGTGCCGAAACCGCGCGCGCTCAGCTTGATCTCAGGCTTTCCGGGATCTTCTTCGAGGCTGGGATTGCCGATTTCGGGTTTGGCTTTGCCTCCGCGTTCAAACACTCGCAGCACATTGCCGGGCTGAGAAATTTCCCAACGCGGCAGCGGATCGAGATACGGGAGAATTCCCTTCTTGCTGATTTCCTCCGGCGTGGGTGGCGGAAAAGTTGTGAGGCGCCGCGAACTGCCGTCGGGCCCGTAGCTCTCGCCGAACTGCGGGGCCTTTAAGGGAAATGCGCCGTTGTTGTAGAGCGCCGCTCCCCACAGCATGGCGCCGTGGGTCATCATGCTGGTCTGAACTTTACGCACTTCCGCGGTATGACATCCGGAAGTTCCACAGGTTTTTTCCGCGACTCGCAAGTCCCCAGGATTTACGAAGCGGACGTAGTCCCAGTTTTCCCTCAACCAGCTGGTGTTGGCCCGCTCTGGATTGGCGGACGAATGCGCTTCCTTCGGATTGTTGGGCTGCGGATGGGCATGGTTCTTCGCCCCTGCATATCCGGCAAAATTCTGCGCACTACCCGGGGCGATGCGCACCTCGCTATTCCCTCCGTGACAATCGGTGCAACCCAGGCGAATCGTGCCGGTGACATGCATGGTGGGAGTGTCGGTCGATGTATGACAAGTCAGGCAACCGGCAGACTTCCGGTCGGCGTCGGCTTGAGATTGCAGCAGTAGAACATTCTCGCTGCCTTCCGCCGGAGCAGACCTGGCAGTGCGAGCCCCGCCAAGACACAGTAAGGCCGTTACCGCGACGACACCAACGAATTTGTCGAGCCCTGATCTCACGTTTCCTCAATTGCATTCAAAACTGAAACTTGACGTTGGCGAAAACGGAAAACATTACGTTGCCATCAAAGATGTCTTGCAGGCCTTGACCTGGCACCAAAGCCGACGCGCCACCACGAAGCACGATATTCTCGCTCAGCGGCGGGCGATACTCGAAGCCCGCGCCAAAATCCGTCCCAATACTGTGACGGATTGGGAGCTGGAACAATAGCAACTCCAGTGGTTCGGTGCGATCGAAGCGCAAATAGTTCGAGCTGACGAACGCGCGGAGCTTCGGCGTCACATCGAAATCCGCCCCCAGATTGAAAACGTAAATCCCAGGGTTCACGAAATTCGCCTGCCCCTCTTCTTTATTCGACCGCAGATCGGGCAGCAGGCTCATTGGACTGACCAAACCAACGCCCGTAGCCGTTAGCCGGATCCCTTCACGGTCCCAGAAACTGTTGTCGGTTCCGGCAAAGTGAGTATCGTCCACAATCGAATCGAACCCACGCGCGGTGCCGTCCGTGCGGGAGGCGCCGGAACGATTGCTGGAATCGCCGGACGCGTAGAAAAACGAGGCGCGGTAACGCACCCAGTCCTTGTCCACGGAGAGTTCAAGAGCCGCCATCCGCGCGTTGATGTTGACGCGGCGTCCTGCGATGGTGTTGAAGTCGTCGTGCCCGAGCGCCTGATAAAAGGCATTGCTCACGTTGATGCGTCCGATGTGGCCGTTCCCTGTCCATCCCAGGTAGTAGGCGCGAATGTTGTGGGGATGAACTGTGCCGTTGACTACCGCTCCAACCGGCGCGGGGCGGACCAGAAAGCCGTTGTCGTCATAGTGAATGCTGGCGTCATCCTGGTTGTAGTGGAAGCTGAACTCGGTCGTGTAACCCTTGCTGAGAAAGTCCTGCACGTAGAGATTCGCGACATAAACCTGCTGTCCGCGTTTATGGAAGGTGTTCAGGCCGCTGTTGGTATTTTTTTCGAGAAGATCAAACCAAGCGACGTTGTAGGCGAGGCGGTTGGAACGCAGATTCCCGAAGAATCGAACGCCCGGCTGCTCCTCGGAGAAAAGGAATCCGCGGAAATCACTGGTGAACTGCTGGATTCCCGCGCGTACGGAAACGAAATCAAAATTGGGACTGAGATCATGCAGTTTGGCTTCGACAAAGGCTTCCTTCAAGCCGACGTGGGTATCGAAGCGGTTCGTGCCCTTGCGCGTGTCTATGTTTACGATCCCGCGTTCGCCCGTTTGCAGGAAGTTGAGATTGATCTCAGGGGTGAGGCGAAAGCGAAAGTCCACGGGACGAAAACTGGTGTCGCCGCGGAAGAGGTCGAACGACAAACGCAGGTTCTCGGAAACGAATTCCTGCCCACCACGCCCGAAGAAGCTGCTGCTGCCGGGATCCTGCGAGTTCAAGCCGCTGGGCACCGGGACGCGGCGGCCGTCGAAACCGGTCTCGCTGATACCGGTGAAATTAAAAAACCAGCGTTGGCCGATGACGGGATAGTCACCCTTGATCCGGTTGCGATTGAAGGGATCGTACCAGTGTCCTTTGACGTATGGGGCATCCGGTTGAGTGTCGTAGCGACGCCACTCGGGCATGGCGATATCCCAGCGGTCAGGGCTGCGTGAGAAATTGGCGGAATCAGGCAGAATCGGCTCAGGCGGGGCCGCTGCTGACGCTCCCTCAGACGAGGAACTTTGGACCCCGGGATAGGGCGTTGCAGGACTGGCAGGCACGGCGGTACAGGGGATTCCCGGCACGCCCGATGGGCACATAGCTTCCGGAACTGCCTCGTCTAAGGCGTGCAGTTCCAGTTTGAGGACGGTGAGTTCCGGCTTGTTCACCTCAAAGCTGGGAATGATCTTAGTCAGGAATCCTTCCCGCACAAGTTTGACCTCATAAACTCCCAAGCGAATGTCTCGGAGGCGGAAGATGCCTTCCGCGTCCGTCGCAGCGGAGTAGTGTTGACCAGTGTTTGTGCTGTGCAGATCAAGCTGCACGCCAGGAATCCCACGCCCGCTCTGATCGCGAATCAACCCCTGCAATGTAGCAGCGATCGTGGGAGAGCGTTCCGGAATGCGGCGGCTGGATTGGGCTTGCGCCTGGCGCGCGAAAAGCGGAGACGAGAAGGTAAACAAACACAGAAAAAACCCAAAGCAGGGCAGGCATACAAGGGACCACCGGAGCGCACGCCCTCCTGTCTGCACCCGTCCACACCATCCCAAGGAGATTTATTTCCCTTGTTACCATAGCGACGCCAGGCATGCAAAGGAAACCGCAGCTTGGGACTATGTTTGGTCACTAACCACAACTCGTACGATGGAGGGACGGACGTCTCGCCTGTCCAGCCCGGCGGGGACGCCCGGCGCTCCACAGACAAGCCGCTACTTCGTCTTCATGACGTAAACGCCGTCCCAGTCCGCCTCGGGCGCGTTCTGCAGGAATTCTGAGACCCGCTCCAGAAAAACCTGCGCTGCCCCGTCGTCCGGAAAACGGGTCAGCATCTCTCCCAGCCTGCTGGCGGCTTCCTGCCAGTTATGCTCGCGATAGGCCTCCATCGCGTGATCGAAGCAGGACAGCAACGGCTCATATCTCTTCTTTTCTGCGGCGAAATCCAGCAGTTCGTAGATCGTCACCGGCTGCAGCTTCCCCTTCACGCGGATCTTGTCCAAGTCGCGGCAGACAAACTGATCGGCGATTTCTTGGTATGTGCCTTCGCCGATCACGATGCGGCAGCGATATTCTTTGGTGATCCCCTCCAACCGGGAAGAGAGGTTGACGTTGTCGCCCATCACGGTCCACGCCAGACGCTTGGCGGAACCCATGTTGCCCACATTGACTGGCCCCGTATTCAACCCGACCCCAATCGCGATCTGCTTGCGTCCTTCCGCTTGCCAGCGGGCATTGAGTTTCTCCAGCGTCCGCACCATCTCCAAAGCACAGGCGCACGCGCGGTACGCATGATCGGTCTGAGGATAGGGCGATCCCCAAAACGCCATGATCGCGTCGCCGATATACTTATCCAGCGTCCCTAAGTTGTGGAAAATAACTTCGGTCATTTCTCCCAGGTATTCATTCAGCAACTGCACGAGTTCGTCCGCCGTGAGACCCTCTGACAACGTCGTGAACCCGCGGATGTCACTGAACATTACCGTAAGTTCCTTGGTTTCTCCGCCCGGCCGGATGTACTTGGCCGGATCTTTTTCGATCAGCGAGATCACACCCGGTGAAAGGTACTGCGAGAAGGTCTTGCGGATTTTCCTTTTTTCGCCCTCCTCGAAGATCATCCGGAAACTGGTGATGACTGCGTAGTTCGCCACCAGCGTGCCGGCTGGCACCACACAGTTCAGCCAAAGCCCCCAGCGTGCAAAGCTGAGATACACAAGCCAGCCGAATGCTCCGAGGGTCAAAAAAACAGAGATGGTCGAGTACAGCGGCTTAACGCGGCTGAACCAGAATCCAAAGACCAGACCAAACAAGAGAATGAATCCCGTGTCGATAATTTCCTCATGCAGGCCGCGCGTGAGGAAACTCCGCCCCCTTTCCTCGCTGTGGAGAAGGTTGTCGATAATGTTGGCGTGTACTTCGACTCCCATGTACCCGGCATCCTGTTTTTCAAACGGTGTGCTGCGCAAATCACCGATACCGAGGGCGGTGCCGCCCACCAGCACAATTTTGTTCTTGAACGTTTCTGGTGGCACGGTTCCATTGAGCACATCCCACATCGAGTGGTGCTGGTAAGTGTGGTACGGACCCGCATAGTTAATGAGAACGCTGCCATCATGCCAAGGCTGCAGGTTGTGGCGGCCGAACTGGATGCGCTCGAGCCCGTTTTCAGAAATATAAGCCGCAATCTCCTGGTCCGGGATTTTCTCGTATTCCCGCAACACCTGCACGGCCAGCGAAGGAAAAAAATCCTGGTCCTGATAACGAACCATGAGCAACGCTCGCCGCAAGGTACCGTCCGGGTCAGGGGCGGTGTTAAAGAAGCCGTAGGAAGCGGCGGCCTCGGCCAGTTGAGCCAGGTTCGCCTCCGCCCCCGGGTAAACGCCTCCGCCGTTCTCCAGCCAGGCGCGACTCATATCGAAATCGCGGCCCTTCGACTTGACTTTGAGCACCTGGGGAAACGCCTTGGCCCAGATAATGTTGAAGTACTCCTCGGCCCGTTTGGCGTCGGATGCCTGGGCACGCTCCTTATCTAGAAACAGGTGCCCCAGAACCACCCTGCCGGACTGTTGCAGAGCAGCGGCGAACATCGCGTCGTGATCGCCAGCGGCTTCGAGTTGTTTGATCTTGGCGGTGACTCTCGCGGGAGCCGAGGGACCAAGCTCGCGCTGCAATTGAGACAGCGCTTTTTCCGCAGAGTTACTCTCCGGCGTAGGGAAAGTGGCGTCGAATGCGATCACGCCCGCGCCACCCGCGCTCAAACGATTTACCAGATATGCGTAGGAAGTACGCGGCAAGGGGAAAGAGCCGACATTCTGGAGGGTCTTTTCGTCGATGCCGACGATCACGATGCGATCATCGTGCGGCCGCTGCCCTCGGGCCGCAAAACGCATATCCAGAGAACGCTGCTCAACGTTCTGCAGGAATAGAAAACCAGCGCGAGTGCTGCCGCCAACTCCGGCAAAGGCAAACAGCATCAGGCCCGTCAGCGTGACCAGCAAGGCAAGAGCCAAGTCCACCTGGCGAGCTGAGAACCTGCCCAGCGCCGCCGACCAACTGGACCACCTTTGTTCGCGCATCGTCATAACCATCGCGATTACAGGCTAGCGCAATCCGTAGACAGACGACGCATGAAATCGAAGCAAATCACTATCCGCAATTAGGAGGTTGGCAGCCCTTTGGCCTGGGCGGCGCGTTCGTGTTGAGTTGGGTCACCGCGATCACCCATCCCGCAACCGCGAGCCCGACGGTCAGAACAACATTGCGCACCAGATGCACATGCCGGACTGGAGGCGGAGCATCGGGCATATTCGTATCTTGTATGCTCGCGAGCTGTACCGCAGGAGGCGTGGTTTCAGGTTCGTAACCCGCCGGAGGAATCTCCGTCGTGATCACGACCATTTGTCCGGCGCTGACTTGCATCTGATTCTGCGTCGCTTGTCCAGAATTCTGCACCACCTTCGCATTGCCGAGCGGCGTTACCGAGACTTTCCCGGTGTAACAGATGACTGTAGTTCTGTTACCTTCGTAGCTGACAAAGAAGTCAGTTCCGATGACGCCGATCACAGCGTTGGCCGTTTTTATCTCAAACTTGCCATTGGGCTGGGTGATCTTGACGACCTGGCTTCGCACTTTTCCCAGATTCATTTCCAGCGAGGTCTGCTGCGAAGCAGAGTCGTGCTGCACCACTCGCAGTTCACTGTTCGAACCGAGGCTCAGAATAGAACCGTCCGTGAGACCGGCGCGCACACGTCCTTTCTGTTCGGTCCTAAGCAGATCGTTCCATTCGAGACCGTCATTCACCTTGGCAGTCTTGGCATTGCGCGTGGCCAACGGAATCAAAGCGCGAATCTGACCGGCAGCTTGTCCTCCCGCAGGCGACTGGCACATCGCAGGCAGTAGCGATAGCAGAAGGCATAGCAATCCAGCGATAAAGCTTCTGAACGGAATCAAGTCAGGCCCCTTCCTAACTTCAATTTCTTGAGCGATAAGCGATTGTGTCACGGGAAAACAGAATGTCAACGTTACGAGTCGCGAGGGGTGTCAACCGTGGTTACACCGAAGTACCCATCCCCTCGTTTCCGCGCAAATGCCGTATTAACATCCTTAGACAGGAGTTACTGAAACTCCTCGCCGCTGGGTGCGTCCCACAGGCGCGTCCTTTGAGGTGGAATGAGCCGCAACCGCTGGGATCGGCCCGCACTACTTATTCTCGGCGGTGTACTTGTTCTGCTGCCTGCAATTTTTCTGGTATCGTGCGGCGGTGTCAACAACGCGCCTTCCAATACCCCACCGCCGCCTCCAGTCCCGCTCACCGCTGCTGAAGTCCAGCAAGTCGTCGAAGACGCCGCCAAATCGCTGAACGTTCCCATGGTCATCGCGGTCTCCGACCGTGCTGGAACGATTCTGGCGGTGTTTCAAAACGCCGGGGCACCGGCCACATCGACTGGCAACTTCGGAGTAGCCGTTGACAGCAAGGAACTCGCGGTCGCACTGGCTCGCACCGCTGCCTTTTTCAGTAATGATCAGGCTCCGCTCTCAAGCCGTACTGTGCGATTCATCAGCGGAATTCATTTCCCCCCGGGAGTCGTTGACGCCCCGAACGGCGATTTGTATGGGATCGAGAACACCAACCGAGGCTGTACGTTGAACACCATCTTCTTGCCAGGACAGAACATCAATCCCGCGCGTTCGATTGACGGCCTCAGCCTGGGGCTAGGCATTATCACCGGTAAGGCTGACACGATGGACGGTGATCCGACCGCTGTGAATCCGGGTGGAGTTCCGCTTTTCAAGAACGGCTACGTGGTTGGAGGAGTCGGAGTGGTCAGCACGTCACCCGATGTACCGGAGTTCGCGGCCTTTTCCGGCGCGTCCCAACCCGGCTTTCTCCCGAGCCCATCGCAACTTCCGCCGCCCGGAGTCGTCATCATCGGCGGCGTTACCCTGCCCTTCGTTAACCAGACTACTCCCCCCAACGGCATCGGTCCGGGAACCACGGCCGGCACATACACACTAGGACCGCTGAATGGCGGACTGCCCCCAGAAGGTGATCTGGTGGCAACGACGGGCGGATTCTCTGGTCTGACTCAAAACGATGTGGCAAGCATTATCAGCCAGGCGGTGGCAACGGCCGAGATTACGCGAGCCGTGATTCGTCTGCCTTCTGGCTCACGCACGAAGATGACGATCGCAGTCACGGACCTTGATGGCACCATACTGGGCCTGCACCGCATGTCGGACGCAACCGTCTTTAGCATCGACGTTGCCGTGGCCAAGGCCCGCAATGTCATCTACTTCAGCGGACCCACAGGTACTCCCGATCTGCCCGGCGTTCCGGCGGGAACCGCTGTGACGAACCGCACCATCGGCTTCGGTGTACAGCCCTTTTTCCCGCCAGGTATCGACGGTTCCGGGCTAGGTCCCTTTTTTAAGCTGTACACATCAGACCTCGCCAATCCGTGTACCCAAGGGTCCCAAGCGGCGAACCCCGATCAGAACGGGATTGTGTTTTTTCCTGGAAGCGTGCCCCTGTATAAGAATGGAGTATTGGTGGGCGGGCTAGGTGTGAGTGGCGATGGTGTCGATCAGGACGATTTCGTTACCAATGCCGGCGCGAAAGGCTTCGAAGCGCCTGACAATATCCGCGCCGACCAGGTGATCATCGACGGCGTGCGCTTGCCCTATTTGAAGTTTCCCCGGAACCCAACCCAGTGATTGGGGGATGATTGTGAAAATGGTGCTGTCGAGCGCCAGGAAGGCATAAACCAAGGCTATCGTCAGGTCACGTACGCAATCCTTCCTTCGCACCCTTTGGTGAGCGATTGATCGCTCGGCGCGAGTTGGGCGTTTTCGTCTCAGTCGGTACTGCCCGCTGATTATCGACTTCGCCTCCAAAGCGGTTGTTGTTGAAATCGCCGGCTACCCTTTCTTGAGACACCACCAACTCCACGGCTTTCATTGACGGAAGAAGCTAGCCTTCGCGTACCTTGTAACCGGCCAGATTGCCTAGCCCTTCGTAGGCAGCGTATTTATACGTCTCGCTGAGCGTGGGGTAGTTGAAAACCTGCTCAATAAACTCATCAATCGTTTCGCTGTGGTCAAGAACCGCCATCCCGATGTGAATCAATTCGGTAGCGCTCTCGCCGATGATGCTTACTCCTAGGAGCTTCTTGTCGGCGCGGGCAAAGACGAGTTTCAGCATTCCTGCAGTGTCGCCGGTGATGTGGCCCCGGGCGTTGTTGGCATAGAGAGCCCGCCCGACACAGTAGTCGATCTTTTTCTCTTTGCATGATTCTTCCGTCTCGCCCGCGGCGGAAATCTCTGGGATCGTATAAATCCCCATCGGCAACATCGAGGCGACTCGCTGCTTGTATTTGAAACCGAAAGCATGGCACACGGCAACGCGACCTTGTTCCATCGACGTCGACGCAAGCGCTGGAAATCCGATGACATCGCCCGCCGCATAGATATTGGGCACCGCGGTACGATAATTCTCGTCGACCGATATGTATCCGTGCTCGTTGACCGACAGACCCGCCTTCTCGAGCGACAGTCCGTCTACCGCGGCGCGGCGCCCGGCCGCGAACAGCACCGATTCGGTTTCGAGCGTCTTGCCGCTCTTCATCATCAGGTGCACGCCGGACGCCGTGGTTTGCACCTTTACGGGCCGTTCGTTGAACCAGAATTGCACGCCAATCGCGGCAAGCCGCACCCGGAGTCTCTCGGAAATCTCCGCATCAAGGAACGGCAGCAAGCGGTCCCGGCCATCCACCAGCGTGACCTGCACGCCGAGCGCGACGAATATGGACGCGTACTCGCAGCCAATCACGCCGCCGCCGATTACCGCAAGGCTTTGCGGGATGCGATCCATCCGCAAGAACGTGTCCGAGTCGAAGACCCGGACGTCGTCGAAAGCTATTTCTGGCGGACGGTGCGGTCTACTTCCGGTGGAAACGAGAATCACATCGCCACGTAGTTGCCGGATGCCATTCGCACCGGAAACGGATACGGTGTGGGCGTCTTCGAAAGAAGCCCGGCCGCAGACGAGCTCGATGTGATGAAGCGCGAGATTCTTCAGGACGCGCTGGCGCTCCATTTCAACCACTTCTCGCTCGTGGTGCATGAAATCATGGACGGTCAGATTCTCTTTAAGGGAATAGTCGATGCCGTAGAGACCGCGTTGTTTGAGACCGGAAAAGTAGAGTGCGGATTCACGAAGCGTCTTGCTGGGGACGGTGCCGGTGTTGATGCAGCTTCCGCCCACATGCTCGGCGCCCTCGATGATGGCAACACGTTTGCCAAAATAGGCAGCTTGCGCACCGGCCTTTTCTCCTGCAGGGCCGCAGCCAATGACGATCAGATCAAAATTTTTGCTAAAAACCACCACCGCCTCCCGTTAGAACTTTCGTAGCCATTCGCCCTTGGGCACTCCGGTATTAGCAGGTGTGTATATCGCAAGGACATGCGGCATGATTCTACATGTGCAGAAGATCTGTTATCAGGCGTTTGCGAACGTGAGGCGAGCCAATATCACTAACGATCCTGAGTTGGTGCAAACGCGTGTGCATTTCCGCCGGGATGGTGCCCCCGCGCGCTGGCTCACGGCAAGGGCAGTTCGAGCCTTCTATAGCGCGTCGTCGCTAGCGCCTTCGCCGGGTTTGCAGCCAGCGGTGAGTTTGGCGGGAAGTAAGGCGAGATCGCGACCGGACGTACTCATTTTCAGTTACTAAGCTATTGATTATAAAAAGCATATGGTCGAGAGAATGAGACCTGAAGCCATTCGGATGGACGTCTGAATCGCATCTCATGTCCATGTAATTATTTGATTTTAAATGAATTGGTCGGGGAGAGAGGATTTGAACCTCCGACCCCCTGGTCCCGAACCAGGTGCTCTACCAGGCTGAGCCACTCCCCGACTGACGACTGGATGACGGCCACCACAGCAACGACGTGATGACTAAAACTAAGACAGTATAGCATTCTGCGGTGTGGTGATTTGCTCGCGCGGGCTGCACTGTGCTCTCGCGAACTCTGCTGATTCCCTCCTGTTATTGTTAGTCGGCACGGATTTCAGGGCGTGCTGGATTTCTGACACTACATGCTGTACCCGCTCCATGCCACAGCGCGCCTTGTGGCAACGCGCTTTGCAAACTTTCATTATTAGTGAAAACGAGGTTTACGCGCCCTTCCGCCGTGACCGCCGGCGGGCGCGCGAAGGCTGCTACAATCTTGGTCACAGTCACTTTACCGCTATTAAAACGTTTGTATGCTGGCTTTTACTGCTGGAAGGCTGTTGACTCCGACTGACGCCGTCGAGCATCCCTTCGTGCTCGTCGAGCACGGACGCGTCGTCGACATTTCCGCTCGGGGCAATCGCCAGGTTCCCGCCGGAGTTTCCATGTCCGACTTCGGCGATAGCATGATGGCTCCGGGCTACGTTGATCTTCACATTCACGGCAGTGCCGGATACGACGTCATGGACGATACCGCTGAGGCGTTGCCGGCGATCGAGCAACTGCTGGCGCGGCATGGCGTCACTGGTTATTTTCCAACCACCGTCACCGCTCCGATGGATGCGACTTTGAGCGCCCTCGAACGGCTGGCGGATGCGATCGAAAAGCGCGAACTGGATCTCGAACGACAGAATGCAGATGACAAGATTCGAGCCCGCCCGCTCGGAATCCATCTTGAGGGGCCATTCATCAGCCACGCGCGACGCGGGGTACACCCGCCCGACAATCTACTGGCTCCGACGCTGCCCTTGTTCGAGCAGTTCTGGCAAGCGGCGCGCGGGCGCATTCGGATGATGACGATTGCTCCCGAATTGGAGTACGCGCCCGAGGTTATTGCCGAAGCCGCGCGGCGCGGCGTTTGCGTGAGCATGGGACATTCCGACGCCGATTTGGCCGCGGCGGAACGCGGAATCGCTGCCGGAGCGCGGCACGCGACTCACACCTTTAATGCCATGCGTCCGCTGGACCATCGCAGTCCAGGTATTTTGGGTGCGGTTCTCACGGATCGTCGCGTGAGCGCGGACATTATCGCCGACGGAGTTCATCTCGATCCAGCAATCGTGAAGCTCTTTGCTGAGGCCAAAGGCCCCGAGCAAACTGTCCTCATCACCGATGCTACGTCGGCGACTGGAATGCCTGATGGCCGCTATCGGCTCGGGTCTTTCGAAGTGGACGTTCGCGATGGCAGGTGCATGGCGAACGGCAAGCTGGCCGGAAGCGTTTTGACCATGGACCGCGCCGTGCGCAATCTCGCGCGTTTCGCCGAATGGGATCTGTCTCAGGCGGTGGCGGCCGCTAGCCAAAATCCGGCGCGGGTCGCGCGCATCGCGAACAAAGGTGTTCTCGCGATCGGAGCCGATGCGGACTTCGTGGTCTTGAACTCGGAAGGCGAAGTGTTGCGAACTTTTGTCGGCGGC
>Ga0209647_1000950_pt1 | contig 25971 bp, 17 predicted proteins | sample GraSoi_2013_60cm_FD_185827 | JGI IMG/M metagenome (GOLD analysis project Ga0209647, IMG submission 185827) | Grasslands soil microbial communities from the Angelo Coastal Reserve, California, USA - Sample 9_17_2013_60cm (SPAdes) (version 2) | ecosystem: Environmental > Terrestrial > Soil >... | reverse complement strand
GGTCGTGTTGTGCAGCCCGAAGCCCTGCAGCAGCTCGGGATTGTAATAGAGCTCGCCGCCGTCCCACAGCTTCAGGCCGAGAAAGGCGCTGGTGGTCCAGGTTTCCCGCGTCTGCGGCCAAGGCGTAAAGCTATTTACGCCGACATAGGGCGAGCGAAATGCCGGATAGCCCTGCTGGATGTAGGTGGTCTGCCCGTGGATCTCCCAATTGTCGAACTGGGTCGGCGATGAATTGGCGAAGTTGCCCGCATATGCCGCCGGCGATCCGATCTTGTAGTTGAGGCCGGCGCGGATCGTATGCACGTCGTAGGAGGAGCCGGCCGTCGTGCCCGAGGGGAAGGTGACCTCGGCGTGGGCGAAATCCCTGTAGAGATATTCGAGCCGCGCGGTCCAGTTCGCTGCGATCGCGACCTCGGCGCCGGCGCCGGCCGCCCAGCCCGTGTGCAGGTGCAGAAGCTTGTCGACATCGTCGACGGCGCCGGGGGTCTGCAGGAAGCGCCCGAGCGACCAGGCGAAGCCGCCCGTGGCATAGACCATCCAATGGTCGAACGCGTAGCCGAGCCGGCCGCGCAGCGTCCCCATGTAGTCGATCTTTTCGGTGACGTCGGTGTCGGGCGTGGTGCGGAGCCAGACGACGTCGTCCGCAGCGAGCCAATTCAGGAACGACATATCAGCCTCGACGCCGAGCAGAAGGCGCGAGGGCAACACGTAATTGTATCCGCCGTGCAGGCCGCCGATAAGGCTTCCGAATGAATGCGTGAAGTTGGCTGTATCGTCGTCGACGAGGCTCGCCCGCGCGGTGCCGCGGGCGTAGCCGACATGGCCGCCGACGTAGAACCCGGTCCAATCGAACTGAGATGCTCCTCTTGCGGGAGCCTTCAAGGGAAACTGGTCCCGCGGCTGGGAAACCTCGGCCGCTCGCGCGTCGGCGCTGAACAGCGCTGAAAATCCGAAGGCGGACATAGCCAATGCGGCGATCGTCCGGGCCCGCCGCGTCCGCGCGCGGGACCTTTCATCGCTCGTCGCTATCGGCAAATACATGGCGGCCGCCCCCATCCGCTCGACAGTTCACCTGTCATCACAGCGGAAGACCGCCCCGTGCGCGCGCCCCGCACGCCGGAAGGATGACGTGTTCAGGCAGGTCTCCTGGCTCGCGGGTCGTAACCCTTCTTCGCCTTCCCAAGCTCTGATGTACAAAGCCCAGTGGCAACTTGAAGAAGGACTCGCCGCCGACAGTTGCGGGGGCAGCTCCGGATTTGTCTCGCCACCGGAATGGCGAATCGCACCGGATTCCCTTTTGGCCGGTCAACGCGACCGGCGCACCTGAACGCTCGTGATGGAATGAGCGCGAGCCATTTTTGTCAACGGCCAGAAATTCATTTCGTTGTAAGGTGTGACATTTAAGTGAGCATCGTACGCGGCACGATTGAGCCGATCGGCTTCTACGACCGAGGCGGGATAGCGCCGACCGCTTCTAAGTCAGTGTGACTTGGCCGCAACCAAGGATGCAATTTCAGGGGGCAAAATGTCGTCCCCGTCTTGCTGGCTAGGATTTCCAGCATGCTCTCCCCGCGATGTTTTTCATTTGCGGCGCTCTTGCTCGCGGCCTCGGCCGTATCCGCGCGCGCGACCGACGAGATCCAGGTCTACAACGCCGAGATCGCGAAGGTTGGGCAGTGGACGTTTCAATTGCATTCGAACTACGCCTTCATCGGCCGCAAGGAGCCGGATTTCCCCGGCGGCCTCATCCCCGATCATGCGCTTCAAGGCACCGGGGAATGGGCCTACGGCATCACGGACTGGTGGGAGATGGGCTTTTACACGCCGTTTGCGGTCGATCAGAACCTGACGCCCTATTCCAATGCCGCCAAGATCCGGCAGCTCTTCGTCATTCCCAACGCGGCGGAGCGGGAGTTCTTCTACGGCGTCAATTTCGAGTTCAGCTACGAGATGCCGCAGTTCTCGGACACGCAGTGGAACATGGAGATCCGCCCGATCGTCGGTTGGCGCAAGAACGATTACGAGTTCATCCTCAATCCAATCGTCGATATCGGGTTTGGACAAAATGGCGGGGCGGTGTTCGCGCCGGCGGCGCGCTTCGCACGCAACCTCGGCGAAAATCTGGCGGTCGGGGTCGAGTACTACACCGATCTCGGACCGCTGCAGAGCTGGCTGCCCTTCAATGAGCAGCAACACGACATCTATGCTGTGGTCGATTTCAAGATCGGGCGCTTCGACGTGAATGCGGGCGTCGGATATGGTCTGACGCCTGGCTCCGATCGGCTGATGGCGAAGATGATCATAGGAACGGATCTGACTGAAGGTGTATCGGACAAATCGAGCGAGGCAAGCAAGACGCTTCGCAGACCCGAAACCCGGATGAGCGGCCCCTTCCGGCCGTAGTCGTCCATCTGTCTGAAGTCCGGTGGTGCCGGGACAAGCGAACCTCGACCTCGGTCACCAGCGCGCAGCAAATGAATGCCAAAAATCATGTTGAGCTATGGCAGAATTCGTCAATTCGATCAGGTGGTCGTCTGATGCTCGGAATGGCCGCAGACGATTTTCTCCGGCCAAAGAAGCTCCTCGCTGGAGGCAAAAACCTCCTGCACGGTGGAGACGACAATCCAGACGGCGATGCCCGCGGCGATCAGGGGATCGAAAATCGAGTAGCCGGTCACAATGACCAGGAGGCCGGCAGCGACCGGCGCCAGCGACACGAAGACGTCGCCGATATTGTGGATATAAGCCAACCGAACCGCCGCATTGTTGCGGCTCGGCGCGAGTAAGAGCCGCGCGACCCCCCAATTGGCGGCCGCAGCAAGCAGGCCGACCGCGATGGCGACCGTGCCGGCGACCGGCGCCGGGTGGAGCATTCGCTCGACCGCCTGCCACAACAACAGGGCGCTGATGAGCACCAGGCCGACCGAGTTGAAGACATTGGCCGAGCGCAAGAGGTGCCGCGAAACCCCATGCGGCAGGACGAACGCCAAATAGAGCAAGACCAGCGCCATCTCGTCGGAGAAATTGTGCACGCTGTCCATGAGCAGGCTTAGGCTGTCCGCCTGAAATCCGGCGACGCCTTCGACGACGAAAATCGCCGTGTTGAGCGCGGCGGCTGCGGCGAGCGACTTGCGATAATGGGCCATGTGGAACGAACTCCGACCAAGGAGCACTTGTCGTGCAAACTATCACCCGCTCGTATACGAGTGAAACCCCATCGCCGGCCCAGTGAGCGCCATGGACACGCAGACAATTGAATGGAATTGGCGCGGGAAAACGATTCGCTTGGGCGCCGATGCGTGCGGGAGCGGGCCGGACGTGCTGCTGCTGCCGGCGCTGAGCTCGATCTCGAGCCGGCGCGAAATGCGGCCGCTGCAGGAGCGTTTGGCGCCGCGCTATTCGACGCTTGCCGTGGACTGGCCCGGATTTGGCGAAAACGCGCGCCCCCCGTTCGATTGGGCGCCCGAGGCCTACGCCGCCTTTCTGGCATTCATCCTGTCATCCGTCGTGGCGCATCCCCACGCCATCATCGCCGCTGGACACGCCGCAACTTACGTCCTCGCGCACGCCGCAGACGCCTCGCCGCCCAAACCGCGGCTCGTTTTGATCGCCCCGACGTGGCGCGGACCGCTGCCCACAATGCTGGGCGGGCATCGGTCGTTTTTCGATCGGCTCTGCCGCTTTGTCGATCGCCCCGTCCTCGGGCCGCTCGTCTATCGCTTGAACGTCAACCGATTTGCCGTGCGTTACATGGGAGCGGGCCACGTCTACGCCGATTCCGCCTTTCTCCGCGGCGAGCGGCTGCGCGAGAAGCTTGAGGTCGTGCGCGCACCGGGCGCGCGCTTCGCCTCCGTTCGCTTCGTTACCGGACGGCTCGATCCGCTCGCAAGCCGCGAGGCATTTCTCGACCTGGCGCGGCGCGCGGCGTCTCCCATCCTGTTGCTCTACGGCGCCGATACCCCGCCGAAGTCGCGCGCGGAAATGGAGGCGCTTGCCGCCGTCCCGGGCATTCGCACCGTGCGGCTTCCGCAGGGCAAGCTCGCGGTGCACGAGGAATTCTCCAACGCGACTGCGGAACCCATTGGGTCGTTTCTGGCCGAGGAAGCGCCCTCCGCTGGCAGAACTGCATCCGGCCTGTCAGCTTGACTCAGCGGTCATTCCGGGGCGCGCGCGAAGCGCGAGCGCCCGGAATCTATAACCACAGCCAGTGAGTATGGATTCCGGCCCTCGCCGCTTTCGCGGCTCGGCCGGAATGATGAACTGAAAGGCTTAGTTCTCTCGCGCCGAGAATCACTTCAGATTGAAATGGATCGGCACGCTGAGCTCCACGTGCTCGCCCGGCACGTCCGGCGGCGGCGGCGGAAACGGTTGCGCGCGCTGCAACAGCGCCAGCGCCTCTTCGTCGAGCGCGCTTGCGCCCGATGAGTGCACGATGCGGCTGCGGATCACCCGGCCAAGCCGGTCGAGGCTGAAGAGGACCTGCGCGATGCCTTGCTGGTGGCGCGATTGCGCGCTCTCCGGATAGCGCTTGTGGCGCTCGAGCAGCGCCAGGATGTGGCTCTTCCACGTCGGCACCGCATCCGAAATGCGCGGCGTGAGCCGGCCCTGCGTGGGTGCGGCCGGAATCGCGGCCTCTCGCTCTGGAATGGCCTGCGGCGCGGTGGTCGCCGGCGCCGGCGTGCGCGGCTCTTGCCGCGGCACCGTCGCGACCTCTTGGTGCGGCGGCTCGAGCGCGACGTCGGGGTTGGGCGCGGGCTTGATCTCGGGCGGGGGCTCCTCGACCGGCCGCGAGACGACTTTTTCTTCGACCCTGCGCTTTTGCTCCTCCGTTTCGGCCGGCGTGCTGGGCGAGGCTTCCGACATCACCTGCTCGGGTCCGGGGGCGATCTCCGTCTGCGGCACCGCCGGTCCGACGGGCAGCGGCGCAAATTCGACGACGATGGCAGCGGCAGGCTCCGCCGGCTCGATTTCCTCGCGCCAAGTGACCATCCGCGCGGCAACGGCGCCGTGCGCGATGACGATGATCGCGCCGCAGATCGCCCAGCGGCGCAGGTCGGCGAGGTCGTCCGCACTCATCATTGCGCTTTCTCGAGCCCCACCAGGGCGACCTTGAGGTACCCGGCCGCGCGCAAGAGGTTCATGACCTCCATCACTTCGCCATAGGGCACCGCCTTGTCCGCGCGCAGGAAGATGCGTGTGTCCTTGTCGCCCTTTGCGGCGGCATCGAGCGTGCCGCCCAAGCCATCGCGGCTGACGGGATCGTCGCCGAGCGCGAGCGTGAGATCAGCCTTTACCGTCAGATAGAGCGGCTGGTCCGGGCGCGGCTGCGCCTCGGCGGTCGAGGCCGGCAGGTTGACGGCGATGTCCACGGTGGCAAGCGGCGCCGCGACCATGAAGATGATCAGCAGCACGAGCATCACGTCGATGAACGGCGTGACGTTGATCTCGTGCATCTCGTCGAGCGTGTCCTCGCCGTGATCAAGCCGCACGCTCATGATGATCCTCGTGCTCCGGCGCCCGCGTCCGCGAGTCGCACGCGACGGCCGCTAGCGGGCTCGCCCGCCGTGCGTTCGAGCGGTGCGGCGCCGGCGCGCTCGACATCGCGGCTGACGAGCCGCAGCACCTCTGCCGCGGCATCACCGAGCCCGGCGCGATAGCCGGCGATCCAGCGCGCAAACATGTTGTAGATCACCACCGCCGGAATGGCGGCCGCAAGCCCGAGCGCGGTCGCCAGCAGCGCCTCGGCGATGCCCGGCGCCACCACCGCGAGATTGGTCGTATGCGACTTCGAGATGCCGATGAAGCTGTCCATGATGCCCCACACCGTGCCGAACAAGCCGACGAAGGGAGCGGTCGCGCCGATCGTGGCAAGCACGCCGGTCCCGCGCAAAATCCGGCGCGCGTAGCCGGCTTCGATGCGATCCAGCCGCGAGGCAACCCGTTCCTTGATGCCTTCTATATCGGGGAAGCCTGAGGATGCCTTCAGTTCGGTGGCGGCGGCGTCGAGAAACTGGCCCACTTCGCCCTGAATATCCGCAAGCTGCTCCACGCCCTCGATGGTGGAGCGCACGCCGGCGAGCTTGTTCGAGGCCAGCCGCAGGCGTCGCTTGGCCAAAAAGATCTCAATCGATTTGGCGAGCCACACCGTCCACGTCACGACCGAGGCGAAGACAAGGCCGATCATCACCGCCTTCACCACCGGATCGGCGTTGAGAAACATGCCCCGCACGCTGAGATCGCGCGGCAGCGTGGCGGTGGCAACGACGTTGTCCTGCGCCAGCACCGAAAGCGGCGCGGCGAGCCATGCCGTCATTGCGGCAGCGCTCAAGCTCACGATGTTCCACGGGCCGCGCACGGCGCGAACTTGTTGTCTCTGCCAGAGTTCCATTGCGAACCGCCTTCATCCACCGCGCATCAGAGCAACTAGCACATTGTTATAATGTAACAATATCAAGTTCTAGTGACCACGACGCAGCGAAGCAAGCACATCTACTATTCGTCATGCGATACTCACGTTCTGCCCTTGGCGGAAAGCGCCGCGGAGCATGCCGCCGAACGGGCAAAGGCACTAGCATCTTCCGTTCGTCCCCGCGAAAGCGGGGACCCAGCTCTTGGGCCTGGATTCCCGCTTGCGCGGGAATGAACGGAATCTTGCTGAGCGCTCGGTAGGTCCGATTTCATAGACCCCAGGTCCGTCTCGGACCGAGGCAAGAAGGAACCGCCATCATGACGACGTGCACGCAGAAGCATCATTCCAATCATGCCCACAAGCATGGTCCCAATTGCGGGCATACGGCGGTGCGCCACGAAGGTCACATCGATTACCTGCACGACGGGCATCTGCACCACGTGCACGAGGATCATGTCGACGAGCATGCCATCGCGGTCAATGCCGCCAACCCCGTGCAGTGCACGCCGCAAATGCGCTGCTCGCACAAGCACGGCCCGTCCTGCGGTCACGAAGCCGTGCCGCACGGGGATCACGTCGATTACCTGGTGAGCGGACGCCTGCATCATCCGCATGGCGATTGCGATGACCACGGGCCTGTGCAGCTGGCCTGATCATCAGCTGCCTGTTCGGCCTATCGTTGGCTGCCGCGCGGTCCGTCACTTCGCGCCAGGCTCCGTCGCGCGACATGCGTGCTGAGATCGCTCAGTAATATCCCCATATGTCGGCGGCATCGAATTTGTAGTTGACGCCCACGCGCAGGATGCTGTCGGTCACGCGGGAGTTGAACGCCGCCGCGATCGTCGCGTTCGCCGCCGGCGCGGGGATGGTCGTAACCGTTCCAAGATCGAGAAAGAGGTACTCGACCTTAGCGGTCCAGTTGCCGATGATCCGACCTTCGATGCCGCCCCCGACCGTCCAGCCCGCGTTGGTATTGTGGCTGCTGACGATCGTGTTGACCGGATTGCCGCTGGCGTCGAAGCCGAACACCGTGCCCGCGGTCATCACTTCGCCGACCGCAAGGCCGCCTGTGACGTAGGCGATCGCATCCGGCGTGACGGTGATGCCGAGCCGGCCACGCAGGGTTGCGAACCATTCGAGCTTCTGGCCTTGCTCGAAATTGCCGATGACCGAGGGGTCGGCGACGATGCCGATGAGGGCCGGATTGCAGACTTCGCCGGGGCACACGGCGTTGAGCTTCGCGCGCTGGCCGGAGTAATTGAAGTCCCCTTCGACGCCGGCAAGCCAGATGCCGGCGAGCCAGTTGTAACCGGCTTGTGCGCCGCCGATTGCGCCGTCGAGCTGGCGCGAGGCGCTGGTCCCGAACAGCCCCGTCCCGCTTGCGGGATCACTGAAGATGGTGTCGGTCTTGGACTTGCCGGCGCTATACCCGATCGTGCCGCCGAGATAAGGACCGGCCCAGGTCCAAGCTGCACGAACCGGCGCCTTGAACAGCATAGGCGATGTTGAGCCCGAGGCGGGCGCGTAGACCGCGCCAGCCGGGTCGAATTTGTAGTTGAGACCCACCCGCACGATCTGATTGGTCACGCGTGAATCGAAGTTGATCGCGAGCGGAGTCGAGTTCAGCGGGTTGCTGGCGAGCGTCGAGACACGGCCGAAATCGAGATAGAGGTACTCGACCTTTCCGGTCCAATTGCCGCCGAGATGAACCTCGGCGCCGCCGCCGACTGCGAAGCCTGCCTTCGTCGTGGAGCTGGCGAAGCTGCTGCTCACAGGGCTCGTGCCGGCGGTGATGGTGGCGGTTTGGACCGGAATCTCGACCGGAATGTCGACCGGATTGCCAGCATCATCGACGCCCGGAACGGTCGTGTCGAAGACGCCATCGACGAGACTCGGGGTGAGCGTGAGACTTGAACCGGTAATGGTGCCGGAGGTCTTGATCCTGCCGACGGCAAGACCGCCGGTGGCATAGACGAGCGAGTCCGGTGTGGGGGTCGCGCCGAACCGCCCGCGCAGCGTTCCGAACCATTCCAATTTTTGCGCCATTGTCGCGCTCACCGGCGCATCGAGGCCGACGGCGCTGATCGCCGGATTGCAAATCGCGCCGGCGCAATTGAATGTCGTTGTCCGCGCGGACTGGTTGGACCGCTGGAGGTCGCCCTCGATGCCGGCCACCCAGGGCCCGGCCTGCCAATTGAAACCGGTTTGGCCGCCAAACGTCATGCCGGCGAGTTTGGTCGACGTGCTCGACGCGACGAGAGGCACGCCTATCGAGGCATCGCTGATGAGGGTCCCGGTGCTGGACTTGCCCCAGCCATAGCCAGCATTCACGCCGAGATACGGGCCGGCCCAAGTCCATGATGCGAGCACCGGCGCCTTGAACAGCATCGGCGGCAAGCCTGCGGATGCCGCGTAGCCCGCGCCGGTCGGATCGAATTTGTAGTTCAGGCCCACCCGCGCGATCTGATTGGTGACGCGCGAATCGAAGCTGACCGCGAGCGGCGTCGAGTTCAGCGAGTTGGTGGCGAGGGTCGAGACGCGGCCGAAATCGAGATAGAGGTACTCGACCTTGCCGGTCCAATTGCCGGCGAGACGCACCTCGGCGCCGGCGCCCACCGCGAAGCCTGCCTTTGTCGTGTGGTTCACGAAGCTGCTAGTCGCAGCACTTGTGCCGGGAGTGATGGTGGCGGTTTCGAACGGAATCTCGACCGGGACGTCGATCGGGTTGCCCTCATCATCCAAGCCCGGAACGGTGGTGTCGAAGGCGCCTTCGGTGATGCCGGGGGTGAGCGTGAGACTTGAACCGCTGATGGTGCCGGAGGTCTTGATCCTGCCGACGGCGAGACCGCCGGTGGCGTAGAGGAGCGATTCCGGCGTCGGCGTCACGCCGAGCCTTCCGCGCAGCGTGCCGAACCATTCGATCTTCTGCGCCATTGTCACGCTTACCGGCGCATCGAGGCCAAAGGCGTCGATCGCCGGATTGCAGATGGCGGTGGGGCAATTGAGTGTCGCTGCGCGCCCGCGCTGGCGAGACTGCTGGAGATCGCCTTCGATCCCCGCGACCCACGGCCCCGATTGCCAATTGAAACCGGCCTGGCCGCCGAACGTCATGCCGCCAAGTCTGCCGGATCTACTGGTCGCGAGGAGCGGCGTGCCCATCGACGCATCGCTCACGACCGTGTCGGTATTGGAATTGCCCCAGCCGTAGCCGTAGTTGACGCCGAGATAGGGTCCGGCCCAACTCCATGCAGTCACGATCGGCGCTTTATCGAGCGCCAGTCCTTTGGAGGCCACTGGCATTTCGTACACCGTTGCCAGCGGATCGAACTTATAGTTCACCCCGACGCGCACGATGTGGTCCGTAACGCGTGAATCGAAGCTCACCGCGATCGGCGTCGAGTTGAGCGGATTGATCGCACTGGTCGAGACCCGGCCAAAATCGAGATAGAGGTACTCGACCTTGCCGGTGAGGTTGCCGCTGAGGTGGGTTTCGATGCCGGCGCCCGCGCTCCAGCCTGCCTTTGTCTTGTGATCGTAGAAACCGACGCCGATGGGCGTGACGATGGGATTGCCGTTGTCGTCGACGCCGGGGCTGAAGCCCAACACCGTGCCGGCGCTCTTGATCTCGGCGACGGCGAGACCGCCGGTGAGATAGGTCATGGTGTCCGGCGTGACGGTCGCGCCGAGGCGGCCGCGCAGCGTGCCAAACCAATCCAATTTCTGCGCGCGGTCGAAGCTCGCCGCGACCGCCGCGGCGTCGCCGATGGCCTGATTGCAGATCGCACCAGGGCAGATATAGGTCGGCGTCGTGTTCTGCGTCGAGAGCTGAACGTCCGCCTCGATGCCGGCGACGAGCCAGCTGCTCGCCATCCAATTATAGCCGCCTTGGAAACCGGCGATGATGCCGTTGAGACTGTCCGAGGAGCCGGCGGCAAACAGCGGTGTGCCGGCGCTCGCATCGCTGAATACGGTATCGGTCTTCGATTTTCCGGCGCTGTAGCCGGCGTTGACCCCAACATAGGGGCCGGCCCAGCTCCACGCCGTCACGATGGGCGCGCCGTAGGCCGGGGACTTGGGTTCTTTCAAAATGAGCGGCAAGGCGATGGCCGCGGGCATCTCGAACCCGATCGCCGGATTGAACTTGTAGTTGATGCCGGCGCGCACGATGCTGTCGGTGATGCGCGAATTCGTGGTGAGCGTGATCGGCGTCGCGTTGAGCCCGTTGGTGAACGATCCCGAGAGCGTGCCAAGATCCATGTAGAGGTATTCGACCTTGCCGGTCACGTTGCCGAACAGGCGCCCCTCGAGGCCCGCGCCGACGGTCCAGCCCGGCTTGATCGCCAGCACGCTCACCGGCGCGGTGACGACGCTGGGGTTGCCATCGGCGTCGAAACCGGTGCCGGACAGGTTGACGGTGGTCCTGATCGCGCCGACCGCGAGGCCGCCGGCGGCATAGGCGATGACGTCGGGCGTGATGGTGGTGCCGAAGCGGCCGCGCACCGTGCCGAACCAATCGAGGTTGTGGCCTTGCGGGAAGCTCGCCGTCACCGGCGCATCGAACCCCACAACGGTCGGATTGCAGACGGCGCCGGGACACACATAAGTCGGCGCGGCGCGTTGCCCCGACTTCTGGATGTCGGCTTCGAGGCCGGTCACCCAGTTGCCCGCCTGCCAATTGTAGCCGGCTTGAACGCCGCCGATTGCGCCGTTGAGCTTCTCCGAGGAGCCGGTGACGAACAGCGGCGTGCCCGCTGTCGCATCGCTGAAGGTTGCGTCGGTTTTGGACTTCCCGGCACTGTAGCCGAGGTTGAGCCCGAGATAGGGGCCGGCCCAACTCCATGCGAGGAGCACCGGCGCCTTGTAGAACGTCGGCGCGCCGTAACCTGTCGGGCCCTTGTAATAGCCTCCCTGTGCCTTCTCGGCCGGCGGCTCGGCGCCGAACTTCGCATTCATGAAAAATTTGACGCTGCGCCCGGGCAGCAAGATTTCGTCCTTGTGGAATTGCACGGAGTTGCGCACGTCGACATCGAGCAGGTTGTCGCCGACGAGGCCGGTGGTGATCTCGGCCGGTCCCCAGGGCGAATCTTGCCAATATCGTTTGTTCTCGATTTGCAGTTTGAGCAGGTTGTAGCCGGCGGTGGGCGTGTCGTTGGTGCCGAGGTCGCTCTGCCCGAAGGCGTGCAGGAGGCCCATGCGCACGAACCAGTTGTCATCGCGCCAGTAGGCGCCGCCGCCGAGCCGCATCGGCGGCATGCGCGGCACGTTGCTGCCATCGGTGAAGGTCGCGCGCACGAAGTCGTATTGGCCGTCGACGCCGAAAATGCCGGTCGCGACCGGCACGAGATCCCACTGCCAGGCGAGTTCGGTGCCGCGAAAGATGGCGTCGCGCTGGGAATAGATGGTTTGGATGAAACCAGTGTCGATGCCGTTACCGCAGGTCGCGAAGGTCGTGCCGCAGAGGATGCCAGTCGCCTGCCGGAAGATGAAATTGTTGTAGTAGGTGTAATAGGCCTTGGCGTCGAAGCGGAAATCGCCCTGGAAGCGCCGCAGCCCTAGCTCCGCGCTGTTGGCGGTTTCGATTTTCAGGTTGGGGTTGCCGATCTCGAACGTGCCGGGCGCATCGTGCGAGCCATGGGCGAACAGCTCGAGCGCAGTCGGCGCGCGCTCGATGCGTTGCACGGTGGCACTCGCGACCATCCACGACGGCAGGTCTTTGAGCAGCTTGAAGCTGATGCTCTTGGGCACGTAGTCGAGCGAGTTCAGCAACAGAGTCGGGTTGTCCGGCGGCGGTATCAGCGCCGGCGGGAATGTGCCGGACGTGCCGTCGAGACGAACGGTTTCGACGCGGCCCGCGAGCAGCGAGCGAAACGTCTCGGTGAACCACAGCTCGTTGATGAAATACCCGGCGCCCCGGTTGGTCCGCGCAAGGCCGAGCAGGCTTCCTGCGTCGCCCGTCGTGTCGATCTGCGCGTGATCGAACGATCCCCCGACCGTGTTGATCAGCGCGCCGAACGGCGTCGCCAGCGGCAGGAACTGGATTTCGCTTCGCGTTTCCTGCGCGTGGTTGTTGAACGTCGCCTGCACGCCGTCGATGCCGAAATCGCCGAGGCCGATTTCGTCATGGTGATATTCGACTGCGCCGGCCCAGAAGCGGATCACGTCGATGGCCGAGCTTTCCGGCCGAAACTCGCCTTTGCTGGTGTATTTGACCTGGTCAATGGCGATGCGGGTGTTCGACGCCGCGCCGTCCATGGTTGGCACATGGTAGAGCGTGCTGAAGTGGGAGACTGCGGCACCCACATAGCCGCCGTCGAATAGGTAGGAGCCGCCGACTGCCTGCCCCTCGGAGTGGAACGAGGAGTTCGGCTGCTTGCCGTTGAAGGGCGGCGCAGGATCCGAGGGAAACAGATATGGATAGCTCGGGATGAAATAGTCGTTGCCGCGCCGCCCGTAGACATCGGCGTGGAATGCGAAGTCGCGCGAGCCGGCGTCGAACAGCGCGCCGCCTTCCGCGCCCCGGTCGACCGTGGTGGTGGCGCCCAAAAATTGCGTTTGCCAGCCGCCGGGTGGCGCCGCAAACGGAATGCGGTTGTTCGTCGCTTCCACTACGCCGCCGACCGCCTGCGAGCCATAGCGCAGCGCCTCCGGGCCGCGAAGGATCTCGATCTTCTGCACCGACAGCGGATCGAGCGGCACGCCGTGGTCCTGGCCGAGGTCGGAGAGGTCCAGCGATCCGATGCCGTTCTCCTGGATCCGTACGCGGAAATCGTCGAGCCCGCGCAGCACCGGTCGTGACGCACCGGGCGCCAGGCCGGCCGAGGTCGCGCCGGGCATGGTGAAGAACAAGTTGCCGAAGCTCTGCGCTGTGCTTCCTTGAATCTGGTTGGTGGTGATGACATTGAGCGATGGCGGCGGCTGGAGTGAGGTCGCGGCCGGTTGTCGCGCGGTGGTCGTGGTCGGTGTTGTTGGCGGAGCCGGCGTTGGTTCCGGCGGCGGCGCCGGCGGCGTCGTCGTCGTTACCCGAGCCGGAGCTGCCGGAGCAGGGCGCCGCGCGGACCGCGGCTTCGGCGCCTCGACCGTGACTTGCGGGACGGAGATTGCCGGCGGCTCGCCGGTTGACGGCGTCTCGGGCTGCGCGGGTTGCTGAGTTTGCGGGGCCGGCGTTTCCGCGGGCGGAGTCTGCGGTGTCGTCGTTGCGGGCGGAGTTTCCGGCGGCGACGCAGGCGTCTGCGATGGCGCAATGCCGGCAGAGCAGAGGAGCATGAGCGCTGAACTGCTCAGCAGAAACAAACGCCTCTTACGGATGCACATCACAACGCCCCCAATCCCCGAACTTCGGCCGCGGCGCGGCCGAAATCAGCGCCGCACGCGCCACCGGCGCGGCTCGCCGTACCAGATGGATGTCAGGCGAGAGGCGGTGCGCGCGCGCGGAAGCGGGCGCTTGGTGCTGCCGTCACGTCGAAGCGAGCGGCAGCCTCGTGCAGCACGGAGCCGAAGATGCTCGGCAGCGGCAACGGCGGCATCTCCACCGGCACCAATGCGCCGGCAAGGTGAATGAGCGCACAGATCGGGCAGAGATCGTCCGCGACGTCTTCACGATCGGCCGAGCTGGACGGCGCGTCGTCGCTCGAGGGCTGCGCGCTGGCGATCGCTGTGGCGTCGGCCGAGGTAAGGGCGATGTGGTCGAGATGCACGTGGCCGGACGAAATGGCGAGCTGGAACGCGAGCGCAAGCAGCGCCAAATACGCCCCCCACGTCAAACGTGACCGAAACCAGCCCATCGTCGTCGTGCTTCACACAGCTCGCCGGGCAGACCCATTCCGCCGGCACTTTCGCGAACTGTAACAATGTAACATTTGCCAAAATGGGGCGGCGTTCGCGATTCCTCCGGCCTGTTGCACAAAATCAACATTGCAAGGCCCAGCCCGCACGCTGTTCACGGAAGAATGCGCTTGCGCGAATTCGTGCTATCCAAGATTGGCAAGAGATCAGAGTGGTAGACCGAACGACTCCCGTCACGCCGATCGAAAATCGAGGTCGATCGGGATCCGCGATCGAGGTCCTCCTCGCGTTTGCGAAGCTCGGCGTGAGCTGTTTCGGCGGTCCCATCGCTCACATCGGCTATTTTAGGCAGGAGTTCGTGGTCCGGCGGGGCTGGCTGGACGAGCCGACCTACGCTGATCTTGTGGCGCTGTGCCAATTTCTGCCGGGGCCGGCAAGCAGTCAGGTCGGGTTCTCGCTTGGTCTCATGCGGGCTGGTTATCTCGGCGGCCTGGCGGCGTGGCTCGCTTTCACGCTTCCCTCGGCGATTGCGCTTGTGCTCTTCGCCTACGGTGCAAACGCCCTCGAGGGGAAAATCGGATCAGGTCTCCTTCACGGTCTCAAGCTGGTGGCCGTGGCAATTGTCGCCCAAGCCGTGTGGGGCATGGCGCGCACGCTTTGTCCCGATCGGGAACGGGCTTCGATCGCGGTCATCGCCGCATTGATCATCCTGTGGACGTCGGCCTCGGTCGCCCAGATCGGGGCGATTGTCTTGGGCGGTATTGCCGGCCTTTGGCTCTGTCGTACCCCAGCAACCACACGGTCCCCACCGGATGATGGACATCTGCCAGCGCCGGTTTCCCGGCGGCTAGGTCTGCTGGCGCTTGTTGCGTTCTTCGTGCTGCTGATCGGCTTGCCCATTGCGGGCGCGCTGACACACTCCCAAGCCGTTGCCTTGTTCGAGGCGTTCTATCGTTCCGGTGCCCTCGTCTTTGGCGGCGGGCACGTCGTGCTGCCCCTGTTGCGCGAGGCGACAGTCGCACACGGATGGGTGAGCGACGATGTGTTTCTCGCTGGCTATGGCGCGGCGCAAGCAGTGCCCGGACCGCTCTTTACCTTCTCGGCCTATCTCGGGGCAGTCATGAAACCACCACCGCACGGGGTGGCTGGTGCTGCCATCAGCCTCGTGGCGATTTTCCTGCCCGGCATGCTTGCACTCATTGCCGCACTGCCGTTCTGGGCCGCATTTCGCAGACGGGCAAAGGCACAGGCCGTGATGCGCGGCGTCAACGCCGCGGTCGTCGGACTGCTCGCTGCCGCGCTGTACAACCCAGTTTGGACGACCTCGGTCAACGGCCCCGGAGACTTTGGGGTCGCTCTCATCGGATTCGTGCTGTTGACTATGTGGGAAGCGCCGCCGCTGGCGGTGGTTGCAGTTAGCGCGATCGGCGGGGCCGTTCTTGCGCTCGCGAGCCGTAGCTGATCATGAATCCAGCACATGAGGCAAGCATGCCGAGCACCATCGTGAATGTCCGCTACATCGTTGATGACGTCGATGCCGCTGTTGCCTGGTACACAAAGCATCTCGGCTTCAGTCTCCTTTCCAACGCCGCTCCTGCATTTGCGGACGTTACCCTTGGATCGCTACGACTATTGCTCAGCGGGCCGACAAGCTCGGCGGGGCGAGCGATGCCCGACGGCGAGCGACCCCGCCCTGGCGGATGGAACCGCATTCACCTGATCGTGGAGGATATTTCCGCCGAAGTGGCGCGGCTGCGCGCTGCCGGCGTCGAGTTCCGCAACGATATCGTGACCGGGCCGGGCGGATCGCAGATCCTGGTGAAGGATCCGTCCGAGAATCTCGTCGAGCTGTTTCAGCCTGCGCGCCGCTAGAACGAGGGCGTGGACTCATTACGCGCAGATCGGAGGTCCGCTTTCGGGGGGTAATCTGGACATTGACCTGAGGTCGTCAAAGGACCGATTCTGACCCACAGCGTCGTTTGCGAGCCAATTTTGCTGTGACGCACAACGCTGCCCTTTGATAGGCTTTGTCCCTCGACGGGCAAGGTTTACATGAGACGGCGCAACTTCATCTCGCTGCTCGGCGGCGCAGCGGCGGCGTGGCCGCTCGCGGCGAGGGCACAGCCGCGCGAGCGCACGCGGCGCATCGGTGTACTCGTCGGGCTGGGCGCCGACGATTCCCAAGCCCAGGCCCGCAACGCGGCATTCCTGCAGGGGCTCGGGGCACTGGGGTGGATCGTCGGGCGCAACCTGCAGATCGACTTCCGCTGGGGCGGAGGCAATGCTAGGCGCTATCGTCGCCAGGCGGCAGAATTGGTCGCGCTCGCGCCGGAACTCATTGTGGCCATGGGCGCCTCGGTCGTGGGGCCGCTGCTGCAGACCACTCGCACCGTGCCGATCGTGTTCGTGCAGGTGACCGATCCGGTCAGCTCCGGCTACGTTGCCAGCCTGGCGCGGCCGGGCGGGAACGCTACAGGATTTGCCCTATTCGAATTTGGCATCAGCGCGAAGTGGATCGAACTTCTCAAAGAGATCGCGCCACGCGTGACGCGGGCGGCGGTCCTTCGCGATCCCACGGTACCCGTTGGTCTCGGTCAATTAGGCGCAATCCAGTCCGTGGCGCCTTCGTTGAAGGTCGAGATAAGCCCGCTCGGCGTCCGCGACGCGCGCGACATCGAGCACGCTATCACTGCGTTTGCGCGGGGGTCGAGCGACGGCCTGATCGTGCTGCCGAGCGTGCCGACCGCGATACATCGCACACTGATCGTCACACTGGCTGCCCAGCACAAGCTGCCTGCGGTCTATCCCTACCGCTATTACGCCGCCGCCGGCGGCCTGATCTGCTACGGGCCCGATGAGATCGAACAATACCGGCAGGCGGCCGGCTACGTCGACCGCATCCTCAAGGGCGAGAAGCCAGGCGACCTGCCAGTGCAGGCGCCGACTAAGTACGAACTGATCATTAATCTGAAGACCGCGAAGGCGCTCGGCCTCGACATTCCGACGACCGTGCTCGCCCGCGCCGACGAGGTGATCGAGTGAAGCGGCGCGATTTCATCGCGCTACTCGGCGACGCTGCCGCAGCGTGGCCGCTCGCCGCGCGCGGGCGATTGGGTTAAGTCGAAGAATCCGGCGGCGCCTGGGGTCAAGCGCGAAGCGGAGTTAGGATTGAGGCAAACAGAAACGGCAGTGAACGGTGATGCCGCGTAATGAGAGAGAATACAATGTCGGCCTATGTAGCAGTTACGGCACTGATCTTTGCTATCGTGGCACTAGCCCACATCGTAAGAATAATTAATCGATGGGCGGTGCAGATTGGACCACTCTCCGTATCCATGTCGGTCTCGTGGGTAGGCTTTGCTGTTGCTGCGCTGCTCGCAATTTGGGGCTTCGTGCAATTAGGCCAATAAACTCGCTGCACTGCATATGTCGGCTTGTGGCGCACTTTTGAGACGTCAACCGACGTCCGCGATAGGGCCGCTTTCGGGGGGCAAAGCGGACATCAGCTAGGCGATTGCGGCAAATCGCGATTTATGAGTACACGCCCTGATCGCGGCTCCGCAGTAACCGGCGTCGTTGGCCGCTCCGTGTTATGCCGTCATCACATCGTAGAGACTGGGACCGCCGCGCGAAGAACGGAGGCTGCGCAAACACAGAGGGTCTCTCAATTTCCTCGCAACCGATGCCAGTGCCTTGAGTTGCTCGTCGGGCGGGTTTGCTGGAAGCAGGAGCAGGAACACGAGATCGACCGGCCGCCCGTCGATCGCTTCGAAACCAATCGGTTTACTCAGTCGCGCTAAAATGCCGAACGATCTCGTCAGCCCTTGAATGCGGGCATGAGGAATCGCCACGCCGCCGCCGGTGCCGGTCGATCCTAGCTCCTCCCGCTTGAGAATTTCCGCAGAGATCGGCTCGGGTGCCAAGCCCAGGCTGGTGGCGGCTCGCCGCGCCAGCTCCTGCAACAACCGAGTTTTGTCTGACGCCCGCACGTCGATGAGGACGTCGTTGGGCGAGAGAAATTCTTTGATATCCATGGGGCCCCGCTGGAAGCAACTCCAGGAGCGTTCATTGCAACTCGTGTTCCGGCGCCCGCAAGCGGTAACCGATCCCGGTTTCCGTCAGGACGTATTGCGGACGCTCGGGATCTGCTTCGATTTTTTGTCGCAGTTGCCGCACATAGACCCGCAAGTACTGCGCGTCCGTGAGATCATCCCATAGCTCGCCCAAAAGGAACTTGTGGGTGAGCACCTTGCCCGCATGCTGCACCAGCACGCGCAGGAGGTCGTACTCCTTAGGCGAGAGTTTCACTTCCTTCTCGCCGACCCTGACGATGCGCCGCACCAGATCGACCGCGAGATCGCCGGTGCGGAAGATCGGACGCTCCCCGTGCACCTGCAGCTGGTGACGCAGCGCCGCTCGCATGCGAGCGAGCAGCTCGTCCATGCCGAACGGCTTGGTGACGTAGTCGTCGGCGCCGAGGTCGAGCGCCTCCACCTTGCCGGCCTCGTCCCCGCGGCTCGACAGCACCACGATGGGAACGCCCTCGTTTCGCGCGCGTATCATCCGCAACAATTCGAGCCCTTGGATGTCGGGGAGCCCGAGATCGAGAATGATCAAATCGGGGTTGCGCGCCAGCAGATCAAGGGACGCTTTTCCGTTCGGTGCTTCCAGGATTTCGTAGCCTTGCGTGCTCAGTCCCATTCGTAAGAGCTTGCGGATGGGCGGCTCGTCGTCGATCACCAGGATTTTGAGCGGGGCAGCACTCATGCCGCGGTGTCCAGCTGCTGGGTTTGGGGCGGGATCGGGAGTCTGATCGCGAAGACGGCGCCGGTCCGATCGGTGCGGTTCGCCGCCGCGATGGTCCCGTGCATGGCTTCGACGAAGCCGCGGGAGATCGCTAGACCGAGGCCGGTGCCTGCGCGGACCTGATCACCCTTTTGCACGCGATAGAACTTGTCGAAGATGTGCTCCAAGTCCGCGGGTGGAATGCCATCGCCCTCGTCCAAGACCTGCAGGCAGACCGAATCCCGGTCGCGCCAGCTCTGGATGCGTATGGTCGTGCCATCGGGAGAATATTTCGCGGCGTTATCCAGCAAGTTGAATAAGACTTGCTCGAACAGGACTGCATCCAGGTCCAACATGGGCAGATCTGCGGCGAGCTCCAGCTCGACGTGGTGGTGCGCCAAGATTTTGCTGGCGCGGCGCAATGCGCTGCCGACGATCTCGCCGATGTCGTGCGGAGCGGCGTTCGGAACGATCGCGCCGGATTCGAGCTTGGTCATGTCGAGCAGGTTGGCGATGAAACGGTTGAGCCGCTCGGCCTCGTCCACAATGGTCGCCAAGAGGTCGGCTTTCTGGTGCTCGCTGAGCGCGCTGGACAGGTCCCGCAGCGTGCCCGCCGCTCCGAGAACCGCCGCGAGCGGCGTCTTGAGATCGTGCGAGATCGAGGTCAGAAGCGCCGAGCGCAGCCGATCGGCCTCGGCAGTCCGTTTGGCGCGCTCCAGGTCTTCGACCAGGCGCACGCGCTCGATCGCAAGCGCGCCCTGGTCGATCAACGCGTCGAGCAGGCGCCGCTGATCGGGCGTGAGCAGCGGTCCGGGCTTGTCGCTGTCGATGCCGATGACGCCGATGGCGCCGCGTCCCGTTCGCATGGGCAGAAAGAGGCGTTTGGCGCCCGGCAGCGTATCGGAGCCGCGCCCGGCGGAATGATTGTTCTGCCACGCCCAATTGGCGGCTGCGATGTCGGCCTCATCGAGAATATCCTCGGGCGGATAGCCGGCCTTCACGACAATCGAGCCGTCTTCCGGCAATAGCAGCACGACTCGCACCTTGAGCATCAATGCGGTCTGATACGCGCTCGCCCAAAGCACATCATCGAGCGTGCCGACGCCTGCGAGCTTGCGGCTGAATGCGTAGAGCAGCTCTACCGCGCGTACGCGATCCTGCGCGGCCACGGCGCGGCTTCGTCCCCGTGCGGCAAAATGCGACACCACGACGGCGACGATGGTGAAGAACACGAAGGCCCCGATATTGGTCGGATCGGTGATCGTGAAGGTGTAGATCGGCGGGAGAAAGAAGAAATTATAACAGAGCGACGCGAGTACGGTGGCGAACAGCGAGGGCCAAAGCCCATAACGAACCGCGACCCCCACGACCGCGGTGAGAAAGACGAGATCGACGTTCTCGACCCCGAGGAAAGGCTCGATCAGCTCGGCCACCCCTAATGCCGCGGCAACTGCCAACGCCGCGGCGGCATAGGGCCGTGGATCGAACGGCCTCCTTTGCTCCGCTGCGCGCACCGTCTTTTTCGGGATCGGATCGCGCGCGAGCTGCTCGCCGGCGATGACATGAACGCTGATATTGCCGGATCGTCGCACCAGCTCGTGCACCACGGAACCGTGCACGATCTCGAACCATCGCGTGCGCGTCGATTTCCCGGTGACGATCTGGGTGACGTTGTTTGCCTGCGCATAGGCGATCACGTCGTCGACAATGCGCTGATCGGCGCTCGGAATGGTGAGCGCTTCGCCTCCGAGTGCTTCCGCCAGACGCAACGTATCGGCCACGCGATCGCGCTCCTCCTCGGTGAGCTGGAGCGCGCGCCGGCTCTCGACGTAAAGCGCCGTCCACGGACCGTGGAGACGGTCTGCCAAGCGCTTTGCGTAGCGGACGAGGCCAGCCGCCCGCGGGTCTTCGCTGATGCACACGAGGATGCGCTCGCCCGCGGCCCACGGGCCCGGGATCGCACGGGCCTGCATCTCCGTGAGCAATTGCTCGTCCACCCGCTCGGCCGTGCGGCGTAACGCAAGCTCGCGCAGAGCCGTGAGATTGGCAGGAGAGAAAAAGTGCTCGAGCGCGCGCTCGGCCTGTTTGGGAACATAGACCTTCCCCTCCTTGAGACGCTCGATCAGGTCATCGGGGGTGAGGTCGACGAGCTCGATCGCATCGGCGCGGTCGAAGACCGAGTCCGGCACTGTCTCGCGCACGCGGACATGCGTGATTTGCGCGACCACATCGTTGAGGCTCTCGATGTGCTGGATATTGACCGTGGTGTAGACGTCGATGCCATGATTGAGCAGTTCCTCGACGTCGAGGTAGCGCTTGGGATGGCGGCTGCCGGGTGCGTCGGCGTGGGCGAGCTCGTCGACCAGCGCGATCTGCGGATGGCGGGCGATGAGGGCGTCGAGGTCCATCTCCTCGAGCGACTGGCCTCTGTATTCTAGGCGTTTGCGCGGGACGATCTCGAAGCCATCGAGCAGCGCCTGCGTCTCCTTGCGCCCATGCGTCTCGACGACACCGACGGCCACGTCGTAGCCGTCCTGCTTTCGGGCGCGCGCCTGCTGGAGCATCTCGTAGGTCTTGCCGACGCCGGGGGCGGCACCGACGAAAATCTTGAGCCGGCCGGATCGGCGTTCTTCCCGCCGGGCCGCCTCGAGCAAGGCCTCCGGCGAGGGTCGCTGGTCAGAGTGGCTGCGCTGCTCCGCCATTAGGACGCAAATTCTCTCCCCATCTGATGCTTGCCATCTTACCCGAAGCGAATTCAGGTGACATGGACTCAGCGCGAGCAGCGAACTCGGTCCTACCCTCCCCCTTGTGGGGAGGGTGGAGAGCGAAGCGAGCCGGGTGGGGGTCGTGCGGTGATCCGCTGACGGACCCCACCCCCAGCCCCTCCCCACAAGGGGGAGGGGAGCACACCGAGCGCGCAGCGCGTTTCTGCATCAAGCACAACTGAAAATGCTCTACCGAGCCGCCGCGCGATCTAGCGCCAAGTTGAGCGCCAACACGTTCACCCGCGGTTCGCCGAGGAGGCCGAGGGTCCGCCCCTCGACATGCTCTTCGACCAGCTGGCGCACGCGATCTTCAGCCATGTTGCGCGCTTTCGCAACACGGGGCACCTGGAAAAGCGCGGCCGCCGGAGAAATATGCGGATCGAGCCCGCCGCCGGAGGTCGTTACGAGGTCGATGGGGACATCCGCTGAAGGGTTCTCCTGCTTGAGCTTCTCGACGTCGCCCTGCACGCGCTCGATCAGCGCCTTGTTGGTCGGGCCGAGATTCGAGCCGCCGGAGTTCGCCGCGTTGTAGGGTGCAGGGACGGTTTTGGTCGAGTCGTTGGGGTCGGGAGCAACAGTCGCCGACGGCCGGCCGCGGAAATACCTGTCGCTGGTGAATTCCTGGCCGATCAGCGCTGATCCGACGACCTTTCCCTCCTGCTCGATCAGGCTGCCTTGCGCCTGATACGGGAAGATAACCCCCGCAATTCCCGTCATCACGAAGGGGTAGATGAGCCCGGTAATGATCGTCAGCGCGAGGATGAACACGATCGCCGGGCGGATTTCTTTCAACATGGCTGTGCTCCTCAGGCGAGGTGCAAAGCGGTGACCACGAGGTCGATCGCCTTGATGCCGATGAATGGAATGATGATGCCGCCGAGGCCATAGATCAGCAAGTTGCGTCGCAGCAGCGGCGCGGCGCCGATCGGGCGATAGCGGACGCCCTTCAAGGCCAGCGGGATGAGCGCGATGATGATCAGCGCGTTGAAGATGATGGCGGAAAGGATCGCGCTCTGCGGCGTCGAGAGGTTCATGATATTGAGCGCCTGCAGCTGCGGATAAAACGCAACGAACATCGCCGGGATGATGGCGAAATACTTCGCCACGTCGTTGGCGATCGAGAAGGTGGTCAACGATCCGCGCGTCATCAGCAGCTGCTTGCCGATCTCGACCACCTCGATCAGCTTGGTTGGGTTGGAATCGAGATCGACCATGTTGCCGGCTTCGCGCGCGGCCTGGGTGCCGGTGTTCATGGCGACGCCGACGTCGGCCTGCGCGAGCGCCGGCGCGTCGTTGGTGCCGTCGCCGCACATGGCGACAAGCTTGCCCTTGGCCTGCTCGTTGCGGATGAGCTTGAGCTTGTCCTCGGGTGTGGCCTGAGCGAGAAAATCGTCGACGCCGGCTTCCGCTGCGATCGCCGCCGCCGTCATCGCATTGTCGCCGGTGATCATGATGGTGCGGATGCCCATGCGCCGCAGCTCGGCGAAGCGCTCGCGGATGCCGCCCTTGACGATGTCCTTGAGATGGATGATGCCGAGAAGGCGCCCGTCCTTGGCCACGGCGAGCGGCGTGCCGCCCGATTTGGCGATCGCCTCCGCAATCGCTTGGGCTTCGCGCACCGCGTCGGCGCTGACCACTGGCTGCAGCGACCGCACCGCGCCCGTCGGTGTGACCGCGGCCATCGGCGCGTTGACATAGGCCAAGATCGCCTCGACCGCGCCCTTGCGTACCCAGGAGCCGCTGACTTCAACGCCGCTCATGCGGCTCTGCGCGGTGAATGGGATGAAGTTGGCGCGCAATTCGCCAAGATCACGGCCGCGGATGCCGTATTTCTCCTTGGCGAGAACGACGATGGATCGACCCTCCGGGGTCTCGTCCGCCAACGAGGCGAGCTGAGCGGCATCGCCTAGTTCCTGCTCGGCGACGCCGCGCAGCGGCCTGAACTCGGTGGCTTGGCGGTTGCCGAGCGTGATGGTGCCGGTCTTGTCGAGGAGCAGCGTATCGACGTCGCCGGCGGCCTCGACCGCACGGCCCGACATCGCCAGCACGTTGAAGCGCACCAAGCGGTCCATACCGGCAATGCCGATTGCTGAGAGCAGCGCGCCGATGGTGGTCGGGATCAAGGTCACGAACAGCGCCACCAGGATCACCACCGAAATCGTGCCACCGGCATAGGTCGCGTAGCTGGGGATCGTGACCGTCGCGAACACGAATATGATCGTCAGACCGACCAGTAGGATATCGAGCGCGATCTCGTTCGGCGTCTTCTGCCGCTCGGCGCCTTCGACCAGCTTGATCATGCGGTCGAGGAAGGTCGAGCCGAGCGCCGCGGTGATGCGCACCTTGATCCAGTCGGACAGCACTTGCGTGCCGCCGGTCACGGCCGAGCGGTCGCCGCCCGATTCGCGGATGACCGGCGCCGACTCGCCGGTGATCGCCGCCTCGTTCACGGACGCGATGCCTTCGGTCACCTCGCCGTCCGACGGAACGGTGTCGCCGGCCTCGACCAGAACCACGTCGCCGACCTTGAGGCTGGTGCTGGGAACCAACTTGTGGCCGCTGCGACCCTCGGGTCCTGTCAGCAGTTTGGCCTGCGTCTCGGTGCGCTGGCGCCGCAACGCCGCCGCCTGCGCCTTCCCGCGGCCCTCGGCGATCGCCTCCGCGAAGTTGGCGAACAGCACCGTGAACCACAGCCAGAGCACGATCTGGAGTTCGAAGCCGATCTGCTGGCCGCCGGTGACGAGGTCGCGGATCAGGATCACGGTGGTCAGTGCGGTGACGATCTCGAGAATGAACATCACCGGATTTTTGATCAGTGTGCGCGGATTGAGCTTGACGAAAGCTGAGCCCATCGCCGGTAGCACGATCTTGGGATCGAACAGCGCCGAGACGGGCACACGCTTGCGGATGTTCGAGGTTTCCATGGAGCTGCTCCGGGTCAATTCGATGCGAACAAGGTGCCAGCGGTCATCGCGAGCTGCTCGACGATGGGACCGAGTGCGAGCGCGGGAAAAAAGGTGAGTCCTCCGATGATCACGATCACGCCGACCACCAGGCCGACGAAGAGGCCGCTGGTGGTCGGGAACGTGCCGGCCGACGGTGGGATCGACTTCTTTTCCACGAGCGAGCCGGCGATCGCCATGGCCGGGATGATCATCCAGAACCGCCCGACCAGCATCGCTATCGCGCCGGTGATATTATAGAAGAGCGTGTTTCCGCTCAGTCCGGCGAAGGCCGACCCATTGTTGCCGGTCTGCGAGGTGTAGGCATAGAGAACCTCGGTGAATCCGTGCGGGCCCGGATTGGCCATGGAGGCGACCGCGGAAGGCGTCACCACGGCGACCGCGGTCCAGCCGAGATACATCAGCGGCAGGATGAGGATCGCGAGCATCGCCATCTTCACCTCTTTGGCCTCGATCTTCTTCCCCACGTATTCGGGCGTGCGGCCGACCATCAGGCCGGCAACGAAAATCGCGATGATGACGAACAGCAGCATGCCGTACATGCCGGCGCCGACGCCGCCGACGATGATCTCGCCGAGTTGCATGTTGATCAGCGGGATCATGCCGCCGAGCGCGGTGAAGGAATCGTGCATGGCATTGACGGCGCCACAGGAGGCGGCGGTGGTAATGACCGCGAACAGCGCGGACGCGGGAATACCGAAGCGGACCTCCTTGCCCTCCATATTGCCGCCGCTGAGGCCCATGGCGGTAAAGGCGTCATTGCCATGCGCTTCCGCCCAGTAGCAGACGGTAATGCCGGCAATGAACAGCACGGCCATGACTGCCAGGATGGCCCAGCCCTGGCGCTGGTTGCCGACCATGCGGCCGAACACGTTGGTGAGCGCGGCGCCGATCGCGAAGATCGAGATCATCTGCAGGAAGTTCGACAATGCGGTCGGGTTCTCGAAGGGATGTGAAGCATTGGCGTTGAAGAAGCCGCCGCCATTGGTGCCGAGCATCTTGATCGCGACCTGCGAGGCGACCGGTCCCACCGCGATGGTCTGCTTGGCGCCTTCCAGCGTAGTCGCCTCGACATAGGGGCCGAGCGTCTGCGGGATGCCCTGCCAGACCAGAAACAGCGCATAGACGATGCAGATCGGGAGGAGGATGTAGAGCGTGCAGCGGGTGATATCGACCCAGAAATTGCCGATGGTGCGCATGGAGGCGCGGGCGAACCCGCGGATCAGCGCCACCGCCAGCACTATGCCGGTCGCCGCCGAGAGGAAAT
>Ga0209647_1000949_pt1 | contig 25972 bp, 22 predicted proteins | sample GraSoi_2013_60cm_FD_185827 | JGI IMG/M metagenome (GOLD analysis project Ga0209647, IMG submission 185827) | Grasslands soil microbial communities from the Angelo Coastal Reserve, California, USA - Sample 9_17_2013_60cm (SPAdes) (version 2) | ecosystem: Environmental > Terrestrial > Soil >... | reverse complement strand
AGCCGCTGGCGCCCAATAACGGCTCCTGGACGCTGGTCAAGAACTGGAGGGGGGCGGTGCCTGCCAATTATTACCAGGACTTTATCGTCAATATTTTTAAGTTCGTTACCACGCTCAGCAATGGAAGAACCTATGCCATACTAAATAACCTGGTGAGCACAGATTTCGAACTGGTAGAACTTCCACCCACCGGCAACATTCGTTTTACAGGATTCTCAACGCCATCCACCATAAGGCTCAATGCAGACGGATCGATAATAAAATATGCCATTGCCGGTCTGGCCAGGCCGGCCTACTGGCAAAGATTCCCGCTGAAAGGGTTTGATGCCGCCTACAACCCACAATGGAGCATGGACGCCGGGGATACGCTGGCCGTCACGCCCGTTGTCACAGGAGAAGATCCCGTAGATTGGGGCACCAGGATAATGACCGGGGGTTTGTCCTCCTCCAATATTGTTATTTCATTTGATAAGGATCTTATCCAGAATGGTCATGGCTCCGGCTACCATCTCGGCGGCATCAGGGCGGGTGACCATAAATGGCTCTGGCGCACCGCCAAAAGTACGGCGACCAGCTACAGGGGACCCTTTCCGGCAGACGGCAGCTTTGATGTGGGCAATGAAGTACAGTACCCGGGCGGGGTGGCATTGGTGGCTGACCGAAATATTTTCTGGGGATATCATGGCGAATTCTGGAAAGCCAGCCAGGTCAACAAATGGAACCAGGTATATGACGACGGGCTATTTATCGGCCAGTTTGGGGTGACGGGCCCGGAAGTCGCCGGTCAGATCGCCGCACCCATGATGGCCGGCAATGTGTTTTCCGCCAATGTTGTAAAGGATGCCAATGGTGATCTTTACCTCTATCACAATGATGAAAGCCATCATTCGGCCCTTCACCGCTGGAAGATATCCGGACTGAACACCATAAAAGAGCAAACCATGTACGTTTCAATAGCGCCGGCCAGCCAGGCGGACTTTATCCTCTACCCCAACCCGGTACAGACTATGTTATACCTCAAACATCCCCCGGGAGAAACACTAACTCTATTTACAAGTATCGGGAAAAAGATACAAACCATCCAGCTTGAACGAGGAAGCAGTAATACCAGCATCGATATAAGACATTTACAGCCAGGCTATTATATTTTGCAATACAGGAAGGCTGCCGTCGCCATGACTCGAAGATTTATAAAAAATTAACACAATTAATTGACCCAGAAGCAAGTACGTATTAAACAACGCTAAAACCACCCAATCTTTGTTTTTAAAAGCTTGAATTTGATTTTAGGACTCAATGAATTAAATTTATGTCAGTTGCCGTAGAAAAGTTTTTAAACAAATCAAGTAAAGCCCCCTCTAAGATGACGATTGTCCGTAGCAAAAAAAATATTATTCAATACATCAAAAGACCTGAATATTATTTCAGTTTACACTCGGTAATAAAAAAATTATTCAGCAAGAACGGGCATGGGGTAATCAATCAAAAAACACCCTGGGGAAATAATATTGAGATAGACATAAATGAGACCATCGGCAACTCCATTTACAGTACCAGGATTTATGATCTTGCATTAAGTGAAACATTGTGGCGGCTGATCGAACCCGGCAATTTTGTACTGGATGTAGGCGCCAATATCGGGTTTATTACCGGTCTTTGTTCTTGCAAGACAGGCCCGGCCGGCAAGGTATGGGCATTTGAACCCAACCCTATTGTCATTACAAGACTTACTAAAAACATCCAATACAACAAATACCCGAACACAACACTTTATCCATTTGCCCTTTCGGATTCAAACAAAGAGGGTTACCTGGAATTCCCTGATGAATTTTCTTTCAACCAGGGGGTGGCCTATGTAGGAAACGGGAACGGAAAGCATTCGGCAAAAGCCATCAAAATAGATCTCCGGAAGCTGGATGATATGATTGCCCCCGGCACCATCATCGATGTACTTAAGATTGATGTGGAAGGCCATGAACTATTCGTCCTCAAAGGCGCTGAGAAGATCATCAAAAATAAGCAAATCGTGAATATTGTTTACGAGGACCATGATCCTTATCCTTCTGAAATCGCCGGATTTTTAAGCAATAAAGGATACACCATATACAGGTTGGAAAAAGGCTGGCTGAACCTGAACCTGAAAAATCCCTCTACCGAACCTTCTGCCAATGGGTGGGAACCTACCAATTACCTGGCCACCCTGGACACTGAGACATTAAAAAAGAAAATGAAAGGCTTTTTCTACAAATGCCTTCACTAGATTCCTGCTTTTATTCCCATTATGAAAATCTTATTTATCTGCGGTGCATTGGAACCCGGCCGGGATGGTGTGGGCGACTATACAAGGCGGCTGGCCGGCTCTATCCAGTCTCTTGGTCACCAGTCGTCTATCATTGCATTATACGATCCTTATATCCGGGAGGAAACAATGGCGGAACAGCCGACAGAAAATGGCGCCGTGCAGGTGTTAAGAGTAGCCGCACATACCGGCCATAACGATCGCTACCGGCGCGCAAAAGAATGGGTAAATGCGTTTGAACCCTCGTGGATAAGCCTGCAGTTTGTACCATATGCCTTTAACCCCAAGGGACTGCCGTTTTTGCTGGCACGCGAATTACAAAAACTGCTGATAAATAAAAGGCGGCTGCACATCATGTTTCATGAAACCTGGATAGGAACAGAAAACAGTGTTGACTGGAAACGGTGGCTGACGGCTGCTTTACAGCAAAAAATCATCCGGCGTTTGATCAAATCCCTCCGCCCGGTAGTGATACATACCCAGCTTCCGGTAGCACAGCGCAACCTGGAGACATTCGCACGACGTGTTCAGCCGCTCCCGCTGTTTTCCAATATAGAAATATACAGCCGGCCCGAACAGCCCGCCGGCCCGGTATTAAAGGTTGGCTTTTTTAGCCAGGCGGCGGCAAGCCTGCCCATTATATCCTTCCTCAAAATTTTATGCAGCAATGCGGAAGCCGCCGGGAAACCCGTCGAATTATTGTTTATCGGAGGCGATCCTGTCCGAATGAAAGAAGCCGGTGATATTTTTAATAAAGCCGGGCTCTTTACCAATAAAATTTTCTATACGGGTTTCCTGCCACCCGAAGGCATTTCGATTGCGTTGGCAGGCTGTTCCCTTGGCGTCACCTTAGTCCCCCGGCATGCGTTGGGCAAAAGCGGAAGTGTAGCCGCATTTCTCCTGCATGGCATCCCGGTAGCGGCTCCGGTGGTGCAGGCCGGCAGCGGCCCTATGGATATTGGTTTTTTTTCCGCAAGACTTTGTTCGGCCATTTTGCTCAGCCCGGATTTACAGGCATTGGCCATTGCCAAAAAAGCAGCCTTGAAGGCTAAATGCGAGATCGACCTGCCGGTCATTACCAAACGGTTTATTGAAGATATCTCCGCGCAAACGTCCGTCGTTAAATAATTTTTTTCTTTGAAAATATTATTTCTTTCACATTCATTCTACCCCCAGTTGGGCGGCATTGAAAGCAATTCTGAATTGCTGGCTGCTGCATTTACAGCAGCGGGGCATGAAGTACATCTGCTTACATGGTCGGAGGACAACACTGGCCGATCATTTCCCTATCAGATAACCAGGAACCCGGGCCACAGTCAACTCCTGCAGGCACATCGATGGGCAGACCTGGTTTTTGAAAACAACCCCTGCTTCAGGCTGGGCTGGCCGGCCATATTTTTCAGGCGCCCGGCGGTGATTGCCATCAATACCTGGATTACCCGGCCGGATGGAAAAGTTTCGTGGCGCGATAAAATCAAAATCAACTGGTGGCTGAAAAGATGCAGGCAGGTAATTGCGGTCAGCGACGCAGTCAGAAGAATCTGCTGGCCGGCAGCCACCGTTATCCGGAACCCATACAGGGCAGATGATTTTTACATTGAACCATCTGTTCGCCGCGATGCTGATTTTGTGTTCCTGGGCAGGCTGGTCTCAGACAAAGGCGCAAACCAGGCAATTGAAGCGATCTACCGCGTCCGGCATTCTATCCTGCAGGAAGGGAAATGCAATCATTATCCGGGCCTGACGATCATTGGCGACGGCCCGGAAAAAAAAGCGCTCGAGGAGCAGGTTGCCGGGTTTTCCCTGGAAGATGCTGTTGTGTTTACCGGTGCGTTGAAAGGCAAACCATTGCGGGACATGCTTAACCGGCACCGCTATATGCTGGTCCCCTCAGCCTGGGAAGAACCTTTTGGAAATGTGGTCCTGGAAGGAATGGCCTGCGGGTGCCTGCCCATTGCCTCGGACGGGGGCGGGCTGCCAGAAGCGATTGGCAGGGCCGGGCTTATATTTCACCGGAATAATATGGATAGCCTGGTGAATTGCATTCGCAGGATTATGGGAGACCCAACACTTGACCGGCAGCTGCGGGATGCAGCGCCCCTGCACCTGGAGGCACATCTTCCGGGTTTGGTAGCAAAAATATATTTGCAGGTAATTGAAAAAGCCTTCAATGAAAAAAAATATGTATGATCTTTGTATCATAGGAAGCGGGCCTGCAGGAATCATTCTGGCACTGGAATATGCCCGCGCCAACCCGGCTAAGCAGGTGTTGCTGGTTGAATACGGATCAAAAAAACAGGACCGTGAAAACGGGCTTGATGATTCGATTGAAATCAAAAACAGCCTGAACCATCATGATCCGTATGATTGTACCAATAAGGGACTGGGTGGTACTTCGGCTACCTGGGGCGGACGCTGCGTCATGTATGACGAGATTGATTTTACCGATCGTCCTGTCCTCAATGATGGATTTACCTGGCCGCCGGGTTTATTCGGGCAAATACAACCATTCCTGCAAACGGCAGCTGCTTATTTCGAATGCGGCCGGCCCGTCTTTGACCTGAACAGTATGCCGGGAATAGCCGCCGGTCCAATTGCTGAAAATTTTACGAAAAATGATATTGTAGAAGATACCGTAGTGGAGCGTTGGAGTATGCCCACCCGTTTTGGCAAAAGGTATGCAAAAGAGATTGCCAACCAGGGCAATCTCCATTTGTTGGAGGGATATGAGGCCAGGGATTTCACCACACCGGACGCACATGGGAAAGTGGCTGCTCTTTACGTACGTGCAACAGGCGAATCCAAAGAACTGGTAGGAATTAAAGCCGCGTTATTTGTACTGGCAGCGGGCGCCCAGGAAAGCACCCGTATATTACTTCGCAATACAAAATTGTTTGGCGGCCTTGGATTCATACCGCCGGCATTGGGCCGTTATTACCAGGGGCACCTGTCGGGTAAAATTGCCTCTGTACGTTTTACCGGCGATCCCCGAAAGACTGATTATGGATTCCTGCGTGATGCCGATGGCACTTATATCCGGCGGCGTCTGCAGTTTTCTGCACCGTTTCTGGCAGCAAATAACCTGCTGAACACGGCCATCTGGCTCGACAACCCGCTTTATTTCAATCCCAGGCACCGGAGCGGCGCCATGTCTTTTATGTACCTGGCGATGCTGGTACCCATACTGGGCAGGAAACTGGCGCCACCGGCCATTGCCCATTCAATTACCAGTGGAAAAAGAACAAGTATTGGCAAGCATCTTGTAAATATCCTTCGCGAATTGCCGGGTTCTTTGCTAATTCCTGTTTCTATATTTTTCAGGAGGTATTGCCTGAAACGAAAATTACCCGGGGTTTTCCTGTATAGCCCTCAAAACCGGTATGCATTGCATTTTCATGCAGAACAGGTCCCGGATGCCAGCAACCGGATGGAGCTGGCCGGTGACGGGGAGAGACTTCAAATCAGCTACGGGCTGACAAAAGCAGACATTGATTCGGTCATTCAATTGCATAAAGTGCTCGACCAGCAGCTCAGGGCCATGGGGTGCGGGGAACTGGAATACTGGTTCCCGGCTGCGGAATTGCCCGATGCCATCCGCCATATGTCGAAAGATGGTCTACACCAGGTCGGGACAACAAGAATAGCCGATACACCCTGTAAAGGGGTGGTGGATGTCAATTTGAAATTATGGGGCGCCAACAATATATACGTGTGCAGCAGCTCGGTTTTTCCCACTTCCGGGCAGGCCAATCCAACTTTTTTACTGGGCGCTTTTGCCGCTCGCCTCGCGGCACATCTCGGCAACCTGGAGAAAATCAACCAGGCACCCCTGGGAAAAGGCGCTTCAGCAGCTGTTTAACCATTAACCCATTTACAAGATGATCTCGGTTGTTATACTTACCAAAAACGAAGAACGTGATCTGCCGGCCTGTTTGCAATCACTTGACTGGTGCAATGATATTCACGTATTGGATTCAGGCAGCACGGATAAAACCCAGGCAATCGTTAAGCGGTCCGGCGCCAAACTGCTGGTGCATCCTTTTGAAAGCTTTGGAAAGCAAAGGAATTTTGCCCTTGATAATTTCGCCTTCCTGTATGACTGGGTACTTTTTCTCGATGCCGATGAAGTTGTCACACCACGGTTTCGCCAGGCTATGCAGGACGCCGTGGAAAAAGCAGGTGATGATATTGCCGGTTTTTACTGTTGCTGGAAAATGATGCTGGAAGGAAGATGGTTAAAACATTGCGATAATTTTCCCAAGTGGCAATTCCGGCTGCTCAGAAAAGGCAAGGCGAAGTTTATCGATTTTGGTCATGGACAGAAAGAAGGCATCGTGAATGGCCATATAGCCTATATCCGCGAACCTTACCTGCACTATGGCTTTTCAAAAGGCTGGGCGCACTGGATCGAACGCCATAACAGGTATTCCGGGCAGGAGGCAATGGCGCGCCTGATGACCCGGCCGCCCTTCGGTAATATTTTTTCCAGGCATGGCAGCATCCGGAACCCGGCTTTAAAATCATGGCTCAGTAAGATCCCCGGCTGGCCATTGCTTCGTTTCTGCCAGGCCTATTTTTTAAATCTTGGATTTACGGAAGGTGCTCCGGGGTTTATTTATTGTGCCAATATTGCCTGGTATGAGTTCCAGATCCAGGTTAAAATGAGGGAAATAAAAAAAGCAGAATGAGCCGCTATAAAGGACTGAAATATCTTTTTATCGTATTATATGCCGCCTTGTTTCTGTATACCGTTTTTTTCGCCAGGCGAAGAAGAAACGTGCCACATCGGTACCTGAATATTTGTCCGCTGAGAAAAACCGTCCGGGAATTTCATACATTAAATTATACGGACAAACGGGACCTGGTCAATTTTTTTTCAAACCTCGGAGGCAATTTTGTATTGTTCATTCCTTACACATTTATTGTAGTGGTATTGTTCAATTATAAAAACAGCCGGCTGGTATTATTGTCTGTATTCCTGTTAAGCCTTTCAACAGAACTTCTGCAGTATATATTCCGGGTGGGTGTGGCAGACGTGGATGATCTGCTGTTGAACACGGCAGGTGCATGGGTCGGCATCCGGCTTTGCATGCTTTTGCAAAAACGATTGGCTTGCGCGTAGTTCTGTTTTCATCGCAATTAGTTATCCACATAAATAATTTTCCCGAATTGGGATAAATAGGATGAGTATCAGATTATTAGGAATTTGATTCATATTTAACGGTGTAAGTCTACTCGTTTTATGGTCTCATTTTTGTAAGTTTTTTTGCGACTTGCTAAGAGAGACAATAAAATCCAAAGACCTATGCTGGCTGCACAGTCCGTACAAAACTACCTGCTTTTTGCCCTGGCGCTATTTGCACCCGGGCTTCTGATAGCGCAAACAAATAACACATTTTCTTTTTCCCTGCCTGCCAATGCTTCTACCAGCGCAGGAGTTTTCAGTAAGGACAGCATCCTGTTGAAAACCCTGTGGAGCGGTGTTGCCTATACGGCCGGCAGCCATACTGCCACCTGGGATGGCACCCTGGATGATGGCACGCTTGCTCCCCCTGCCGACTACTATATCCGGGTGCTTTCCAACAATGTACAATACCACTGGGACGGCGTCATCGGCAATACATCCAGTGCTGTCTCGGGGCCTACCGTGCAGCGTTTTTTCGAACGTATGTATGGGATGGCCATTTCAGGCACCAGCGCCTATTTCTCCACCGGCTATAACGAGGGTTCTCCCAGCCAGGCCAAATTCCTTACTTCCAATCCCCAGGTTAAGGTCGATGTGCTTCCTTCTTCCGGCACAGGACAGGCCACTTTATTTCTCACCACCGACGGCAATAATGTCTATTATGGGGGCAACGATCAATTTTCGCCCAATCATGCCAACTGGTTTGTCTATGCTACCCACACAGGGACCGATGCCGAAACCCTGTTCGCCAATGGGAGCAGCCTGGCCTGTGTTTATGGCAGGACTTATCCCTCGGCCATCGACATCATCAACGATCCGAATGCCACTGTTTCCGGCATGGCTGTGCAGAAAACAGGGCCTTATCTTTTTGTTTCCCATAAAAAGCTCAACGAGCTGCATGTGCTGGATAAAACCACCGGCGCCCTGGTGAGGAAGATTGCGCTCACCGCCCCGATGGGATTGACCACCGATAATAACAATAACCTCTGGGCCATTTACACGCTCAACGGCCAGACGGTTGTCCATAAATTCACGGTGCAGGCCGATGGCAGTCTTTCTGCCCCGGTGCTCAGCCTGACCGGCCTGCAGGACCCGCTGGCGATGGCTGTCTCACCCGATGGCGCTACCCTGGTAGTGGCGGATGGCGGCAGCAGCCAGCAGCTCAAAGCCTTTGACAATGCGGCTGGGACTGCGTTATGGACATTCGGGCAGATTGGCGGTTATCTCAACGATCCAACTGTCGCCAGCGATAAGTTTTATTTCAGTGATCTGAGCGGCAGTATCCATGAGAGCTTTATTGCTTTTCAGCCCGACGGCTCTTTCTGGGTGGGGGATATCGGCAATTACCGGACCCTGCATTTTTCTGCCGCCCGCAATTACGTGGAGCAGATGATGTTCCTGCGGCATAACTATAGTATCGCTGTCGACCCCAACAACCCCAGCCGTGTTTTTGCGGAATACCTGGAATTTAAAATAGATTACAGCAAGCCGCTGGCGCCCAATAACGGCTCCTGGACGCTGGTCAAGAACTGGAGGGGGGCGGTGCCTGCCAATTATTACCAGGACTTTATCGTCAATATTTTTAAGTTCGTTACCACGCTCAGCAATGGAAGGACTTATGGCTTGCTTCAAAATCTTTCCACATCCAATTTCGAAGTGGTGGAATTGTCGCTTTCAGGACCGGTTCGGTTTACCGGTATTTCTACCAGTGACGCCATACAGATATTGCCTGACGGCTCGCTTGCCAAATATGCCATTGCCGGTCTGGCCAGGCCGGCCTACTGGCAAAGATTCCCGCTGAAAGGGTTTGATGGCTCGGGCAACCCACAATGGAGCATGGGCGCCGGGGATACGCTGGCCGTCACGCCCGTTGTTACGGGAGAGGACCCGGTGGACTGGGGTACTCATCCGATGGCAGGAAGCGTAACCTCCTCCGATATTGTCGTTTCGTTTGATAAAGACGTTATTCAGAATGGCCATGGCTCCGGCTACCATCTCGGCGGCATCAGGGCGGGTGACCATAAATGGCTCTGGCGCACCGCCAAGAGCACAACGACCAGCTACCAGGGGCCCTTCCCGGCAGACGGCAGCTTTGATGTGGGCAACAGCGTGCAGTACCCGGGCGGAGTGGCATTGGCCGCGGGTCGGAATATTTTCTGGGGATATCATGGTGAATTCTGGAAAGCCAGCCAGGTCAACAAATGGAACCAGGTATATGACGACGGGCTATTTATCGGCCAGTTTGGGGTGACGGGCCCGGAAGTCGCCGGTCAGATCGCCGCACCCATGATGGCCGGCAATGTGTTTTCCGCCAATGTTGTAAAGGATGCCAATGGCGATCTTTACCTCTATCACAATGATGAGAGCCATCATTCGGCTCTTCACCGCTGGAAGATAACCGGCCTCAATAGCATACAGGAGCAGACGGTGCCTGTCACCATTCAACCTTATCAAAGCGGCCTGCTTGGGCAATATTTTGACGACAACCAGTTAAATAATTTTGATATTCGCAAAATAAGGGTCGATTCAACGGTAAACAACAACGCGGTTCCAGCTGAAATTCAGAATAAAACTGCGTATTCCGTCCGTTGGACAGGTTATGTATTGCCAACCCATTCAGAAACTTATACTTTCTATGTCAATACCGATAAAGGCGCCAGGCTATGGGTAGATAATCAATTGATCGTTGATAACTGGACCAATGGAAGCCAGTTGGAAAGCCAGGGAACCATCAGTCTTAACAGCGGTACAAAATACGCCATCCGGCTGGATGGGAACGGAAGCAATACATCGCTTTCCTGGTCGTCCGCCAGTCAGCCCAAGCAAGTCCTCCCGGCAGCCAGCCTTATACCTGCCAATCCGCCCGATACCAGCAATGGGATCGACCTGATGGAAGGCCTGCCCTTTGACCAGGTACTGCAGAACAATCTTTATGGGTGGAGCAGGAACCCTGCCAGCGAGGACTATACCGGGCCAGCCTATCTGCGATGGTGGAGTGTGAAATCGGGCCTTAAAGCGTACGATTATACCAAACCGGCCGATGTGTCTGCTAACTACGCACAAATTTCCAGCACCTATACCATTAACCGGGACCTGGGAAATAACCATGTAACAAATTCGTGGAAAATTGCGGGCGATATCAGCTATGAAGGCAATAATGCCAATTCTTCCGACGGGCAGGGAGGGGTTTATTTTGAAGTGTTGGATGCGGCTGGTAAGATCATCGCCCGTTTCTATCCCACCTTATTCTGGAGCAATAACCTTCCGTATATGAGTGTGACTGCCAATAAAGCAGTACTCGCTTCCGACAAGTCAGGAACCATACAACCGGTGCTTACTACGGTAGAGCCCATCAGCATAACGGCCGCCGGTGGTAAAGTGACATTTAATTATGCCGGTTATGCACCGGTAGTCACCACCATTTTTGATCCTTCCAGCGATTGGCAGACACCTAAAACCATGCGGCTGTATTTCTGGACAAGCGGCAGCAATTATAGCCGCGCAATGGATCTTCTAAACATGCGTTTTAGCGCCGACAAATTGGTGACGGTGTTACCCCTGCAATTTACTTCCATAAGTGCTCAAACAACAGGAAAGGATGTCAACGTATCCTGGACATCGGTCAACGAAGTGAATACGGCCTCCTTCCAGGTGGAAAGAAGTTCAGACGGTACTTCCTGGCAAACCGCCGGCACGGTGCCGGCGGTGAATCAGCCAGGAAACCAACATTACAGCTATACGGATAAGAATACGCCAGGCGGGGTCCTTTACTACCGGGTAAAGGAAACCGATAGGGATGGGCAGACCCAGTACAGCCAGATAACCGTTGTGGGGCGGGTTGACAGCAAATTCTCCTTCTACCCCAACCCGGTAATAAACACCCTGCTGGCAAATTACCCTCCGGTTAGTGAAGCGGGCACGCTGGAAATCATTTCCGCCGATGGCCGTATAGTAAAAACAGTGCAGCTGATAAAAGGCAGTAGCAGCACTCTGTTGAATGCACAATTTTTAAGAGCGGGTTTGTACTTCCTCCGTTTTAATAATGGGGGAAATGCAATTACTGTAAGCTTTATAAAGCTAGATAATTGACAATAACTACGCCCGAATTTAATTGCTTTGTGGCTTTAAACTTCAATGGTTGGCGAGTCTCAAGATTGATTTTATCAAAAAGACGCACCTTGCCTTTGCCGGCAATGGTCGGCTGGAGCGAAAAATAGTATTCATCTACCAGACCTGATTTAGTCAGCCCGGCGACCAGCCCCGGACTACCGATTGTGAGCCAGTTTTTATCGCTGCTTTGTTTGAAATTATTTATTTCAACCGGATCGATTTTTTTGACAATGCTTGAATTATTCCATTTCGTATTCTCCAGCGATGTCGAAAACACGATTTTATCGATGTCGTTAAGTGCTTGAGCCATTTCAACTTGTGGTACAGTGCTTTTTGGATTATCCAAAACCTTTGGCCAGACTTCCTGGAAGAATTCGAAGGTTTTACGGCCATATGCAACGGTTTGCGTGCTGGCAAGCAAACCTTGAACAAACTCGTGGAATTCCTGATCCGCTGTTACTAATTCACTGTCACAAAAGCCGTCTGTCGTGGTATTGATCAACACGATTAGTTTTCCCATTTTGATTATTTTGATTAAATAAATTCCTTGCCGTCCATTGTAAACCGGAATTTTTGCGGGTCGTAACCTATTTGTGATTCCTCATTCTATTTTTTGGCTAAATTATCCGTTACCCAACACTTGGAAGGGGGGTAAATTTGACAACTTAAGGGGCTGTTTGTGCACGGTAATCTTTTTACCTTTGTTTTATGAAACACAACGTACGGACAAAACATGTCTGTTTTTTATTGGCTGATGGTATTCTTAAACCCAGCTCGTTATTTGGGGCAATAGAAATCTTTGAAAAGGCAAATGAATTTTTTACGGATAGGGGAGAAGAGCCATTTTACGAAATTCAAATTGTGGGTGCGGATATCAGTCAGAACTTATTAAACACCTCTTTTTCGATCAACGCGATAAAAGACCTGAAAGCCGTACAAAAGACGGACTGCATTATTATCCCGGGGTTTGAAGGCAATGATGATTTTGCTATTCGTAAAAGCAGCAGAGCAATCTCCTGGCTCATAGAACAATACAAAGATGGAGCAGAGATAGCAAGCTTGTGTACGGGTTCTTTTTTACTTGCAGCAACGGGCCTTTTAAAAGGGATGGAATGTTCCACGCATTGGAAGGCTGAAGAAGTTTTCCGCAAGATGTTCCCGGATTTAAAGCTATGTACTGACAAAGTAATTACCGATAACAAAGGGCTTTATACCGCCGGTGGGGCTTTGTCTTGTCTGAACCTTGTTTTATATTTAGTAGAAAAGTACAATGGCCGGGAAACAGCCCTTTACTGTTCTAAAGTTTTGCAAATCGAGATTGAACGTAATTCACAATCACCCTTCATCATATTTAAGGGCCTCAAAGACCATAGAGATAAAGAAATAATAGCAGTGCAGGACTACATCGAAAACAACATCGAAGAAAAAATTACCGTAGACTTTCTTGCCGGCAGGCAGGCAATGAACAGGGTTAATTTCTCAAGCAGGAAAAATATTAATGAAGTGATGTATTCTGTGGGTTATGCAGATGTAAAGGCGTTCAGGAGCATTTTTAAAAAGATAGCCGGGATTACCCCTATGGAGTATAGATTAAAGTTTAGTACTATATAAGAATAATTATGTTTATCTTATTGGTCTAAACACCAAAGCATATGAAAAAGCTTGCTATCTTTTCATCCCTCATTATTCTTGTGGCCTGTAATAACTCCACGGAGAGCAAAATCGCTACTGCATTTGATCCCGCGGCTGTGAAGGCAGAGATCATCACCGCTAACCAACAATTTGAACAGGCATTTGTGAAAGGTGATTCCTCTGGTATTACTGCTTTGTATCATGTCGATGCAAAAGTCTTCCCCCCCAACATGGATGCCTGCAACAGAAAAGGAATTGGCAGTATGGCTGCGAGTGTTCCCAAAATGGGCATTAAAACTATGAAGCTAAATACGGATGAAGTCTCCGGAGGGCCGGATGAAGTAGTGGAAACGGGAAACTATGAGATGGGTGACGGCACAAAGGCGATCGATAAAGGAAATTATGTCGTGGTCTGGAAGAAAGACGGAGATAAATGGAGGATATTCCGGGACATCTGGAATAGCAGCAATAAGCCCCTGGCGGCAAAATAAATAAAGACAGATTTACCTTTGGCTATCCCCGACCGCCTGGCTAAAACTGCCTTTCATTTTTTATCTTAAATAATTTTTATGGCCGTCAAGACTAAGCCAATCAAAAAAGCCGCCCGCAAAAAAAAGGCGGTTATACCGGCGCCCATGCCTCAGCCTGCTGCGCCCACGCCTCTGCCTGCCAGGGGGCCTCAGGCCGGGGTGACGCCTTCTTTCCTGGTCTCCGGGACGGGGTCCCCGCTCTTTACACTCAGGCTCTATAGGGGTGAAGGGATGGTGCTCCTTGCTATGAACTGGGCAAACGCGCAAAAGCCGCCCGACAATTTCGTGGGTTTTGCCATTGAGTACATGGAACCCGGCGGGACTCAGTTCTATGCCTTGAAGAACCGGCTCTCTTTTCTCCAAAACGATGGGAATGTCAACCCGAATATCCTCTCTTCCAGGTTGTCTCCTATCCAGAAATTCAGGTGGGTGCATTTTCCCTATCACCCGGGCCTTCCCGGAAATTATACCTACCGGGTGACGCCTGTTTTTATGGATGCCACCGGCGTGCTGAGCTATGGGAGCTTTCAGGAGGCGGTCATCGAAATGGGGGCCGACACTTATCCTGGCCAGATGAATATTGCCTTTACCCGCGGTTTTATAGCATCGCAAGCGTTTGTCAAGGATTTTGGCACCAATGGCGGGGTCGGGACCATCATTCCCCAGAAGGCGGATGACGGGTTATCCTTCCAGTCGACGGACCCTAATGCGGCCAAGGCTCTTGATTGGATGGGCTTTGAAGCAAGACGGGTGATACTGGGTGCGCTGGACCAGGCAATTGCTGATCCTTCTGCCCGGGTGAGGGTGACGGCTTATGACTTCAACGAGCCGGAAATCGTAAATCAACTGATTAAATTGGGCAGCCGTTTGCAAGTGATCATAGATAATTCCGGTACCCATGGCAAGCCCAATTCACCCGAAACAAAGGCCGCGGCAAAACTCACTGCTTCTGCCGGCTCCGGCAATGTCCAAAGACAGCTTATGGGCGGCCTGCAGCACAACAAGACGATCGCCATCCAGGGGAACAAGGTCTCACTGGTCATCGGCGGGTCGACCAATTTCTCCTGGCGCGGTTTTTTTGTCCAGAACAACAATGTAGTAGCGCTTTATGGCCCCGGGCCCGTGCAGGTGTTCTTTGACCAGTTCAAGAGCCTCTGGGACAATCCAAACAAACCGGCAGGCTTTGCAGCTACAACTTCGGCGGGCTGGAACGACCTGGGACTGGCCGGCATTGATGCCAAGGTCTCTTTTTCACCCCATAATGCAAGTAATGCGCGGCTGGCCGGCATTGCATCGGATATAACCGGCACTTCCTCGAGCCTGCTCTATTCGCTGGCCTTTTTGTACCAGGAACCAGGGCCCATTTTAGATGCCATCAAAAATGTGACGGCCAATAATACCCTGTTTGTGTACGGACTCTCTGACAAAACGGTGGGTGGCCTTGATCTGCAAAGGCCCGATGGCAACCCGCCTGTTGCATTCCCCGCATCCCTTCTGAAGAATGTGCCCGAGCCGTTTAAGGCTGAGGCCACCGGCGGAAGCGGCGTCAGGATGCACCATAAATTTCTGGTGATCGATTTTGACAAGCCCTCGGCGAGAGTGTATACAGGCTCCCATAATTTTTCTTCTTCGGCCGACCTGAAGAATGGAGAAAACCTGTTTTTAATCCAGGATCAACGGGTAGCTGTAAGCTATATGATCGAAGCGGTGAGCATGTTTGATCACTACGAGTTCAGGAACGCAGTGGCTAAAGCGCCGGGTAAAAAACTCTATTTACAAAAGCCTCCCACTGCGCCGGGTGAAAAGCCCTGGTGGGACGAAGACTACAGCAACGCCGCAAAAGCCCGGGACAGAGTGATCTTTTCAGGTCATCAGTGACTGAGCAAATAATGATCAAGGTTACCCAGGCCAGCTGTGAAACCTTCCTGGAAGCCCATTTTAAGGATCATTTCCATATCGGCTGTTTGGGCAAAAGTGATTTCAACTTTCACTGTAGTGCCGCTGCCTGTCTGACTAAACTCCTTTTTCCAGTTCATCCTGGGAAAATCCAGGGTTTCATTGCCATTTTCATCGCAAAACATATCTACGCTGGTGATACTCCTGTACGGTTCAATTGTCTTATAATCTACCCTGCACCAGGTTCTGTCGCCTTCAGGGCCTACCATACAATATATCCATTGGCCGCCTTCCCGGAAATCCATGGTTTTTGTCTCGGCATTGTATGGTTTTGGGGCCCACCAATGGTCGAGTATTTCACTCTTCGTCCAGGCGTTCCACACCTGCTTTATTGGGGCATCAAATGCTCTTACTACAGTCAATTTTTTGTTTTGCAGGTCCTTTGAAAAGACTGCTTCATTTTTTGTCATGATTTATGTTTTTTATTTTTCAATAACCTGTCCAGCTGGCTAAAACGGTTTTCCCATTGCGAACGGAATTGTTCTACCCATATATCCACCTCTTGCATTTTCTGCGGATTAAAATGATAATATATCTCGCGACCCGTTTGCTCCTGGTTGACCAGCTGACATTCAGTAAGTATTTTAATGTGTTTGGATATGGCCTGCCTGCTGCTGTCAAAATGTTCGGCAATGGCATTAGGGGTCATGGCATTTAGCGCCAATAAACTTAAGATAGCCCTGCGGGTAGGGTCGGCAATGGCCTGGAATACATCTCGTCTCATAATAATTAGCAACTGATCAGTTGCAAATATAGGAGCAACCGATCGATTGCGCAAATTATTTTTAACCAGGAGCTGTTAAATAGAAGCCGGGGGGCCTTAGGCATGGGGTGGAGGTGGGGGCGCTCCTTTTGGAGGAGGGGGATGCGGGGGCAATTTCACCTTAGGCAAATGGACTTTTGGCAACTTTACTTTTGGGTGGCGGGGAGGTGGACCGGGGTGTCTGGGCGCACCCGGATGCGGCGGCGGCTTGGGAGGCGCCTGCGCCGGCAACGAGAGACAAAAGGCCAGTATCAAAGGAAAAGGCAATAGTGTCTTATAACTCATCTTATGAAATTAATAAATAATGAGAATACCTTCTATCCTATTTTAGCTTTTTATTTTGGCCAATTATTTTAAGATTCGCCCTGAAATTGAGTGACCAAACTGAATGATTTATGAGAACCCTAACCACGTTTCTCATCTTACAGATATTTGCCTCGACTGCTTTCGGCCAGGAAACGTCCGGCAAAATAAGCAGCAGAGTAAAAGACGCCGGCGGCAAACCAATGGATGCCGTTTCCGTTGCCCTGCTAAAAAGCGCTGACTCAACCAGGACAAAAGTGGCCATCACCGACAGATCGGGCCAATTCAAGTTTGAAAATATAGCCATCGGTAAGTATATCCTCTCTGTCACCCATATAGGCTACACCAGCTGGTACAGCCTGCCTTTCGAAATAACTGCCTCAAAGCCCTTTGTAACGCTAAATACTATTTTGCTGCAGCCGGCCGAAACCTCCCTTGGGCAGGTAACCGTAGTCGGCAAACGACCGCTGATCGAAAATAAGATGGACAAAACGGTCGTGAATGTCGATGCTTCGACGACCAATGGTGGCCTTACCGCACTGGAAGTATTGGAGAAATCTCCCGGCGTCATGGTCGATAATGACGGGAACGTCAGCCTCAAAGGCAAGAAGGGCGTGATCATTATGATCGACGGCAAGCCTACTTATCTCAGTGCCCAGGACCTGACCAATTACCTGAAGAATATGCCGGCCAACCAGCTTGACCAGATCGAGATCATGAGCCAGCCCCCTGCGAAATATGACGCTTCGGGAAATTCAGGGGTAATTAATCTCGTTACTAAAAAGAGTAAGAATAATGGTTTTAACGGATCGGTAACCGCCACAGCCATCATTGCAAGATATTTTAAAAGCCCGAATAGCCTGAATTTCAACTGGCGCCAGGGGAAAATGAATATCTATGGTACTTACGGCTATTCCTGGTGGGAAGGGTTCGGCGACGACCATAGCAATAATAGCCTCAGGAAAAATGCCGGTTCAGCCTTTGACCGGTATACCCTCCAGCATACTTATGGCCGGTACTCGGACCGCGGTCATACCTTTCGCACCGGGATAGATTATTTTGCCGGTAAAAAGACTACCATCGGGCTGGCGGTAAATGGCACCGTCGATAACCAGTGGTATACATCCGGATCCACCACCGATTTTTATGACAGCCTCCACCATTATGTCCAGTATAATGTCGCGCAATCCCTGAACCGGACGCCTGAAACGCATCTTGGCTTCAACGGCAATTATACACACAAACTGGACGATAAGGGTAGTGAGCTATCCGTAGACGCCTTCCGACGCCCCCTATTTGCTCAACGGACTGCTGCCCTCACGGATCAATATATATAGCCTCAAAAGCGATTATAAGAAAGTATTGAAGAAGGATATCACCATCGAGGCGGGTTTCAAGTCCAGCTATGTTAAAACGGACAACAATGCCATTTATACGTTGTATGATAATACGACGAAAGCCTGGGAGCCTGACACTGCCATTAGCAATCACTTCATTTATAAAGAAAATATCAATGCCGTTTATGTCAACTGGCAGCAGCGTATCCGGAAATTCTCATTTCAGATCGGTCTGCGCGCGGAGCAGACCAATACCAACGGGGTCCAGACAGTTAAGGATGTCGGTTTTAAAAAGAATTATATCCAGCTTTTTCCCACCACCTATTTAACTTATAAGACCAACGACAATAACACGTTCGGGATATCTTACGGACGGCGGATCGAAAGGCCTTCTTACCAAAGCCTCAACCCATTCCGTTTCCAACTCGACCGGTACACCTATGATCAGGGTAATCCCGACCTGCAACCGCAGTTCAGCAATAATGTCGAGGTTAGCTATAATTACAAGGGAGAGCTGAACGTCTCCGCCAACTATACGATGACCACCGATATTATCAGTAATGCGGTAGTCAGCTTTAAAGCGCCAGGGGACTCAAATTATACGACTTACCAGACCTCCAGGAATATCGCATCCCAAAGGAATATCGGCCTTTCCGTCAACTATAGCAGGCAATTGATGAAGTCCTGGACGCTGAATGTCTTTTTCAATGTATACAACAACCATTACCGGGGAATGCTTGACAGCACCAACATCGATGTGAGTTATACTTCCTTCAATGCGAGCTTCAACAGCCAATACAGGTTCAAAAAGGGGTGGACGGGCGAGGTCAGTGGCTTTTATTATGCCCGGGATTACATCAGCGGAGTGATGCTGGCCGATGGACGTGGTATGTTCTCCCTGGGTGCTTCCAAACAGATATTGAATGGAAAAGGGGCGGTCAAATTAAACCTCCGGGACCCTTTTTACCTGATGAGCTTTACTTCCCACACCAACCTCAACAAAGGACTTACCAACTCACATTCCATATGGGATAACAGAAGAGTCATTTTCACCCTGATCTATCGCTTTGGCAAGACTACCGGCAATCAACCCGAAAAAAAGAGGACCGGGGCCAGCGAAGAGCAAAACAGGGTCGGCGGGAGCGGGCAACAGTAGGATTAATTTTTTCTTAAAGTTGAAAATGTCAGGACTGACTGCGGCGCCGGCCGCTGCTGTGTAAGCCGGGTCGCGCCCGCCGGGATCCAGGGAACTTTACCGAACTTCGAAAAATCAGGGTAAGACCCCAGTATGGTGAACTGTTCAAAAACAAAGGGAATCCCTTCGGCGCCTAACGGGGAGGCCTGGTTGGCCACGTGAAAATGCAGGTGCGGGCCGGTTGTCTGGCCGGTGAAGCCGATGGACGCAATCACTTCCCCCTTTTTAACACGCTGGCCGGCTTTAACCCGGATGCTTCCGGGCTGCAGGTGTTCATAGAATGCAATATGGTTGTCTCCAATTTCCAATGCGATGTAATTTCCGGTTGCATTTTCCGGCGGGCAGGCGGGATGACCGGAGAGGGTAGGGCTTTCTGTGAAATTATCCCGCGCGGCCAGCACCGTGCCATTGGCCACCGCTATTACGCTGGCGCCATACCCGTACCAGTTTTTTATTATGTCATTGTCCCCATCCGCGAATCTTCCCAGGCTATCCAGCTTAATAAAGTCAATAGCATAACGACCCGGTATACGTGCCTGTCCATCTACCGTATAAACCACCCGGCGATGGCCCCGTTGCCATGAAGGGTTGTATACTGCTGCCCAGGGACCGCCGTCAACAGGAGAGCCTACCACTACCGGAGCGTGTTTATCCAATTGTATGGGTGCGCCGGTCACGGGAAATGTTTTTTTGTTGCCCGTGTCGGCAACCTCCAGGTCAATGCTGTGGAATAAACGCGTCACCTTTTTCCCGGACAATGTAAGGTCGAGGTAGAGGATGGCTGTTTTGCCCGGAGGCAGTATATTTTGGAGATCGTTTTGGCTGAAAGCAAGGGGAGCGAGTCTTTCGGTTATTTCATCCTTATTCATTGTCCGGAGGACGGAAGAGTCTTTGGCGTCGAATATTTTCAGCCGGTTGATGCATAAGTAATCGGTGGAAAAATTGGTGAGATAGAGTTCATAGGTGACGGTATGTCTGCCGCTGATAGACAGAGCACCGGGTATGAAGGGAACTCTCATGTCGAGAGATGTATGATATTCCTGGCAGTGGGCCATGCCGGCGGACAGGGCGATGAATACGGCCAGGCCTGACAGCCTGTTGATTATTTTCACAATATAATATTAGAGAAAATTCCCCACCTGTGTAATTACTTCCCCGTGGAGCGAAATGGACTAAGGTTTCGAAGCTGATTCTCAATTGAATATATCAAAAAAGGGGCCGGCGGAAAGGTATGTAAATTGTAGGCTTATTTGTATGATAAGGGATGAAATCCATATTACTTTGGACGATGTCACTTTAGTGGCAAGGCTCCATATACCCAATCGGGTCAGAGGTTTGGTAATCATTGCAGAAGGAAAGGATTGCAAGATGCTAAAAGTGCAAAATGAATATTTGTCCCGGGCCCTGAGTAGAAAATGTATTGCTACCTTGTTTACTTTCCTGCTCGATCCCCCTGAAAATCAGGAATACGATATTCCATTTGACATCGAACTAATCAGGGAACATTTAGAGAAAGTGACAAGATGGGTTTTTGGACAGGACTGGTTGTATCATCTTCCCGTGGGTTATTTTGCGGTGAATACTGCGGCCGCTGCGGCACTGGAGGCATCCCTTTCGGCAGGGTATAAAATAAAGGCAATTGTAAGCCATTGCGGGCGCCCCGACCTGGCAGGTCCCAGGCTGAACCGGGTAAAATCAGCCACTTTATTGATTACAGCGTCGGAAAACATATATCTGAATGAATTAAATTGGCAGGCCTATAACTTGCTAACCTGTGAAAAGCAGCTTGTCACTATTGATGGGAATCCAAGCCGGTTCGAAGCGATAGATAAAGCGCGCCAGGTTGCTTATCTTTCTGCAAATTGGTTTGATCGTCATTTTCCGATGATGCCGTCCGGCCGTATGGCTGTTACCGCACACCCCAGGCATCAAATTCGGACGGTGTCAAGGCAGTAGACAAATATCAATTAATTGATCTGTAGAATATTGTGAAATTGGTATTGTCTTGGCCTCCAATCCATGAATTCCCTATTATGTTAAAGGACCATCAAAGCCGGTGAAACAGGTTCTATGGCCGCCCCCCGGCTGACATCCGCCTTTTCACAGGTCGAATCCTATATCCGTATCCTTCGATTTGAGCCGCCTGTTGTCCAATACGAAAACAGGATGTTCAATGAACCGAACCCCGGTTTCTCTATGCCGACTCCGGTTTTTTCACCCAGTTTTCCTTTCCATTGACAGCAGGCAGCGCAAGGGATGTTTTGAACGCATCGCGGAAAGTGGTTATCAGCTGGCAAGTTTTACTCATCCGAACTCAAACTACAGCTTCAGTACATAAACCGAAGGCTGATGCTGTGGGCAAGACGAAAATTCAAAAGGTTTAAGAGGAACAGGTGGCATGCAAAAACGTGGTTACGAACAATATCCACACGAGAGCCAGCCCTGTTTGAACACTGGATACAAGGTGTTACTCCTTAAATGTTTGGACAATGAAAAGCCGTATGACGGGAGACTGTCACGTATGGTTTTGTGAGAGCTATAGGCTGAAATGCTTATTTCTACTCGACTAACAGTTGTTGTTTTTTATACTTGCAAAACGGTTGAACGAACATGAGAGCGGATAGCTTAAATGATGGAATTATATTGCTCAAATGGGATTAACCCCTTCCTGTGGCAAGGTTGGCTGATAAGTATTTTAACCAGCCATCCCTCCGTTTCAGGTTTGCTCAATAGAAGGTTCTGATTGATCAGTAAATTGGTATCATTAATACAAATTATATTGCCATCCACCGGCATCTGTACTTGAACCCTGCGGCGGTCAAATTGAATGTTCGCCAAAACATCTCCTCTTTTTTTAAAGCCATAGACTCGTACAAGTTCAATTTTTTTAATTTGCCTGACACCTGTAAGTCTGAAGCTGGAGATGCCTACGAATGCTTCAATGTTATGAAAGTCGATCCATACATGGCTGGTAGTATAATATAAATCCCTCTTCAAGGTATCGGCAGACTTCATACTGTAAAGGTATTTTGTATACAAACACAAAATAGTAAACCTTATCATCGAAAAAAGTAACTTTTATCAATTTGTGACTGCCGTATAAAGGGAATATTTTATCTGACCAAATTGTATCCTCGCCATTTTAATATTGGCCCATTGCTGTGCGTCATAAGCCATGGGACTGAATTCTGCAAGGTCCTTCGATATCCTTTCTACAAAGCGGATCACAAGATGACCATTTACCTTATGTTGCGACAAACTTTTCATTGCTACATCAATACATTTTTTTACATCTTCCTGTGAAGTTGCAAATAGAATTGTATTGATGAGTTTACAACGATAGTCATTAATGGGTATTGACATAAATATAGTTTTGGCTTTTTATCTGCGTTCGGGGTCTTCCGGTTTTTCTGTTTTCCAGTTGGGATTATATTTCACAAAAAAGGAAAGCCACATAGACCGCGACAAACGCATCAAATATGGCTGAGATAGGATCAGGATAACCGTATTAGTTCCAAGCCACCAAAATAACCTGTTGTCTTGCAGGGAAAGCCCGATTATTACCCACCAGGCAATGAACGTTGCAACGGACAGTGCAACTGTTAACATGTAACTCACATAACTTGTTCCATAATAAAATCCTGGTTCTATTTCAAAAAACTGGTTACAAGCCGGGCATCGGGTATACATTTTCATCATTTGTTTCAAATGATAAATTTTCTTTGTTTGAAACATATCACCTGCCCTGCAACGGGAACATTTATGCTTGAATAAACTCAGGAAATAATTCGGTTTATTATCTTTTTTATCTGTAATCATAATTTATTGCAAAGCTATCCAAAGCTCCGATCCGTAACGTTGTATATTGTCACTCCAAAAAGTAACTTTTATCAACTATTAATTCGTTAAATTTGTAACTATATGAGTATCAATGGTGTTTTTCCGATTGACAAATGGAATTTTAAAAGCCATTCCATTCTGGCCGGATTGCCGTCCCGGGATGCTGAAAGAATTACAGCCCACATGAGTAATCAGCATTTTAGCAAGGGAGAAATTATTTTTCGGGAAGGTTCATTTCCCCCGGGCATTTTTTTTATCCGGAGAGGTAAGGTGAAAAAATACCAGGTTGATGCCGAAGGAAATGAGCAGATTATTTATGTAGCTAATACCGGTGAATTGATCGGTTATCATGCCTTGTTATCGGAAGAACGATATCCTGATTCTGCTTCTGCACTGGAAGATAGCTTAATTGCTTTTATTCCGAAAGAAGATTTTCTGGAAGTGCTGACTACATCGGAAATATTGTCTCAGCGGTTACTTAAACTTCTTAGCCATGAGTTTACGGTATTTGCCAACAACGTCACCCTTTTAGCGCGGCGAACTGTCAAAGAGAGGTTGGCTACACAATTGGTAGTAATGAGAGAAAAGTATAAAGAAAATTACCAGCCCGGCATGGAAGTGGAAATTAATTTATCACGGGATGATCTGGCCAGCATAGTAGGTACCGCCAGGGAAAATGTAGTTCGGATATTAAAAGGGTTCAAGGAAGACGGGATTATTGAAACCAGGGGCAGAAAGATCGTAGTGAGGGATATACATCAACTATTGAAGATTGCGAATCAATTATAATTTGCCGGGATCACGATTTAATGTGAAATTTAAGCATACTGTCAAGATCACTGTTCACCACATTATAAGATGGAGGTATTTTATCTTCCCAGCTGCATCGTGTTACTACTCGTGTCCCGGAAGGCATTTCTTCCAGCTGCTTAAATAAATAGCGATTATAATAATTGTATAGAGTATTTGAAAACGGTATCTTGTAATCGATTTTTGGAGTGCCTTTTATATTTTCATAAAATGAATTATAGAAATAGAAATGGTCATATTGTTTCAGATCTGTTTTTGTAAAGTTTCTATGGATAAAAGAAACATTTGATAAGCCGAGCACTTTCTTAGCAGCTTTTGCATGGTCAGCCAGATCCTCTCGCTGCTCGACGCCATAGAAAAATGCATTAGGCTTATGATAGGCCCCGCCTAAACAAAATTTTCCTACCCCACTTCCTATATCCAAAACCCGGACACCGTCCTCCGGCACCAGGAATTCAACAGCTTGCAGTATCACGTTCAGAGGTGTCCAATGTCTGCGGGCCAGCCGCTGTATGGTAGGTGGATAAAGAGAATTGAACTGTATATCGCTGCTGAACCAGATATCCATGTATCGAATTTTAAAGCGGTTAACAAAGGGCCACAAGAACTACCTGATTTAAGGTCCACCTGAGTTATCCACGAAGTTAGTAGAAGTTTCTATCGTCTGCGTTGAATCTTATTATAAGGCGGAAGAAATGTTCATTGAACTGCGAGACCCGCTCTGATGAGTTTTATTATTCGATAAGGCGTCTCTTCGTTCAGATCGGGGTAAATCCTCCCATTTCCATTCTTATCCATCAATTCCACATAGTACTGCAGGTCATAGGCCGGGTCGATGTCTGCGACGGGGATTGTCGCCGCAAATTCATCCGGATTACCATCCGGTGTCATCGGCAGGTTTTTATATTCCAGCTGCTGGTTGACGGCGCGGTAATACAGGCGTATCCACTTAATACCTGCGGGAGTAGTGGCGATCATCCGGATACTAACCGGTTGGCGGATAGGGATGCTGTCCATCGCCAGGAGCCGTATTTTAAATAAAGGATGTGCGGGGTAGGCGGGATAGGCCGGCGCTTTGGCGGTCATCAGATTGGGATCGGCATTTTGACGCTGTTGTTTCAGCCGGGACAGGTCTGCCTCCAGCTTGACCAATTCATCTTTCCAATGTCCGCACAGACCGGCAGTGCTTACTCCCATCTGCAGATTATCCGCATAATAATCCCCCGCCGATGTTACGATCTGTTGCCAGGCGTTGATTGCCAGGCCTTCGTGTTTGATGGCAGAGTCAAGGGCGGAAATATCGTGCGTGCGCTCATACAGCCGGTAGTAGACGGCGGCCGGGATTCGCCGGGAATGGTAGAGCGCCAGGTTGGCTAAGATACGGAGGTCTGTAAGGGTTGAGCTTAGTTCTTTGTTCGGCTGCTGACCGCTGGTTTTATCGGCGGGTGTGCTTTTTATCCGGGTAACCAGCCCGAGTACATCGGCAGCCGTCTTTTCAAACCATTGACTGTTGGCAGAGGGTCTTATCCTTGCCGTTTCCCCGCCCGTCATCAATAACACCGCTTCATCGTCAAAACTGGCGAACTGGCAAAGGTCACTGCTTTCGGTGCTGGCGTATGCGGCGAGGTCGCCGAGATTTTGCTTTTCTGCCCAGCCGCGGGTCATGGGGAAATGGCTGTAAGGGTAACAGGAGGCGATGATACGGGGTAAAATGCCGCTGGCCCGATGCAAGGCCTCTTCTGCGAGCCGGCCGGCTGTCCCGCCCAGGCGAGCCTCGAATTCTTTGTCCCAGACGGCCGCCGGCGTATTGGGGTTGTATCCTATTCGTCCAAACACCTGGAAGAAATGCCAATATCGCTCAAATTCATAGTCATAATACCGGTGCTGCGGCTGCAGCAGGTCGAATGGTTTTGCGTCATGTGGCTGGGCCTCCATTTTTGTGGCCAGCGGTTCATTCACTTCGTAACCATCGCCATCATAAAGGTGCGCGCTTCCGATGGAACGGCGGGCGT
>Ga0209647_1000947_pt1 | contig 25997 bp, 23 predicted proteins | sample GraSoi_2013_60cm_FD_185827 | JGI IMG/M metagenome (GOLD analysis project Ga0209647, IMG submission 185827) | Grasslands soil microbial communities from the Angelo Coastal Reserve, California, USA - Sample 9_17_2013_60cm (SPAdes) (version 2) | ecosystem: Environmental > Terrestrial > Soil >... | reverse complement strand
ATCCTACGGCGCCTTCAAAAGCGTCGACGACCTGCTCTCCATCAAAGGTCTTGGCAAAAAGCGCCTCGAAAAGATGCGCAAATATCTGACGGTTAGCAAAATGTCAGCCAGCAAGCCGGCAAAGAGCCCAGCCTCGCCAGGCGCAACCGAAACCGAGGCTCCGCCCAACTAATTTCTTCTGTGGGCCGACTCTCTCCGCAACTCTGCGCTAGATTTTGTACCTTTAGAACGTTTGGTGTGTTGGGTGGCGCGTTTCTACGCGCAGGGGCACCTGGTCCGCGATGCGGATGCCATAGCCTTCGAGCGCCACGACTTTCTTTGGATGGTTGGTAAGTACGCGGATATCTTTCAGACCCAGATCAATCAAAATCTGCGCGCCAATCCCGCTCTCGTGCTGCACCATCCGCTGACGGGCTGGCTCGCGGTCCAGCTGCCCGCGCGAATGAAAATGAATCTGCGGCAGCGCGCCGGGCTCCTCGGAAACCTCAATCCCAAACCCGCGCCCGGTGTGATGCAAATACAAAAACACGCCGCGATCCTCTTTCGCAATCGCCTCCAGCGACCGCGCCACCAGTTCCGCGCAATCGCACGCGATCGAACCAAAAACGTCGCCCGTCAAGCAATGCGAATGCACTCGCACCAGCGGCGCGCCTCCGCTTTCGAGCGCTCCGCGCACAAGTGCGACGTGCTGGTCATGGTCCACGTCGCTTGAATACGCAATCATCCGAAACTCGCCGTACCGCGTCGGCAGCACAGCTTCCGCCACGCGCCGTACATAGCGCTCGTGCTGCATGCGGTAACGAATCAGGTCCGCCACCGTCAGCATTTTCAAGTTGTGTTGCTTGCAAAACTCCACGAGTTGCGGCACGCGCGACATCGTGCCGTCCTCATTCATGATTTCGCAAATCACGCCCGCGGGAGTCAGCCCCGCAATGCGCGCCAAATCCACGCTTGCTTCGGTTTGCCCCGCGCGCACCAGCACGCCGCCGTTCCGCGCCCGCAGCGGGAAAATGTGTCCCGGCCGCGCCAAGTCCTGCGGCTTCGTCTTCGGATCCACCACCGTGAGAATGGTGATCGCGCGGTCGGACGCGCTAATCCCGGTAGTAACGCCCGCGCGGCCATCGATTGCCTCGCAAAACGCCGTCCCATGCACGGAAGTATTGATCGGCGACATCAGCGGGAGATCCAGTTCATCGCAGCGTTCCTCTGTTAGCGGCAAGCAAATCAGTCCCCGCGCATACTTCGCCATGAAGTTGATGGCCTCCGGCGTAATCTTCTCCGCCGCCATGGCCAAGTCGCCTTCGTTTTCGCGGTCCTCGTCGTCAATGAGTACAATCATCCGTCCCTGCCGGATTTCTTCCACCGCCTCTTCCACGGTCGCAAAGTCAGCTCTCATTTCTCTCATATTACCGAATATAGCATTTAGTGGGTTGATCTGCCTCATTAGGATGGCTAGGTTATGTGCGAGAATACCTGGAACGTGCTCCTTCGCGGTCCCATAGCAGCCGCGAGATTATCTGTTTTCAATTTCGTTGAGCGCTTGCGCGAACGTTGTGTCCGGCGCTACCGGCTGAAAACCAGTTCTACTCTCATCTTGATGCTTATTGATTGTTTTGAGAATTACGAATCGTCCGTTGATGTCGATTTTTTCCGCGCTAGTTTTCCAAATTCCCGGCGACAGATGAACTCGCGTTATGTCCGTGGTGCCACCTTGCTCTACGTGGCCGATCACGCCATACCCAAACTCCACGCGCGTTCCCAGTGAACCAGAGAGGCGTGCTATTCGTTTGTCGAGAAGATCGATGAAAACTATCCCATCCAAAGCGTGCAAAATCCGTTGCTCATAGGTCTTGGGCTTGAACCCGGGATTTGGATGAAACGCTATTCTTTCGGACTCTCCCTCCTGGCCCTGATCCTCAAAGACAAACGCCTCGGGAATAATGCGCAATAGCTCTTCCATCTTTTTGTCGTCATTGTCCTGCTGTTTCTGTATCGCGTGCCTCCGAGATACGTTCTTCAGCAACTCTCGGTTCCGGTCATTCTCTTCTTTCATCTGCACTGATGTAGGTGGCTCGCCATCGACTGCAAGCAGGTGACGAACCGAGGCGTCCACGGTCTCGATTACTTGCTCGCGGAATACGTGGTTGTTACTGCTGCGCTTCGCGACATAGGACCACAACGTTCTCTTTTCGCGCTGTTGCAATTCGTTGTAGCACGTATCTGCGATCAACTCCTTTGCCGTTTGGGAAGGCAAGGCTGGCGCTGGCCGCAAAGCCATGCCTGCTGCAAGCGTGAGGGTAAGGAAACGGGAAACGCGAGCCAACAGAGATATCGTTCTCGATAGTTCCATGACGGCTAGCCTCAGATAATTTGATCGGCGCTTGTGCTTCCATTGCGCTGATACGCAGGTGGGTACTGTCTCCCTACCCGTTCGACCAGCTACTAAAAGACAAGGCGGGGCCCAATGTTCCAACGCTATCAACAAATGGATTTTCGCCAAATAAACAATGGGCTCCAGATAGGAACGGCTATCTAATTGTTAGGATATGTTTGATTCATCAAGCTGCCACGGCGATTTCAGGCAGACGTTTTTCAATGGCCTGCGGTTCGAAGTTCGTCGTGTTGAATTCCTAACGCCCTAACATCTGTAACAGGACCAAGACTGTCGCACAGATCCTTTGAAACCAGAATTTCATAAAGAGTTCTCCTCTCTATTTCATTCTGGTGACCTGTGAGAGTTAGTGCCGCTAGGAAGAGTACTTCTGCTGTTAGTGTTTGTAGGTAAGTGAAAGAGGAGAGGCCCGCCAGCCCAGCGCCTGCTTCGGTGCGAGTCGAAGTCAGACGTTGTACCTCAAAGGAGGACTAATCGGACTTACTGTTTCCCGGGCCATGCATACAGATAGCCGATGCCACGGACACTGCGAATCCTCTCCCCACCGTCGGGCTGTGGCCCAAGCTTGCGTCGAAGATTCGTAATGTGAAAATCGATGCTTCGATCGAAGGGCGAAAATTTCCGGTCCAGGACACGTTCCACCAGCTTATCTCGTGTGAGCACCTGGCCTGGGAATTCGAAAAACATGTGCAACAGCTCAAATTCCGCCGATGTCAAATTCAAAGGCCCGCCAGCTTTCGAGACGATGCGCGCACCCAAATCGAGTTCCAAGTCTCCAAACTTGATTTTTGGAGGCCTAAGCCCGTTCTTGTTGTCGGACTGCCAGCCCGATCTGCGGAGAATGGCGGAAATTCTTGCCGCGAGTTCGCGCGGATTGAACGGCTTCGCCAGATAGTCGTCGGCGCCGAGCTCCAACCCGAGGATGCGATCAAACTCTTCGCCCCTGGCAGTCAGCATCAGAACCGGAGTCCGCGCGCGCTGTCGAATGTCCTTGAGAACGTTAAATCCCTTCTTGTCCGGCAACATGACGTCCAGCACGATTAGCTCGAAACTGCCTTCAATTCCCGCCTTTGTGCCGGCCTCACCCGTATGTGCAAAAGAAACCCGGAAATCCTCCGCTTCGAGATAGCGCTTCAGGACTTCGCAGAGTTCGCGATCATCATCCACTATGAGCAGGTGCGGCTTGATCTGCTGCGTCGTCCTACCGGCAGCTTCCCTTGCGTTTGCGCTCAGTGTGTTCTTATCCTCCATGACGACTCCGACGAATCCTTTCTCAAGCACGACAGGTCTCCCAAACAAAATCCTAACGAAGAAATCGCTTTTCCAGACCGTATTGTGACGGGTTCCCGTCAACAATACGATGCTGCTTGGAGCGGACCGGTCACCACCTATGCTAGGGCTGGCCTGGATGCCGCGGAACCCACCAGGCAGGAAGGATCTTTGGGAGGCGTATCTTTTTGGCCCACGGCCCCCATTGGGGTTCAAATTCAGTAGCTATGTTCCCGATAGCGATCTGCAAGAACTCACTGGCCATACGCTGTTCCGCGTGTGTTAGATCGTTATAGCCATTCGGAAGGATGCCCATGCCTACAAAACCGCCGGCTGCAGCCGAAGCGAAGTTACTTGCCGCGAAAGTATTTCTGCCGGAATCTGTCTTGTCGACCACGGTGAAGGCGAGCGCGTGCAAGGTTCGGCGGAGCGCGTTGGTGCTCGTCGAGCGTTGGTAGCGAGGATCTTCATGCAGAAGGAGACCCGTAAGAGACTGTGCAGTCTCCCTGGAGGTGCGATCGGCCACTTTGTACCCGTAGATTCGGCCAAATGCACCGGCGCCATCCTTCCATTCTCTTGGGTAGTGGTTTGGCGGACTAGCCATTTGGTAGCTTGTCCCAAGTGCGGGCAGAATCACGGCGGGCGGGCCAAAGGCTTTATGGATGTAGATCCAAAGCTTGTCTTCTCCCGTTAAAGGAGTTCTAGTTAGGGTTGGAGGCAGCAGTGCCAGCTGGTTCGTTTGCTGACCCGAAGGCATCGCGGGATCCTGAGCTTGCCCCTGTGGCTGTCCTGCCGGCAGTGGTGCATCGGGCAAAGAGCCCGCAGCCGAATTTTGATTGGTCGACACCGGTTTGGCTTCCAAATCCTGTGCTGCGACAGAACGCTGATGTAGACAAAAAATGGTTGTCGCAAACAAAATGACGGCGGATGAACGCCCGAAACGGATACGCCGGTAAGTCATAACTCTCCGCGTAGGAAAAGTGTTCCCGCATGCAGGATATGGGGAGGTTGCGGACGCTGCAGTTAGGAAGCGTAGAGCGTTTGTAAGGATTTGAAAGGTCTTGGCTGGAGGGCTGTTCGGAAGCCGGGTAGTATTGTATACGTCGAGGTGAGAGCCATTGAGTCGGAAGGAAGAACTTTTGCCTCTTGATCTTCAAGCAAGACTCCTCAAGGTGAGAGCCAGAGTGCCCATGTACCGGCTCTTCCTGAAGATCTTTTTTTGGTATTGGCTGACTGCCTGGGGCATGATCGCTGTCGTGCTTCTCGGCAGTCGCCTGACGAGCATGAGGCAAGTCTACTCAGCTCCAAGCATGTATGCGACGGTTGCGCCTATCATGGCGGCAGAGGCCGTTAAAGCATATGAATCGGGCGGCCCTGAGGCGTTTGCTCGTTTTTCGCAAAGCAACAAACGCAATCGCGACCGGCAACTCTTCTTGCTCGACGGATTCTATAAGGATGTGCTGTCGCGGCCGCTATCAGACGATGGTCTTCGAGCTGCGCACGCAGGAAAAGACGGACAACTTGTCGTACTTCGAGATCATATCGCAGTCTACAAGTTTGTCTCTTCCTCAGGGCATCCCTACATACTAATGCTCTACATGAAGTCCAATTTGCGCCAGATGGGAGAAATACTCTGGGGCGAGGGCCTGCCCTTTAGCATTTCCCTGATCCTTTTGGTCACCTTACTTTGTTTCGCGCTTGCATATCATATTGCGTCCCCGATCCACAGTATTCAGGCAACGGCTAGAAGAGTCGCGCAAGGAGATCTCAAAGCGCGAGTGCCGTCTTCCGTTTCCCGGCGCTTTGACGAATTGGCGCCTCTCGCAAAAGACTTCGACTCGATGGTCAATCGTCTTGACTCCCTGATTCAAAATCAAAAGAACCTTCTCAACTCTGTATCGCATGAACTGCGCTCTCCTCTAGCTCGCATTAATATCTCTCTGGCTCTTTTAAGAAATCGTTGCCCGGCAGATTCCGATGACCTGTTCCAGCGTCTGGATCGCGACGTTGTGAGAATCGATCTATTAATGGGGCAGCTTTTGACGCTCTCACGCTTGGAAGCCCGGGTTTCGTCTGCGGAGAGAGAAGACGTGGACTTCGCTCAACTCGTCGAGGAAGTGGCGGCTGATGCGAACTTCGAAGCGCAAGCCCTGGGCAAATCCGTGAGTCTTCAGACAACCGGTTCGATCATTCTCCGGAATGCCGATCCTCATGCCCTTAGAAGCGCTTGTGAAAATATCATTCGCAACGCAGTCCGCTTCACACCGCCGGGAAGCGATGTCCAGATCGTTTTGGAGGTCGATCGGAGTGCTCCGGAACCGCAGGCATTTCTTTCTATCCGGGATCATGGTCCTGGGGTTCCGGAAGGTTCTCTCCAGGCGATATTTCAGCCCTTCTATCGAATAAGCGGGGACGGGGAAGCAACGCGAGGGAATGGTCTGGGGCTTGCGATTGCCTCAGAAGCGATTCGTATGCACCGCGGTACGATCCGTGCCGAGAACCTTCGGCCCACGGGCCTCGAAATTATTATCCAGTTGCCTGTCGCATACGACGTAACCTCTCACGGAGACGGTCTCTCAAAGCCCGAGCATAGCACCGCGTTATAAAGCTTTCACGTCATTACCCAACTCCTAACAAAACGGCAGGTCAGTCGAAACGGCCGTGACGGATCGTAGCCGGCGCCGAAACTAATCTCGCTCGTCAGAGATTGGGTCCCCTTCAATTCCTTACATAACGTCGACATTTCCTCGCCGCACTCCGGGTTCCGTCCACGTAACCTCTGGCTACGTTCCTCGAATGCTGGGCGGTCGCTTGCCGGGAGAGCGCCCGAAATTTGATACGAGACGAGGGACACTATGAAACGCAACGTTGTGTGGATTGTTCTTTCCTATTCACTCTTGAGCCTCACGAGCATTCCAGCGCGCGCCCAAGAAACAAAACCCGAAACGAAAACTTTGGTTGTACAGCCCGGCAATGATTTCCGCGCCGCGCTCGAAAAAGGAGTGCGTCTCAAAGCTCCAGGGCAACTCATTACCGCGAAACTGCTGGAGCCGGTCTATGCCGGAGAAGATCTCGCGATCCCGGCAGGCTCGACGATCAAGGGACATGTTTCTGCAATTAGTAAGGCTCCGAAGGGCAAGCGTGTCCGAAGGCTCCTAAATGGCGACTTTACCCCGCCTAAGACGGCGCAGGTGACGTTCGATCAACTGGTGCTTTCCGATGGAACGACGGTGCCGATTCACAGTGATTCCGCTGTCGGCCTTGGTCGTGTGGCGAATTCGCAATATCTTCCCAAAACGCAGCGTCCTGGAATCCGCCAAAAACTCAAGGGCGCCACGGCCCCGCTGCACGAACCGAATAAGCTGCAGCGATTGGGCCAAGCTGTCGTAACCAGCTTGCCCTACCACCCGGAATACATCGATCAAGGAACTGTTTTTGACACCGCGCTGCTCGAGCCGGTGACGCTGCTAGCACCGGTTCAGCCTGATACGGCGTCTCCACAAATTGCTAGCGACTATGTCCACCTTCACCTCTTGACCGCAGTCAACTCAAGTACGTCCACTGCGGGCACGCAAATCGAGGCCGTTGTTTCGCAGCCGTACTACCAGGCGGATCATCAACTGCTCTATCCCGCCGGGACCAGGCTCACCGGGACAGTCCAGAAAGCCACCTCCGCGGGGTGGATGAAGAAAAACGGAAGCATCGTGTTTGCATTCCGCTCAGTCCAGATGCCGGACGGCACGACGAGAGACCTCCATTCCACTGTTCAAGGCTTACAAGCCGAGGGTTCGGAAGGTTTGAATATCGGTAAGGAAGGCGAAATCAAAGCTACGACTTCGACTCTCGCGCGGGTTCTCGCTCCCGTTTCACTTATAGGCCCGTCGAGGGGAGTTGCGGACATGACTACGCAGAAGACCGCATGGTCTCGCGCCGGCGAAGGCCGCAAAGGCTTCGGCTTGCTCGGTGCCGGCGCAGCGCAGGCATCTGTAGGCACGGCAATTGGGTTTGGATACTTTGGCGCCGCAAAAAGACTTTGTGATGCGTTCATCACCAAAGGTTCAAACGTCGAATTGCCGGTGCATACTCCGATTCTGGTGCGACTGGATTCCGATGATCCCACGGTAGCGCGTGCAACGCCATAGCCGCCCGTGTGTTTTTTGCTACCTCGCGCTCGGCGGATCTTGACTTGAACACTCAGGCGGATCGGAGTAGCCGTAGCGTTGGAAAGTGCTTTAGAATCAATAGCGCACTTCATGTCGGGGCGTAGTGCAGCCTGGTAGCGCGCCTGCCTTGGGCGCCGGAGGCCTCCGGTTCGAATCCGGACGCCCCGACCAAATTATGTGTTCTGTTTCCCGCGGCTCAGCAATGAGCGCCACGGATTTCGTAGCCTTCAACCGGTGGAAGAGTCTTCAATCGGCTACATAGGGGGTCATCGCTGGCGCCGATCGATTCCGTACAGTTCCCCACGCGAATGTTATCACGGCCGAAAGTGCTTCGTCGGCGAATTTCGTAGGAAGCTGGACAGCAATATGAATGGGCCCAGGCGCAAGCATTCGGTTTACGATTACTCATTGTTCTTGCCAGCCTCCGCCGAGGTTTCTGTAAATGCTGACAAGACCTAACAGCTCATTCAATTGAGCCTGCGCGAGTCCTAACTCCGCATCAAAATAATTGGTTTCGTTCGTCAGTACCTCTAAGTAGCTTGTGGCCCCGCCTCGATAGCGCGTCTCCGAAAGCCGGGCCGCGTCTTCAGCGGAAAACGCGAGTTGCTCCTGCTGCTCTCGGAACTCCCTATCTTTGCGGTATCCGACTAGCGCATCTGAAACCCCACGAAAGGCCTGCTGAATGGTCTGCTGGTAGATCAGTAGCGTTTCCTGCTGCCGAGCTTCGGAGAGCCTGACACCGGAACGAATTCTTCCCCCGGCAAAGATGGGTTGTACAAGTGATCCTCCGAAACTCCACAATCCGGCCGGACCGGTAAACAGGCTGGTGAGCGCTGAACTCTGAAATCCGCTGCTCGCGGTCAAGGTGATTTGCGGGAAGTACGCTGCTTTCGCTACTCCAATTTGAGCGTTGGCCGCGATCAATTGTGCTTCCGCCTGGCGAATGTCGGGTCGCCGCTCCAGCAGGGTCGAGGGAAGTCCTGCCGGAACCTCCGGCGCATGAGGTTGCTCCGTCAACTTCGCTCCGCGCGCGATCGGGCCGGGATTGTTTCCCAGAAGTGTGCTGATGAAGTTTTCTTGTTGCTCGATGCGGCGCTCCAGATCGGGAATCGTTTCAGCCGCGGTGAATACCAACTGCTCCGCCTGCCGAACGTCGAGCATGGATGTGGCCCCACCGTTGGCCAGCAATCGCGTGAGTTGCAACGAGTCTTGTCGCGAAGCCAGCGTGCGCCGGGAGATTTCGAGCTGCAGGTCGAGTTCGCGAAGCTGGAAGTAGGCTGCGGCAACGTCGCTCACCAGTGTGCTGATGACCGCTTCACGCGCCCACTGAGTGGCCAGCAGGGAAGCCCGCGCGGACTCGTTGGCGCGGCGATACTTCCCCCAGAAATCGAGATCCCAAGCCAATGAGAGATCCACTTGGTGAGCATTTGTGTCGAATGCAGGAAAGAATTTTTGGCGCGCCGAGCGTTGATCGAAAGACTGAGCTCCGGCATTAACCGTCGGCAACCCGTCAGCGCGCGTGATGCCGACCTGCGCCCGGGCTTCCAGGATTCGCGTTGCCGCAATGCGAACATCGTAGTTCTGCTGGAGAGCAGTGTGGATCAACTCTTGAAGCTGCTGGTCCTGAAACACCTCCCACCATTTTTGGTCTCCAAGCGATTCGGCCGCAGGCTGCTGCGCCTCTTGCGATGCAACTCCACGGTATGTGCCAGGAACGTCTGCGCTCGGCCTCTTATAGTTCGGACCGACAGCGCACCCAGAGTCAAGCAGCATAACCAAGGAAAGAGCGATAAGTCTTCTCACGTCAGTCTGCCTCCGATGGGCTGGGCTGCGGAACAGCCGGAATGTGCGCGCCACCGCGGCGTTTCGCCATACGCTCGACCAAGACGAACAGCGCCGGAATAATGAAAATGGCAATCCCGGTGGCGGCCACCATGCCACCGATTACGGTAGTGCCCATGATCTGACGGGCCACCGATCCCGCGCCGGACGCGATCCAAAGCGGCACGCAGCCAAGAATGAACGCCAAGGAAGTCATCAGAATAGGACGCAGACGAAGTTTTGCCCCTTCGAGCGCAGCATCTATGAGGGGTTTTCCCTTTTCGTATTCCTCTTTGGCGAACTCAACGATAAGAATCGCGTTCTTTGCGGCCAGACCAATGAGCATCACCAACCCGATTTGCGAGTAGACATCGTTTTCGATTTGCACCATGTAAGCCGGATAGAAAGCGCTGAGTACGGTCCGACGCAGCCACAACACTCCAAAGGCGCCGAATACCGCGACGGGTGTGCTGAGGAGCACGCTAAACGGCAGCGACCAGCTTTCGTAAAGCGCCGCCAGAATCAGAAACACAAACAATAACGAGAAGCCGAAGATGACGGAGGCCGGGAGGCCTTGCCGTGCCTTCTGCTCTTGATAGGACATACCCATATAGTCGAATCCCATTTCGCCAGGCATCGTCTGCTTGAAAACTTCTTCCAAGGCTGCCGTGGCTTGGTCGGAGCTGTAGCCTGGCGCAGCGCTACCATTGATTTGCGCTGACCTGTACTCGTTGTAGCGCATGGTAAATTCCGGTCCGTCACGAGACTCGAACCTTGTCAGCGCGGTGAGCGGCACCATGTCCCCTCTGTTGTTGCGCACGTAGAACTGCCCGAGGTTGGCCAGATCCGACCGGTAAGCAGCTTCCGCTTCCACGTACACCTGCCAAGTACGGCCGAAATCGTTAAAGTAATTGATGAACAGGCCGCCCATGAAAGTCTGAATGGCTTGATAGACATCATTGATAGCCACACCTTGCTTCAGAACCTTTTCCCGGTCCACTTGCACGAATTTTTGCGGCACGCTGGGTAGAAATGTGGTGGCAATCGTGCCAATTTCGGGACGCTTACGAGCCGCCGCCATAAATTTGGCCAAGTTGTTGGACAAGAACTGAACGTCCCGTCCTGCGCGATCTTCCAGCACGAACTGAAATCCGCCAGAAGTACCGACTCCAGGGATAGCCGGCGGGGAGAAACTGAAAGCGGTCCCTCGTGGAAGCTTGCTGAGCTGCTGGTTTAACCGCGCCTTGATTTCCTGATACTGTTCCGCTCGAGTTTCGCGGTCGCTCCACGGCTTGAAAGTGACGAAATAGAAGGCGTTGTAACTGGTGCGGACATAGCTGAGCAAGCTGAAGCCAATCACGCTGCTGTAGTACTGGATCCCAGGAGTTTCGCTCAGGATTTTTTCGATATCTCTCGATGCTGCCGCGGTCCGCTCCTGCGAAGCAGCATTGGGAAGTTGCATGTTGATGTAGACATAACCCTGGTCTTCATCGGGCAGGAAGCTGGATGGCAGGAAGTGGGCAAAGACGATCCCTGCAATACCAAAAATTGCGAGTGCCGTCAACGCCATCGCGCCTTTCCGAATCAATCCTCCCGAGAGGCGGACGTACCCCTCTGTAGCGCGCCCGAAAATACGATTGAACCAGTCAAAGAACCTTCGCAGTGGCCCGCGGCTTTCCTTCTTTGGCCGGAGCAGTAGCGCTCCAAGCGCCGGGCTGAGTGTGAGGGCGTTGAAAGCCGAGAGAACTACGGAGATCGCGATGGTCAAAGCAAATTGCTGGTAGAGCCGACCAGTGATGCCAGGGATAAACACAGTCGGCACGAACACCGCCGAGAGAACTAGGGCGATACCGATGACAGGGCCGGAAAGCTCTTCCATAGCTCTTCGAGCCGCATCCTTGGGACGCAGGCCCTCCTCGATGTGGCGCTGTACGCCTTCGACGACAACGATGGCATCGTCCACCACCAAGCCAATAGCCAGCACCAGTCCGAACATGGAAAGGGTGTTGATGGAAAAACCGAAGAGAGGGAAGAGAACAAACGTGCCCACCAGAGAGACGGGCACGGCCAGCATCGGGATCAGCGTCGCACGCCAGTCTTGCAAGAAGAGGTAGACCACCAGGATGACCAGGACGATGGCAATCACGAGGGTTACGATGATCTCCTTCATGCCTTCTGTAACGGCTGCCGTCTGGTCAAGGGCTATGGCGTAGTCCATATCTTGCGGGAAGCGCTGCTTCATCTCGGCCATCAGCTTCCGGATGCCCGCGGCTGTCTGGACCGCGTTGGAACCGGGCAACTGATAGACGGCGATGATTGCGGAGGGCTGGCCATTCAAGCGGCTGACAATGCTGTAATCCTTCTCTCCCATTTCGACCCGCGCGACGTCTTTCACTCGGACGATTCCGCCATCCGGAGCTTCACGGACGACGACGTTTTCAAATTCCTTCGGCGAAGTCAGACGGCCTTCCGCGAGAACGGAATAGGTGAATTGCTGGTTCGCCGGGGCTGGTTCGCCGCCGAGTTGGCCGGCGGGATTAACCTTGTTCTGCGCCTGGATGGCGTTGACGATCTCAGTGACGGTAATGTTCAGTTTCGCCAATTGGTCAGGTTTCACCCACAACCTCATGGCATAATCCCCCGCACCGAAAACCTGCGTCTGGCCGACGCCGTACAAGCGCGCGACGGGATCGTTAAGGTTGATGGTCGCGTAGTTGGCCAGGAACTTCTCGTCGTGAGTTCCGTGAGGTGAGGATAAGGAGACCAGCATGAGTGGCGCGCTCGTTGACTTCTTGATGGTCACCCCATAGTTGTTGACTTCGGGCGGAAGCTGAGCGGCGGCCAGTTGCTCGCGCGACTGGAGGAGAATCAGGTCTATATTGGGGTCCGTTTTGAGATCAAAATCAGCGTTTAGGGTCACCTGCGAATTGCCCGTCGCGTTCAGGGAATACATGTAATCCATGTTGTCCACGCCGTTCACCTGCTGCTCGATCGGCGTGGCCACGGATTGCTCGAGGGCGTTTGCATCCGCACCCACGAATGTGGCCTGCAATCTAATTTCCGGCGGAACGATGTTAGGAAACTGCGCCACCGGCAGGCTTGTGATGGTGACCGCGCCCACAATCACCATAAGGATGGCGATCACCATCGCTACGATCGGACGGTCGATGAAGAACTTTGACATAGCTCAGTTTCCTTCCCCGGAAAAATGTGCAGGCTTCGGTGTAACGAGAGTTCCTTCTCTGAGCTTTTGCAATCCTTCGACTACGACTTGCTCGCCGGGCTTGAGGCCCTCGTCAATCACCCACATCGTCCCGACCGTCTCGCCAGGCTTTACGGCGCGCATACTGACTTTGTGATCGCTGCCGACAACTCCCACCTGATGGCTTCCCTGCGACTCCGCAACAGCGCTCTGTGGTAGCAGTAGGGCGCCTTTTTTCACGCTGGTTTCGACACGCACACGTCCATACTGGCCGGGACGCAGAATGTTGCCGGGATTGGGAAAGGCAGCGACGATGCGAATGGTGCCCGTATTTGAATCCACCTGCCGGTCGGCCAATAGGATTTTCCCTTTTTGAGCGTAGACACTGCCGTCCGTCAGGATCAGTTCCAGCGAGTTTCCGAAAAAACGGATAGCGTGCTTGCTGGAAGTGGCATTGCTCTCCTTTTGTACAAGGACGTATTCCCGTTCGCTGATCGGGAAAAAAGCTTTGATGGGTTCGACTTGCGAAACGGAAGTCAAGATGGAAGTGGGTCCAACGAGGTTGCCGATCTGGACCTGGGCAATCCCGGCAATTCCATCCACCAACGAGCTGACTTTCGTCCACTCAAGGTTGAGTTCTGCCTGTTCCACAGCGGCCTTGGCCGATTCGACGACGGCCTGGGCACCAAGCTTGGCCTGAACCTCGTTATCTAATTGGCTCTTGGCGATGGCCTTGGCTTCTGCGAGAGGTGTGTCGCGCTCCACATCAAGGGTGCTTTTGCCAAGTTGTGCTTGCGACTGCGCAAGATCGCCCTTTGCGCGGTCGAGGGCTGCCGTGAAGGGCCGCGGATCTATTTCGAACAGTACCTGGCCTCGACGAACGAGCGAACCTTCTGTGTAGTTTTGCTTGATTATGTAGCCTGAGACCTGGGGTCGGATCTGCGCGTTAACGTAGCCGTCCAGGGTCGCCACCCATTCGCTGTACACCGGGACATCCCGTTGTTCTACCGTAGCCACTTCGACCTCAGGTGCTGGCATCGCTGTTGTTGCCTGACCCCGGTTGCACCCTGAGACAAAAATGCCAAGGGCTGCAATCAGGCTGACTGTTGGCAAACTGGTCTTTCTGGGTGTGAGAGATGGCTGCAGGGTCGTTCGACTGGCTCCGCTAGCCGCTAAAACATCGCTTGCTCGAGTGTGAAATGTCACGGTCTGTGCTTTTCTCCTGTCGCGGCTCGCATAAACAGCGCCGCACTTTCAAATTCGCGTTCGGCCTGGAGCCAGTCCTCAAGCTCTCGACCTGGGAGGCAGCTGCGCTCAAGATAGATTTCGTAAGCGCGGCGCCTGACCTCGTCGTGATTCAGTGCGTGGTTTGCAGAACTGGCTTCTGCGCGAGGCTGAATAGGGCTTGCGTGAAGCTCCAAAGTCTCGTCTCTCTTGCCCTTCAATGTCATACTCGAGTCCCTTCCTTTCGTACTTGAATTGCTCTCGATAGCAGCATGCGTAGCTAACCCCCTGGCACCTCCGCGCCACGGATCCCGACGGGGGCAGTCGGGACTCGTGGCCGCGATGACGGTATCGCTGGCTCAAAACCGAAAGACGATACCGGCGGAGAGCTGGGCGGCTGGGTGATTCGGCGCGCCTCGTGTTGCGCTTCGATCTAACTCAACAGTTGTGAAAACAATTAGCTCGGACACCCTCTGTTCCGACAATTCAATCCGATTCAGCGGCGATTTCTTCGGCCAAAGTCATTGTCTCGGCCGACGATGAACAGGAACGCCAAAATTGTCAGCACTACCGAGAACAAAATCACCATGACGGCCTCCTTTTACTTTGTTCTATCCATATGGATAGCAGGCGACTCGATGACGCGAAATGTCGTTCGCATTTCCCCTGACCTTTGAGCTCCGTTTCTGCAACATGCGAGCGGAATCGATGTAGCGCTTTATCGTCTCGCGCAATCTCTTTCGTCCATGAAACATCCGGCCCTTCAACGCGGAAACGGAAATCCCCATGATTCGGGCGGTCTCTTCCGATGAGCGCTCGTCCAGCTCACGCAACTGGATTGCCTTCCGTATTCCGGGCGTCAACTCGTTCATGGCCAAGGACAGCATTCCCACCCACTCTCGCTGTGCATAGCTAGCTTCGGGATCCGGACTTGAATCAGGGAACTCCAGCGGGGTTGCGGCTCCCTCATTCCCGTTTACGTCGTCGATCAACACTTCGCGTAATCCGCGACGTTTCCGCAGCAACATCAGGGCTTCGTTGATGGCGACCTGTGTTAACCAAGTGGCAAAAGAAGATCTGTTCTCGAATCTGTCCATGTTGACGAAGGCCTTTTGAAAGCTTTGCTGCACGACATCTTCGGCGTCTTCGCGATTGCGCGTCATGCGCTGCGCAACGAAGAAAATCCTTTGCTCGTGACGTTCAACCAGGATCTCGAATGCCTTTCTATCCCCGTTCTTCGCCGCAGCAACGAGGGCCATGTCACCATTGCCGGGACGGCTGTCGCTCGAAGCAATCGCCGCTTCCTCTTTGTCAATGCTGTCTGTGAGTTTGGTTGGCATAGTTCGGCTCCTTGGTGATTTCAGTTTGCACACCTCTGTTGAAGCACATGCTTGATGTAGATACCGGTGGCGATGAATTGCGCGCCCTCCTTAGACATAGTTTTCAAAAGCCTCTCGCCCTTCTTATCGATAAACGTGACCTCATTGAGATCGACAATGCATGTTCGCCCGCTCTGGGTCTGGTGTGCCTTTTTCCAGCATGCTCTCAGCTCGCTGACCCACGGCCCGACCAAACGTCCATCGAGCGTCCACCTTTGTTCCGTGGCTGTCTCCGCAATCGTGATTCGCAACATTTCGATTGCTCCCATCTTTCATCGAGTGAATAGCCAAAAAATAAGAAGAGCTTTCGGCCACACCCACAACAACAAGAATTTCGTCAGTGTTCTCACCATAAATCCTCCAATCTAGTGCGCACTATTTCGAGCGCGCTTGCGCATATGTACTTCTGACCCGTCTCGTTCAAAGTGCACATCGTCCATATACGCTTTCATCAGCGAAATGCCGCGCCCACGTTCGGCAGCAGGGTCCGGTGTGAGGCCGTTTCCCACTGCCTTTTCGAAGTCGAATCCTTTTCCCTGATCCGTCACCACGATGGATATTTCTTTGCCGGGCCCGCAGCGGCAACGGAGGTGTACTTTTTTTTCTGGATCTTTCTGATTGCCGTGCACCACGGCATTGCTCAAAGCTTCGAGCAGTGCCAGCTCGACGTCGCGTTCTGCTCCCGGAACGCATTGCAGCCCTTCGATCAGTCGCATCAATCGGTCCAGCGTCGGTGAAATAGCTTGAATCTCGCTGGGCATCCACGTGTCGATTTCCAGGATGGAAGAATGGGAGCGTTTTCCGGAGAACCGCGACTGAGAGCTGGACACTGTGTTCGCAGCTTGTATTTGAGCCATAGCAAACGCCTCACGCTCAGGGAAAATGCATCGCGGGGGCCAAAGCGCGGAGGGTTCCAAGACTGCGGAACTTATTGATTTGTATAGGGATAGCGAGCCCAGAGAGGGCTCTTTAGATCACGCTGCCACCGTGGCGGTGCCACCGAGGTGGCCAGCTGCCCGTTTCGGAGCACAGAGAAAGAGAGCTAAAGGGGGAAATATTTCGGACAAGGTTTGAACGGAAGACCAGCGAGGCGACTACGCAGAGCCGCGGGCAATTCCGAGTTTATGCATTCGCTTTTGGAGCGTGGACCGCTTCATTCCAAGATGTGCCGCTGCTCCATTGGGACCCGCCACTATCCAATTGCTCTGTTTGAGAGCTTTAAGAATCTGTTGACGTTCCGTTTCCTCCAAAACGTCGTGAAGTGCGCCATTTGTTGATTTCGGAAAAGCCGGTTTTTCTGCCGGAGCGCTAGCCTTGGGAAATTTAAGATCCGTAACATCAACGCTGAGGGCTGGACCCGCCGAGATAATTACAGCGCGCTCGATCACATTCTGAAGCTCTCGTATGTTCCCCGGCCAATGATACCGGCTCAGGGCATCCATTGCCGCAGATGGAATCGTTTCAATCGCCCTGTTCATACGCCGGGAAAACTGCTGCGTGAAGTGCCGCACTAGGAGCGGAATATCCCCCTGGCGTTCGCGCAAGGGCGGAACGTGAACCGGAAAAACATTCACGCGAAAAAAGAGATCGGATCGGAACTTCTGCTCGCTCACCATCGCTTCCAAATCGCGGTTCGTCGCGGCAATCAAACGTGCATCCGTTCGAAGCGTCCGCGAGCTTCCCAGCCGCTCGAACTCCCTTTCTTGCAGCACGCGGAGCAGTTTGGTCTGCAATTCGAGAGGAATCTCTCCTATTTCGTCCAGAAAAATCGTGCCGCCATTGGCCACTTCGAAACGGCCAATGCGTTGCGCGATCGCTCCCGTAAATGCGCCTTTCTCGTGTCCAAACAGCTCGCTTTCCAACAAGCCCGTCGGAATGGCCGCGCAGTTCAGCTTAACGAAGGGCTTCGCGCGCCGTGGGCTCAAATCATGAATGGCGCGCGCGATCAGTTCCTTTCCCGTGCCTGTCTCGCCATAAATCAGGACCGTCGAATCCGTTGGCGCGACAGTTTCCACATGTTTGAGGGTTCTGCGCAGAGAGGCGCTATTTCCAATCATCTGGGCAAAATTCATTTCCGTGCGGATTTCATCTTCCAAATACAGCTTCTCTTTGGACAGCTGGTCTTTGAGCTCTCGAATCTGCCCAAAGGCAAGTGCATTCTCCACGGCAATGGCAACCTGATTTGCGATTTGGGTCAGAAACTCGATATCGTCGCCAGTGAACGCATTGTCCTGGTATTTGACCACACCGAATATCCCCAGCACGCGCCCCCGGCTAACAAGAGGAAGGACGCAAACGGTTCCAACTTCGGCTTGCGCGGTATCTTTCATTCCTAGCCGCCTCGCCTCTTGGACGCTGCCGCACCAAGGTTTGCCGGTGCGATAGACCGTTCCCGAGACATCTTCATCCATCGGGACAAGGCTCTCCTCGTGGACGGATTCGTCGCTGAAGGCAAAATCCAAGGCGTAGATCCGCAAGTGTGTGTTGTCGGAATCGGGAAGAGTTATGCCGACGCCGTCGCAGCTCATAACCCGGCGCGTGCTCGCCACTACCGCTCGGAGAACGTCCCGGAACTCGAGATTGGAAACCACATGATTGGTCAATTCAAGGAGAAGTCCAAGACGCTCGTTCTTCTTCAGCAACTGCTGCTGTGATGCTTGCGACGCATCAAAATGCAATGCATTGTCGAATGCGAGAGCAATCTGCTCGGCCACCACCGAAAGAAAATGAACTTCGTCAGCGGTATAGGCATCCGGAGCCTTACTGCCAAACGTGAGCGTTCCGACCTTGCTGTGGGCTGTCGTTAGAGGGAGGGTGCACAAACAGTGGACTCCGTACTTCTTCAAAATCTCGTGGAGTTTGGAAAACCGAGCGTCGTGGGTCTCGAGCGAAGTGACCAGAGGCTCTTGATTCTGGTAGACCCACCAGGCATCGGATTCCTCTATGGGCAGTTCCGGGTCTGGAGGAATAGCTGCTTCTGTCTCCGCGTCGACGAAATGCCGGTGAAACGTATTCGCTTTCTCGTCACGAATGGCCACCCCGATATAATCAAACCGGACGACTCGGTGCAACTCCCTCACCAGCGCGCTAAACAGATCCTTTGGATCTCGATGCGTTCCGATAGCATTGGACACCCCGACGAGCGATTCGTATCGTGTCGCAGCAGATAGCCGAGCCCCGTCCGCAGCTTCTTCCGTTCGCATCGGGCAAACCTCTCAGGAAACACGCCTTGAAGCTTGGATGCGCAACTCCAGCGTTGGTTAGAACCTGCCCTAAAGACAATCCGTCCCAACAGTCCCCACCCAGCGCTGGCGATGCGGTAGGACCGCTCCTTACCGCTTGGTGACGTCGGCGACCGCCCGGGACGTACTCCAGTTAGGTCTGAAGGATGAAGCGGCCATCCCTGAGGGTCTCAAAACCGGATGCATTCTCCCGCTTGTCAGCCGGAATCGTATCCTCGGTCTGTTGTCCCTTGGCAGACGAGAGGAGAATGCTTTTAGCCAGGCTGATATGAGATTTCTTATTTGAGTACATCGCAGTAGAGAACACGTCTGCTTATCGCGAGATCCCAACTCGTCTGTAGTTCCTGTGACTAGAGCGGCGACCAAGGACGCCCATCGGGACTCGCGGCAAGGAAGTCCTAGTGGCGCGCTAGTTAGATCGAGACAATTCAACCGCGAAAGGGAACGGCCAAGGTATGAAATTGAAAGATAAGAGAAATGAGACTTTGGAGGTTCGCGTAAGTCCGCTTCAGTCTCACGCAAAAGATACTTCTGCAAACCACGCACCCAGTCGCGAAGAAACCAGGCTCCGCGCATATGAATCTACCTTGACCGTGGCGGCCTCCCAGGCAATGAGCTGGATGATTGGCTGAAAGCCAAACGCGAACTCGAGCGTGCAGTCACGGTACGTTTCGGAAGTTCCTAGGTATAAGGACGCAGCACACGCCAATTCTTAGCTAGCGTTTCTCCTCAGGAGGCGGCAGCGAGATAAATTCTCGGTAGAGCAGCAAGTCGTAAATGATCTTGAGCGCTCCGGCAATGTAAAAGGGCACGTTGATCAGCGCCGGATGCGCAAACAGAAAACCCACAAACAGAGGGCTGATCGCTGCACCAATGGTGCGGGCTACTCCGGTGATTCCCGCGGCCGCCGACCGTTCCTCCGGGCTGACTACCGCCATCGTGTAGGACTGCCTGGTCGGAACGTCCATCTGGCTGATGCTGAACCGCGCAAGAAGAACCATCACCGCCAGCGGGAGATTGGGCATCAGCGGCACAAGCAGCAGCAAAATGTTGGAAGGCATGTGGGTAAGCACCATGGTGCGTACCAGCCCGAATCGTGCGGCAAGCCGCGAAGCCAGCAGCGCGGAAATCCCCGACAAAATGTTCGCCCAGAAGAAAATCACGCCCAGCGTCGCGGGATTCACTCCGAAGCGCAAATAGAACCAATAGGCCGCGAAACTTTGCAATACGAAGCCGCCGGCAAATGCGTCCAGCGCGAACAAACCGGACAGTTTGGCAACCACATGCCGCGACTTGTGGATTCCAAATAATCGCCCCAACCCCCCGGCTTCGCGTGGTTCGGAAGGGCTGACTTCCGCATCCCGCGAAACGCGCATAAAGAGAAACGCAAGGACCAGGCCCAGCACGCCGTACAGCACAACGACGGCGCGATACCCGTTTACCTGCGATATCGTCGTTTTCTGCAGAGCCTGAGAAAGCGCGCCTCCAACCAGCGCTCCCAGGGCAGTCGCAAACGAACCAGCCAGCGTGTACCAGGCGAAAACTTCCGTCCTCGTTCTATCGGCGACGACATGCGAAAGCGCCGCCTGTTCAATGGATAGAAATGGCCCGACCTCATTTCCACTCGGACTAATCACGCCAATCGTTCCGGCAATAACCAGCCAAAGGAAATTTCTCGTTAAAGCGAACACCAATCCCGCCGCCGTCATTAGCAGCGCGCCGACAATGAGCATCCACCGCCTGCCGACGCGATCCGCCTGTGTGGTCAGAAAGAGTGAAATTGCCGTGTCGCCGACGAGCGTCAGCGTGAGAAGCAGCCCCGTCTGCGCTTGGCTGAGTCCCAGCCCGATGAGGTAGAAAACCAATATGACGGAAATCAATCCGTAAGCGAAAAGGCGCGTGAAGCGCGTGAGGAACAGCAGCCAAGCGTCGCGCGTTAAACTTTTTAGCGCGTCTGGGATCAAGAGAGGCTGGACATCCTTTTCTCAGAACTTTGTTCAGCGACACATTTCCGATAGCATTTGGAGCAATCGTTGCCTGAGCGCCGCAGTCGCGCTATCCTGCTTCGCCCGGAGGCTTCATGCCACATTCACTTCGCGTAGCAATCGCGACACTGTCCCTCATCTTACCGTGTTCCGCAGCCGCTCAGCAGCAGTCATCCTTCACCGTGGGCACTGCCACCGCCGAGCCCGGCCAAAAAGCCACCGGCACGATTGACGTCCCCGCCGGCTCCGATGCCGCCACACAGATTCCGGTCGTAGTCGTCCGCGGCAGCAACCCAGGGCCGACACTCGCGCTGGTTTCCGGCGCTCACGGCACGGAATACGCGTCGATCATCGCCCTCGAAGGCCTCATCGGCAGCCTCGACCCCGCGCAAATCTCCGGCACAGTTATCCTTCTCCCGCTCGTCAACATTCCTTCGTTCGAACAAAAAGTCCCGCACGTCAATCCCATCGACAACAAAAGCATGAATCGCTTTTATCCCGGCAAAGAAGACGGCACCCAAACCGAGCGCGCCTCTTTCCTCATCACCAAGCAAGTCGTCGACAAATCCGACTATCTAATCGATTTCCACGGCGGCGATCTCGACGAAAGCCTTCGTCCCTACGCCTATTGGGTTGTCAGCGGAAACAAAAAGCAGGACGCCGTCTCGAAACAGATGGCCCTGGCGTTCGGCCTCGACCACATCATCATCTCCGAAGACCGCCCCAAGGATTTAAGCGCCACAAAGTATTTGGACAATACTGCAGCAATGCGCGGCAAGCCCACCGTTACGGTCGAGGCGGGGTACGCTGGTACGGTAGAAACCGACGACGTCGCCGCTCTGGTCCAGGGCACGCGCAGCGTCATGCGTTTGCTGAAGATGCTTCCCGGCACGCCGCACGCCATCGATCATCCGGTCTGGATCAAAGCCCTCGGGGAGGTCACGAGTCCCGTCGACGGCATTTTCTACCCGCTCGTCAAGCGCGACACCTACGTCGAAGCCGGCAGAAAACTTGGCGACGTTACCGATTACTTCGGCAAAGTCATCTTCGAAGCCCGTGCTCCCGTCTCCGGCATCATCCTCCACATCTGCGCGGTCCCCTCGATGAAAAAGGGCGACAACATCGCCAACATCGGCGTAATCGCCCCCAAAGCTCCCTGATTTTTCTTCTCTGTGCTCTCTGCGTCCTCAGCGATCTCTGTGTTAGGTCTTTTGTTGCAGCGGCGAAGTCACGTACCAGCTATTCCCAAACTCATCCCTCACCCCGCCGCTACGCCCGTAAGGTTTATTCGACGGCGCGTCGATAGAAGTAGCTCCCGCCCGAATCGCCCGCGCATACATCGCATCCGCATCATCAACATGCAGGTGCAAATGGCACGGCATCGGCTGAAACTCCCCATGCGCCTCATCCAGTTCCAGCGTATTGTCTCCGATCTGAATCGTTGCGTGCAGCACGTGCCCTTCCGGCGATGTGGGCACGTGTCCCGTCACCACTCCGCCAAACGCGTTCTCCAGAAATGGAATCATCTTCTCCGACCCTCGCAAATGCAGATACGGCTGTACGCTTGGCACTCCCTCGGGGCCCGGAGTCCATCCTTGTATCATCGCGATGTACCACACATTCCCGAACGGATCTCGTACCGCTCCCTGCCGGTCGCCCGACACGTGGTCCCCGACCTCGTAAATGGAAGTCGCACCCGCATCGATCGCCCGCGCGAAGAACGAGTCCGCATCGTCCACATACAAGTGAATCGTCATGGGAGCCGCAGGGATCTGCTCATTCGCGTCAGCCAATTCAATAATCGAATTTCCGATCGCCATCTCCGCATGCATGATCAACTCCGAACCCGGTTCTCGCCCGACGCGAAAGCGCTCCGTCCCGTCAAACGCCTTCATCAAAAACTCGATGAACTCCCCGGCCCGAGGCACAATGATGTACGGCGCAATAGTGTGATACCCGCTGGGCATCGTCTCTGCTTGTTTCGACGCATCGGATGAAATTGCTTGCTTCGCTGCATGTTCCATTTGTGAGCTCCTTTCCAAATTTGTTCTGAGCCTTACCTTGAAATCCTCGCGAGGCAAATCGCGTAGATCGCGAGCGATACCCAGCAGCGCCGCAACGCTGGGATCGAAATCCTCGGTTGGGCCCGCAAGTCGGCCGTCGGGCCGCGCCAGCATCGCCTGCACTGATTGATCAAGCTGCTCGATCGGAGAGCGCTTAGGCATTTGCACCCTCCATCTGCGATCTCAGCTTCTCCAGCGCTCGAAATTGCAGTTGCTTCACCGCTCCTTCGCTCTTTCCGAGTTGCTCTGCAATCTCCCGAATGCTCCTCTGTTCAACAAATCTTCCGAAAACCACCCGTCGTTGCTCTCGCGGAAGTTTTTCGACCAGCCGAAACAGCCGCGCTCGAGCCTCAGCCGCCTCTTGCTCAGGCCCGCCGCTGGGCTCTGGCGGATCCTCCATATTCATTGGCTCGCGCGCCGAGCGGTTCCGTTGATCGGAAATCGTGTTCGCCGCGATACGGAAGAGCCAGGCCGCAAAAGGGGCGCCCGTCCATGTATAGCTTTTCAGGTTAGCAAGCGCCTTGTGAAAAACCTCCGAAGTCAAATCCTCCGCTTTATCGCGATCGCGCGTTCGCCGCGCAACAAACGCGTATATTCGCTCAAAATGAATGTCATATAGCTCGCCGAACTTAGCCGAATCCTCTTGGGCAGCCTCCACCAGCAGACGCTCCCTCACGTCTTCCCGGATCGCTTCCGTCGCCGGTTTACGCCCCGCCATGCTCCCTCTGCTAGCTATAACTGTGCTCGCCGCCGAAAGGTTACGCTTCTGTTTGTAGATTTTCAGCCCACGACACCGTGGTTTTCGCCAACTCCCCCATTACGTCTGCCTCGGTCTTGCCGGAGCTCCTCAACACATGAAAGGAATGATCGGCGGTCTCGATGACATGCAACGTCGCCAGCGGTCCTAAATCCGCGCAAATGGGTCGCAACAGCTTCAAATCCGCCAGCGTGTCCCGAGTCCCTTGCAGAAACAGCATTGGAATCCGCACCTTCGCAAGGTGTTCAGCGCGCTTGATACCAGGTTTATTCGGCGGATGCAGCGGAAATCCGAAAAATACCAATCCTTTGACGTCATCAACTATGTGTAGCGACGCGGCTTGCGAACTCATTCTCGCGCCGAAGGACTTGCCCCCGGCGAGCAACGGCAGCCCCCCAGCGGCTTTCGCGGCCGCTCGGACCGCGCTAGCCACCGTCGCAGTCGCAACAGACGGCGCATCTGGCACTCGCCGCCGCTGCTCCATGTAAGGAAACTGATACCGAAATGTCGCCACGCCCACCGAAGCAAGTTCCCGCGCCAGCTTTTCCAGGAAGGGATGCGTCATTCCCGCGCCGGCCCCATGCGCCAGCACCAGTAACCATCGTGCATCCGCCGGCCGCATCAGAATCGCGGAAACCTCGCCCGCGCCCTCTACCGCGAATCGCAGTCGTTCGCCGTCGCCCATAGCGCCAGCGATTCTAACAAACGCGAGCCCCTCATTTCTCTGTGGTTCTCTGTGCTCTCCGTGCCCTCTGCTGTACTGCTCCCGAGTTCCTTTGCGTCGTAAGACCAATTTCGTAGGTTTCTCGGCGCTCCTCTGCGTTCTCAGCGTCTCTGCGTTAGCTTCTGATCTTTCGACTGTTGACCTTTTCGGAGTTTGGTTGCGACTGCGCCGAGCTGTGTTAAATTCTTTCCGAAGCTCCCAATGGAGGCGCCATGGCAGACTATCTCCTAAAGACCGAGCCGTCCGAGTATTCCTTCGCCGACCTGCAAAAAGACGGCGCCACCATTTGGGATGGCGTCTCCAATCCCGTAGCCCTCCGCAATCTCCGTGGCATGCAGCCCAACGATCGCCTGATCATCTACCATACCGGCGATGAAAAGAGCGCCATCGGCACCGCCACTGTCGTCTCGGTGGATGCCTCCGATCCCAAGAGCCCGCAAGTCAAAATCAAAGCCGGCAAACTTCTCCCCAAGCCAATATCGCTAGCGCAAATCAAATCGAATTCTCTGTTCGCAGACTCTCCGCTCGTCCGCCAGGGACGCCTCTCCGTCGTCCCACTAACCGGCGCACAATACAAAGTGCTCACCGGCTCGTAACCCGGGAGCATCTGCTAAGCACGCAAGCTTCAGTTTTTGGGTAAGCGATTCGCGATGAACTCAGAAACCCGCGAAGCCGCGGGCGGATCCAGATTCGCAAGCACCGCAATGACGTAGCCGCTTTGCGGATAAATTTGTAGCTCACCGTTCATGCCCGGCGCACCGCCGCCATGTCCGAAGTGCCGCGCGCCGCTCTCCCCGCCATCATCGAAAAAGCCAAACGCATACTTCCCGCCGCGAGGCGTATCCACCTTGCCGGTTGTCAGCAAATCGCTATATTCCGCGTTCAGCAGCTTATGATTCAGCAGCGCGCTGGCGAAGCGCTGCAAATCCTCCACGGTAGAATACCCGCCTCCCGCCGACGTCCCGCGATAGGGAAGCGTGTCCACGTTCGAATGAACCGTGCCTCCCCCAAATGAGGTGTATCCGATCGAGCGTCCAGGCACATTTTCATCTTCCGCAAGCGAAGCCGTCGAGCTCATACCCGCGGGCGCGTACACATTCTCGCGCACATACTCGTAGTAGCTCTTCCCGCTAACCCGTTCGATAACCACGCCAAGCAGCAGAAATCCGTAATTGCTGTACGCCCAGCGGCTGCCCGGCGCAAACTCCAACCCACGCTTCCCATACAAATTCACGTAGTCTTGCAAAGTCCGCAAATCCTTCCGGTGTTCTTCAAACTGCGGACCGAAAATATCTCCCGTTCCGCCGGTGTGCGTCAGCAATTGCTCGATGGTGACCTTCGACGCCGCCTCTTTGTTAGGATAGTCAGTGATGTATTTTCCGAAAGGCTCGCTCAGTTTAATCTTCCCGGTCTGTGCAAGCTGCAAGACCGAAGTCGCGGTAAACATCTTGTTCATCGAACCAATCCGAAACTTGGTGCCCATCCAGTTCGGAGTCTTCTTTTCTCGGTCCGCCAATCCATAAGCCCCGGACAAAATCGGCTTCCCGTTCTTCGTCACCAGCACCGCCCCGGAAAACCGCTCGTCCTTCACAAGTTCATCGATGCGAGCCTTCGCGGCGTCCACGACGTTCGGCTCGCTCAGACGTGCAACTGCAAACTCTGCCGGCGTTGTCACAGCATCCAGGTGCCATTCCGCGATCAGATGCGGCGCATTCTCCTCCACCACCATTGCAAATCGCGCAAATTGGTCCGAGCTACGCTCCTGCAGCAATCCGC
>Ga0209647_1000946_pt1 | contig 26000 bp, 22 predicted proteins | sample GraSoi_2013_60cm_FD_185827 | JGI IMG/M metagenome (GOLD analysis project Ga0209647, IMG submission 185827) | Grasslands soil microbial communities from the Angelo Coastal Reserve, California, USA - Sample 9_17_2013_60cm (SPAdes) (version 2) | ecosystem: Environmental > Terrestrial > Soil >... | reverse complement strand
ATCTCAACCAGCATGAAGTGCATGAAAGGCGTTAATTTCATCGAGGACATCCGTCAGAATCTGAAGCTAGACGACGCGACCAAGGGCAAGCGCTACGGCGCGTTGTTCACCAACGCTACCCCGCTGGCAGCGGAGGTGGTGGCCACCCACCAAGCTTCCCGTCGTCTGGCTCGCCGCTAGCCTGCATGCGGAAGATCCTTCGCCCTCACCCACACCTAAACAAAAGGCGCTATTTGAGGCCATGTCCTTCGTCGAGGATCAACTGCTCAACGGTGGCAAGGCTGCGGCTAAATTTGGCAAAAACTACATCGAGTACCAGAAGGCGCTGGACGATGCTAAACCTAAACCCACACCGACACCCACATCTAAACTGAAAGCCGACGATTTCGTCGATTACTAACCATGGCACACTTCATCACCTGGAGGCCCTCGCCAAGGAATTAGGACACCGATAACATGCCAAGGAAAGACTGCACTCGCGAAGCTCCCAACCGCCGTCATCAGCCTTGGGATTACAATCGTCAGGGTGGCGTTAAAGGCGCAATGTTCACTCAACACTGGTATCGCGAAGCCGATGGTACCGTCGTTAATCTGCCCTGGGAACCTGGCTCGCTGAGCTTACAAAGTTTTCGTTGGTTCCGTATTCTATGCTTTGTTGCCCTAATGGGTGCAGTAGATAGCTTAATCGGCTATGCTGCTCCTCAGTCCGGTATCAATACACTGATTGGAATTGGTGTAGGATTAGTGATTGCTATCATCTGTGCTTTTGCTAATCACAAGGCGCTCACTCGTTTCGGCAGGCTTGGCCCCTCCGCGCAGTCTGCATCATCGCCGCTCACTCCTACTCCTCCTCCGATTCGACCCAATTAGCCTCCTCTGCCTCTAATCGTCCCCGATAGCGGCGAGTGATTGAATCGAATCGGCGCCAGCCAAACCGCGTCGCTGTTTTCCTGCTGATCACTGGTCGAAGCCGGGCAAACCAGCGCGAATTAGCGCTGAAAACTCCGGGGCTTGGTCTGCAGCTTGGGCTTTTGTGTCAATGAGCGACATCGGTTTGAGCTCAGCAAATGGCAGGTGGCTGGCGAAACCCCCGTTTTCGTAGACCAACTGGTCTACCGTTCCGTTCAGCAACATTCTCCAATCCCAGGGAGCGGGTTTTGCCGTCGTCGCCGCGGTATGCATCCGTACATTGGTCGTGCAGTTATCGGTCACAGCGTTGTAAAATTGTGGTCGCACATGAATGACATTAACGCTCTGCAGGTAATTGAGGAACAGTCTCCGAGCTCGGTCCGGTTTAACGCTGGTCCGATAAAGGTAGAGCTGCTCGTGACGGTAATTCGTTCGGACGCGAATCACGTCTCGTTCATCGGCAACGATGTAAGTCAGCGCGAACTGCTTAAAAAAGCCGCGCAAAGTGGAATAGGTTTGGCCTTTAGCCATCCTCGTTTCGACTGAAATCGCGACGTGATCGTTGGGGCCAAATTGGAAACTTACAATCGGATGGCAAATCAGGGTTGAACCCCAGAAGTTTATATACAGATCCACCGCCCGGAGTTGGTTGAGGTCCACTATTTTGGTTTCCCATCGAGGCTTTGCCAGCGGCCCTGGTCCGTAATCGAAGTTCCGAAGATTGTGAATGGTGATCTTATCACCGTCTCTTTCTGTCCAGGCGGTTTCGGCAACCTCAGGTTGCCAGTCGCGGTTGTTCGATGGTTGGATTGCACACCACCAAAGAGCAACTCCGGCGAACAAGGCGAAGCCAATTCCCAGAGAAACCCACCTGAACTTGAAGAAAAACAAGACTGCGATTACAACGACCAGGTAAAAAATAGAAGCAGGCAAACTCAGATTCGTTGCGGGGAGGTCAATGTATAGTGCCGCCGCTGCCCAGATGGTTACGAGACAGAGTATCACGAACGCGAGAAACCATATTGCTCGGCCGAGGATTCGTAGCGCCCCTCGAGGGTATGGGATTATTGAATGCCGCAGGCGGGCCGTTGGCGATCTGTGCTCAAGCAATTCGTTGTGTAAATGAAGGAGTGGCGGATCAGTGGACTCCGCCAGTCACTTCGCTGCTGCATTAGAAAGCGTATCTCAGGCCGAAATTGGTCTGGATAAAGTTGTTGTCAGCCTTCCCACGGGTATGATCAATGAAGTTATAAGTGGCCTCGCCGAACACTCCGATATGGGGAGTAAAGCGGTATTCCAATCCACCGCCGATGGTCCCGAGCGGCCGACTCTGGACGCTCCGAGATATGCTGTTGAACCTCGAGTTGAGCTCCGGAAATTGAGTGTTTATGGTCTGCCCACCCCCGCCTCCGAAAAGACAACCGAACCCGCCGATCCCGTAGGGCGCCAAGTGAACACTTGGCCAGAAGTCATCCAGCGGGAGCCGCAGTATGATTTGTCCCGTTATAATACCCGCCGCCGTACTGACAGAACCAGTTCTGCTCGCCGTCCTGACTCCGTTGACGCCGTTGAAAGACTCAGTCACAGTGAAATCCCCAGTTGAGAGCGATACCCCCGCCCCTTGGAACCTTACACCTGCATATTTCCAAGGGAAGAAATAACTGAAATCCATTCCCCCGCCCCAACCCGAGACGGTGGTTTCGCCCGAGACGGTGGTGGTGAAACCGTCTCTAACCCGCGTGCCTGTTGGATTTTCGCCCGTTCCGGTCACATATGTCCCGAACGCTCCGATATCGAACTCGTTGGGCCTGAAGTAGGAAACCGGTGGTGGTGGAGGCGAAATAACTTCCTTCGACGGAGGTGGTCCGCCAAAGGAGGCGACTGCTTGTGACCCAAGGGCCACCATGGCTAAGGCTAACCTTCTCATAAGGGCAATTCCTTTAGACGTTCCTTCTTTTTGTCAAGATAATAAGAACCCGGTCGATTCCCTTACCACTCTTCAATCTGGGATAAATTTCCAGGAAGCTTCTGTAATCGGCGGTCCCCTGGAACAGGGGTCGTGCCAGGACAAAGTGTCCGCGCTGTTGCGTGAGAAACGAGGTAGAAGGGAATTGCCGTTTTTCGAGAAGAAGCTACAGGAGGTCATTCTCTAGGCGCGCTTCGCTTGCCGGGCGAAACAAGCTGATTTCCCGCTGCGACGTTGGCGTTCCAGACGTTGCTGACGTTACCAAGATGCACTGGACACGCATCCAGCGCTCTTTTATCCCCCTGCTAGTTGCCGCTAAAAAGCGCTGTTACAGGCGCTACATCCTTTGTCAGAGCGGACTTGCACAGGTCAGCGAAAAAAATCAACCCGAGCGTTTAAACGCTCGGGCTGAACAAGTTTTATCCTGGCTAGCTGTTCTTTGTGCAGAACACAGCCTCCGTCTGGGGCGGTCTGCCTTGCGGACAGATCGCGAAAAAATAAGACTTATTGCTTCGGACTCGGTGAAGCCTTTGTTGCCGGTGTAGGCGAAGCCGATGGTCCTTTACGCGCTTCTCTACGCTCATCTCGCCCTGTTCTACGCGCTTCTACTCGCGTGCGACGACGCGTCTTCTTTTTCTCTGGGGATGCCGTTGGGGATGCGCTCTCCTTCGTAACCGCTCCCTTCGCCGGGCTCGGGGATGGTGTCGGATCCGCTGCGAAAGCGCTGGACTCAGCGATAAGGCCGATGGCCGCAGCTAGAAGCAGAATATGTTTTATCATAATTATATCTGGTTTGTCGTTCGAGTGGGGGGTTCTTTTTTTTCGCTGAAGTCTAGCCAACCAAGGCTCTTCTCAGAGCTGATCGACCAACTACAGCATGCTTAGGCAATCGCGTGCAGGCTTCAGCCGCATCTCGATAAGCCCAAACCGGAGGCTTATAGTAATTTTCTTTTGCTCTTCACACTCACCTCACTCTGAGGAACACCTCGAAACACATGAAGTTCGCAAAAAGTTTGCGCGCTCTCGTTTCCACACACAGGAAATTACACAAGGAACCTGGGAGATGAATTTCGTTCGAATCCCACTCCAGCCGCAAGGAGCTAGGGGCGGCCAGCTTGCAGGCAAAGTCCAGGGTGGTCAACTCGGTGCGGTGGCGGGGGGCGCGATCGGCTGGAATCTATTTATTTAAATGTAGAAAGTGCAAAGAGCGACTGATACTAACTTTGTGGAGGCGTGTGACTCCGAGGTGGAAAGCTGCGGGGCAGCTACCGCGTGGCTAGCCCATTGTGACGCCGGAACCGTTGTGCTCATTTTGGAGACGCGAAGCCTAGGATCCTATCGTTATGAATACCGAAGCTCCCTTCGCAAAGTCGGCGGTCAGCACGCAGGAGGGGCGTCGCTGGTGGCTTTTTACCGCTTGCGTGCTGGTCGCCCTCACGAACGAGGTGAGCACCGCAGTTGTGAACCTTTCGTTGGGCCCTATGCGCCGCGACCTGGGTGCATCTTCTGCGGTCATGCAAATCGCCGTCACCCTTGGCAAGCTGATGCTCGGCGCCTTTATGCTCGCCGGCGGTGTTGCGGGTGACATCTATGGCCGGCGTCGCGTGCTCGTGCTCGGCGCCCTCGGCATGGTTGGCGCATCCTTGCTTGCAGCGGTCACGCAGACGGGTGGAATGCTCCTGGTAGCGCGCGCCCTCGACGGATTGGCCAGCGCTGCCATCGCGCCGTTGGCGCTCGCGCTGATCGCCAGCGCGTTCAGCCAAGCAGAAAAGGCGCGAGTCATCGGGCTCTATCTCGGGTTGTCCGGGCTCGGTGCGGCGCTCGGGCCGCTCGGCGCCGGCCTGGTGGTGCAAGCGCAGGGGTGGCGTGCCGGCTTTCTATTGCCTGCGGCGGTGGCCGCCCTGGGTGGCTTGGGCGTGTTCGTGTTTGCCTCCGGCGACGGCGCAAAAACCGAGGGCCGACGGCTGGATGGCATCGGCGCGCTCACTTGTGCTGCAGGTCTGCTCGGGCTGGTGTTCGGGATCATTCAGATCAATCACGTCGGCTTGCTGCATCCGTGGGTATTGGAATCCCTTGCCGTTGGCATCGGGGCCCTCCTTGCCTTCGTCTGGTGGGAACGCCGGGCCGGGGATCCACTACTGGACGTTACGCTCTTTCGCAATCGCACCGTCTCTGTTGCCGTCACGACCGGATTACTGGCCGCACTGGTCATGGGCGGTGCCCTTTTACCGCTCCTCTATTTCCTGCAAACCGTGCAAAAGGTGAGCCAAATCTCAGCGATTCTTCAGCTCATGCCGATGATGGCTGCCGCCGCGGCGTTCGCACCCGTGGCGGGGGGACTGACGGCCAAGATTGGACCGAGAAAGGTCATTGCGGGGGGGCTGGTGCTTATGGCGGCCGGTAGCAGCTTGCTGATTTTGCTGACCCCGGAAACGCCTTACTGGCAAGTGCTGCTGGCCCTGGTGCTGTTGGGTGGGGGCGACATCGCTGTCATAACGCCCATAGCCGACGTCATCCTCAGTGCCGTGCCGAGGGAGCGGACTGGCAGCGCTGCGGCCCTCAATGGAGCGGCAATGCAAATCGGCGGCGCCCTCGGAACGGCGGTGTTAACCAGCGTCCTTACAGCCGTCGGGCGCGCGGCGTATTACCAAAGCTTGGAACCGAGCGGGCTATCGCGCCAGGAGATTGCCGCCGCGACGGAAGCCTTGCGCCAATCCATCCAGAAGGGGGCAGAGAGCGGCGGCCTAGCCATCCCTGAGATGGTGCGCACCCAACTTGCCGATGCCTACCGGCATGCGTTCTCTGTGGGCGCCGGAGGGGTGTTCGCATGCTCAGCGCTTATTTGCCTCCTTTCTGCGGTGTTTGTTTGGTTCGGGTTAAAAAAAATGAATCGAACGGTTTCATCGTCCCCTTAATCACAGAGAGGCTTTCTCGGCCTCCTCCAGTACCTCCCTCAAAATGAATATTTGATCAATCCTAAGCCTCTTGAGGAAATCTTATGCGAACGCCCACCAACGACTATAAGGGCTGCGAACTCCCGAATCTCGGTTACACCAGCAAGTGAACCCACCAGCCGCTAGCGACGAGGCGCCGGCACGGCCCCGGCAATGGCGCGGGATGATCCCCGCGGCGTATTGGCTGCGGAGCTACAAACCTCAGTGGTTTCGCTCTGATCTCGCGGCGGGCGTGACGCTCGCGGCGTATGTGCTGCCGGCGGCGCTCGGCGATGCATCGCTCGCGGGCTTGCCGCCGCAGGCGGGACTTTACGCGTGTCTTTACGGCGGGCTGGTATTCTGGCTTTTCTGCAGCTCGCGGCACACCTCTATCAGCGTCACTTCGGCAATCTCGCTGCTCATCGGCTCGTCGCTCGGGAGCATGGCCGGCGGCGATCCGGCGCGCTTCGGCGCGATGGCCGCGTGCACAGCGCTGCTGACGGCGACGATCGCATTCCTGGCGTGGCTAGCGCGCGCAGGTTCGGTGGTGAACTTCGTCTCGGAAACTGTCCTCATCGGTTTCAAGGCTGGCGTGGCGCTGCAGCTCGCGAGCACGCAATTGCCAAAGCTGTTTGGTGTGAAAGGCGGACACGGAAATTTTTGGGAACGCATGGATGTGTTCTTCCGTCACGTCGGTGAGACTAACGCAAGCTCGCTCGTGCTCGGCTGCACGGCATTGGGACTGCTGATCCTCGGCAAGAAACTGCTGCCGAAGAAGCCCATCGCTTTGTTCGTGGTGATCGGCGGCATCGCCGTAGCCTCGTTCGTCGATTTTGGCGCGCACGGTGTGAAACTGCTTGGCGAAGTGCCGCGCGGTCTTCCGATACCGTCGTTGCCCGCAGTGCATTGGGAGGATATCGGCGACCTTCTGCCGCTTGCACTCGCGTGCTTCCTCCTCGGCGCCGTCGAAACCGCGGCAATCGGCCAGATGTTTGCCGAGAAGCACGGCTATCGCCTCGACAGCAACCAGGAATTCCTTGCACTCGCAACCGCGAATCTTGCCTCAGGCCTCGGCCATGGCTTTCCAGTCAGCGGCGGCATGTCGCAATCGCTCGTAAATGAAAGCAGCGGCGCGCGCACTCCGCTCTCCGGATTGCTTTGCGCGATTCTCATCATGGTCGTCGCCGTCTTTTTCAGTGAACTGCTGCGCAATCTGCCGCAGCCCGTGCTCGCGGCGATCGTGCTGATGGCTGTCGCCGGTCTGGTGAAGGTCAGGGAACTGCGCCATCTCTGGCAGGTGCATCGCAACGAGTTCCTCATTGCAATGGTTGCGCTGCTCGGTGTCCTCTGGGCAGGGCTGCTCAAGGGTGTGCTCATCGGCGCAATCATTTCACTCGTGCTGCTGATCCGGCGCGTGTCGTCGCCACATGTCGCTTTCCTCGGCCGCATCCCGGGCGCGCGCCGCTACTCGGATCTCAAGCGGCACGCCGACAACGAGCCAACACCCGGAGTGCTCGCTTTCCGCGTCGAGTCGAGCATTGTCTATTTCAACGCTGGGCACGTCTTTGACACCGTGCTCGCGCGCCTCGACGCCGCGCGCGAACCGATCCGGCTCGTAATCTGCGATCTCTCGACGTCGCCAAATATCGACATGGCCGGCGCGCGGATGTTCCTGACGCTGCACACAGAACTCGCGAAGCGTGGAATTGCCTTCGGCCTAGTCGAAGCGCGCTCGGCCGTACGCGACATGCTGCGCGTCGAGGGCGTGGAGGAAAAGGTCGGCCGCATCGACCGCTTCACGACGCTCGCGGACGCGATCGAGGATTTTCAAAACGGAGGTTAGTGTGGTCCTGCGGTTGCTGTGCCGGCAGACAGGCTTGGAGCTGGAGATAAAAGCTGGCCATCAATTTCCGGCCAGGCTGTTGTATGTTGTGAATATCGCAATTTGCCATAGTCACAACCCACAGGTGACGTGTCAGTGTATGTTATGAATATAGCAAGCTGCAATAGTCACAACCTACAGCTGAGATGTCATCAAAGCCTGTTGACATTTCACTGTATGTTACGGCGATTTGATCGTCTTAGACTCCGAAGGGATACGTCGTATTACCCCGCCCAAGAAAGTCCGCTGGAGAACTATGCGTACGAATACACGCGAATAGCGTCAGCGAGCTTGAACTCTTTCATTTGAAAATTCCATTATCCAAAATCGATTTAACATCCAGGTAGCTCTGCCGCAGTTCTTGCCACTCTAATCGAGTATAGTAATGTCTCGACTCTATTATTCGCCATACAGGCACTTTCGAGTTGTGATAGTCCTTCATCGTATCCGCAATCGCATGAATGAACTCTTCATAGGTATTAAAAAGGTACGGGCTAAGGCTAAGGCTTTTCATTATTCATTTGAATATCACAACCGACAAAGCAGCACACGGCGTGCCACAATCATAACATACGATGAGAAGAAGTTCTTCCTTGCCGGATTGACGGAGAGCTTCGCGCAAAGCTTCTCTGGTATTTCTCCAGATTGACCACGCTTTTGATGACCGGCCCGCCGGCTTTGGGCCGGAAGGGAAATAGGCTGTTGGGCTTGAAACAGATAGTTCGATTCACAACGATGATCAGAAAGAAAGCAAAAACCGGCGGCTGACGTTCCACCACCGAACGTCGAGCACGTTGCCAGCGAAGTGATCCTGTTAGCGCTCCGGAACGATGTGCATGGTACGCGTCCGAAGGGCCATTCCGATATTACCTACGGTTTCATATGTGTCGGTCAGCGTTGATGGAAGTAACGGATCTAGCCCGCAAATCTCACACGCTGGACAAAGCAAACCGCTGATTGCGGGCTAGAAAGCTCTTAAATCCGCCGCGGCGGACTGCCGGAGCCTATATTTCTCACAAACCGAGCGCGAGCATGTTTTCGGTGCGTAGATATTTGTGAGAAATACGGGCTAGTGCACCCCAAGTCCGTTGAGGCCATTAGACTAAGGTGCAATAGCGGCTTCGATCGAGGCGGATAAACTTCGCTCTGTGAGGGGGACTGCCGGACCTGACCCCTATTAGGTTTACACACCGGCTTAAAGCCGAGAGTCCGGGCGTCCCCTTACAACGAGGGACAGACACAAAAAACAAGAAACTAAATGAAACAACGGAAGGAACAAATATGACCCAAGACACCAGTGAAAGCCGTGGAACAATCCGGGAAAGACTGGCGATGCGACTCCACTACCGGGGCACCTCACGCTTGCTGCATGTTTCGCGAATACTAAGGGCGAGAGAGATTCTCGAGCTCAGCGACAAGCAGCTCCTGCAGTTGCGGGACGCCCGCGTCGAGCTGGCTCAGAAGCTAATCAAGCTCACATCCGAGATACGGACCGTCCGATTTGACACCCTCAACGCGGTGGCAACCAAGCCGGTGAACTTCGAGCAACTGCGCAAAAACGCAAAGAGCATTTCGGATTTGCGGCTCCAGCGTAAGACCGCTGTAATCGACGCGTTCGAGAAGGCATCCAACGTGCTCGATGACAAACAGAAGCACAAACTCCACGAACATGTCGCGGAGTTGGTGGATGAGGCCTGGGAGAATGAGCATGAGGCGGAAGCCGACGAGGCGGAGGAATAAACTGGCAGTCTGACCATCTCAGCCCTCCGCAAGAAAGCCGGGTAGAGATGCCCGGCTTTTCTGTTATCGCAATGTTCCGACTTACCCGGTAATATTTGGCAATGCCTGACGCTGATCGCAACAATCCAAGTGCGATCCTCACGCCGACGGAGACAATAACGCGGCGGGCTCGCATGAACCCAGGCTCGGCCGATCTGCGGGTCGACAGTCACGCGTGGCCAATCCGAACGCTTCCGGGTGCTTGCGACTACCTTTTCCTTCGGTGAAACCGCACACCACGAATTCCTGTTGCTGCCGAGGCTTAATCTTCAACCAATCCGGTGATCGTTTTCCAGGTCGGTAAGTGCTGGTTTTTCGCTTGGCAATAATGCCCTCAAGTCCTTTCTCTTTGGTTAGGCGATAAAGATCGATTCCACAATTCTCGAGGTAACCTCCAACTTGGATGCCGGGAACAGGTTTGATGACCTGTTCCAACCGGTCACATCGTTGCAAAACCGTCGTGCCGGTAACGTCACGCCCATCACTCCAAAGCAGATCGAACCGATAAAAGACAACCGGAGCGATCGGGCGTTTCAACACTCCAAGATTCTCTGTCACACCGTCGCTCAAACGGACGCGCAGGAGCGCATCCCTACCGATCCTGGTTTTCGCTGGATCTGTTTCTACCATCACGTGGGGTATGTGCTTGTTTTGTTTTGGGGACACCGTACTTTTTATAAGTTCCGCTTTTGGGGCTGCCTCCCAACCATTCCGCGCATGTCCAGAGTGATTAAGAACAACTATCCTACCCTCGATTTCGACCTTGGCTTTGAGATCGACCAACTGCGCGAAACAGTTCGTGCTTTTAGTGATAATGAAATCGCGCCACGGGCCGAGTCGATCGATCGCGAAGATAGATTTCCTCGCGATCTGTGGACAAAGATGGGAGAGCTCGGGCTCCACGGGATCACGGTGGACGAGGAGTACAGTGGTACTGGCATGGGGTATTTGGCCCATGTGGTCGCCATGGAGGAGGTCAGCCGAGGTTCAGCCTCAGTGGGTTTGTCCTATGGCGCCCATTCGAACTTATGTATCAATCAGATCAGCCGCAACGGCACTGCAGAACAGAAGCAGCGTTACCTGCCGAAATTGATCAGCGGCGAGCATTTAGGGGCGTTGGCGATGAGCGAGTCGGGCGCTGGTTCCGATGTCGTAAGCATGCGCGCCCGAGCCGATCGCGTCGGCGATCACTATCTGCTCGATGGTACGAAAATGTGGATCACTAACGGTTCGGAGGCCGACATTCTCGTGGTTTATGCCAAGACCGATCCGGGTGCCGGTCCACGCGGTATCACCGCTTTTCTGATTGAAAAAAGTATGCGCGGTTTTTCAGTGGCTCAAAAGCTGGATAAACTCGGTATGCGCGGGTCGCCAACCTGCGAGTTGGTGTTCACCGGCTGTGAGGTACCAGCGGAAAATGTGCTGGGCACGGTAAATCGGGGGGTCAACGTGCTGATGAGCGGTCTCGACTACGAGCGCGCGGTGTTGGCGGCTGGACCACTTGGCATTATGCAAGCTTGTCTGGATGTCGTGGTACCTTATGTTCACGAGCGAAAACAATTCGGCCAACCAATTGGCGAGTTCCAATTGATGCAGGGAAAGCTCGCCGATATGTACACGACGCTCAGCGCCAGCCGCGCCTATGTCTACGCAGTAGCCAAAGCGTGCGACCGCGGCAAGACGACCCGCAAAGATGCCGCCGGAGCAATCCTGTTCGCGGCCGAAAGGGCAACATGGATGGCACTCGAAGCGATTCAGGCTCTAGGAGGTAACGGCTACATCAACGATTTTCCGACCGGCCGGCTGTTGCGTGATGCCAAACTGTACGAGATCGGAGCTGGAACGTCTGAAATCCGTCGACTATTGATCGGCCGCGAGCTTTTCAACGAGACGGCTTGAGAACGCCGATACCGTCGGCGTTTCAGCTTGGCTCATGGGACTCATAGGGCACATGCGTCCCGTGCGTATCCCTTGCTGCAGACCGCACAGCAAATCCCACAAACCAAGTATTGCAGCGAATCCCAAAGCCCGGTAACCTGCGTGGGTAGTTCTTCCTCGATGTAGTTACTCCCCCATGAGCTGTGCTGAACCTTTCTCGCCGTCGCGAGTATTCGATCTTCTACCGTACCAACAAATTAATTTTCCGAAAGCCGACGCCTTTGCCTACAAGGTGGGCGGCGTTTGGAAAAAGTTTTCTACCAACGAGTCGATTGAGATCATCGACAAGTTAGCCTGGGGTCTTCATCGGCAAGCCGTCCGATCTGGAGATCGAGTGGCGTCAGTCAGCGACAATAATCGTCCGGAATGGAATTTTCTGGACAACGCGGTTCTCAGCCTCGGCGCCATCCACGTCCCGATTTACCCAAATATCGCGCCGGAAGAATACGAATTTATCCTAAAGGATTCTGGCGCTTCGCTCATTTTCTGTTCGAGCCAGCGACTGTACGAACTGTTGCGTCCAGTAATTGCCAGGCTGTCATCGATCAAAGAGATATATGTGTTTGATTCAGTACCGGGCGCAAAGTCTTGGAGCGAGTTGGTCTCTGCGGGGAAGGAAGTTTTGGAGCGAGCAGAGCTCCGGAATCAGCTTATGGATTTCCGCGCAGCGGTGAAGCCCAATGATTTGGCCGTCTTGATTTACACTTCGGGAACCACCGGCCCGCCCAAAGGGGTGATGTTGTCCCATCGCAACCTGATCAGCAATTGTATCATTTCCAGTGGAATCCTCGGCAGTACTCCCCATGATCGGGCTCTCTCGTTTTTGCCTCTTTGCCATATCTATGAGCGGACCGTAGTTAACCTCTACATTTTTTCTGGAACGTCGGTCTACTACGCCGAGAATCTCGATCAAATTAGTCAGAATCTTCGGGAAGTGCGGCCGCAGATATTTAGCGCGGTGCCTCGGATTATAGAGAAGATTTACGAAAAGATCCTGGCTCGTGGTGAGCAACTCTCCGGGATCAAACATTCCCTATTTTTCTGGGCCCTGAACCTTGGCTTGAACTACGACCCGGACAACAGGGCGCCTTGGCTCCGGCAGCTACAGCTGTTGCTCGCCGACCGGCTGATATTCAAAAACTGGCGCGAGAGCGTTGGTGGAAATATTCGCGGAGTCATTTCCGGGTCAGCCGCTTTGCAGCCAAAATTGGCGCGGCTCTTCTGGGCAGCTGGGATTCCAATTTATGAAGGTTACGGCCCGACCGAAGCAGCGCCGGTCATCTCGGTCAATCAGCCCGATACGCCTTTGCACCGAATTGGAACGGTCGGACCGGTGATTCCTGATGGTGAAGTGAAAATTGCAGACGACGGGGAAATACTCTACCGCGGTCCGAATGTGATGCTCGGCTATTATAATCGGCCAGACTTAACTAACGAAACAATCGACAGCGAGGGCTGGTTGCATACCGGCGATGTCGGAGAATTTGATGGGCCGTTTCTGAAGATTACCGATCGAAAAAAGGAAATCTTCAAAACTTCCGGTGGCAAGTACATCGCACCGCAACAGATCGAGAACCGGCTGAAAGAATCAAAATTTATCTCGCAATGTATCATCATTGGCGAGAACCGGAAATTCCCTTCGGCATTGATCGTTCCCGAGTTCAGCGCCTTGAAATCGTGGAGCGAGTCAAAAGGACTGTCAGCCATCCCGCCGAAGGAATTGGTGAAAGATCCGCAAGTAATCGCGCTTTATGCGGGCGAAATCGAACGATGCAACCAGCATTTTGGCCGCTACAGCCAGATCAAGAAATTCGCCCTGTTGCCTGAAGAATGGACCATCGCGACCGGCGAATTGACCCCCACCCTAAAGATTAAGCGCAAAATTACTCTGCAAAAGTACGCCGCGGAAGTGGAAGCGCTCTACTCCGGCGAAGAGCCGGGGAAAACATCAATTGAAAAACCTAAGGCGCAAACGGCCGATGCTCGCTCTTCTGTACGTTGAGGGCGCAAGCTCTCGGACCTATTGGGCTTCACCAGATTTGTGATAGGTTTTAGATGCACAATCACACTAACGCCAAACTAGCCCTTTGGTAGAGGTATGAATGAACCAATTTACATCGTTGATGGCGCCCGCACCCCCTTTGCCAAATCAGGAACTACGCTAGCTGACTACGACGCGGTAGAGCTCGGTAAAGCTGCGGTCAGCTTGCTACTGGCTCGCACAGGGATAGAAACCGGCAAAATTGAGGAGGTCATCATAGGCTGCGTCGGCCAGCCGGCCTATGCACCCAACGTTGCGCGCGTGATCGGGTTGCGAGCCGGGATTCCTGAATCGGTTCCCGCCATAACCGTGCATCGCAACTGCGCTTCCGGTTTCGAAGCGGTCACTCAAGCCGCAGAAAAGATGCTAGTTGGACGAGGAGACGTGTTCGTCGTCGGCGGAGTAGAAAGCATGTCGCAAATACCTTTACTTTATTCCTATGAAGCCGCTAAGAAATTTGCCGCACTGGCGCGGGCCAGAAGCTTTTCGCAAAAGCTCCAGGCCATCAGCAATTTTCGGACCTCGGATTTCAAGCCTCAGATCGCATTACAACTTGGGTTGGGTGATCCCGTGAGTGGATTCAACATGGGGCAGACCGCCGAAAATCTAAGCCGGGACTTTAATGTGACCCGAGAAGAGCAAGACGCCTTCGCAATGCGTTCTCACGACCGAGCAACCGCCGCTCGGGACCGGCTGAGAGAAGAGATTACACCGTTTTATCTTACCAAATCGAAGAACGGGAATGCTCATATGGATCAGGATAATGGTCCGCGCGAGAACCAGACCATGGAAGCCCTGGCGAAGCTGAAACCAGTGTTTGAGCCAAAAACGGGAACGGTGACTGCGGGTAACTCTTCGCAGATTACGGATGGTGCTGTGGCTTTGCTGCTGATGACCGAAAAAGGCCTTCGAGAGTCGGGCCTAACACCGCTCGGACGCCTACTGGGATACGCTTACGCCGGAGTCGATCCGTCGCGCATGGGCTTAGGACCGGTGTTTGCCGTTAACCGCGCTGAACAGAGAACTGGGTTGGGATTAAAAGACGCCGCGATCATCGAGATCAACGAAGCGTTTGCTGCGCAGGTAATCGCCTGCCAGCGCGCCGCAACATCGACTGAATATGCTCGCCAGAATCTAGGTCGAGAAACCGCTTTAGGCGAGATCCCAGATGAAATCTTGAACGTGAACGGGGGCGGGATCGCGCTCGGCCACCCGGTTGGTGTTACTGGATCGCGACTGGTTCTTACGGCACTGAAAGAACTTCATCGGCGCCAAGCCGATAAGGCACTAGTCTCACTTTGCGTTGGAGGCGGGCAGGGTGGCGCGCTTTGGTTGAGTCGAAACTAAACGAAACTGGAGATAAGACGTGGGCCAAAATATCCAGCGTGTAACGATCGAATCTGGGATTGCGATGCTGACGTTTGATCGCCCGGAATCTTCGGCCAACATTTTTGATCAAGCAACATTCGAACAGCTGAATGAACACCTCAATGCCCTGAGCGGAGGTTCAACCGTTCGAGGATTAATCATTCGTTCCGCGAAACCGAAAATCTTTATTGCCGGGGCAGATCTACACGGGTTTACGAAAGACCTTACCGCTCAGAAACTCTCCTTCCTGATAGAGCAGGGCCAGAAAACCTTCGACCGGATTGCCGCGCTTCCGTTCCCGACAATCGCCGGAATTCATGGTGTGGCAGTCGGAGGCGGTTTCGAAATAGCGCTTGCTTGCGATTACCGAATCGCGTCATTGGACTCGGCAACCAAGGTCGGCCTGCCGGAAACCTCCCTCGGCATTCTTCCGGCTTGGGGCGGATCCACTCGGTTGCCACGATTAGTCGGCTTGCCAACCGCACTCGACGCCATTCTTTCCGGTAAGCAGTATACAGCAAAAGCGGCTAAAAAATTGGGGATGGTCGACGAAGTAGCCTATCCGGAACGTTTGATTGGATTAGCTACTCATCTGATAGCCGCGAACCAGGGGAAGAAACGTAAACCGAAGTTACATCTCACCAATCGACCCCCGGTCTCGACTTTCATTGCGACGCAGGCCAAAAAAAAAGTTCTAACAAAAACCCAAGGGCATTATCCCGCCCCTTTGAAAGCGCTCGAGGTGGTGGTTGCCGGTCTGACGGTGCCCCACGCTCAATCTCTCGAAAACGAGCGGCAGGCGTTTATCGAATTGGCCTCCGGTGAAATCGCGCAAAATCTGATACGGGTCTTTTTTCTGCAGGAACGATCAAAGAAGCTTTCGATCAAAACAGATCAACCTATTCGAAAGATCGGTAAGGTGTTGGTCGTGGGGGCCGGGTTGATGGGCTCAGGTATCGCCCAGTGGTTGAGCGCTCGCGGCCTGCGCGTGGTGTTGAAAGATATCGGACCGGAGCCGCTGGGCAAGGGCCTGCAATCCATTTACAAAATTTATCGCGATACGGTCAAACGCCGAATATTCTCGGAAACCGAAGCACAGGCGGGATTCGATCGAATTGTGCCGACCTACGAAGATATTCCCTTGCGGGACGTCGATTTGGTGATCGAAGCCGCAGTTGAGAAGTTGGAGCTGAAACAGCAGATTTTTCGCAGGATCGCAGAACAGGTTCCGAACTGCCAGGCCATCGCCTCAAATACCTCGGCGCTTTCGATTGATGCGATTGCGAATGGATTGCCAGATCCTGCCAAAGTAGTTGGAATCCACTTCTTCAATCCGGTGCATCGGATGCAATTAGTAGAAGTGGTACAGGGAACCAAAACATCAGCACCGACGTTGGCTACCGCTATCCAATTTGTGAAATCGATTGGGAAGCTGCCGGTTCTGGTCAAAGATAGTCCCGGTTTTCTAGTCAACCGAATCCTGCTGCCCTACATGATGGAGGCCTTCAATCTTTTCGCCGAAGGCTATCGCGTGGAAAGGATCGACCGGATTATGCTCGATTTCGGTATGCCGATGGGCCCGCTCCGGCTCACTGATGAAGTAGGCTTGGAGGTCTCTTTGCACGTCGGTAGCGATCTCGCACACCGGATTCAGAATCTGCCTCCGCTCAACAACACTATTGAACGGATGATTGCCCAAGGTTGGCTCGGCCGGAAATCTGGAAAAGGTTTCTACGATTACAGTTCGGGTGCGGAACGTCCGAATCCCGAAATTCATGCGTATCAGCCGGAAACTGAGCCAACCGACGCAGACGACACGCTATTACGCGACCGCTTAGTCTTGGTGATGGTCAATGAGGCCGCACGCTGCCTGGCGGAAAAGGTGGTGTCCGATCCGGCAGACGTAGACTTTGCCATGATCATGGGTGCCGGTTGGGCTCCATTTCGCGGCGGTCCACTTCGCTACGCCGACTCCGCGGGTATTTCGAATTTGATCGCCCGGTTGCGCGATCTCAGCGAAAACCGCCGAGACTACTTCGCTCCCTGCGCACTGTTAACCGATATGGCAAATCAGGGCTCGTCGTTTTATTCCGGCAGCCCGAACCAATCTACGTCGCCACCACCGCCGGAATATCAACCGGCCTCGCCATGAAAGATACCGTAGCCAGAGCGGCTGAGGGCCCGCGGGTCGGCGACGCCGGCCAGTTGGCACTCAGCAGCGATTTTAGTTATCCGCCAATTGAGCGAACGGGCGCCAGTTTCGAACCGGCCGCGATGCAACGATTCTTGGACGGCGAACATCGGGCGGTGAGGGAACTGGTTAAGGAGGTCATCACCCAACCTGAATTTAGGTATTTTGAGAGCCCAGACCACCATGCCTTTCGGAAGCAAGTGCTGGCTTGGACAAAGCGCCTCGCCGATGCTGGCATCGGACGAGTCTTTATGCCGAAATATGTCGGCGGCGAAGACGATCCGGCCAAGTTCTTGGCTGCCGGCGAGACGCTCGGATTTCACGACCTCAGCCTAATGATTAAGTTTGGGGTACAATTTGGTTTGTTCGCCGGAAGCATTCAACGCTTGGGCACCGAACCGCATCACCGCAAATACCTGGCCGACGCAGCCTCGTGCCAATTGATGGGTTGTTTCGCGATGACCGAGATTGGTCACGGGTCCAATGTTCAAGCGCTGGAAACGACCGCGGCTTACGATCCCACCCACGAACAGTTCATCATCCACAGTCCAACGTTTTCGGCCGGAAAAGCTTACATTGGGAATGCTGCGAACGACGCCCGGCTGGCGGTTGTTTTTGCTCAGCTGGAGATAGCCGGAGAAAAGCAAGGGGTTCACGCGTTTTTGGTCCCAATCCGAGACGAAAGCGATCGTACGCTTCCAGGAATAGCAATTGAGGACGACGGTTATAAAATGGGCCTGAACGGTGTTGACAACGGCCGGATCTGGTTTGATCACGTACGGGTTCCTAGAACTGCGCTGCTGAATCGGTTTGCCGACGTCGATAGCGCCGGGAAATACCAGAGCCAGATCAGAAGTCCGGGCGCGCGCTTTTTCACCATGATCAGCACTCTGGTCGGCGGCCGCATCGCGATCGCGGCAAGCGGGAATAGTGCGACCAAATCCGCCCTTACGATTGCGATCCGCTACGCTGCTCGACGGCGCCAGTTTGGCCCTGGAAAACCGACTGGGAAGGAAACGCTGCTGCTGGATTATCCCGCGATCCAACGGCGCTTCATGCCGCTACTCGCCAATGCTTATGCGATTGATTTTGCTCTAAAACACCTGGTCGCACTCAGTACTAAAATATCAGATGGCGCCTCGCGCACCATCGACACATTGGCGGCCGGCCTCAAAGCTTGGTCTTCGTGGAACACGACCCGCACAATTCAAGTGGGTCGGGAAAGTTGTGGCGGTGAGGGCTATATCGCGGCGAATCGGTTCGCCGCGCTCAAAGCAGATACTGATGTTTTCGCCACCTTCGAAGGCGACAATACGGTGCTCATGCAACTCGTAGCGAAGAACCTTCTCACCGATTTGAAGGACCACCTGAAGGATATGCATCCAGTCCAGTTAACCGGTTTTATGTTGAATCAAAAGATGACCGGTTTCACCAGGACGATGCCGCTCTTTACGTTGAACACGAGCCGTTATCACCTGCTCAATGCCAATGTCCAACTCGCTTATTTTAAATATCGTGAATCCGGTTTGCTATTCCAGGTCGGCGGCGCGTTTCGACGGCTGACCAAAGACCGGGAGATGGATGCTTACACCGCATTTACCAGGCTGCAGCCGGAGTTGCTGGAGTTAGCAGATGCTTATGTCGAACGAGAGATTCTCGAACGGTTTATTGCGGTAGTGGAGAACGCTCCAGATCGGACTTTGCATACTCCGCTCCGGCGACTACGCGATCTTTTTGCGCTCTACCATCTCGAGCTGCACAAAAGCTGGTACTTGGAGAACAGCGTGATGTCGGGCTTCAAGGCAAAGGCAATTAGCCGACTAGTCACCGGGCTTTGTGCCGAGGTCCGTTCGGATGCAGTCGCACTGGTCGACGCTTTCGGAATTCCTGATTCGTGTTTAGCTGCGCCGATTGCGCTATAGGGATTTGATTGGGAAACGTGCTACTACTGCAGCGGCGACGGAGACCGAATCAGGCTTTCGCCCTCTTCCGATTCCTGACTATTGGTTTTCTGGTACAGCTCGCGCAAGTCGACCTTAGTCGAGGGATCCACGAGAACGGCTGGATCGAGATCGAAACTGTCCGTAATAATCTTTCGGATTCTCTGCAGATGTAAGTTTTCACGGTCGAGCTGATTTTCGCTGGCCCACTGGGCTGCTGCTACGATCAGGCTTGAGACCTGCTCGGCGGTAAGTTTTTCGGTATTGATGATTATGTCAAAGTCGTTTCGATCATTGATATCGATTCCGTAGAGTTGAAGGTAGCGCTTCCGATTCTGCTCGTCTCGCTTCAGAGTCGAATAAAGCACCGCTTCATAGCCAGTGTACTTGGTGGGCTCTCGCCGAAAGATACGCTTCGCTCTTTCCTCCAGGGAGGCGTGCAACCAGACCCGGAGATCGGCGGCAACCAACCATGCGGCTAGACGAGAACCAACCACGACTTTTGGTCGAAGCGATGCGCGGATTTGAACCAGATCGGTAAGATAATCGAATACTTTGGTTCCATTGGCCCGGGTGTGAATTTCGTCAAACGTAATACCGAGATCGCCACCGAGATCGCGAAAGGTATAATTGACGACCTGCAAGCCTAAAGTTGCTCCAACGTTGTGTGTCGCGGTGGTGTTGCCACAACCGCTTTGACTTGAGATAGCAATGCGTAGCTCTTTGGGATCGGATTTCACGGATTCAAGTGATCGTATTTTTTTCGAGGAACCATCCGATTGATCATAAGGAAATCAGCGGCTAGCCACTTGGCGGTTTTCCAAGAACCACTGGTAAGTCTGCCGAATACCCTCCCGTAAGCCGATCTTCGGCTCCCAGCCGAGCTTCCGCAGCTTTGCCGTGCTCAACATTTTTTGCGGTGTTCCGTCCGGCTTGGTCTGGTCAAAGCGAAGTTTGCCCGAGAAGCTGGTGATTTCACAAATGATTTCCGACAATTCGCGGATACTCACATCCTTTTCCCAACCTACATTGATGATCTCAGGTTGATCGTAGTGGTTCAAAAGAAAAAGCAGGGCCTCCGCTAAATCGTCGCAATGCAGGAACTCTCGGCGCGGCGCACCGGTTCCCCAAACTACGAGCTCCGAAGCACCATTTAGTTTCGCTTCGTGCGCCTTCCGAAGTAATGCCGGCAAAACATGGGAGCTTTCCAAATTAAAATTGTCGCCCGGGCCGTACAGATTGGTCGGCATCACCGAGATAAAGTTTGCACCGTATTCACGAGCGTAAGCCTGGCAAAGCTTAATGCCAGTAATCTTGGCAATCGCATATGCTTCGTTCGTGGGTTCAAGCGGGCCGGTCAAAAGAGACTCTTCCGGAATGGGCTGGGGAGCGAATTTTGGATAGATGCAGGAACTACCTAAAAACAATACCTTTTTGACCCCGGCCTCATATGATCCAGAAATCAGGTTGTTCTGGATAAGCACGTTTTGCAGGAGAAACTCTACCGGATAGCGGTTATTGGCTTGGATCCCACCTACCTTGGCCGCAGCGATAATAACTGCTTCGGGCTTGGTTTTCTGCAGAAAGTGCCGCACGGCGGCAGAATCTTCCAAATCAAGTTCCTCGCGGGTCCGGGTCAAAACATTTGGGCAGCCTCGCCGGTTCAGAGCGCGAAGTACCGCACCCCCGGCAAGACCGCGATGACCGGCCAGGAAAATAATCCCAAATTGCATCAGGTTGCTTAGCTAATGCTAATCTCTTCGGTGGTCAACGTGCACTCAATTGCAGAATGCGATGGCCAATTACGGAGCAGGAAATCCGAAATTCGCAATCCGAAATTCGCAATGGTAAGCTCTGACGGGTATTCTTTTATGAGTCTAGAGTTCGATCCGATTGAAGAAGTCCTGGAGTCGTTGCGCCAGGGACGCCCGATTATCGTTACCGATGACGCGAATCGCGAAAATGAAGGGGACCTAATCCTGGCGGCCGAAAAAGCTACGGCGGAAACAGTCAGTTTCATGATCCGGTATACGTCCGGGGTGATCTGCGTACCAATGGAAGGCAGCGACCTTGATCGGCTGGAATTGCCGCTAATGACGCTACGTAACAACGAGGCGATGCGCACCGCCTACACCATCTCAGTCGACGCGAAGTCGGGTGTTACTACTGGTATTTCCGCTGCCGACCGGACCAAAACGATCCGCCTCCTTTCCGACGCTGCCACTCGAGCGGACGATCTGGTTCGCCCGGGACATGTATTCCCATTGCGCTACCGCGAGGGAGGTGTCTTGCGCCGGGCCGGACACACGGAAGCCGCAGTTGATCTTGCTCGGTTAGCCGGGCTCAGACCGGCCGGTGTTCTGGCTGAGGTTATAAACGATGATGGCAGCATGGCTCGGCTTCCGGAACTGTTTGCGTTCGCCGTACAACACCGCCTCAAGCTTTGCTCGATCGAGCAGCTGATCGCTTATCGGCGAGCCCGTGAGAAACTCATCGTAAAAGAACAGGAGGTGAATCTCCCGACCGACTACGGCAATTTTCGCCTACATTTGTATCGGTCGCTGGTGGATGACGTACATCATTTAGCGCTTGTCCGCGGTACGATTTCAGCAACAACTCCGACGCTCGTGCGTGTACATAGCGAGTGCCTGACTGGAGACGTCTTCAGTTCCAGGCGCTGCGACTGCGGAAACCAGCTCCACGCGGCGCTCGAACAGATCGATGAAGCAGGGGTTGGCGTGCTCGTCTACATGCGACAGGAGGGTCGCGGCATCGGACTGGCCGCAAAGATCCAGGCCTATAAATTGCAAGAAGAAGGCCTTGACACTGTCGAAGCAAATGAACGACTCGGATTCCCCGGGGACCTTCGGGAATACGGAATCGGCGCGCAGATTCTGGTCGATGTCGGCGTGAAGGAAATCCGGCTGCTAACGAACAATCCGAAAAAAGTGATCGGGTTGGAAGGCTACGGCCTCAACATCGTGGATCAGCTTCCGATAAAGGCTCCGGCGAATCAACATAACGAAAAGTACCTGGAGACAAAACGCTTGAAGTTGGGCCACCTGCTCTAAAGGGTTACGGGTTACAAGTTGCAGGTTGCAGGTTACAGGTTAGAAGTTGCAGGCCAACGATCGCGAGTGTACTTCGGGCGACTTCCTCGGCGCAACTTGTAACCTGCAACCTGTATGTCCAACGAGTTTCCAGATCGGCCACCGATTTATCATGATGCCTGGCGGTTGGCGATCGTCGCGAGTGAATACAATTCGACTTACGTCGAGGGCCTGGTGAAATTTGCCAGCGACGAACTGAGCTTGCTTTTGCCAGAATCAAATTTCGCAACCCTGAGGGTACCGGGCTCGTTCGAGATTCCGCTCGGCACCAAAATAGCGATTGAGACACTCAATGTTCATGCTGTTTTGGCTTTCGGATTGCTTTTTGACGGGGAAACGATGCACGCGGGATTGATCGCCGGTGCCGTAACCAAAGCGCTGCTTGATCTCAGCCTAACCCACCGTGTCCCGGTGTTACACGAAGTGCTCGTCTGCAAAACTCCTGATCAAGCAAAAGAACGTTGTTTGATGCCGGAGATCAATCGTGGAACGGAAGCGGCGCGGGCAGCAGTGCGCATGTTAGCAGCCTTACGCTCACTTCGAGCAGCTTAACGATGGGAAAAAGAAGAGAGAGTCGAGAAGTCGCGCTACAGCTCCTGTACCATTGGGACCTGAATCTCCAGGAGTCGCTGACCGAAGATGCTCTGACCCGATTTTGGGAGCTCCGAACGGCTACTGGATCGATCCGCACCTTTGCTACTCAACTCGCCCGTGGGGTAATCGCGCATCAGGATGTAGTTGATGAGAAAATCAGCCGCTACACCGCAAACTATGAGCTGAAACGCATTTCCGCGGTCGACCGCAATATCCTTCGGCTCGCCGTCTATGAAATGCTATTTTCAGAAGACGTACCGCCGGTCGTCGCAATCAACGAGGCGATTGATATCGCCAAGAAGTTCGGCACCGAAGAATCGGGAAAATTCGTCAATGGAGTGTTGGATCGGGTGAAACTCGATCTCAATCGACCGCTCCGCACCGCTCTGAGCGGAAACAGATAATTTAACTCCGCGCGGTTGAGCAAGTCGCGGAATGATCTATGGCTTTTGGTTTCTTTAAAGATTTGTTCGATCGCTTTGCCGGTAAGCCCGTTGATTGGGATGAGCTGGAAGAGACTTTGATTCGTTCTGATATCGGCGTCCCGATGACATTGCGGATCATCGAATCACTTCGGCAACGGGATTCTCAAATATCCGCCAAAGAAATAGTCGAAGTCACTCGGGGCTACATCGAACAGATTTTGCCCAATGCTAATCCCCGACTCCGTCCTCTTCCGAACCGTCCCAAAGTCATTCTGATGGTTGGCGTGAATGGGACTGGGAAAACGACTTCCACAGCGAAGCTTGCTCATTTGCTCCGCCGCGAGAAACACACCGTGATGTTGGCCGCCGCAGACACCTTTCGGGCAGCAGCCATTGAGCAACTCAAGATCTGGGCCGAACGAGTCAATGTCGAGGTCATTGCCAGCGAATACCAGGCCGACCCATCAGCGCTTTGTTTCGATGCGTACTCAGCTGCGCAGAAGAGAAACATTGAGTTTCTCATCTGCGATACTGCCGGCCGCCTGCACACGAAACACAATTTGATGCAGGAGTTAGGCAAAATCGTTCGTACATTGCAAAAACATGATCCCGACGCACCACATGAATGTCTTCTGGTGGTTGATGCGACTACTGGAAGCAATGCTTTGGTACAGGCCAAAGAGTTTCGTGAGGCGATTGGCCTGAGCGGACTGGTGGTAACCAAGCTCGATGGCTCAGGCAAAGGAGGAATCGTCATTGCGATCGAGAACGAACTCGCGATACCGCCGCGATTCGTCGGCACTGGAGAGAAGCTTGAAGACTTTGCCTATTTTAACAAGGAGGAGTTCGTCCAGCAGCTGTTGTGAGCGGGAGCGAACTCGCTCGCTTGCGTTCAAGTTACATCGTCTGTGGCCTGGCCCCGACCTGTCCGCCATAGTCGGGATGCCACCTTCGCTCTTCGAGCTCCTAACCCCCTGCTTCCGGCTTCCCGCTTCTGCCTTCAACTAGCCGCGGCTTGTTCCTTTGGCTCCTCTTGCTGTTGCTTCTTGAAGTGGAGCTGAAGAATTCGCCGTCCGTCAGTCTGCGTGATCGTGACCAGGTAACCTTCGATCTGGACTTGCTCTCCCTGCCTCGGCAGATGTCCGAGCAGTTGAACGACGTAGCCACCGATCGTGCTGACATCCGAAGTCTCCACCTCCAGGTCGGCTAACTCCTGGAGTTCATAGAGATTCAGCTGTCCTTGGACCACAAATTCCTCGTCGCTGATTCGGACGAACTCGCGTGCCTGTTCCTGATCAAATTCATCTTTGATCTCACCGACCAGCTCACCTAAGACATCGTCTAAGGTCACGATTCCGACAGCGCCACCATATTCATCCACTACCACCGCAAAGTGCGCCCGCTTTGCCAGGAACGCCTTTAACAATTTTTCCAGTGGCATGAATTCGGGTACCGGCATCAAATCACGTTTCACGCTGAGCAGATCCGGCTCAGGTTTCTTCATTTCTCGCATCAGATCTTTCACGTGAATTAATCCGATCGTGTTATCCAAATGTCCTTGCACCAACGGAAAACGCGTGTGCCCAGAGTCGAAAGCGACTTGCAGATTCGTTTCGAAAGAATCTTGAATGTCTAAGTAAATTACGTCGCCACGAGGCGTCATGATGTCCCGCACAACGCGTCGGCGAAAATCGAGTGCATTGATCAGCAACTCCTTGCTCAGGGGCGTAACCGCGGCTTGGGAATCACTTTCGGTAAGGATGACGCGTAATTCCTCTTCGCTGTGGCTGAGCTCATGCTGGGCCACCGGGTTCTCTCGAAAGATAACTTTCAGGACAAACCGGGCCGAGACTTGCAAAAACCAAATCGCCGGCCGGAAAATCGTATAAAACAGGTGCAAAGGCGCGACCAACAGCAAGCTGGCACCTAGAGACTTGCGGATCGCCAAAGTTTTCGGCGTCAATTCACCCAAAACAATATGGAGATAGGTGATCAAGGAGAATCCGATCGCGAAAGAGATCCCGCTAATGGCCGCCGGCGAACTCACGCCAATGCGAAGCAATAAAGGTTGAAGAAGCTGAGCTACATACGGTTCGCCGATCCAACCTAGTCCCAGACTCGACAACGTTATTCCCAGCTGCGTAGCAGAGAGGTAGGCGTCGAGATTGGAGATAACATGACGCACAAAAGCTGCGCGTTTATTTCCCTCGTCCTCCAGAGCGTCCAGCTGGCTGGAACGTACCTTGACCAAGGCAAACTCCGACGCGACAAAAAACCCGTTCAAGAGCACGAGCGCCAGAATGACCAGGGCGTTCAGAATCACGACGCTCGGTGACGCAAATTCCGTCTGGACATCAAGCAACTCTGATCCAGTACCGACCAGCGAACCAATTGTCATCAAAATCTACTTGCACCCTCCTCAGCACGATCCTGCAGCCGCTATTCCAACTTAGATCCTAGCGAATCAGCAGAGTCTTGAAATAGCAGATCCGGACCGGATCCGATATTTCAAAAACCTGTGCTGGCCAAGTCGGTATGTTATCTGGTCAATAGAAGACGCTTGCATCAAGCGTCGTGTTTGTCGACCCAACGATAGAAGCGTATTGCTAAAGGACGCGATAATTCCGACCGGGATAGTCCTTTTTCGGGCTGGATAGCTGGGGATTACCAACTCGACTTCGTGACCCCGGGAATCAGCCCCTGAGACGCGTATTCGCGAAAGGCGATTCGTGAGAGGCGAAAACGCCGGATGAAACTACGACGACGGCCACTCTGCTCACAACGATTGACCAAGCGAGTGGGGCTGGCGTCGCGCGGAAGCTGGGCAAGGCCTTCGTAGTCGCCCTTGGCCTTCAATTCGGCCCGAAGTGCGGCGTACTTCTGTACGGTCTTTTGCTTCCGCTTATTCCTTTCAATCCAAGCTT
>Ga0209647_1000945_pt1 | contig 26014 bp, 24 predicted proteins | sample GraSoi_2013_60cm_FD_185827 | JGI IMG/M metagenome (GOLD analysis project Ga0209647, IMG submission 185827) | Grasslands soil microbial communities from the Angelo Coastal Reserve, California, USA - Sample 9_17_2013_60cm (SPAdes) (version 2) | ecosystem: Environmental > Terrestrial > Soil >... | reverse complement strand
CGCATCTTCTTCGCTGAGCGTGTAGCCAAGTTCCGCGGCGCAGCGCGGAGTGAGCGCGACCATCTCGTAGGAAAAGTGCGTGTAGCGATCGGCCGCTTCTCCGTGCCCTAATCCACGTAAAGCTTCAATCACCGTGTTCTGTGCCTCGGATTGCCGAGCATCGATGACGTTATAAATCTCAGCCACATCGCCAAAATGGGGATGATCTTTCTCGCCTTCGGTAGCAGAAATCCAGCAGTCGTGGCCGTCGGGATAACGATAGAATTTTCGATATCCGAAATCGCGCCCCAGAAGACCGAACTTCCACATGTGATAAGCGATGTCTTTGCCGACGTACCCAACCGTGCCGTTGGAGCGAACGATAACTTTCTGGTCTTCCTCTGTGATCTTTTCCCCTGTGTCCCCTGTGTCCCCCGTGTCCTCCGTGGTTAGGGGTTTTGCCATGCCCGCCCGCCGCATCACCCAGCACCCTTTATTCTTGCCCTCGTTCTCGTAAGTAAGCACCTCCGCTTCCTTCAGCTTAGTAAACGCCGCATCCCAAAAATGAAGGTGCAGGATTTCACTCTCGCGAGGCAGGAAGTCGTACTCAATGTCGAGCCGGTCCATGGTTTCAAGATGCCGCCGAAGCACAGCAATCGAAATCAAGTCCGCAATCAACGCGGTCTCCGTGTTCCCTGCCTCAATCGAGCGCAGCGTAGCAGCCCGCGCCTGCAGGTTCGCCTTGTCCGCTTCATACCACTGCGAAACACGCGCATAGAGGTCCCAGCAGACGTAGTCAAATCGGGGAGCGGCGGCGAGCGCCTCGATCTCAGCGCGGGACTTCTTCTCGATATGCAGAAATCCAACCACCACGTCGGCGACTTGCACGCCCGTGTTGTCGATGTAATTCTGGACGTCCACTTCCCTGCCCGCAAAACGCAGCAACCTGACGAACGTATCACCAAGAATGGCATTCCGCAGATGCCCGATATGCGCCGCCTTGTTGGGATTGATGCTCGAATGCTCGACCAGCACTTTGCCGGTGTGAACATCCGCGGCCACGAAAGAAAGAGTCTCGAAAGAAAGATCGGCGGCCAGCGTCGCAGCCAGTTCGGCGCGCCTTACCCGGACGTTGATGTACCCCGCGCCCGCCACCTCAAATTTTTCAAAACCGGGGATCGCACCGACCCCGGCAACGATTTCCTCGGCAATCTTGCGCGGCGCCTTGCGAAGTTTCCGGGCAAGCTCAAAAGCGATCGGCAGGGCGTATTCGCCGAATTCAATTCTCGGCGGCTGCTCGACGACGATGTTCGTGATCTCCAGCTCGTAAGTGCGCCGCAGAAACTCGCGCAGATGTTCGACCAGCCGATGTTCCAGATATCGATACAAAGGATGCCCTCTACCCCATTGCTAACCTATTGAAGGAACAGTGATTCTAACAAACTCGCGACGGGCCGCGGGTTTGACGGAGGTGACATGCTTCCCTATGATGAAAGTTCGGTCAATCAGTCGTTGGTCGCTGGTCGTCGGTCGTTAGCCCCAACAGCCATGCAACCGCAGTCTGCCAGCCTCCGAGTGGATGCAAGAAGTGGGTTGCCAACGACTAGCGACGAACGACCGACGACGATTCTCCGGATGCGCATAGCCTACCTCGACTGTTTTTCCGGCATAAGCGGCGACATGTTTCTAGGCGCGCTGATAGATGCCGGAGTGTCTCCAGAGCTTCTGGAAGACACGGTCAAGGCGCTCGATATCGGCGCACGGGTGGAGGTGTCGAAGGTCGTGCGGGGCGGAATTTCAGCGAGCAAAGTGGATGTGTACGCCAACGGCGAGAAAGACCTGCCGCGTGAAGTTTTCTGGGAGCAGCGGGAGCACGGTCAATCTCACGAACACGGTAAAGAACATGACCATCACCATGACGGCGAAATTGGGTGGTCGTGTGGCTCTGCCCCGCCCCCGACGGGCCGAAGCCCGGTATCCACAAAGCAGCACAACCACCAACACAGTCGCGGGCTAACGGAGATTCGCCACATCATCGAGAAAGCAGCTATCAGTAGCAACGCGAAAAGTACTGCAATCACGATCTTCGAGGCGCTAGGCCAGGCCGAAGCCGCGATTCACAACACCACCATCGATCAAGTCCACTTTCACGAGGTAGGCGCCGTCGATGCCATGGTCGATATCGTCTGCGCAGCAGTGGGAGCGGAATCGCTCGCGATCGAAGAATGGTTATGCTCCCCGCTGAACGTCGGCGGCGGAACCGTCAAATGTGCGCACGGAACGCTGCCCGTCCCAGCCCCGGCGACGCTGAAGTTGCTTCAAGATGCCCCGGTGTATTCGTCTGGCCCACAGGTCGAACTGGTGACGCCCACAGGCGCGGCGATCGTGAAAACGCTGAGCGCCCGGTTCGCGCCGTTTCCAGCGATGAAGATCGAAAGGTCCGGATATGGCGCCGGAACTCGAGATTTCCCCGAGCATCCGAACCTGCTGCGCATAACGATTGGAGAAGGGGCTCCAGCCGATGACGCGAGTATATCGCCGAGCACATCGGCGACATCGAATGACAAGATCGCGGTGCTCGAAGCGAATCTCGATGACCTGAGCCCGCAAGTTCTGGCATACGCGATGGAGCGGTTGCTGGCGGAAGGCGCGCTGGACGTGTTCAGCGTCCCAGTGCAGATGAAGAAGAGCCGTCCCGGCGCATTGCTCACCGTGCTTGCGAAATTGGAAGATGCGAATCGCCTGACGAGGACAATCTTTGCCGAGACCACAACTCTGGGCGTGCGCCGCCGCGAGGAACAGCGCCAAACGCTCTCGCGACGATGGGAAACGGTGGACACAACATGGGGCCCAGTGCGTATTAAGATCGCCAACATGAATGGCAGCATCTCTAACTATGCCCCTGAATACGAAGACTGCAAAACGCTCGCTGAGGCTCAACATGTACCACTCCGGACGGTGATGCAAGAAGCCATCCAGCAGTATCTTCGCACTGAGCGGAAAGCTTGAACCGCTGGGGACATAGAGGGCCACAGAGCAAAGGGCTTACCCTGTGATCCACTGTGTCCCCTGTGGTAAAGATTTGTTGCCGCCGATACAAACGGAAGCTGAATTCTAATTCGAATGACGAAAAAGTTTTACATCACGACCCCGATCTACTACGTCAACGCGCGTCCCCATATCGGACACGCCTATACCACGCTTGCCTGCGACACGATCGCGCGCCGCCATCGCATGCTGGGCGATGACACCTGGTTCCTGACCGGCACCGACGAGCACGGTCAGAAGATCGAGCGTGCGGCCCAGGCTGCGGGCAAAACTCCGCAGCAGTTCACCGATGAAATCTCGGCGGAATTCCGCGCGCTCTGGGAGCGTATGGGCTTGACCCACGACGACTTCATCCGCACCACATCGCCGCGCCACCAGCAGGGCGTGCAAGCCCTTTGGCGCAAGATCCGCGATAACGGATACATCTACAAGGGCACCTACACCGGTCAATACTGCGTTTCGGACGAACTTTACGTGGATGCGGTTGGCCCCGGCGCCCCCTGCCCGGATTGCGGCCGCCCGACGGAGACCGTCCACGAAGAAAACTATTACTTCAAGCTCTCGGCGTTCCAGGACCAGTTGATTCGCCTTTACACCGAGCAGCCGGACTTCATCCGCCCCGAGACACGACGCAACGAGGTGCTCTCCTTCGTGCGCGGAGGACTGCGCGACCTTTCCATCAGCCGCTCGACATTTTCCTGGGGCATCCCCGTGCCGGACGATCCCAAGCACGTGATCTACGTCTGGCTCGACGCGCTCGCAAACTATATTACCGCGCTCGGCTATGGCTCAAACGACGCGAGCAATTTCGATAAGTACTGGCCTGCCGACGTGCACATGATCGGCAAAGAAATTGTGCGCTTCCATTGCGTCTACTGGCCGGCGTTTCTGCTCGCAGCCGGATTGCCATTACCCAGGGGGATCACCGCCCATGGCTGGCTGCTGTTTGAAGAAAGCAAAATGTCGAAGTCGCGCGGAAATATTGTGCGCGCCGAAACCATCGTGGATGTGCTCGGCACCGACGCCTTGCGATATTTCCTGCTGCGCGAAGTCGTCTTTGGGCAGGATGGGTCGTTCAGTTTCGATGCCCTGGTGCAGCGCTATAACTCTGATCTCGCCAACGGACTCGGCAATCTTGCCAGCCGGACGCTGACGATGATCACGCGCTATTTCAAGGGAGAAGTACCGTATCCCTCCCACACGGCCCACACCCAGGCGGATGCCGCGATTGCGGATGCCGCAAAAAAAGTGATCGCCGACTACGGCACACTCTTTGACCAGTTCCAGTTCTCGCGGGCACTTGAAGCAGCCTGGGGACTGGTCGCCGCCGTAGATAAATACATCGTCGAGAACGAGCCCTGGGCCCTCGACGAGAAAAAAGATGAGGAGAGCCGCTCACGCCTGGCAACCGTGCTTTACACAAGCGCCGAAGCTCTGCGGATTGTAACCGCGCTCGCGCATCCCGTAATCCCTGATGCCACCGCGAAGATCTGGGCCCAGATAGGCCTCGGAGACATCAGGGAATTTGACCTCATGCAATTACAGTGGGGACAGCTGCGCCTCGGCACTAAGCTGGGCGAGGTACAAGCTGTGTTTCCGCGGGCAGACAAATCGGCAGTAGAAAGGATGCAGCAAGTGGAAGAACAGAGTGGAGCGACGGGCGTCTCGCCCGTTCAGTCGAGCGAAGCTCGGCAGCCCGCCGCGATGTCGGCCAGCCAGACCGCGCCCGCCAAGCCTGCCGCCGCGATCCCCGATGGCAAGATCAGCATCGACGACTTCGCAAAAGTAGAATTGCGCGTGGCCCAGGTGAAGACCGCTGAGCGCGTAAAGGGCGCCGACAAATTACTGCGCCTGGAAGTCGATCTGGGAACCGAAGTGCGCCAACTGGTAGCCGGAATTGCCGAAGCCTAAGAGCCGGAAGCGTTGATCGGACGCAAAGTCGTGATCGTAGCAAACCTGGCCCCCCGTAAACTGCGCGGCCTCGAATCGAACGGCATGATCGTAGCCGCCTCGCCCGAAGGCGGCAAGCCGGTCCTGGCGAGTTTTCTGGAAGATGTGCCCATCGGCACGCGGCTGAAATAGCACTGCCGAGCTACGCTCGGCGTGGACGGGCGACGCGCCCGTCCCCACACGATCTCGCGAACGACCAGCGACTAACGACCAGCGACCAACGACCGTGTTCATCGACTCCCACGCCCACCTCGAAGGCAAGCGCTACGACGTCGATCGCGACGAAGTCCTGGCGCGCGCGAAACAGAATGGCATCGAAGCCTATCTAGCCATCGGAAACGGCGAGGGGCCAGACACCGCCGACTGCGGTATTCAACTGGCAGAGAAGTACGACGGCAAGCCGGAATATCCGCGAGTCTGGGCCAGCGTCGGAATTCATCCCCACGAAGCCAATCTTGCAAACGAAGCCGCCGATTCACAAATGCTGCAATGGTCGCGGCATCCGAAGGTAATTGCGTGGGGGGAAATCGGCCTCGACTACTTTTACGACCACTCGCCCCGAGAAATACAAAAAAAAGTCTTCGTGCGGCAAATGGAGTTGGCAAAGGCGGCGAAGTTGCCCATCATCATTCACTGCCGCCCCTCCGAAAAAAGCGAGAACGCCTGGGACGAATGCCTTACTATGATCGCCGACCACTGGACATCCACTGGATTAGGCGGCATTCTGCACTGCTTCACGGGAAGCGTCGAACACGCAAGACACGCGCTCGATATGGGTTTTATGATTTCCTTTGCCGGCAACATCACCTTCCCCAAGGCGCAGCCGATCCGTGACGCAGCTCAAATGGTTCCGCTCGACCGCATGCTGATCGAAACCGACTCACCGTATCTCGCGCCGATCCCGCATCGAGGCCAGCGCAATGAACCGGGGTTTGTACGGGAGGTGGCCCGCCAAATCGCCGAACTGCGCAGCTTGCCCGCGGACGAGATCGGCTCGCAAACTACACAAAATTTCTACAAGTTCTTCGGGCTCCCGCTGGACAATGCAGACCCAACATTTTGATTCGCAGTTGTCCACGATTTTGTGATCCTGACCGAAGCGAAGGATGACAATTCATGTTCGGGTTCGTTCGGGTGTCGCTCGTGTACCCTCACGACCCACTCATCTCAGCCGTCCAGCCTGCGCAGATAATGTCTCTTCTGTTACTCTCAGGGGTACATATTTGGGGTGAGCGATTCGTGAAAAGAGATTTCAGGTATTAGGTTTCAAGAAGCAGGGCCTCTGTTTTTGCCTGACGCCTGAGACCTGACACCTGACACCTGACACCTGGATTTATCCCATGCCCGATAACAGTTTTGATATCGTCAGCAAAATCGACCTCGCGGAAGTCGCCAATGCCATCCAGCAGGCGATGAAGGAGGTCAGCACTCGCTTCGATCTGAAGGACTCGAAGTCCCAGATCGCAATGGAGGGCACCGACGCGATCATGCTGCACTCCGCCGATGAATTCAAGATGAAGGCGGTGAACGACGTCTTCCAGCAGAAGCTGGTCAAGCGCGGAGTCCCGCTGAAAGGCCTGACCTACGGCGCGCTTGAGCCCGCCGCCGGAAGCACGGTGAAACAAAAGATCACTCTGCAGCAGGGCATCCCGATCGAAAAGGCGCGAGAGATCGTGAAGCTCGTCAAAAATTCGAAGAAAAAAGCGCAGGCCTCGATCCAGGCCGACGTGGTCCGAATCAGCAGCAAGGATCGCGATACGCTCCAGGAAATCATCGCCATGGTCAAGCAACAGGACTTTGGCATCGATCTGCAGTTTACGAATTACCGCAGCAACTGATTAACGGAGCAACTGAAGGCATTGAGCGCAACGACCTCCATCAACGGGAAAGAAATCTTTGACCTCCTTCGCGACGACATTGTCGCCATCGAGGAGCAATTCGGACGCGACACAGTCTCGAACGTAGCGGCGATCACGGAAATCGGTGAGTACCTGCGCGCCGGCGGCGGAAAGCGAATCCGTCCTGCCCTGTTACTGCTCTCTGCCAAACTCCTGGGCTATAAGGGCGATGGCGCGGTCAGGCTCGCTTCGGTCGTCGAAATCATCCACACGGCGACGCTCGTTCACGACGACATCATTGACGAAGCTCAGATCCGCCGCGGCCGTCCGGCCGCCAACACCCAGTGGGGCAACTCCATGTGCGTGCTGGCCGGCGATTGGCTCTACATGCAGGCGTTCAAGATCGCGGTGCAGGAGCGCAACTTCCGCATCCTGGATGTACTCATCGAACTGACGCAGCAGATGGTCGAAGGCGAACTGCTCCAGATGGAAAAACTCGGCAAGCTGATCTCGCTGCAGGAGCATCTCGATCTGATCTATCGCAAAACTGCCTGCCTGTTCTCGGTGTGCATGCGAGTCGGCGGCATCCTCGGCGGCGCGACCACGCAGGAGGAAGAACGACTTGGCCAGTACGGCCGCGATCTTGGTTTGGCCTTCCAGATCGTGGACGACGTTCTCGATCTAACAGCTTCAGAAAGGGTCCTGGGCAAGCCCGTTGCCAGCGACTTGCGCGAGGGCAAGGCCACCATGGCCGTCATTCATGCGCTTGAGCGTTGCACCGCTGCTGAGCGCCGCCAAATCGAAATTGTGCTGCACGACCGCGCATTCAATGGCGTCACTCACGCCGATATCCTGACCATCCTGAACCGCTATGGTTCCCTAGACTATGCCTCCAAAGAAGCCGCCCAGTACGCCGAATCAGCTCGCCAAGCAATCTGCACGTTTCCCGATTCGGAGATCAAGCGAGCGCTGCTGTGGGCGCCAGACTTCGTAGTCGCAAGAGAGAAATAGCACTCGACACCAATCCATTTTAAAGAATTATCGATTTCGGGTAACACTGCCTCCTACCCCTTTACAGCGATCCCCAGCATCTCAAATCGCCCCTTAAGCAAAAGCGGTCCCGATCCAAGAAACGCCCGCGCCGGAAACTCCCGCGAGAACATCTTCACGTAGGCAGCGTTGAACTGCTGCCATAAGGAAACATCCGGCGAACAGATCTGCACCCATACCAGGTCGTCCATGGTCATGCCGGCTTCGCCAAGCACCGCCTGGAATTCTTCGAACAAGAATGCGATCTCGGCATCAATGCTTTCCGGCACCTGGCCGGTCGCTGGGTCGATGCCGATTCGTCCCGAAATATATAGGGTGTCGCCCACCAGCACGGCGTCGCTGAAAGGAAGTCCCGCGCGGCGATGCGGAAGATTGATGGTACGTCGGCTCTGGACTGACAAAAGCTCCTCCTGAACTTATGGCTCCTGACTTCGTACTGTAGCAGCAGTTCTTGCACCGAGGATGATCGGAACAGCATCGAAAAGGAGCGTTATACTGAATCGGCCCGCATCCACCATGAACGACTTGCTCTCCCTGATTTCGCACCACGGCTACTTACTTCTGGCGGTCGTGTGCTTAGCCGAGGCGGTCGGTCTCCCGCTGCCCGCCGCGCTCGCCATCCTGACGGCAGGCGCGGTTGCTGCCTATGGCAAACTGCATTTCTATCTTGTGTTCACCATCCCCCTCGTGGCAATCGTCGCCGGCGATGTCATTCTTTATTTCATGGGCAGAGTCAGCGGGTGGGCGTTGCTCGGCTTTCTGTGCCGCCTGTCGGCGAATCCGGAAACTTGCATTCTGCGCTCGGCAGAATATTTTTACCGCCGCGGCAAGCAGACGCTGCTCTTTGCCAAGTTCATCCCCGGCATCAATACCATGTCTCCGCCGCTCGCCGGCAGCATGAAAATGCAGCTGGGAGATTTTCTGCAATTCGATGCCCTCGGCGCGGTTTTGTATGTGGGCGCGTACTCCGTCGCCGGATATCTCTTCAGTGACGCGCTGCGCGCCATCACCCGCGGATTCCGCTCCGCCGGCTTTGCCGCCGAAGTCATCTTCGGCATCGGACTAGCCGCCTACGTTTTCTATCGCATCTGGATTTATCGCAAGTACCGTCTGCTCGACGTGATTCCCCGCATCGAGGCCAAGGATCTCGCCCAAAGACTCGCGTCCGATGCGGCTCAGAAAATGCTGATCGCCGATGTCCGCAGCCACGGCTACTACGATGCCGACTCCGAACGCATTGCGGGATCGATCCGCATCGAACCCAACAACCTTGTAGAAGAAATCAAACACTTGCCCAAGGATCAAGAGATTTATCTCTACTGTACTTGAGCACGCGAAGCCACAAGCGCCCGGGTGGCGCAACAATTACAGCAACTCGGATTCAAAGTCTACGTCATCACCGGTGGCCTGCGTGCCTGGCGTAAGGCCGGACATCCGGTAGAACGAGTTCCCCACGACGACCTGGTCAAGCTGCCGACGTTCAGGTAGGGCACGCCATCTCCTTGGCAGACTTGCAGCACTTTGTTATTGTCCACTCATGGGACAAACGCCGGCTTTTTGCGGAGTAATTCTAGCGGCCGGTGAGTCCTCACGCATGGGACGGGACAAGGCACTGCTGCCCTGGCCTCCGCCACCACCAGGATCAGCAACAAGTTCGCCAACAACCGCCGAAACATTTCTCTCCGCCGCCATACGCCTCTTCTTTTCCCACGTCGATGTCGTACTGGTCGTAGTCGGCAAGAATGAAACCGTCTTGTCTCCCGTCGTCTACGCGAATGGCGCGTCGCTGGTGATGAATCCCGATCCCGCGCGCGGACAATTCAGTTCGTTGCGAGTCGGCCTGCATGAGGTTCTGAACCGCGGGCGCGACGCTGCCATGGTCACGCTCGTTGACCGGCCACCGGTTCGTAAGGAAACAATCGAAACCCTCGAATCCGCCTTCGAGCATGCAACCACACAAAAGAAATGGGCTGCGATCCCCGAATACCGGGGAAAACACGGGCATCCGATTCTGGTGGGCCGTGAAATGCTGGAAGCCTTTCTTCGGGCTCCGGAAACCTCGAGCGCGCGCGATGTAGAGCACGCACACCAGGCTGAGATCGAGTACGTTTCGGTGGACGACCCGCTGGTAGCCCTCAACGTCGACACGCCGGAGCAGTACGCTTCTCTGACTTTATCGCCACAGCTTTTGCCATCGAGTTAAATTCCTGCCAGGGCCCAATATTTCATGACGTGTCTCACGACTCTCCAAACCGAATTCCTAGAAAAAGTACTCACCCTCCGTCCGCAGGTAGCCACGTTCGATTGCGACGGCACGCTCTGGTCCGGAGACGCCGGCGAAGGCTTCTTCTCCTGGGAACTGAACCAGGGCCTCGTTTCGGACCAGATCGTGCAATGGGCACGGCAGCGCTATGCCGACTACAAAGCGGGCAAAGTAGCCGAGGATGTCATGTGCGGAGAAATGGTCACCATGCATCGCGGACTACAGGAACAAGTAGTGCAGCAGGCTTGCGACGTCTATTTTGCCCAGTCCATCGCGCCTAACATTTTCCCTGAGATACGCGAATTAGTGCAGCGCCTACGCGGCTCAGGATGCGACGTCTGGGCCGTATCTTCTTCCAATCAATGGATCATCCGGTCCGGCATGCGCAGCTTCGGCATCCCGCAAAATCGCATCCTCGCTGCTGAAGTCGCAGTCGAAAACGGCCTCATCACCGACCGGCTCATTCGAGTCCCTAGCGGCCCCGGCAAGCCGGAGGCGATTCGATCGGTGCTCAAATCGTCTCCCGACCACAGCCCCGATTGCGCCTTCGGCAACGCGATCTGGGATCGCGAGATGCTAGCCATGTCCAAGCACCCATTCGTGATCAATCCAAATCCGGACCTGAAAAAAATCGCGCTCGCCAACGGCTGGACGATGTATCAGCCGCAGACGAACCAATCGCGCAAGTAGTGGAAGAGCGGCCCTTCAGAGCTGCAGAACCAACCCGAGACTTATTGCTTCAACCTCGGCCGGCCAAACGTTGGCCCGACGAATTCACGCTCGCTCAAAGCCTTTGCAAGAGCGCTGCGAGCGTGTCCACGGCCAGGTGGCTGGCGTGGGCGGAGGCTTGCGGCAAGCCTCCGAGTTTTTGCAGCAGGTCTTCCCGGCCGATCTGGCGCGCCTCGTCTGCGGTTTTGCCTTTGACCAACTCGGTGATGGCTGAACCACAAGCCATCGCCGGCACGCAGCCCTTGGCGCGAAAGCGAATTTCGATGATGCGCTCGCCCTCAAGTTTCAGAGTGAGCTCGAGAATGTCTCCGCAGGCAGGGTTCTCCAATTGCGCGGCAGCGTCGGGAGCTTCAACCGCACCCGCGTTTCGTGGATTCTGAAAATGGTCGAGAAGTTCGGCGGAATACACAGTGAGATTGTAATGCGGAGGATCATCGGTCAGCAGGTGGTGTGACCGGAGTTCGACGCCCGGCGCGTGAAGGCGGATTCATCCTGACGCGTTTGGGCAGACCTGAAGGTGTGCCTTGATACGTATTCAGTTTCTTACGCGAATCCCCCTCGCCGACGGTCGGTCATTTTGCGTCGCCTACAATAGGATCATGGACCACGCGCTTTACCCGCGGCGAATTGCGTGCCTGCAACCCAGTGCCACCGTGATTCTCGCGAGCGTGGGCGAACTGGAGCGCATCGTGGCTTGCACGAAGTATTGCGCCGACGTGGTTCCGGAGTTGCGAAGCGCGCTACAAAGCGGGACTCGACTGATCGTCGCCGACTCATGGACCTCGAAAGCCGGCGAGATTCTCGCTGCACGGCCTGATTTGGTGATCGCTGCTGTGCCTTATCAGGAAGCCGCGGTCGTGGAAATTCTTAAGGCAGGGATTCGCTTTCTTGGTCTCGCCCCACGCACGCTGGACGACGTCTATACCGACATCGCATTGATCTCCGCGTCCGTCGACGCTGGCGAGCGCGGTGCGAAAGTAATCGCCGACATGCAACAGGCAATCGAAGAAGTGAGACGCAAAACTGCAAGCCTTCCCAGAAAGCGCGTGTTCTGCGAAGAATGGGGTAAGCCGATCATCGCATCGCAACCGTGGGTGGCGGAACTGGTACATGCGGCCGACGGTGCCTTCATCGGCAGGCCGGGCAAGCAATGTTCCGTCGAAGAGATCGCTCAAGAAGATCCGGAGGTCATTATCGCCGCCTGGTGCGGGGCTGGAGATCGGGTGCCCCTGGCGAAGATCGTTGCTGAAAGAGGCTGGGCCGATACCAGCGCTGTGCGGAATTCGCAGGTGTATTGCATCTCCGACGAGCTTCTGAACACTCCAGCGCCCACACTGGTCTCGGGATTGCGGGCGCTGGCGGGTGCGATTCATCCGGAGGAGTTCGGCCCTCAGCCGGGACTCCGGGCTATTACGAAATCCTCACGGCCGCAGGCATCGCCAATGAACAGTAGCGGCGTAGATTAGGATTAGTAGTCAGTCCGCAACCACCCCTTGCCATAAGGCCGCAAGGAGTGGGCACCCATGGTTGAACATCATGAAACGAGTCGTCGCCGCGCTGATTCTGAAAGATGGCCTCATCCTCGCCTGCCAGAGGACGCGGCACCAGCCCATGCCGCTCAAATGGGAATTTCCCGGAGGCAAGATCGAAGACGGGGAACAGCCGCGCGATGCCATGCGCCGGGAACTGGAGGAAGAGCTGGGGATCGTGGCGGAGGTCGGCACCGAGGTCGCCCGCATCGTCCATGAATACCCGCGCGGCGGGTCGGTGGAACTGCGATTCTTCGAAGTGCGCAGTTACCAGGGTGAAATTGAGAATCGGATTTTTCGCGAAATCCGGTGGGTGACGCGCCAGGAACTGACGGGCCTGGATTTTCTTGAGGCCGACTTGGGACTGGTGAAGGATCTGTCGGCGGGAAAGATCATTTGAGACGCTCTATCCGGCACCGCCGCGTACTTGACCGTAGATATACAACACCGTCAATCCGATCATAATCACGGTGGTCGCCCAGGCGATGATGTTGAAAGTGCGTTTATTCACGTATTCGCCCATCAGTTCTTTCTTGTTGATGAGCAACAACATGAAAATCAATACGAAGGGTAATACTGCGCCGTTGACCACTTGCGAAAATACAGCGATCTTGATTAGCGGAAGACCAGGGATCAGGACAACAGCTGCCCCGGCGACGATGAGCGCGGTATAGAGCCAATAAAAGGCGGGAGCTTCGGAAAATTTGCGTTCTACGCCTGACTCGAGGCCCAATCCCTCGCAAACCGTGTAGGCCGTCGAAAGTGGCAGAATCGACGCCGCGAAGAGCGATGCGTTGAACAGCCCCAGAGCAAACAGGATGTACGCCCAGTCGCCGGCTAAGGGTCGTAGTGCCTGAGCGGCGTCGGCAGCGTCGCGAATGTCACGATTACCATGGAGGTACAGCGTGGCCGCACAGGCCACAATGATGAACCAGGCAACCACGTCAGTGAAGATGCAGCCCACAATCACGTCGAGCCTCGAGGTCTTGTACTGGCGCCGTGTGACCCCTTTTTCCACTATCGACGATTGGAGATAGAACTGCATCCAGGGTGCGATCGTGGTTCCAACGATGCCAATCACCATGTAGAGGTATGGGCCCTGCCTGAAAGCCGCCATCTGCGGAGGCTTGACCGTCGCCTTCAGCGCCTCGATCCACGCTGGCTTCGACAGCACTCCGGCAAATATGTAAGTAATGTAAAAAAACGAAGCCGCCAGGAAAACCTTCTCGACACTTTTGTACTGCCCTTTGACTGCAATCAACCACACGATTACGGCGCAGATCGGCACCGCGACGTACTTTGAGACTCCGAACAGCGCCATGCTTCCCACAATGCCAATAAATTCGCCCACGACGTTTCCGAAATTTGTAATCAGAATGCCGAGCATCATCAGGAACGTAATGCGCAGGCCGAATTCTTCCCGGATCAGATCGCTCAGGCCCTTGCCGGTAACCGCTCCCATGCGCGCGCACATCTCCTGCACCACGATCAGGGCGATTGTCGTTGGGATCATCGTCCACAAGAGCAGGTAGCCGAACTGCGCGCCGCCCTGCGAATACGTCAAGATGCCGTTGGCATCGTTGTCGACATTCGCGGTGATGAAGCCCGGTCCTACGACGGCGAAAAACAGCAGGAGCCGGAACTTCCAACTTCTCAGGAATTTCATACGCACAGGCCACAGAGACGGTCAAATTGGCAAAACAGAACGATCAGCATAAACGCTGAAAGTGACGTCTGGATAGGTGAATCTGCAAAAACGGGAAACTTTTGTACGCCGGCTGCAGACGCGGCTGGAGAAGCTCCGGAAACTTTGTGATGCGCGGCCGGAGCCGCGCTCGGAGGCTGATTTAAATCCGGAGTTGCTATGACTGCAAGCAACTGCCAAGCACGCGGCTTGACGGGCGAGAGCGCCCGTCCCCACACGAGCGTCTCCACACGATCGGACTAGAGCTTTGAGCGCAGCATCGCGATCACGTCATCCGGCGTGATCACTCCGGTCAGACGATTGTGTTCGTCGATGACCGGCAATGTCAGCAGGTTGTACTTGTCAAAGAGTTCCGCGAATTCCATCTCTTTCGCTTTTTCATGGCAGGAAATCATGGGCTCCTGGGCCAAAGCCAGGAGCGGAGTTGAGGGGGGCGCCAGAACGATCTTCACCAGCGGCACTGCGCCAGCCAGCGTTCCATGAGAATCGGTCAGGTAAATGGTACTCATGTTTTCCATACGGCCTTCAAACTTGCGCATGGCCTCGATCGCGTCGTTGGCCGTCGCCGTCACGGGCAGTGCAATGAACTCGGTGGTCATGCGGCCAGCAGCGGTATTTTCTTTGAACTCGAGCAGATCGGTGACTTCCTGGCGCTCTTCGGGCTGCATCTGCACCAGGATCTCTTCCGTCCGCTCATCGGAGAGGTCACCTAAAAGGTCGGCAGCGGCGTCGGGTTCCATCTCCTCAACAATGTCGGCAGCCCGGTCGGAATCGAGCGATTCGACAACTGATTTCTGCACTTTGGGTTCGAGTTCTTCCAGAGCGCCGGCGGCGACCTCCTCGTCCAAGGTTTCAAACACTGCTTCGCGCTCATCGGGAGCCAGACTCTCCACAATGTCGGCAATGTCGGCGGGATGAAGTCTGGCCAGCCGCTCATGCGAGATCTTCAGTTTGACGCGCCTCGCAGGATCGGTCTCGATGAGATCGATGAAGTCCCAGGGAATATCGCGGGGAGGAACCCGGAGGAGCAAGGCCCTAAGAACAGCGGCGGGGACCACGCCTTTGAGGAGACGGCGAACCGCGCCTCGCGGGCCCACATCTACTCCCTCAACCTTCAAGACCGCGTGCTTCTGCGCGATGTCGCGATAAAAATCCACGTCGTTCACGCGTACAACCTTGCGGCCGTGCACGTCAATCACCTGCTGATCCAGGAGATCCCGACTAAGCAGCAACAGCCCTTCAGAGCCATCCGCTGAACTCCACTCCGCGGCCGCATTGGAGGCTCGAATGCCGCCATTGATCGTAGAGACAGCAGTCAAGGGCAACACACGGTTTCCCGCGGGCGTTTTGACGATCAGTGAGGCAACGCGGGAGCGGTCCTCCTGCGGGGCGATGGCCACCTCGCGCACACGGCCGCTGGCTGCGCCGGAGGCGTCATAGACGGTCGAGCCCAGCAGTTCGCACAGCGAAACGGTGCCCATGTGAAGAGAATACTCAAGAGCGCATAGGGATGCCAGATGAATGAGATTGCGCGATCAAAAAACGCGATAACCACAGGGGGCACAGGGGTACACAGGGAAACACAGAGGGGTCTCGCGGTTCTCCGCTGCGCCCCGTTGTCCACTAACGCAACCCTTTGCGCCGGTTGACACGCAACGATCGGCTGACTAAACTCTGCCTTCCTCACTTCAAACCGGCGCTCGCGGTTTGAACGTGCCGACTTCTACGAGAAAATTATGGCTAAGCGTCCTCGCATCGCAGTTGTGGGCAGTGCCAATGTTGACTTGACTACCTTCTCGGACCAGTCTCCCAAGCCGGGAGAAACCATCTTCGGCCAGAAGTTTGATCTGGGATTCGGGGGGAAAGGCGCAAACCAGGCGGTTGCCGCCCGGCTCTGCGGAGCCGACGTCTTTATGGTGGCGCGAGTCGGGGACGATCTGTTTGGTCCATCGACCATCAAGAACTTTGAAAAGTTGGGTATCGATGCCACCCATGTGCGCCAGGTAAGCGGCGTTTCCAGCGGAGTGGCGCCGATCTTCGTCGATCCTTCCGGCCAGAATCGGATCATTGTCGTCAAAGGCGCGAATGACGAATTGAAACCTCGCGACGTGGATGCTGCGGCGGATACGCTGAGGAGTGCCGACTGCATCGTCCTCCAGTTCGAGATCCCGCTGGAGACCGTGTATTACACCATCAAGTTTGCGCGAAAAAACGGCATCCGCTGCATCTTGAATCCGGCTCCCGCACAGCCCATCGACATCAAGGAAGTTGCCGATCTCGATTACTTTGTTCCCAATGAAAGTGAAGCGGAGGCGATTTCGGGCATGCCAGTGCGCAATCTCGACGATGCCAGGCGCTGTGCCGCTAAGCTTCTTGCCAGCGGCATCCGGCGAGTGATTATCACTCTGGGCGCGAATGGTTCGCTGCTTGCCGGTAGTGAAGGCATGGAGCACGTGCCCGCGTTCAACGTGAAGAGCGTGGATAGTACCGGAGCTGGCGACGCTTTTATTGGCAGCTTTGCGACCTTCCTTGGCGAGGGATTGGCGGAGCGGGAAGCGGTTAAGCGCGCTAATCTTTTCGCTGGCCTTTCGACTACCGGAGTCGGAACCCAGAAATCTTTCTACGGTCGCGCGCGGTTTGACGCGGAGTGGAAAGAGAAAGGGGCCTAGCAGGTTGCTGAAACGATCTGCGCAAGCTCAACTCTGTCCGTGTTCTCGCTAATGAGCAGTGATCATAAAGAACGTGATCCAGGGAAGCGCTGTCGCGTCGTTCAAAAAGTGAGCGACAATCGCCGGAACCAAGCTGCGGCGTCCCAGTAGATATGCGACGCCCCACATCATGCCAATGAACGCGGTGGGCACCACGATGCCGAGCCAAGGGAGAAAGCCCTGATTTAGGTAGCCGGCGTGTGCTAGTCCAAACGCAACGCCCGGCATAAGGACCTGTATGACTTTGCTGTAGCCAGCCTCGGCGAATTCGGTCATCAGAAAGGCGCGAAACAGCACTTCTTCACAAAATCCGGCGGTGATTCCCAAAAGAAGCGCGGCAACGAGGTGAAATCCAGGCGGAAAGAACGCATACGAGATAGGAACGTGCATTCGGGGCAGGAACCGGAGATTGCTTCCGATAGTAAGACCTGCAAAGAGAAGCGCCATGACCCAGGCGGGCCATGTTCCCAAGCGCCAAACGCCGAGATCTTTGAAGGAGGATCCGCGGGTCCGCAACACAAACCAAAGCACGATTACAAAGGACCATTCGACGATCAGACCTCCAGCAATCCAAAGCAGGAAGCGCTGTTCAGGAGTGCCATGAACCGCCGCGGGGATGGAAATTGAAATGAGCTTAGAAATAACCCAAATCGCAGCGGGAACTCCGAGACCCAGGATCAGAGACTCTACCCAGCACAGAAGCCAACCGGAAGACGCACTAGATGTCTGAACTCCTGAGACCCTGTCCATGATAATGGACCTCCGCCGGAGCTGAATTGTGACGGGGAAGGACCCCGCGTAAGGTAACTGTACGAGATTTTCTAAGAGAAAGTTCTCACCGCTCCATCAGCAGAACTTTCTCGGCATCGTCGATCTCGGTTAACTTGACCTCGATCACTTCACTGTCGGTCGTCTGCACGGTTCGACCGACGAACGTGGCCTCGACCGGCAATTCGCGATGGCCACGATCGATCAAGACCAGCAATTGCACCAGGCTCGGGCGGCCGTGCGAAAAAAGGGCGTCGAGAGCTGCTCGCGTGGTCCGGCCGGTATAAAGCACGTCGTCGACGAGCACGATCTTTTTACCCTCTATGGAAAAACCAATTTCCGTTTCCTGCACCACGGGCTTCGGGCCCAAGGTAGAAAGGTCGTCACGATAGAACGTAATATCGAGCGTGCCGACGGGAACCTTCTTCTTTTCGACCTGCTGAATCATTTTGCCCAGCCGCTCGGCGATGGGAACTCCACGACGGCGGATTCCGACCAATCCCAATCCGTCGACACCACCGTTTTTTTCCAGGATTTCATGAGCCAGGCGTACCAGCGTTCGCTCAATCTCAGAACCCGACATCAACTGGGCTTTTTGCCGGAGCGTTGTTTTAGGGACCGTGTTCTTCTTAATAGTCATGCTGCGAATACCTCATCAAAATTAGTTGCGGTTCGGGAATAGGTTGCGGATCGGAGGTGAGTCGACCTACTTCTCATCCTTGGGAGCCTCTTTACCGGCAGATGGCCGCTCAGTCTTGTCGGACTCAGTCTTATCGGGCTCCGGGGCGGCGGCTTCGATGCGAATCTTAGTATTGTCGGGCAGTCCGTAGGCGCCGGACGTGATCACGCGTTCGCCTTCAGCAAGGCCCTCGAGAATCTGCACCTGATCGCCTTGCCGGATTCCAGTCTTCACTGTCTTCTGGTGGGCCTTATTGTCAGAGCCCGCGATCATCACATAGCTGCTTCCCTCTGGACCAGTCAGAACGGCTGCCGGCGGAATAACAAGTGAGTCTGGCACCGAACGCGCCAGCATGGAAATCTTCACGCTGGTTCCTGGCCGCAAACGTCCCTTCGGATTGGCTGCCTTAACCCAGACTTCGACGGTCGTGCTGTTGGGGTCAAGTGCCGGGCTGATTACAGTTACCTTCCCTTCGATCGGCTCCTCTTCGCCCGGAACAGTAATCGTGGCCTTATCGCCGAGCTTCAGCAATGCGGCCTGATCCTGCGGAATATGGGCGCGCGCAATCACCGAACTGGTGTCCATGACGGTAAGCAACGGAGTTCCCGCAGCAGCCATTTCGCCGGGATACAAAGGACGATCTGTGACTACGCCGTTGATCGGGCTGCGGATTTCCGAGTAGCTCAGCTGTGCCTGAGCGCCAAGATATTTGCCTTTTGCCGATTGCAGCTGGCCGGCAGCGGATTTAAGTTCCTGTTGCTTGCTCACAGCCATCAGCGCATCGAGATGGCGCTGCGCAAGTTCATACTGATTTTTTGCCTGAGTCAGAGCGACCGCGGCCTGATCGAGGTCCTTGCGAGGAAGCGCGCCTTGTTTGTAGAGATCCTGACGGCTGTCGTAAAGCTTCTGCTCGGCTTCTAGCGCCACTTTCGCTGCCTGAGTATCACCTTGTGCCTTCTGGATCTCTTCCGGCAGAGTGGAGGCGGTCGCGATCGTATACGCGGCTTGCGCCTGATCGTAGGATCCCTGATTGTCTTGAGCGGCGGCGGCCAAATCGCGATTCTCAAGAGTGCCGAGCAACTGTCCGGCACGAACTTTGCTGCCGCGATTGACATAGAACGCTTTAATCGGCGCGCTGATCTTGGGAACAATCGCCGATTGCGCGAGCGGGTACAGGACGGCTTCCGACGTCACCGTCTGCTCGATGGTCGTCTTGTTGACCGGAACCACTTGAACGCTGACCGTCGGCTCCGCCGGCTTCTCGGAGGAGCAGCCCAGCCCCGCTGCAAGAATAAGAATGATTGGGGTCAGCGAAAAGATGAGGCGAAACCGCGCAGTGCGGAGGCGGACGGCGGGGCGGGCTTTACTCCGAGCCCAGCGGTGTTTCGGCGAGCTATGATTCGGCGAGATGCTGGAGGCGTGACGCAAGAGTTCGTTCCCGGCCTGGATCATTATCTTTCTAGAAGCTCCCCGTCAGCGTTTGCAGGTTTGCGAGGGCAACCTGGAAACGAACCTGTCCATCATCATACGCATTGCGAGCCTGAGTCAGGGTGTTCTGAGCATCCACGACCTCAAGAACCGTGGCTTCTCCGGCCTGATAGCGCAAAGTAGTCAGACGCGAACTATCAGCGGCAAGCACCGCAGTTTGACTTAGCAATTCGAGTTCCGCGCGCAACGTCCCGGTTTCATCATAGAACGACCGCAGATCGGCCAGCAGCCTGCGTTGCGCGAAGCTCAATTCGACATTAGCCTGCTGCCGCTTTAAATCCGCCTGTTTTATCTTGCTGACACCAGCTCCCCAGCTCCAGATAGGCAATTGCAGGGTTGCAGTCGCCCCATACCCGAGATTGCGGAATCCATTTCGATCGCGGACCGCGAACTGATTGGCGTCAATGCCATAAAAATAATCGAGGGTCATGGAAGGCAGCATCGCCGCCCACGCGACCTTCACCTCCTGGTTAGTTTGCCGCAACGCGGCCAGCGCGACCCGAATTGCTGGGTTGTTCTTGGTTGCGGCGGCCTGCACTTCGACAAAAGTCGGTAGCGGATCGGGCAAGCGCAGGTCATCCACGACGGAGAAATTTTCTTCGAAATCTGGAAAGAGCAGCACGGCAAGATCGAGGCGGGTTTTGTTCATCGCCAGAAGAGCATCCTGCAGATCGCGCTGCTGCTGATTATTCTGAATCTGAGCCTTGATCACGTCGGACCGTGCGACCTCGCCGCCGTTCTGCAGCTTTTGGCTGATACCGAGAAAGTGGTCCGCTTCCGCAGCCGCCTTCTGCGCGGTGGCATACTTGCGCTGTGCCACGACGTATCCGTAGTAGGCCTGCACGACGGTGACGACCAGACCGCGTGTCGCAATTTCCGCTTTAGCACGCGCCAGCGCCTCGGCCGCCGCGGTCTTTCGGTATTCCGCGAACATCCCCGGTGAAAGCGCCTGGTGAACATTGCCCTGCGCGATATATTCATGGACGCCGTTGTTGGCCAGGAAGCGTCCGGTGGGTGTACCGTTTCCCTGCGTGTAGATGTACTGCATGTTGTAGTTGACGTTCGGCAGCAATTGCGCGCGGCTTTGCACGGTGTCCTGATGAGCGATCCCCAGTTCGGTGAGAGCGGCACGAAACTGTGGGTCGTTAGCTTTGGCGCGGGCGAGTGCATCTTGCAGCGTTAGCACCAGCGGCGCTCGCGTGGAATCAGTTTGAGCGGTTTCTGGCGGCGGCAAAACTTGCCCGCTGACTTTGGACGGCGCGTCCTGGGCGTACATCGGAACGGCCAATAGGATTCCCAGCCAGATAATTCTCGTCCGACCCACAAAGCTTTGACACACTGTTGTGAACATTTAAGACCCCCGCAGGAATGCCAGCGGGCGATTTTAACTCAGATCAGGCGGTGAGGTCAGCCTAGCCATTGCTGTGGGTTGGCGATAGCCTCGGCCAAGTCCCGGAGAAACTCCGCAGCCCGTGCACCATCCACTACCCGGTGATCGCTTGAAAGGGTCAAGGTCATCATGGGACGGACACCGGGGCGAGAATCAAGGCCGACACTGACCGGCACGACTCGTTCCGCGATACGTCCGACTGCAAGAATCGCGGCCTGGGGCGGGATGATAATCGCGGTGAAGGCGTCCACTCCGAACATGCCGAGATTGCTGATCGTGAAGGTGCCACCCGCGATATCGGCCGGACGCAACTTGCCGCTGCGCGCCCGTTCTGTAAGGTCGCGGCGCTGCACCGCGATCTCGGCTAGCGCGGCGTTGGAGGCATTATGGATTACCGGCGCCACCACTCCATCGTCGACTGCCATGGCTAATCCGATGTTGATTTCGGGATTTGTCTGGACACCTTCACCCGTCCAGCTTGCGTTCACGCGAGGGTGCTTGAGCAGGACGCGGGCAACCAGCGCTACCAGTAGATCGGTGTGCGTAAGTTTCAGTCCGCGCGATTTTTCAATTTCTGGCCCGACCTTCTGCCGCGTATCGTTCAGAGCGCCTGCGTCCACCTCGCGGGTAACAAAAAAATGGGGGACAGTCGTCCAGCTCTGCGTTGTGCGCTCGGCCATCAGGCGAGAGACGGGACTGGCGCCGTCAGCTGTAGTGGGCGATGGCGCGGCTTTGGATTCCGCAGCGGCGAGAATGTCGGAAGCAAGGATTTCTCCGCCGGCGCCCGAGCCGCGGACGTGGGCGAGATTGACGCCGCGTTCACTGGCTAGACGACGGGCTTTGGGGGAAATCTTAACGGGCTGGGCGGTGGATGGCGCTGAGGATTGCGCTGGAGTCGCCGATTGATTTGCCGATGCCGCTGTTGAGATCGCAGAGGCCGCGAGAACGGCGGTGGTCTTTCTTCCAGATTCGATGGCCACTTCATCCCACGGAGGAAGTTCTCCAGGACGCACGATCCACGCGATGGTTTGACCTACCGGCACTTCCGCTCCAGCCTCGATCTTGACGCCGGCCAGGACCCCGTCGCCGGGTGATTCGATCTCCATCACCGCTTTGTCGGTTTCGATCTCGAGCAGCGGCTCGCCCTTGGCGACGGATTCGCCTTCTTTTTTCAGCCACGAAATGAGCTTGCCAGTTTCCTGGGCCATTTCGAGTGCGGGCATAACGACACTGATCGCCATATTTGAATTCTGTTCTCGATCAAGATTTGCCGGTGGAGTGCCGGACGTCCTCGCCCGGCTGAGACGCGGCAAGCCGCGTCTCAACAGGAATGCTTCTCAGTCGCCTACGCCAACTCGTTCCTGCCTGGCGCTTGCTTCGATCATCTCGCGCACGCGCGTGCTTGGTTTTGATTCCGTTTCTCGAATCGCGGGAAGCGGACCATCCACGGTGAAATAGTGCCGGCCCGCGACCAGCAACTCCTCGGCCGGGAAGCGCGTGATGACTTCGTGGCCAGTTTCCGTGACTACGATTTCTTCCTCGATGCGAGCGGCGCTCCAGCCATCGGTCGAGGGCCAGAAAGTTTCGAGAGCAAACACCATGCCGGGTTTGATTTCGCAGGAATGTTCGAGCGACACGAGGCGGCTGATCACTGGCTTCTCCCAGATCGCGAGGCCAATCCCGTGACCATACTGCAACGCGAAAGCCGCTTCTTCGTTCGGGAAACCGAACTCCTGCGCTTTCGGCCACACGGACGCAATCTCGGCCGTAGTTCGCCCCGGACGGACGAGTTCAATCGCCGCGTCGAGGTATTCCCTGCACCGCTTGTACGCGTCGTTCATCGCGTGCGAGGCGTATCCGATAGTAAAGCAGCGGTAGTAGCAGGTGCGGTATCCCATGTAGGAGTGGAGAATGTCGTAGTAGACGGGGTCTCCCGGACGCAGCACGCGGTCTGAGAAAACGTGCGGATGCGGATTGCAGCGCTCTCCTGAAATTGCGTTCACAGCTTCCACGTACTCGGAGCCGAGATCGTAGAGAACTTTGCTGACCAGGCCCACCGCCTGGTTTTCGCTCATGCCGGGCTTCATAGCTCGATAGAGCTCGTCGTACGCGGCATCGACCATCATGGCGGAGTGGTTGAGCAAACTGATCTCGTCACGCGTTTTAATGAGACGCGCTTCCGACATGAGCGCCTGCCCATCGACGACTTTGATTCCTTCTTTCTGGAGCGCGAACAGGACCGGCAATTCGATGATGTCGATACCCACGGGCTCTTTGTGCAGGCCGCGCATTTCCAGCTCGATGCGAATTTTCTTTGCCACATCTTCGGCGCGCCCCATCTCCGGCGTCATGGCGCCACGCAACATGGAGATTCCCGCGCGCGACCGCTCTCCGAGCCATGGACAATGCAACTGGTGGTGCTTCGCAGCCGATCCGAAATCCCACAAAATCGGCTCGTCATTTTGCGGAAGGAGGGTGAAGCGATTCGCCTTGTCTTGCGCCCAGGTCCCGATGTGGGTTGCGGTCAGGTACCGGACATTGTTCATGTCGAAGCACAAGAGGGCGCCGATCTCGGACTTCTTGAGAAGATCCTTAGCGCGCGCGAGACGTTCGCGGCGGAGGCGATCGAAGTCGATACGATTTTCCCAATCCACCGCCATCGTTCCATATGTGGGCAGAGCCATAAGGATCTCCTTACTTCGCGTGATGCCGGCGAGACGCCGGCGCTACCGTCCGCAGAGTGTACGCGCGGCCTCAAACACGGTTTGCTCGGTCGGCACAGTTACATCCTCCAAAGGCGGCGAAAACGGAATTGGAACATGCATCGCGCCCATGCGCTTGACCGGGGCATCCAGATCGTAGAATGCGCCTGTGGCGATCACCGACGCAAGTTCAGCGGTAACGCCGTACCGTTCGTAACCTTCGTCGAGAACGATTGCCCGCGACGTCTTCTTTGCCGATTCGACCAGTGTTTTTTCGTCGAGCGGCCACATGGTGCGCGGATCAACCACTTCGGCGCTGATCCCGATTTCCTCCAACAGCATTGCCGCGCCCAGCGCTACTTGCACCATACTGCTGGTGGCGACCAGAGTGATGTCCTCCCCGACACGTTTTACATCCGCGACTCCCAGCGGGACCGTGTAGTCGTCCGCGGGCACCGAGCCTTTGAGTTTGTACATCATTTTGTCTTCGAAGAAGACCACTGGATTCTCGTCGCGAATCGCTGCCTTCAGCAGTCCCTTGGCGTCGTACGGAGTCGAAGGCAGAACCACCTTTAAACCCGGAACGTGGCAGAACCACGCATGCAGCGACTGCGAGTGTTGAGCAGCCGAGCGGCGGGTCGCTCCCATGGTTGTGCGCATCACCATCGGCACTTTCCACTTACCGCCCGACATGTAATGGACCTTGGCGGCCTGGTTGACCATCTGGTCCATGGTCAAAGTAACGAAGTCGCCGAACATGATGTCGACCACCGGACGCATTCCGGTCATAGCCGCGCCGACGGCCAGGCCGGTGAAACCCGCTTCGGAAATCGGCGTATCGAGCACGCGGTCTTTGCCGAATTCTTCCAAAAGGCCAGAAAGAACTTTGAAGGGAGTTCCTGCCTCGGCCACATCCTCGCCCATGATGCAGACGGTCGCATCGCGGCGCATCTCTTCCGCCAGCGCTTCGCGAATCGCTTGCGCGAATGTCAGTTCCCGATCGTTTTGCGCGTGAAGATGGCTTTCAGGCATACACGTCCTCTGCCACCTCATCGACAGTCGGATACGGCGCAGCTACGGCGAAGTCGACTGCCTTTTTCATCTCGGACTCAAGCTCAGCCTGCATTTGATCAAGCGCCGCCGCATCGGCAAGTTTCTGCTCGACCAGCCACTTCCCAAAATTCGCGATCGGATCCCGCTCCGTCTTCCAAAGCTGTTCTTCCTTTTTGGAGCGGTAGTATTCGCGATTGATGTCGCCCACGTGATGTCCGTGATAGCGATAGGTATTGCAGAGTAGGAACGCCGGACCATCACCGCGGCGAGCACGATCCACCAACCGCTGTGAGATGTCATGGACTGAGCGCACGTCCTGTCCATCCACGCCGGCAGCTTCCAGGCCGAAGGCAGTTGCCCGCATCAGGACATCTCCGGCCGTGGTTTCCGAGTAATGCGTGTATTCGGTATAGAGATTGTTCTCGCAGACGTAGATCACCGGAAGCTTGAAAAGCTGGGCAAGGTTCATGACCTCGTAGAGCACGCCTTGGCCGAGCGCGCCTTCTCCGAAGAAACATACTGACACGCGGCCGTTACCGAGATGCCGCGCCGAAAACGCGGCTCCAGTGGCTATGCCGGCGCTGCCGCATACGATCGCGTTCGCTCCCAGGTTGCCGGTGGCCGGGTCCGCAATGTGCATGGAACCCCCTTTGCCCTTGCAGTACCCGGCCTTCTTGCCCAGCAGTTCGGCGAACATTTGATCTGGGGAAGCGCCTTTCGCCAAACAATGTCCATGACCGCGATGCGTGCTGGTGATGTAGTCGGTGCGCTCGAGCGCTTCGCATACACCCACCGCGACCGCTTCCTGACCTATGTAAAGATGTGCCAGGCCGGGCATCAACGCCCGCGTGTAAAGTTCGTTGACCTGGGCTTCAAATTGTCGGATGGCGACCATCTGCCGGTACATCCGGAGCCACAGGTCTACTTTTTCCGAAGTTTCGCGCGGCTGGGTCGCGGTCGTCATTTTTGCTCTCCCGTAGTTACTGTCGTAGCTACTCCCGACAGTCGCGCCAGAACGTCGAACATAACCGCGAAGTCCAGCTTCTCCCAGCCCATGGCGCGCGCGGCGGTCAGGAACTCGTTGCTGACGGCGGTGGGGGGGACCCGAACATTGAGCTTGCGGCCCAACTCCATC
>Ga0209647_1000944_pt1 | contig 26046 bp, 25 predicted proteins | sample GraSoi_2013_60cm_FD_185827 | JGI IMG/M metagenome (GOLD analysis project Ga0209647, IMG submission 185827) | Grasslands soil microbial communities from the Angelo Coastal Reserve, California, USA - Sample 9_17_2013_60cm (SPAdes) (version 2) | ecosystem: Environmental > Terrestrial > Soil >... | reverse complement strand
CTCGCACCTTGGCCATCAGGCAATCGCGCTCCCCAAAATTGGAGGGCTCAATCGGATCGTGAAATTCGACCGTCACCATCCCCGGACGAATCGCAAACCGCGCTTTCGGCATAACTTTTTCGGTGCCTGAAATCGTGATCGGAACAACCGGCACGTTGCACTCCCGCGCAAGATAGAACGGACCTTTTTTGAAGGGCAGCAGCTTGCCATCGAACGAGCGCTTCCCTTCCACGTAGGTGGTCATGTTCAGTCCCTGCTCGAGGGCCTTGACCGCGTCGCGAACCGCCGCGATGCCGGAATCACGATTTCCGCGGTCCACCGGCACGAGCGATCCGATCAGCATGATCTTTCCAAGAATTGGAACCCGGAACAATTCTTTTTTCACCATCACCGAAGTGCGGCGCGGAATCAGCGGCAGCGTGATCGGCGGATCGAGATTGGAAATGTGATTCGACATGAAAATATAAGTTCGCGCCGGATCGATTTTTTCGAGGCCAAGCGTTCGCACCTTCACTCCCGCGATGCGCACGCCAGCGAATGCTGCCCACATGCAGCTGCGGTACAGGAAGGTAATGTCTTTGGTCAGATAGGTCCACGGAATGCCAACGAGCGCGGCGAATGGCAGCGCAGCGGCCCAGAACAGCAACATGAGAATGGTGCGAAACACTTACTCATTCACCCCAAGCTCTTTCACGCAAGCTCTTTCGTTCCGAGCGCTTGCACCGCGAGCCCGCGCAATCGTTGGGGTAGCTTCTCATAGATGCCGCCGAATCCGCCATTGGAGAGAATGGCGACCACGTCGCGCTCGCGCAGTTCGGGCGCAATCGCATTCACGATGGCATCGGCGTCGGCAAGGATGCGTGCTTGCTTTCCGTGCTTCTGGATCTCGCTAATCACGCGATTCAGATCGAGACGCTCGGCTTCTGGAATCGCCTCCGACTTGAAGATGGACGCGATCACCACTTGATCGGCGAGCGCAAGGCTGCGAGCGAGCGCGTCCTGCAGCACGTTTCGGCGAAGCGTGTTTGAACGCGGCTCGAGCACAACCCACAGCCGCGATTTCGGATACCGCGCCCGCAACGCCAGAATCGTCTGTTCGATGGCCGTCGGATGATGCGCAAAGTCGTCGATGATCGTGATGCGATTGACTTCGGCCTTCACTTCCAGTCGCCGCTTCACGCTGCGAAATGTTTTGAGAGCGTTCGCAATTGCATCTTTGGAAATTTCGTAATTCGCCGCCAGCGCAGCTGCTGCGGTCGCATTCCAGACGTTGTATTCGCCGCCAAGCGGAAATTCGAAATCCGCCCAAGGTTTTGCATCGCGGAGCAGCGACCATGAAGTTCGCTCGGTGTCCAACTTCAGATTCGCAATTTTCCAGTTCGCGCGATCCGAAACACCGTAACGTTCGACCGGACAGAAGGCTTTCTGCAGGCAGCGGTTGAGGCTTTCACTCGAAGCATCGCCCGAATCGAAGGCGACAATCCTCCCGCGTCGCGGAACCAGATTCACCAGCCGCTTGAACGCCGTTTCCACTGCGTCCAGATCTTTGTAGATATCAGCGTGATCGAATTCGACCGAAGTAAGAATCATGGAATCCGGAAAGTAGTGCAGAAACTTCGGACCTTTATCGAAGAACGCGGTGTCATACTCGTCGCCTTCCAGGATGAAGTGCTTGCCTTCGCCAAGTCCAAAACTGCGGCCAAAGTTCTCCGCGATACCACCGATCAGGAACGAAGGTTGAAGACCAGCTGTTTCGAAGATCCAAGCCAGCATCGAGGTCGTAGTCGTCTTGCCGTGCGTTCCAGCCACGACCAGAACCTCTTTTCCAATCAGGAACTCATCGTGCAGAATCTGCGGCAGTGAGCAGAACGGAATGCGCTCATCGAGCACACGCTCGAGTTCGACGTTGCCGCGAGAAAGCGCGTTGCCGACGACAACGAGATCTGGACGAGGATCGAGGTTAGTTTCGGCAAACGGCTGCGCGACGGTAATTCCCAATGACTCGAGAAACGTCGACATCGGCGGATAAGCCGCTGCATCCGAGCCTGTCACACGAAAGCTGCGCTCCTGCAGCATGCCAGCGAGCGAAGCCATCGCCGTCCCGCAAATGCCGATCAGGTGAATGTGTTTGGGCTTACTCATCAGATTCGATCATCAGGATTACTCGTTGAGAGATTGCTCATTTGGTCGTTGCGGACTCCAGTATCTTCAGCTTCACTTCACCGCTCACTTCGAGCCTGGCTTTCACGCCGATCGGCAACGTGATGTTCGCGCTCGAGACGTGTCCCGAACGCAGACCGAATGCCACCGGAATTCCCAGATCGCCAACCACACGCAGGACCACTTCTTCGAGCGAGTAATCTTGGTTTGGACCTTGTTGGCAATCCAGCATCTCGCCGAAGACAATGCCGCGAACGTCCTTCAGCTTGCCCGCAAGCTTCAACTGCATCAGCATCCGGTCAATCTGGTAAGGCTTGGCGGCGACGTCCTCCATGAAGAGAATGGTTCCCTCAGTATGAATGTCATAAGGCGTGCCAAGTGCGGCGACGAGGATCGAAAGACATCCGCCATAGAGAACGCCTTCCGCCTCTCCCGCCACAAGCGGCTTCGCGCCCGAGTCGGTGCCAATTTCCCAATCTGCCGCTCCGCTGAGCGCATGTTGCCACGAAGTCAGGTCCACGCCGTTTGCGTCCGCGAAGTCCTTGGCCACCATCGGCCCATGAAAGGTTACGAAGTTAGCGAAGTCGGCAAAGGTGGTCAGCAGCGTTGTCAGGTCGCTGTAGCCAACGAAAATCTTCGGATGCCTGGCAATCGTTTTCAAATTAAGCGTCTTCGATCCGCGCGCAGGCAGCAGGTAGTTCGATCCATATCCTCCGCGCGCACAAACGATGGCCCGGATATCGTCGCGCGCGAACATGTCTTCGAGTTCCCGCGCCCGACGCTCCGCAGAACCCGCAAAGTACAGATCGCGTTCCAGGATCGACTCAAGATAAAACGGCTCATATCCGATACGACGAAGACCGTCGCAGCCCGCTTCCAGCATTTCGCGCTTCACGTTCGACGCGGGCGCAACAATGCCCACCTTATCGCCCGGACGGAGCGCGCGCGGCTTGATTCGCGAATTTGGAGAAGCCGAAGGCATTTCAGTATTTGTCGGCCATGCTCGGTTCGATGCTCAAGGCTCGATCTTAAACGAAGAACTCGCCGCGGCAGATGAGAGTTGCTGGACCTCGCAGATAAACTTGATTCTCCCAGCGCACCGTCTGCGATCCTCCAGGCGCGATCACCTTCACTGGAGAAGCGACGCGCCCGCTCGCTATCGCAGCCACCGCCGACGCGCACGATCCCGTGCCCGAGGACTGCGTCTCTCCCACGCCCCGTTCAAACAGCCGGATTTCAATTTCACTCGCACCGCGCACCACGACATATTCCACGTTCGTGCCTAGTGGAAACTGCGGTTGCGTCCCGATCAGTGCCGCCTGCCGCTGCCATCCCTCCTGAAAGTTCTCCACGAAAATCACGAAGTGCGGATTCCCCACCGAAACCTTCGTCCCCACCGCTCGCACCCACATCGTCTCGATCGACAACTGGCCACCGACTTCCGGCTGACCCATGTCCGTTTCGAACTCAAACGTGGAGCCTTGCCGGCCATCGTCCCGGCCATTTTCCGGGCCAATGAGCTTGCAGGTCTTCAGTCCAGCACCGGTGCGAACCACAACTTCTGTTTTATTCTCTCGAGAACAAATCTCTGCCGCCACACAGCGTGTTCCGTTGCCGGAGATTTCCGCCTCCGAACCATCTGCGTTGATCAGGCGCGCCTTCACGTCCGCTTCGGCATCGGGAAACAGCCACTCCACGCCGTCGGCGCCAACTCCTCGATGGCGATCACACAAACGGCGGCTGAGCGCGCCCAGGTCGCCGGAAGCTTGCACACCTTCCACGATCAGAAAATCGTTGCCGCAAGCCGACGCTTTGCTGAAGGAGATCCTAGTGTTCTGCTGAGCATCATTCTGCGGAGGACTCATTCGTGTTCCGTGGTTCCAAGCGTCGTCACGCTGGCAAATGAGGTCGATTCGTGTAACCGGATGGAAAACACTTTCTGCTGCGGATGCTCGCCAATCACGGCGAACACAAGGCGGAAATCCGGGTCAGCGTCGGCGATGTGCACGCTCTCCATGGTAAGTTGCTCGGAGTCTATGATGCGATTCACTTCCCGCAACATCGCATCGACATTGCGGCCGGTTACTTCATAGGTGGTTCCAAACTCTTTCAGCGAGAACGCGGCTTCCATTCGTCCGAGCAGCACCAGCGAAATCAAAATCATGACCGTGGCGAAGAAAGCGATCAGATACAGGCCGCCGCCCGCCGCCATCCCGACCGACGCCACCACGAACAGGGTCGCCGCGGTGGTCAGGCCGGTCACCGACGCGCGCGCGTGCAGAATCGAGCCCGCGCCGATGAAGCCGATGCCTGGGATGATCTGTGCCGCGATCCGTGCGCTGTCCGACTCCGTGCCCGCGAGTTGCTTCGACAGAACCGTGAACATCGCCGCGCCGAAACAGATGAACATATTCGTGCGCAACCCGGCCGGCTTGTGGCGCAGTTGCCGTTCCAGTCCGATGATGCCGCCGAGTACGGCCGCCAGAGACAAGCGGGCCACCGTCGAGGTCAGCACCGTGCCCACTTGATGGCGAAACATTTCGCTGATTGCGTGGATTGGGTTCATAAGAGCGTCTCGACTTCGAGCGGATTCTATCACCGCCATCCATCGCTTTCTTGGCTACTTGCCTGTAAAGGCTAATGCAATTGATTCGGGGCACTATGCGCGGCATAGATCCGCGCACGCGGCTGTCCGGTGGCGTGAATTTCCGTCAGCTCCGTAAGATTTATCTTATTCGCGCGTTGGTCCACAGCATCCCCATCGAAGGCAATTACAAAATCCGCGTAGCGCGGCGGATCGGCCAGCGCGCGCTCCCAAAGGCCTTCGGGATCCGACGGCCGCTTCCACGGGCGATGATTTTCGTTATTCACCACCTGACGCAGTGGAATGGCCGCCTGCTGCATGACGCCGACATGTTCTCCCAGTTCCATCAGAAATCGTGAGTTCCGCGGTAACCGACCAATTACCTGCTCCACCGCGGAATTCAAGGTATTCCGGATCTCCCAATTCCGCCGGGCTTCCTTCAGGCATTGAGGCTCCACCTTCCACACCGACGCATAACTGAGCACGACAAACGCAAAGGTCACCGGCGCCAGTTTTCCCCCATGCCGCCCACTCGCGCGGACCAGACAGATTAAACCTGTCAGCAATCCAATCGAAACCGCAAACATTGGGAGCAACTGAAGTCCGTAGCGCTGGTTGAAGGTGGCAAACGGCCACCACGTGTGGACATGGATTGGCACCGAGCCGTATGCAATCGAAAGCGCGTAGAAACCCAGTGGGACCCATAGCAACAGGATCGGCGCCGATTGCGCCCGCAGCCTCCATACTCCGATTGCCAAAGCCACAACGGCCGCCGCCAGCCAGAAACGTCCCCAGTTCCCTTCCGCCATGTTCAGCTGCCCCGATTTCAAATAATAGATGGCTGCGACCCGGGCATTGTGGAGCGCGGGATTGGGCGCACCGACGCGCTGCTCGATCGCCTTGGCCGAGTATGGGCCGTTCGCGAACTCCAACGCGTTCCCATACACCACGCGGTTGTACGCCAGCCACAGAAGCGGCGCCACGGCAATGCCCAGCAGGAACTTCGCGCCCGCCCGCCGCAAGGCACGATTCTGCCATTGCCGCAGCACGATGACGACGACCGCCGCTCCCATTACGAACGCCAGAAACCATCCGTCGTAGCGTGTGAGTTCGGCGCCCGCGAGACAACACGCGCAGCGCATCAGAATGTGCGTGGGAACTGGGTCGTCCCTCCGGGACTTAGATGGGTCTTCCCGCCGAACCCCGCGCTGAAGCGCGGGGCTAAGCTGGTTCGCCCCTACGGGATTGGCGTTGAGGGCGCGAATAAATTCCGCGAAGTAGACGACGGCCCATACAAACAGCGTCAAATAGATTGACTCCGTCATTGCCGTAGCCTGCATGTAGATCAGGTTTGGATTGGCTCCATAAGCGAACGCCGCGGCGCAGGCGCTCATGACGGCCGCCGGCTTGGTCCTGGAATTCGTTTCCAGCATGCCTCGCACCAGGCGAAATATTCCCACCACCCCGAGCACGTAGGCGATCATCGAAGGAATCGAACCGCCTGCCCCGCTCTGCCACATGGCGTCCGAGAAAATGAAGGGGATCATCAGCAGATGAGGCAGGGGCAACCACACTGTTCCCAATTGCAGCAGGCCGGGAGTCTGCGAATCGAACACGCGCCGTGCAATATTAATGTGCGCGACCGCGTCACCGTATAGCAACACGTCGCTTCGTTGGAGGTAATAAAGAAACGCAAACAGAGACACCAGAACAGCGGCCCCGGCCACGCGGGCCACGATGCGGTCGGGAACGGCGGCTGTTTTTGCGCTGCTCATCGGGCCCCGGCGGCTAAAGCCGCCATTGATTGTGCTGCATTTACGGCGCGGCTGAAGACGCGCCCCTTCAAAACAAAATCAAAAAGCGAATTCTTCCCGCGGCCTGACCTTAGGTCCTTAGTCCAGGTGAGTCAGTTCGCGGAATATCTGAAAGCGCGCGTCGATTTCCTCGCGCGTAAGATTCTGCAGTCGTTCTGTCCCGAAGCGTTCCACGGCAAACGATCCCATCACTCCCCCATAGAACAAGGCGCGCTTCAGCACCTCGCGATTAATCTCGCCCTGCGACGCGATGTATCCCATGAATCCTCCGCCAAAGGAATCGCCGGCTCCCGTCGGGTCTTTTACTTCTTCGATCGGCAGCGCCGGCGCGCGAAAAGGATGCGATCCCAAGCCGAAAGCTCCCTCACGGAAAAAGATGGTCGCACCGTATTCGCCGTGCTTCACCACCAGCGCGCTCGGTCCCATCGCAAGAACTTTGTTCGCCGCGCGCGGAAGATTCTTCTCGCCAGCCAGCATCTTGGTTTCGGTGTCATTGATCAGCAGGACGTTCACCAGCTTCAACGTTTCTGCCAATTCTTTGGGCGTACCCTGGATCCAGAAATTCATGGTATCGCCGCCGGTCAGACGCACGCCATTCATCTCCAGGCGAACTGCCGTCTGGAGTGTGGGATGGATATTTGCGAGAAAGAGAAATTGCGTATCCGAATACTCTTTGGGAATGCGCGGCTGAAATTTCTCAAACACATTCAGTTCCGTGAAGTCGGTTTTAGCCTCATTCAGGTTGTCGAGATACTGCCCCCCCCACCGGAAGGTCTTACCCTGAGTCCGCTCGATGCCACGCGTATCGACACTGCGTTTTTTCAGTACGGCTTCGTGTTCGGGCGTAAAATCCTCGCCCACCACCGCGACCATCCGGACCTCCGTGAAGTAACTTGCGGCCAGCGCGAAATAAGTCGCAGCGCCTCCGAGAATGTCGCTCACCCGCCCGGAAGGCGTGGCGATCGTGTCAAAGGCAACCGAGCCTACTACCAGAATGCTCATGAGTCTCCGTAGGACCGTCGTTGGTCGCTGGTCGTTAGTCGTTGGCGTTCGTTTCTAGACTGCGGGAGCGGTGTTTGCTAACGACCAACGACCGAGGACCGAGGACCAACGACTATTTCAAATACTTTCCCAATACCAACTTCAGCTTCTCTTTCGTCGCCGCCGGAATCTTCGCCGGATCGGTCAGAATGGCATTCGCCAGCGCCCGCCCGCACTTGCAGGAGCGCGCCTTTGGCATCGACGACACCGTGGCCTTCACGACTTTCGAGGCGTTCTCGGCGTTCTTTACCAGGACCGAAACAATCTGCTCCACCGTCACCGAATCATGATGCGGATGCCAGCAGTCATAATCCGTCACCATCGCGATCGTGACATAACAAATCTCCGCTTCGCGCGCGAGCTTTGCTTCCTGCAGGTTGGTCATGCCGATTACGTCCGCGCCCCAACTGCGATACACATTCGACTCCGCCTTGGTGGAAAATTGCGGACCCTCCATGCAGATGTAAGTGCCGCCCAGCTTGGCGGATACGCCCGCAGCCTGGCATGCACCGCGAACGACTTTCGTCATTTCGCCGCATACCGGGTCGCCAAATCCAATGTGCGCCACAATGCCGTCGCCGAAAAAAGTGTCCACGCGGTGCCGGGTGCGGTCATAGAACTGGGTCGGGATCACGAAATCGAGCGGCTTGTGCTCTTCCTTCAACGAGCCCACCGCCGAAACCGAAACGATGCGATCGACTCCCAACTGCTTAAAGCCATAAATGTTGGCCCGGAAATTCAGTTCGCTCGGCAGAAGTTTGTGCCCACGGGCATGGCGCGCGAGAAATGCCACCTTGCGGCCCTCAAGCGTGCCCAGAACGTAAGCATCCGAAGGATCCCCAAATGGAGTCTGCTGCTCGACCTCGTGCGCGTCGCTGAAACCCGGCATGTGGTACAGACCGCTGCCGCCGATAATGCCAATCTCTGCCTGCTGCAAGTGCGCTCCTGATGGGGTTGGGAATGACTGCGGAACTGCTGATTATACAAGACCCGGATTTGCAGAAGGCGGACGTCAGACTGCGAAACCTTCTCTGTCTTGGAGTTTTTCTCTCACTGGAGATAGTTTACTGAGTCAGCTGGCGAAGGGACCACATGCTTCCCTGTTCGACTCTGACGTTGTGAGCCTGCGAGACAACCTCTGTGACAAGGTCCCTCGAAGTCGCCATCTGCAGGGTCACCGTGTTGTCTCGGGCAAGACCGGTGTTCGGTGGGAGCGGTCCGGAGGGACGCTCGCCGGGCGGCACTTGCTCAATCGCAGCCACCACCTCTCCCGCCCCTGGCGACGGGCGGGCAAGCGCAGTGTACACTTTCAGATCGCCTGCGATGAACGCGTGCAACTTGGTTGAACCGCCCTTCCATTCCGCGTTTTCCACAATGATTGATAGCTTCGATTCCGGATGGTCCTTTGTCCACTGAACAACCTCCGTCACTCGACCAGTAAGTTTGGCCTGTTTGGGAATAACAATTTTTCCGTTGGAATCGCGAACATCGTCTGTGGCTGTCAGCTCAATTCCCTTGCCTACTTTGGCATCCTTTGCGTCGATACTCGTCCTCAAAATAATTGGGATTATCGTGCGATCTGGCAACATTCCTGCTACTACCTGTGCCGACATCACCGCAACCAGCAGAGTTGTTAGGACGAGAACAACTAGCATCGGCGAGCGTTTCATGGTCTCCACTCCAAACTTCGTCGCTCATTTTAGTTCATTCTTTGATCCTGCGTTTCCAAAAAAATCTCCCTCAACTCTCTCCGTCGTCTCGTCATCCAGGCTCTCGCTGATGAGTATCTCGTCGCCGCGGACTTCGATAACTACAACTCCTTCTTCCGTCAGCCATGCATGCCGTCCTCGCAACGTTCGCCAGGAATCGACCGGCGGCGCACCGTACGCAATTTTTCCATCCGCGCCCAGCGCTTGCCGCTTCTGGTAGCGCTGTGTCAGCGCCTTCGCGTACACCGCGGCGAACTCCGCAGCTTTCGCGGCACTCGACCAGCGGGAAACGTACAGTACGCCGATCGGCGCCGCTTTGTCTGCCTTCGGCCGTCCGGCAAAGTAGTACCCACCGCGCCACTCCGGGTAGATAGCTGCAGCCTCGTCCCGGCCCGCGTACTGTTCAACCAAAACCTCTACGTCAAACTCTCCCATGGCGCCGATATCGAAGGGGTCATAGCTCTTGAAATCTTTTTCCATGTCGATCATCTTCATCGGTTCCAACTTCTCGTGGGCGAGATACGTCTGGGGCTCCATGATTTCGCGCGTCGTCTTCGGCGGATCTTTGAACGCGCCCGCATATGCCAGTTCCTTCCCACCCGCCTTCAACAGCGCGCTGGTAAAGTCGAGTCCGTAGCGATACGGAAATGTCAGCGTCTCTTTCAAAAAGATCGGAGCATACCGAAATGCCGGAGAATCCGTCGTCCCCGTCAGCATGCCCTGCTTCAAGGCGTCGACAATCTGCGGCGATTCCTGCAGCGTCTTCCCGGTTGGCGCCAGCGAATAGTCCAGCAGCACAACCATCGCCTGTCCCTCGACTACCGCCTGCCGTGCGCCGCTCTCCTCATCGTTTTCAATATCGCTAGCACTTGGATCATTATGTGTGTTATCAGCGCTTTCCGTCGATTCTTTCATCCATTTCTCGATGCCGAACGACTGGTCCTGGAGCGCGTGCGTTAATTCGTGCGCGAGCACCGGTTTCTGCTGCTCAACGTCTACCCAGTTCAGCAGATTCACAGTTTTCGTTTTGACGTCGTAATATCCCGCCACCTGCTCCCGTAGCATCGCCACGAGAAAATTGGACAGGTCGAAGTTCCGCGGTAGCAACCCAAACTTCTTCAGAACCGCCGACGACCTTTCCAGTCGCTTCGCATCCTTGTCCTCCTTCATGCTCTTCTGGATGTAGGCTTGCACCTCGTCGCGCTTGGCCAGCCTGCGCTTCACTTTGTGCTTGATCGGCAGTCCGGTGTCCTGGCTGGCAAATTGCAGGATCTCGTCCACCGAGCGAAAAAGTTGCTTCGCCTCTTTGGACGAAACGGTAGTTTCTTGTGTGGCGCGGGCGCCCCCGCGCGCGGGGACCTGGGCCGGTGCGGTCTGCGGCTGATCGTGATTTTGATCCTCGACCTGGAGGCCGAGGTTATCGACACTATTGCTGTGGGCTGGAGATTGCGGCTCGTTTTGCGACCACGCTCCGCCAACCAGCAATGCGAATAGCAGAACAACTACAGCGGACTTCCACAACTTCATGTTCCCTCTGTCTTGAAAATAAATGATCGGGAATGGCTTTTAGCGACTGGAGACCTTCTGCGCCACCCAGTCGCCCGCCTCGCGCGTCCCCAGCGTTCCGCCGATATCGGCCGTCGTTTTTTTCTGCCGCACGGCATCGAGCACGGCTGCTTCGATCTTCTGCGCCTCGCCGGCCATCCCAAGATGCGCCAGCATCATCGCTGCACTCAGAATCGCGCCGAAGGGGTTGGCAATATTTTCCCCCGCAATCGCGGGCGCTGAACCATGGACCGGCTCGAACATTGAAACGTGCCCCGGACGCAGATTGCCGCTCGCGGCCATCCCCAGCCCGCCCTGCAAGCCCGCTGCGAGGTCGGTGACGATGTCGCCAAACATGTTATTGGTGACGATCACATCAAACCCGCGCGGGTCGCGCACCATCTGCATGGCGAGCGCGTCCACGTACATGTGCTGCGTCTCGATCTGCGGGTACTCCGACGCAACTTCTTTGAACGCGCGCTGCCATAAGCCGCCGGCGTGCGTCATGGCGTTCGACTTATCACACATCAGCACTCGCCGCCGAGCGGAACCATCAACCTTCCGGTTGCTCGCGCAGTACTCAAACGCGTAGCGGATGATGCGCTCGACACCCTTGCGCGTGTTGACGTCTTCCTGGATCGCAACTTCGTCCAGCGTTCCCTGCTTGAAGACGCCTCCGAGATCGCCGTAAACGCCCTCGGTGTTCTCGCGAATCACGACGAAATCAATGTCTTTTGGTTCGATGCCTTTGAGCGGACAAAGCGACGCATCCATCAAACGCACCGGCCGGACATTGGCGAACAGGTCCATCTTGGAGCGCATGCCCAGCAGGATTTCCTTCGCATGAATGTTGGAGGGCACGCGCGGATCGCCGAAAGCGCCGACCAGAACAGCGTCAAAATCTCGGGTCAAGGTAACGAAGCCGTCCGGCGGCACGGTGACTTTGTCGGCGAGATAGCGGTCGGCTCCCCAGTCGAATGACGTCAATTCGACTGCAGCCCCAGCAGCTTCCATGACTTTTACGGCCTGCGGGATGACTTCTTTCCCGATCCCGTCACCGGCAATCACGGCAATGCGCTTCATTCTTGTTGCGCTCACGCTGGCAACGTTAGCACAGGCGTGAACCATTCATAAACCTGGGGCTGCAATGGACGATGGAGCGCCGGGCGGTCCCACCCGGCCGCCACAGTGCTGGACGAGCGCGGACGCCCATCCCTCCATCAGCGAGCTGCGACGTTTTGCACGCGGGAATCATCTGCTCATGTGAGAGTTAGTAGTGAGAAATCCTCCGCCAGTCGAATTACGCCGGTTCGTTATAATCAAAGGTTGAACCTATGCCTTCGACGACACTTCCCGGGGCGAACCCGAGCGAGCACACCGGCGCAACCACTGCGCCCGATTTCGGCGACGCCCGCGCCGAGTTCCAGACCTTGCTATCAGTGTGCGGCCTCTACGACCTAAGTTCGCGCGCGAGGATCGCGGTGACCGGCGGGGACCGCGTCCGTTGGCTGAACGGCATGGCGACAAATAACGTCCGCGATCTAGCTACCGGCCACGGCGTCTACGCCTTCCTGCTCAATGCCCAGGGCCGGATTCAGGCGGACCTCTACGTTTTCCAGCGCGGAGATTCTCTGCTGGTCGATACCGAACGACTGCAGCGAGAAAAAGTCGCGCAGCAGTTCGAGCACTACATCATTGCCGACGATGTTGAGATTGCCGATGTCAGCGACAAACTCTCCGCGCTCGGGCTGACCGGACCGGAATCGCGCCATATTCTCGAACGCGCCGGTATCGCGGTTCCTAATCTCGCAGCGCTGCAGTTCGCGGACGTTGCTTGGCAGCACTCCTTGCAAGAGAGGACCGTCACGCTCCTGCGTTCGGGCGAGGAAGCCAGCGAGTCCTGGCAAATTTGGATTGCTCCCGACCACGTGGGCACGCTTTGGGACGCGCTCGTCAAAGCTGGAGCGCGGGCCACGGGCACGAGTGCGCTGAATCTTTTCCGAATCGCGCGCGGCATTCCGCAATTTGGCGTGGACATCCGCGAACGCGATCTGCCGCAGGAGACCGGGCAGACACGCGCCTTGAATTTCACCAAAGGCTGCTATCTCGGCCAGGAGATCGTGGAGCGCATCCGCTCACGCGGCGCAGTACACCGGCAGTTCACAGCGTTCGTGGTCGAAGGCACGCTGCCCGAAGCGGGCGCGAAGATTTTGGCCGGAGAGACAGAAGAAAAAGAAGTCGGCGAGATCACCAGCAGCGCGATCTTGCCTCTGCCTGGCGGAGATCGTCCCGTCGCACTGGGTTACCTGCGACGCGAGGCTGCGGAAAAAGATTTGCGGGCGGGAACGACGAAGCTGAAGCCGGCATCGCTCCCGCTCGCTTGAATTTGACCAAAAGGCCACAAAGATATGCGAAGGAACTTTTTTCAAGAAGGAATTGCAAGGAACAGGTAATTCATATGGCTCAAAAAAGACGAGAAGAGAGCGAATTTAAAGTAAGCGACAAGCGGCTGTTCACCTCCGACGGAGAACTGAGATCCGATTCCCCGGAAGAGCAAGCCGCGCCTCCAGTCGCGTCGGCTGCCACGGCAACGGCGGTCGCGGAGCCGCCGATTTCGAGGCCGGGTTCGACAATCGCAGACGCCGCGCCCACCCCCACCGCGCCCACCTCCGAATCGGATATCCCCGAACCTCCCACTGCCTCTGAGCAGCAGGCTCAGCACGATGCCTACAAGCAATCGTCGCGTGATCTGGATACGCGAGTGGAACTGAGCGGTCACTCGTCGCAAGAACTGAAAATGAGTTTTGAGCGCTTCATGGCTTCGCTCTATATGACCGCCATGATGCAGCTCGGCCTCATGCACGAACAAAGCGGCCAGCCCGGAGTTGACTTGATCGGCGCACGTCAAACCATCGACACGCTGGGCATGATCGCCGAGAAAACCAAGGGCAATCTCACTCCGAAAGAGCAGGGATTCCTCCAGAACTGCCTCTACGAATTGCGCATGGCCTACGTGGAAGTGACCAACACTCTCGCGCATCCTCCGCAGGCGCCCGGACCAAGCACAGGTACAAACGGCTGATGCATGCGACTCTGACGGTATTAGGCAGCGGCACATCGGTGGGCGTTCCAACGATTGGCTGCGACTGCGCCGTCTGCCGTTCGCCCGACCCGCGCGACCGCCGCACCCGTCCTTCCGTGATGGTCAGCTACCGTGATCCTCACGACAATGCCCGCCACGTCCTGATCGACACCACGCCCGATTTTCGCGAGCAGGCGCTGCGCGAAAAGATCACACAACTCGATGCCGTGCTCTACACGCACACGCACGCCGACCACATCCTCGGAATCGACGATCTGCGCCCGCTGACGTATAAACACATGCCGGGCAAGCTGCCGCTTTATGCCACGCCGCGAGCCGGCGAATTCCTGCGCAACATGTTTCGCTACATCTTTGAGGCCAAATATAAGTTTGGAGGACTGCCGCAGGTCGACCTTCATCCGATCGACGGCCCCGTCGAACTATTCGGAGCGCGCTTCGAGCCGTTGACGGTGATTCACGGCGATACTCCGATTCTTGGTTTCCGTTTCGGATCAGCCGCCTACCTGACCGATCACAGCGAGGTTCCGGCGGAAACACTGGAAAAGCTGCGAGGCCTCGACATCCTGTTCCTCGACGCGCTGCGCTACAAGCCGCATCCCACGCATTCGACCGTTGAGCAGTCGTTGAAGATCGTGGAAGAGGTAAGGCCGAAGCGCGCATTCTTCACGCATATCTGCCACGACCTGCCGCACGAGGCAACCGACGCCGCGTTGCCGGAGGGCGTGCGTCTGGCGTATGACGGAATGAAGCTGGAGTTTGAGATTTAGAGATGCAAGTAGTCGTTGGTCGATGGTCGTTGGTCGTTGGTCGTTAGCGAGCAATCTCCCGCAGATTCGAGGCACGAACGCCAACGACTAGCGACCAACGACCATCGACTACTCGGCGGTGAATAGCTCTCCAATGTTGACCTTCCACCAACTCGACGACGTCCCCCGCGACTTCGGTCCCGCGATCCTCAGCGTCGGCAACTTTGACGGTGTGCACCGCGCTCACCGCCACGTGATCGACGAGATCGTGCGGCGAGCGAACGCCGAGAATGCGCACTCGATGGTGGTCAGCTTCGAGCCACACCCCGCCCGCATCCTGCATCCCGATTACAACCTCAAACTGCTGACCCCGCTTCCGGAAAAACTGCGCCTGCTGGACGCCACTGGTGTCGACACAGTTCTGCTGCTCCCCTTCACGCGTGATCTTTCGCTGATGACGCCGCATCAGTTTGCGCATGAAATTCTGAAGAATCGCCTGCATGCCCGCGAAGTTCACGAAGGCTACAACTTCCGCTTCGGGCACAAAGCCGCGGGAAACATTCACGTGCTGCGAGATCTGGGACGAGAGATGGGATTTGAGGTCCACGATTATCCCGAGATGCGGCTGCGCGGGGAACCGGTGTCGAGCAGCCACATCCGAAAGCTGCTTTCCGACGGCCGGGTGAGCAGGGCGCGACATTTGCTGGCGCGTCCGTTCAGCATTCTTTCTACTGCCGGACGGGGACGCGGATATGGCGCGAAATATACCGTCCCGACCATCAATCTGGCGCACTATGAGGAACTCGTGCCCAAGGACGGCGTCTATGTGACCCGCACGTGCGTAGGCGACGAATGCTTTGACTCGGTCACCAACGTCGGCAACCGTCCGACTTTTGGGAGCGATTCGTTTGCCATCGAGTCCCACCTGCTGAATTTTCATCCCCTTGAACTTTCGGCGGAAACCGAAGTTGAGATTTACTTCCTCGATCGGCTGCGCGACGAGATCAAGTTTCCGTCGGTCGAGGCGTTGAAAGAGCAGATCGGGCGGGATGTGCGGAAGGCACGGACGTATTTGCGACGGTTGGGGCGGGTAGGGGTTCGGTCTTGATGAATCGAACCTATCTAACCATCCCCTAAATGGTCTGTGGAGTGGTCGCTCGTGAAATGGCGGTTTACAGCACCTGACCGACACGAGTAAACTTCCCTTCCGAGAAGGAGTATGCAAAGCATTACACGCCGCACGCTCAACGTATTTCCTCTTCTACTTTTGGTCACGATTGCCGTCGCACAGTCAGACCGCACTGTCCAGCGCGCTCCCGAATCAGCTCGTAATACTGCGCAAGATCTGACAGCCGAGCAACGGGCGAAAAGTGAACAGCTTGCCAGGCTTCAAAAACACTTTGGGAAGGATATGAGCACTCCGGGTGTGGAATTATCCCTGAAGGAAGTTGCCCGATCGAACGCTGGAGACCGCACGCTGGTGAAGTATGATCTATACGCAGTGGGATTCCCGCCCAAGACCAGCTTCACGCTCTACCAAGTTCAGTTAGACGGATCGGTCGTTAAGACTCTCGAAGGGGTGACCCTCACCGACCAAGGCCAAGCCATCTGTGGAGGCACAGCAAATATGTGCCAAAACCAAGGCCCTGATGACCCAGTGGAGTTGGTTGTATACGCTGGCAAGGGAGAACCAAAACGGTTCGGATTGGTTTCTGACGATGAATCACACGCGAAGGGATTAGTAAGTGTAGTCCCTTTCCCCAATGCGGCATCCGACAAAGGTTGCAGATTAGAATCCATTATCGGAAGTCCTAACGGAGAGGTGACCTATCTTCAGGGTAGTGGATTTGAGCCAAACGCTGAGTTAACCATCGATGGCGAAAGCTATGGTGAAAAGCATCATGACATAGGCAAAGCTCAGTCGGACGGATCATACTTTTCGACGCTGATGCCTTATGTGGTTGGGAAGAGATCTGGCAAAACCACCTGTGAAGTGAAGTCGAAAAACTGCAATCCTAAGCTCACTTTCGAGTGGGGCACATATCGTCTTGAGTGACGTACCGCGGTGGTTACGGCCCCCACCTGTCGAGAACGGTCGGGTGATTGCCCCTTCTTGTTAAATCCTGAACGAATGTCGGTTTACGGTCCGTTCTCTCCTCCCCTGATACAATCCTTCCCCGCATGCCCATCAGCCCGAGGGTTGCTCTACACGCTGACTCTGCTGGCATTGCGGATGGGCAGCGAAAGTTCTAAGGCCAGTCCTGCGCCCCGTGATAGATGCGAGAGATTTCAACAATTCTCTCTTTGACTTGATAGACGGCAATATAGGGAGCAAAGACCAGTTCGCGCCGCCCGATCATGCGTCCAGGACGGCCACGGTGGGGAAACGTCCTCAACTCGGCACAGCCGTTATAGATGGCTTGCACGGTATTACGAGCAGCGCTGGGATTGTCTTTTTCGATGCGCTGAAATATGCGTTCCAGGTCGTCTGCGGCGAGGGTTGACCACCGGACTTCCATCTGCATCAAGGCCGGAACAGCCGGTCGAGCCGTTCTCCGACTTGCTCATGCGTTAGATATTCGCCACGCTGCAAAGCTGCCTCGCCGAGCTTGACGGCTTCAATAAAGCGAGCTTCTTCTGCGAGATAGCGGCTGATCGCTTCCTGCGCAAGCGCATCCGCGTCCCGGCCTCGCTGGGAGGCCAGTTCCGCAAGCTGGTGCTGCTGCTCAGGTGTGAGATGGACTTCCATATGCAAAGTTTAAGTGCCAAGTTTTCACCTGTCAACGAACCATATAACACCATCCTTCCCTGCTACAATCCCTCCCCACATGCCCATCGGCCCGATTCAACTCGTTCGGCAGGCAACGACCGAGCAACGCCGCACCTTGCTGGCAGCCTCTCTCGGCTGGATGCTCGACGCATTCGACGCGATGCTGTACGCGCTGGTGCTGACCCACGTCATGCGCGATCTGGGCATGTCGAAGGCGACTTCGGGACTGCTCTACACGCTGACTCTGCTGGCGTCGGGGATGGGCGGGGTGCTCTTCGGCTTTCTGGCCGATCGCGTCGGACGCAAACGCGCCTTGATGCTGAGCATCCTGACGTATTCCATCTGCTCGTTTGCTTCGGGGCTCTCGACGACAGTGCTGATGCTGGCGGTATTTCGTTTCATCCTCGGACTGGGCATGGGCGGCGAGTGGAATACGGGCGCAACTCTGGTCGCGGAAACCTGGCCGGATGAATTGCGGGCCAAGGCAATTTCCGTGGTGCAGAGTTCGTGGGCGATTGGCTTCGCGCTGGCGGCGCTTGTGTCCGGAATTGTCTTGCGATATGCGAACTGGCGGTACGTGTTTTTCGTAGGAATCCTTCCGGCGGCGATCACGCTCTGGATACAGAATCGCGTTCCTGAATCGGAGATGTGGGAAGAACATCGGCGGCTCCGGCTCATCGACGAAGGTCAAAAGCTTGAACCACAGGGGGCACAGGGGACACAGGGGAATGCGTCTTTCCTGGCCATCTTTCGGGTGCCCTACCTCAAAAATACGCTGACGCTGCTGTTCCTGAATTTTTTCGGAATGTTTGGCTGGTGGGGGCTGTTTACCTGGCTTCCACCCTACTTGTCGCTTCCGGTCGAACAGGGCGGGCGCGGCTTCGGCGTTATGGGAACTACGACGCTTCTGGTTGTCCTCAATCTGTTCGGCATGTTCCCCGGATACCTCAGCTTCGGATGGGTTGCCGATCACCTGGGCCGCCGGCGGTCGTTCATGCTGTACACGTTCATGGCGGCCGTGCTGGTGCCGCTGTATGCCATGGCCCGGTCGCCCGGAGTAGTGCTCGTGCTGGGGACGGTTGTCGCTTTCTTTGCGACAGGAATGTTCTCTGGTTCGGGAATCATTGCCAGCGAAATTTTCCCGACCCGGTTGCGGGCGCGTGCACTGGGCTTCACCTACAACGGCGCGCGGACGCTTAGTTCTATTTCTCCGTACGTAATCGGGCGCGTGGGCCAGACGAGAGGACTGAGTTGGGCCTTCTATTTGTGCGGGGCTGGTTTCGCTTTAGCGTGCTTGATGGCAACGCAGTTGCCAGAGACGAAGGGCAAGAAGCTGGAATGAGCTTAAGTCGTCGGTCGATAGTCGCTGGTCGTTGGGCCGACCAGACTTCGCGAACGACCAGCGACTATCGACCAACGACTCCCTACTCAATCGGCTCGACGACCAACCCCTCCCGCGTCGCCCGTTCCGGCAACTGAATCACCACAATCGCTACCAGCACCAGAACGATTCCAACCGTTTGCATCGGCCGCAGTAACTCGCCCAATACAAGCGCCGCGATCAGGATACTGAACACCGGCTCCAGGCAACTGGCTACAATGGCGCGAGTGGGCTCCAAGTGCTGCAGCCCGGCGAAGTAGCAGGAAAATGGTGCGAGCACGGACAGCAACGAAAAGACCAGCATGAATCCCCACGGCCGCCAGCCATAGTGAGCGGCAACAATTTTCCACGGAGGATTCACGAACGTCCAGAATGTTGACGCAGCCACCAGCACCCACAGCAGGACTTTCCAGCGGTCGTAACGCGCCAGCACACTGTGTCCGCCGACGTTATAGAACGCGAAGGAAAATGCAGCCAGCAGCGCAGCCGTGACGCCGACCACGTCCATGCGGAAACCGCCTGAACCGACAAAGCCGACCGCCAACGTGCACCCCACGACGGCTAGTCCCACCGCCGCGATTCTCCGCAGCGACGGCCGCTGCGCTCCGCATGCCACCGTATAGAGCAGCACCCAAACGGGCGCCGTGTATTGCAGGATGATGGCGGTCGCTACGTTCGTCCGTTGAATCGCGAGGTAGTAGAGATAGTTCGATGCCGCAACTCCCAGAATTCCAAGAAGGAAGAACCGCACCAGGTCGCCCCGGGGAACGCGCAGCGCGGACGCTCCTCTGCGCGCCAGCAGAACCGGCAACAGCACGGCCAGCGACAGGGTGGCACGGCTCTGCGACAGGAGCAGCGGATCGATCTTTTTTAGTGAGGTTCCTAGCGACGCCCCGCCCGGCAGCAGATGCCCGGTGAATGCCGCGCGACCGAGGGTCGCCGAAATTCCCCACAATAGGGTTGCACTCCCGATATAGAAGTAACCGCGCAGCGGATGAGGGCGAGCCGTCACGAAACGTGCTCAATGGTGTAGGTAATTTTCGCAGCCTTCTCCAGCATGGCGGAAACTGAACAGTACTTTTCTTTCGAGAGCCGCACCGCGTCTTCCATCGCTTTCCGCGAGACCTGTCCGCGAACGAGATAGGTCAAATGAATCGACGTATAGACGGCGGGATAGCCATCCGCTCTCTCGCCCGCTGCCCGCACTTCGAGGCCGCTGAACGGCTCGCGTTTCTTGCGGAGAATTCCCACCACGTCCGATGCTGTGCATCCGCATAAAGCGAGCAGCACTAACTCCATTGGGCTGTTTGCGGTCTTCTCGGATCCGGCGTCGATCACGATCGAGTGTCGTGAAGATGCCGACCCCACGAATCGGTCTTTGTCCGTCCAGTTCAGTGAAGCTTCAATCATTGCGCCTCTCGTTCTTAACAATCGTCTGACAAACAATAGAGCGACGGGCATCTCGCCCGTCCTGCAGTATCGTGGCCGGACGGCGACGCCGGCTCTCCGCTATCTGGGCTAGCGCCGGTTGTCCGTCACCGGTTCGGGATGAATCAGGACGCGGAACAACTCCGGCGCGTCGTGTTTGAAGCGAATCTCGAGCGCGGTCTGAACGTCGTGCACTCGCGAGAGCGGCATATCGTCGGGCAGCGTACAGTGACAGGAAGCATAAAGCCGCGCGCGTACCTTCTTGAACTGGAATTCGTGCACGTCCATCACCTCGGGAAACTCCTTCACGATATCCTTGAGCCGCTGTTCCAATTCCGGTTCGCGAACGATCTCCTCACCCGTTTCAATCGTGGCCGGCTCACTTTCGATATGCGTCAGGATGGTCGCAATTTCCGGGATCTCGGCGCGCATTTCCGTTTCCAGGCGGGTAACTTCATCGTGCGCCTGCTTCATGCTGAGTTGCTCGTCGAGCTCGAGATGCTGTTCCACATGCAACTGCCCGTTCAGGTCCTGCACGCTGACGTCGTGCACATTGAAGTTGTGGCGAGTAGCTACGGCGCGGACGCGATCAAAAATATTTTCGGTTCGCCGGGCCCGCGGAACCGGGTGCACCATCACGTCAGCGTCGGGAAGAACCTCGCGCACCCGTGAGGTCACTGCATCGGACACCTGCTCCGAGCGCTGGAAAGTGAAATTGCGTTCCAGTCCCACCGAAACGTCCGCGAAATAGCGGTTGCCGGCTTTTCGAAACCGGACTCGCTCCACTTCCAGCACGCCATCGACGGTTCCGATCCGGTCGAGGATCTGACTGCGAACGCCGGCCGGTGCCGCGTCGAGCAGCGCATCAACCGTTCTGCGAGCCAAACGCCAACTCACGGAAACCACCACGCCCGCCACAAATAGCGCGGCAATCGGATCGGCCTGCCGCAGCCACGCCACGTGATAGCTGCGACCCGCCCAAACCAGCGCGAGGCCGACAATCACTACGCCGCTCGACCAGATGTCCGTTGAAAAATGGAGCGCGTCAGCCTCGAGCGCCTGACTGTCATATTTCGTCGCAATCCGTCCGAGTGCGCGGGAGCGCCAGGCGTCCACTGCAATCGACAACAACATGACGAGAAATGCAGCTATGCTCGGCTCGATTTCCACGCTGTGAAAGAACAGCCGCTTGATCGATTCATACACAATCCAGACGCATGTCAACAACAGCAGACCGGTTTCGATGAAGGCCGAAAAGTTCTCGAACTTGCCGTGTCCGTACTGGTGATCGGCATCGGCAGGCTTGTCCGAAACCCGAACCGAAAAAAACGTCACCAGGGCAGCGATCAGATCCAATCCTGAGTGCGCGGCCTCCGACAAAATTCCCAGCGAACCGGTCGCGACCCCCACAACCATTTTCAAACTGGTGATCACAAGCGCTGCCAGTACCGAGTTACCGGCAACGGCTCGCTTTTCGCGGCGCATCGACTCGGGACCGAAGGTCGCCTGTATTTCTGGCATAAAGGTCATTATCGCTTCGGATTCGCCTGCCGCCAACCCCTTGCCCGCATTTGCCCGGTCTCCGGCGGGACATGCTACGATGACATTCGTCGCAATTTCTCCCCTGGAGGATCCTGATTCATGCGTTTCCAGTGCCTCGTGTGTCTCCTGCTCGCCGGCTTGGCCTACGGACAAACTGCACCGCCAGCTACGCCTCCCGCCGCTCCACCTCCCGCCGCCGGGACGAAGACGGAACAGGGCGCTCCCGCTGCGACCGATAAGGCACCGGAAATAAAAGTTGGGCCCGACGAAGGCGTAATCACGCTGAAGGGTTTCTGCGCCGATGCCAGCCAACAGGGCGATGCCTGCAAGACTGTGATCACTCGCGCGCAATTTGAGAAACTCGCCGAGACGCTGCAGCCTGGAATGTCGCCGGCCATTCGCCGTCAGCTTGCAACGGCCTACTCGCGCATGTTGAGGATGTCCGCTGCGGCAGAAAAACGCGGCCTCGAGAAAACGCCCAAGTTCGACGAAATGCTTTACTTTGCGCGCATGCAAATTCTTTCCCAGGAACTGAGCCGCGCACTGCAGGAAGATTCCGGTAAGGTTACCGACGGCGATATCGGCGATTACTACAAGAAGAACGAGCCGTCTTACGAGCAAGCCGGCCTGGCGCGGATTTTTGTTCCCCGCGCAAAGCAAATCGTGAACCCAGTCGTGAAGCCGAAGGTTGGTGCTAAGGCGGGCGCGAAGGCCAGTGCGGCGGCCAGTACGAATCAACCTCCGACCGAGGCGCAAAAAAAAGCTTCTGAAGAAGCGATGACGAAACTCGCCGCCACTCTGCGCGCCCGCGCCGCTAAGGGTGAAGATCCCGACAAATTGCAAAAAGAGGCGTATGCCGCCGCGGGACTCCCGGGAAGTGCTCCGAGCACCAAGATGGAGAAAGTGCGCCGCACCACACTGCCTGCAAACCATCAGGCGGTCATGGATTTGAAGCCCGGCGAAGTGTCCGAACTGATCTCCGACCCCAATAGCGGCCACTACATCTACAAGCTGATCAGCAAAGAGACCTTAGCTGTGGAAACCGTAAAGCAGGAGATCCGCAACACAATTTCGAGCCAGCGCTATCGCGATAGCATGCAAACTTTCCAGGGCAATGTTGATTTGAACGATGCCTACTTTGGCCCCACCCGAAATCCCGCCATGCCGCCGCCTCCTAAGGGAGCAAAGCCGCCTGCCCAACAGGCCGAAGACCCAGACTAAGAAGACCGCGACTAGATGGACACGGCAAAACCAACGATCATCGTCACCGGCGTTTCGGGCAATCTGGGCCAGCGGCTCCTGCCGCAGCTCTCGGATTACACGGTGGTGGGCATCGATGTCACGCCCCCAACTCATTCTCCGGTTGATCGTTTTGTAGCGCTCGACCTGGGAAGAGAAGAATCCACTCGCGAGTTGTTGCTGCTGCTGCGCGAGTTACAGCCTGTGTCAGTAGTGCATCTGGCGTTTGTGATCGATCCGCAACGCTCTGGGGTTCTGGACGTCGATCGGATGTGGCGGATCAATGTCGCCGGCACTGCCCGGGTGATGGAAGCGATTACCGAAACCAATCGGAATACAGCAACTACCATTCGGCAGTTCATTTTTCCCAGCAGCGTCTCGGCGTATGGCTCGGACCTGCCCGCGCCCGTTGCGGAAGACGCGCCGCTCGGGGCGCACACCTTGCCCTACGCGATCCACAAAAAAGAAAGCGATCTTGTCGTGCAGCAGCGCGCGCCTGCCCTGCGCGGTTGCGGTGTCTTCATTCTGCGTCCCCATATTTTTGCGGGATCCACGGTCGAAAACTACCTGATGGGGGCGTTCCGGGGGACGCCCAACGGGAAAGGGTCGTGGGCCGCCCGCATGCGTCAGTCGGCGAGACGCCTGCCCTGCATGCTGCCGTTCGGCCAGAAGTATCTGGACAACAAGATCCAGTTCGTCCATGTTGACGACATGGCCCGCCTGATCGCGTGGATACTGAGGCGGGAACCGGAAGCGCAGCGGCTGACCATTCTGAACGTTGCGGGACGCGGTGACCCTTTGACCTTCGCGCAGTGTATCGAACTGGCGCACGCCAAATTGCTGCGCGTTCCGGGACAGTGGGGCATGCGCCGCGTTCTGCAGTTTTTGTGGAACTGGAACATCTCGGCGATTCCGCCGGACGCCGTCCCCTACATGACCGGTGAGTACATCATGAACACCGACCGGCTGAAGAAATTTCTTGGCGACGACTACGAGCGGGTGATTGAGAAAACCAATTTCGAGGCGTTCGCAGATTCGTTTCAGCAGAGCAACAATTAGCACGTAAAGACGATTTATTTTGCGTAGTGGTCAGCCCCTAGAAAATGTAGCGAGACATACGGCGCATCACCCACCACCCAACTATCGTGACCGGGAGGTCCGGGTGGAATGTAAAAGAGTGTGCCGGCATGGAGTTCGTTGATGGTCCCGTCCTCCATCGCAGCCGTGGCGCAGCCGGAGAGCACTAGCCCAATATGCTCGACGTTGCAGCGCGATGCTCCTACGCTCGGCCCGACATGAACGGACCACTTCCATCCGGGCTTGTATGTTGCGCGGCCGATGGTCATGCCCCCGATGCGAACCAGTTCGAATTTTCCTTTTTCGAACACTCGCACTTCGTCCGGCTCCTCAAAGCGCTTCAGAACTGTCTCAAGCATCGCCTTAACTCCTTCGCGAGTCGAAGATGGAAACGTCGTGCATCATGCCAGTTCAAATTAGATGCTCTTTCTCAGAATTCCTCGGTGACCGCTGCCTCTCAGGGGTTAAGCACTCCTCACTCCCCGGTACAACCCAGCAATGCCAAAGGTGTACGGTGTCCAGGAAACTTCACGAAATCCGGCCTGATGCAGACGGCCAAGCATTTCATCCGGCGACGGGAAGCGCTCGACTGACGCTGGCAAATACGCGTATGGACCTCGCACTCCCGAGAGCAGCGTGCCAATTGCGGGAAGAACTTTCTTGAAGTAAACGCGGTAGCCGTGTCCGATCAAGCCGCCCGGTTCTCCGAAATCCAGGATGCCGCATTCTCCGCCGGGAGCGAGCACTCGCGCAATTTCACGCAGTCCCGCATCATAATCGGCCAGGTTTCGAAAACCGAATGCCGATGTCACCAGATTGAAATGTCCATCGGGAAAGGGCAGCCGAAGCGCGTCTGCTTCGATCCATTGTGGGGGCCGCAGCGTCGTGCCTCTTCCCTTCGCGGCCGCTCGCTGCAGCATGGCATGAGAAAAATCCGCACCCAGAATCTGCGGAGCTCCGGAGCCAGCGCGCCGGCGTAGAGCAAAAGTCATGTCTCCGGTGCCGCAGCAGAGATCCAGCACGCGAGCATCGGGACGCTTCAGAACGGGGTCAAACTTGCGCGCGGTGCGCCACCACCACAGCCGGTCGATGTTGAACGAAAGGACGTGATTCAGCAGGTCATAGCGTGGCGCAATCGAGGTGAACATCTCCCGGACGGCCGCCGCCGCCGACTCGCGATCGCACGCCCCCGCGGGCGCCGCGCCTACGATCCGCTGATTCATCTCTTGATTCATATGACTGTTGCCTAGTGGAGAGCCGGGCGAGACGCCCGTCGCTCCATCAAATGTTACGTGTGCTAATTCCGCGCCAGCTTTTTTATCTCCTCTACTGCCGACCTCACGATTGCTTCCGGCACATCGCTCGTAATCTCAACCTTACCGATCTCCCGCGGCAGAATAAAGTGCACCACTCCCTGCCGCGTCTTCTTGTCGGAACGCAACCGCTTCAGGATGTTCGCCGTCTGCCACTTCATCCGTGGCAGCCTGCCAAAACCAAGAATGGAGTTCGTAATGCGTCCCGCTGTGACGCTATCCAGTTTGCTCGTGGAGAGCGCGATGTGCGTCGCGGCGATCATGCCCCAAGCGACTGCTTCGCCGTGGAGTAACTGCGTATAGCGGGTCTCGGCCTCTAGCGCGTGTCCTATCGTGTGGCCGAAGTTGAGCACCTGCCGCAACATGCCTTCGCGTTCGTCGGCACTCACCACCGACGCCTTCAGGCGCACGGAATCGGCAATCACTTTCTCAACCACCACCCGGTCGCGATCCAGAATCTCACGGCGGCGTTCTTCAAAGAGCTTGAACAGTCCCGGATCTCCGATGACGCCGCACTTCAGCGACTCGTATAGCCCGGCGCGATATTCGCGCGAAGGTAGCGTCTCCAGAACGGCGGGGTCGATCAGGACGGCG
>Ga0209647_1000941_pt1 | contig 26101 bp, 25 predicted proteins | sample GraSoi_2013_60cm_FD_185827 | JGI IMG/M metagenome (GOLD analysis project Ga0209647, IMG submission 185827) | Grasslands soil microbial communities from the Angelo Coastal Reserve, California, USA - Sample 9_17_2013_60cm (SPAdes) (version 2) | ecosystem: Environmental > Terrestrial > Soil >... | reverse complement strand
CCAGCAGCTGCGGTGAATCCCACTCGGCCGCGCCTTCGAGTTGCGCCCGGACCCGGCCCTCGTCATCGAGCAGGAACGTCGTCGGCAGGCCGCGCGCGCCGAGGCCCTGCCCCAGTGCGCCCTTGGGGTCGAGATAGATGCGCAGAGAGGCAAGGCGGAGCTGCTCGAGGAACGGGGCTACCACAGGCGCGCCGCCGCGGTCCTGCGAGACCGCGAGAATCGTGAGGCGGTCGCCTATCGTCGCCTGCAGCCGGTCGAGCGACGGCATCTCGCGCACGCACGGTGCGCACCAGGTCGCCCAGAGATTGACGAGCAGCCAATGGCCGCGGAAATCCGCCAGTCGCGTCGGCGACCCGTCGCGCGCGGCAAAGCTCAGCTCGGGCGCTGGCCGCGGCGGGTCAAGCGGGGTAAACTGGCCGAGTGCGGCCGAGAGCGAACCGGTATCGGCGCCGTTGCGCGCGAGCGACGCGTTGTCGCGGCGATCAGGCGCGCTTGACAGGTAGAGGAATGCCAAGCCGCCCCCGGCGGCGAGGATGACGAGCACGAAAACGATGCGCATGAACCTCATTCGCCCTCATTCCCCTGCCGCTCACCACCCGCCATGAAGAAAAAAAATCCCGCCGCGACGATCGAGAAACCCCACGCCGCCGCTGCCGCGAAAGCGCGGAACGCCGCGCGCGGCGGGCGTTTCGCCGCTGGCCCCGCCGAGATCATGGAGCGCATCAACGTCTCCATCGACTTCGACCGGCGGCTCTACGCCCAGGACATCGCCGGCTCGCAGGCGCATTGCGCCATGCTGGTGCGGCAAAAGCTGCTCTCGCCGCAAGATGGCGAGGCGATCGACCGCGGTCTAGGGCAAATCCGCGCCGAGATCGAGGCCGGCGCCTTCCCCTTTCGCTTCGAGCACGAGGACATCCACCTCAATATCGAGGCACGGCTCGGCGAGCTGATCGGCCCGGCTGCGGGCCGGCTCCATACTGCGCGCTCGCGCAACGACCAGGTGGCGACCGATTTCCGCCTCTGGGTGCGCGACGCGATCGACCGCATCGATCGCCACGCCCAGGCGCTCCAGGCCGCGCTCGTCGATCACGCGGAGCAGCACGCCGCCACCATCATGCCCGGCTTCACCCATCTCCAGGTGGCGCAACCCGTGACCTTCGGGCACCATTTGCTCGCCTATGTCGAGATGCTCGGGCGCGATCGCGGCCGGCTTGCCGACTGCCGCAGGCGGCTCAATGAATCCCCGCTCGGCGCCGCGGCGCTTGCCGGCACCTCCTTTCCCATCGATCGCGACGCGACCGCGAAGGCGCTGGGCTTCGACCGCCCGTCGGCCAATTCGCTCGACGCCGTCTCCGACCGCGATTTCGCGCTCGAGTTCCTGGCCGCGGCGGCGATCGCCGGCATGCATCTCTCCCGTTTCGCCGAGGAGATCGTCATCTGGACGAGCGAGCCCTTCCGCTTCATCCGCTTGAGCGACGCCTTCACCACCGGCAGCTCGATCATGCCGCAGAAGCGCAACCCCGACGCCGCCGAGCTCGTGCGCGCCAAGGCCGGCAAGCTGCTCGGCGCGCTCACCGCGCTGCTGGCGGTGATGAAGGGGCTGCCGCTCGCCTACAGCAAGGACATGCAGGAGGACAAGCTGCCGGTCTTCGAGGCGGCCGACACGCTGGAGCTGTGCCTCGCCGCCACCGCCGGCATGGTGCGCGACCTGCGCGTCGATGCCGAGGCGATGCGGCGCGTCGCCGCCAGCGGCTTCAGCACGGCGACCGACCTCGCCGATTGGTTGGTGCGCGTGCTGGGCCTCCCCTTCCGCCAGGCGCACCACATCACCGGCGCCTTGGTGAAGCGCGCCGAGGAGCTCGGCACCGATCTCGCGGGCCTGCCGCTCAGGGAGATGCAGCGGATCGAGCGGCGCATCACCGCCGCCGTGCTCGACGTGCTCACCGTGGAGAAATCGGTGGCCAGCCGCACCTCCTTCGGCGGCACCGCCCCCGCCAGCGTCGCCGCCGCCGCCGCCCAGGCGCGCAAGCGCTTTTGTTGAGAGAAAACGATATGACCACGTTCCCGCCCCGCCGACAGCGCGCCTTCCTGGCGCTCGTCCTTCTGCTCGCGGCGCTCGCCTCGCCGCTCGGCGCCTGCGGCAAGAAGGGCGCACCCGCGCCGCCGGCAGGCGAGCCCAACACCTACCCGCGGAGCTATCCGCGTGAGTGAGGCCGAGGCAGCGCCGGGGTCGCCGGATTTCGCCTATCGCGGCGGCGCGCTCCACGCCGAAGGCGTGCCGCTCGCGCGCATCGCCGCCGCAGTGGGCACGCCGTTCTATTGCTATTCGAGCACGGCGATCGAGCGGCGTTACCGGCGCTTCGCCGCCGCGTTCGCCGACCGTCGCGCCGATGTTTTCTATTCGGTCAAAGCCAACTCGAACGTCGCCGTCATCCGCACGCTGGCGCGACTGGGCGCGGGCGCTGACGTCGTATCCGAAGGCGAATTCCGCCGCGCGCTTGCCGCGGGAATTCCCGGCAGCCGCATCGTCTTCTCGGGCGTCGGCAAGACGGAGGCCGAATTGACCTTTGCGCTGGCGCACGATGTCCACCAGGTCAATGTCGAATCGGAGTTCGAGCTGAGCATGGTGAGCAATGTGGCGACCAGGCTTGGCAAGACTGCGCCCGTCGCCATTCGCGTCAATCCCGACGTCGATGCCCGCACCCATGCCAAGATCGCCACCGGCAAGAAGGAGAACAAATTCGGCATCGACCTGACGCATGCCGCCGGCGCCGTCCGCCGTGCCGCGCAACTGCCTGGCCTGTCAGCGGTGGGCATCGCGGTGCATATCGGTTCGCAGCTCACCGAGCTCGCGCCCTTCGAACTCGCCTTCCATCGCGTCGCCGAGCTGATGCGCGCGCTGCGCGAGGAGGGCTTTGCGCTGCCGCGCCTCGATCTCGGGGGCGGGCTGGGCATCCGCTATCGCCTGGAGGCGCTGCCGCCGATCGAGGATTACGCCGCCATGGTCAAGCGGGTGACCCACGGCCTCGATATCGAGTTGGCCTTCGAGCCGGGGCGCTGGATCGTCGGCAACGCCGGCACGCTGGTTTCGCGCGTGCTCTACGTCAAGGACGGTCTGACCCGGCGCTTCCTCGTGCTGGATGCGGCGATGAACGATTTGATCCGGCCGCCCTTCTACGATGCTTGGCACGAACTCGTGCCGGTGCAAGCCCTTGCGCCGGACGCCGCGCTGCAGCCGATCGACGTGGTGGGACCAATTTGCGAGACCGGGGATAGCTTTGCCACGCAACGCCCCCTACCACCGCTGGTGTCGGGCGACCTCGTCGCGCTGCTATCGGCCGGTGCCTATGGCGCGGTCATGAGTTCGAGCTACAATACCCGGCCGCTGGTCCCGGAGGTGCTGGTGCGCGGCGACGCCTTCGCCGTGATCCGCGCCCGGCCCAGCTATGAGGAAATCTTGTCGCAGGACAAGATGCCGGAGTGGCTCGCCGGGCGTTGACGGCGAGAGGTGGTGACGATGGCCGATGCCGAAAGACCGCCCGAGCGCCTGATCGACCCGCGCCGCCTGACGCGGCGGCTGCGGCTGGCCGGCGCCGCGCTGGTGTGGGAGCGGCTGTGGCCATCGTTGTGGCCGGCGATCGCCATCCTCGGCGTTTTTCTGGTGCTTGCGCTGTTCGACCTGCCGGCGCGATTGCCGGGCATGCTCCATGCGGCACTGCTCCTGCTCGCGGCGGCGCTGCTCGCCGTGGCGCTGCTCGCCGGGTTGCGCCGCTTCCGCTTGCCCGACCGCGGCGCCGAGCGCCGCCGCATCGAGCGCGCCAGCGGCTTGGCGCATCGCCCGCTCACCGCGCTCGACGACCGCCTCAGCATCGGCGCCGGCGATGCCGCGACCAGCGCCTTGTGGCAAGCGCATCGCGAGCGCATGGCCGCTCAGGCAAGGTGGCTTGCCGTCGGCTGGCCGGCGGCCGGTCTCGTCCGCCGCGATCCCTTCGCGCTGCGGGCGGCGCTGGCACTGCTGCTGCTGATCGGCGCGATCGATGCCGGCCAGGATTGGCAACAGCGCCTGTGGCGCGCGGTCACGCCCAGCTTCACGTCCGGCGGTCCGGCGGCCACGGTCGGGCTCGACGTCTGGGTGACGCCCCCCGACTATACCGGCCGCCCGCCGCAGTTCCTGCCGAGCGGCGCTCCGGAGGCGCCGATCGCGGTACCCACCGGCAGCATGGTGCTGGCTCAGGTTCACGGCGGTCGCGGCCTGCCGCGCCTCACGGTCGATGATCAGGCGACAGAATTCAGCCGCGTCGATGAGAGCAATTACAAGGGAAGCGCCACGCTCACCGCCGGCAGCCGGCTGGCGATCGAGCAGAACGGGTACACCCTGGGCGCGTGGCCGATCACCATCCTGCCCGACCTGCCGCCGAAGATCGAGTTCGCCAAGCCGCCGCAGCGCACGCAGCGCGCGGCGCTGCGCTTCGAATATCAGGCGAGCGACGATTACGGCGTCGAGAGCGCCAAGGCCGTCATCACCCGCCCGGGCGATGCCAGCGGCGAGGTACTCGCGCTCGATCTGCCGCTGCCGGGCGCGCACCTCAAGGAGGCCCATGACGCGAGCTACCATGACCTGACGGCGCATCCCTGGGCCGGCCTCCCCGTCGACATCCAGCTCGAGGCAGTCGACGCCTTGGGTCAGACGGGGAGCAGCGAGACCATCCGAGTGACGTTGCCGGAACGGGCCTTCCATCACCCCGTGGCGCGGGCCATCATCGAACAAAGAAAGCAGCTCACGCTCGATCCCTCGCAGCGCGAGATCGTCGCCGAGACGCTCTCCGACCTGTCGCTGCGGCCGCGCCTCTTCAACGACGACAAGGTGGTGTTTCTGGCGTTGCGCACGGCGCAAGCCCGGCTCATCCTCGACAAGAATCGCGAATCGATCGCGCCGGTGCAGCAGCTTCTCTGGGAAACCGCCGTGCGCATCGAGGATGGCCGCACTTCTCTCGTCCAGCGCGACTTGCGCGACGCGATGAAGCAGCTGCAGGAAGCACTGGCGCAGAACGCGCCCGATGCGGAGATCGAGCGCCTGATGCGCGAGCTGCAGCAGGCGATCGACCGTTATCTCCAGGCGCTCGCCGAGAACATGCAGCGCCAAGGCGATCAGGATCAGCAGCAGCGGCCGCTCGACCCGTCGCAGATGCTGAGCCGGCAGGATCTGCAGAACATGCTCGACCGCGCGCGCGAGCTGGCCCGCACCGGATCACGCGACGCCGCGCGCAACATGCTGTCGCAACTCCAGGAGATGCTGGAAAACCTGAAGATGGCCCGCCCGGGCCAGATGCAGGGCGGCCAGGGGCAAGCGATGCGGCAGATGCAGGAGATGATGCGCCGCCAGCAGCAATTGCTCGACCACAGCTTCCGCCAGTCGCGGCAGGGACAGCAGGGCCAACAGCAGCAAGGGCAACAAGGTCAGCAGGGGCGACAGGGTCAACGGGGGCAGGCCGGCCAGAACGGTCAGCCGCAAATGGGCGGCCAGCCGGGCGATGGCGACATGGCCGGCGAGCAGGATGCGCTGCGCCGCCAGCTCGGCGAGCTGATGCGGCAATGGGGCGAGCAGTCCGGCGACATCCCGCAGTCGCTGGGCCGCGCCGAGCGCGCCATGCGCGGCGCGGCCGACGCGCTGCAGCACGGGCAGCCCGGCAACGCCATCGCCCCGCAGACGGATGCGCTCGATCAGCTGCAGCAGGCGGCGCGCAGCATGGCCGAGCAGATGATGGGGCAATCCGGCAATGGCCAGCCCGACGGCAGCGAACCCGGTGATCGCGAGAGTCAGCGCCAGTCCGAGCGCGACCCGTTCGGCCGCCTGAACGCGCAGGACCACGCCAATGGCGGCGTCGATGACGGCGGCCGCATGCGCATGGGTGACGGGCCCAACAGCAATTACGCCGTCGAGAAGGCCAAGGGGATCCTCGACGAGTTGCGCAGGCGCGCCGGCGAGCGGAGCCGGCCCGAGATCGAGCGTGACTATATCGATCGGCTGTTGAAGCAGTTCTGAGGAAAGGCCGGCGTTTCGGGCAAGAATCGGCCCGTCACCGCAGGAAGGGCCAAGCCGTCTCCCGGCAAGCGCGTATCTTGGGGTCGCGCGCCCGCCGCAGCTGCCTGCGGCTCGCGCCGTGGTGTTGCAGCGCAGGGGGAGTCCGGTGGCAACAATGATGAAGCTCGGTGTCGTCGGCGCGGGCGCTGTGGGCTCGGCCTGCGTGTTCGCGCTGGTCATGCGCGGTGTTGCGCGCGAGATCGTCGTCATCGACAGGACGCGCGCGCGCGCCAAGGCGGTGGCGACGGACATGCGCTATGGCGCACCGCTGTCGGCGCGCGTGGCGATCCGCGACGGCGATTACCGCGAGCTTGGTGGCGCCTCCCTCGTCATGATAACCGCAGGCGTCAATGAGAAGAGCGGCGGCGCCACGGACCGCGGCGATCCCGCCGGTCGGCTCAAGCTGCTCGACACCAATGCCGCGATCTACCGCGAGATCGTGCCGCAGGTGGTTGCCGTCGCGCCCGAGGCCGTGATCCTGGTCGTCACCGACCCGCCCGACCCGCTCGCAGATCTCGCCCGCCACCTCGCCGGCCATGACCGCGTGCTCAGCACCGGCACCTATCTCGACAGCCTGCGTTTCCGCGTCCATCTCGCCGAGACGCTCGCCATCGATCCGGCTTCGGTCGAAGCTCAAGTGCTGGGCGAGCATGGCACCTCGGAGGTCTTCGTCTGGTCGGGAGCGCGCGTCGCCGGTGTTCCTGCGATGGACGTGTTCGCGCAGCGCGGCCTGTCCGGCGAGGGGACCCGGCGCAGTGTCGAGCAGGACGTCCGCTACGCCAACATAACCATCATCGAAGGCAACAACGCGAGCCAGTATGGCATCGGCATGGCGTCGGCGCGGATCGCCCAGATGGTACTGCGCGATGAGGGAGCGGTCATTCCGATCGGCTGCTACAACGCGGCCTACGGCGTCACATTGTCGCTCCCCTGCGTCGTCGGCCGGCGCGGGGCCACGGCAAGTCTCGAGCCTCGCCTGTCGGCGGAAGAGCAGCAGGCCCTGCGCCGCAGCGCCGAGACGCTCAAAAAGGCGGTGTCGCGGATCGAGCGCTGATGTCGATCGGCATCGGCGCGCCTAGGAGCCGGGATCGAAGGTCACGACGAAACCAGTCGCTTCGGCGTTCGGCTGCGCGATGCTGGTGCGGAAGGGGAGACTCCCGCCCGGCAGAAGTGGCTCGTCGGTGACGGCGAAAGACCAAGACTGCAGCTCGTGCTTGCCGATGTCCTGCAGCACGACCCGCAGCTTCGGCACTTCACGGGCGACGCGCGAGAGGTTCACCACCTCTCCCTCGATCACCAGCGTCAGCAGTCCGTTTTCGGTGTCGTAGCGCTTCGTCACCTTGTCGAAGCCCAGGCCGCTGCCCTGCGTCACCGCGACGGGAGCGCCGAGCATGGCGTAGTAAGCGGCCGCACCCGGCCAATAGCCCACCACCTGATCGCGCGCCAACCACAGCCCGGCAGCGGTCGCGCCGATCAGCACGAGCAGCACGAGCAGAGGCATGAGGAGCGCGGAGGAGCGGCGCTGCGGCGGCGACAGCGCCGGAAGTTGCACCCGCCCGCCGGCGGGCACCGCGAACTCCGGCTGCCGCGCGACCAGGTCGACGCGCCGTGGCGCATCCGCGGGAGGCGCCTGCTGCCAAGTATGGGAGCAGTTGGCGCAGCGCACCAAGCGTCCCGCGCTGCCCAGCGCGCGCGGGTCGACCAGATACCGGGTGGAGCAGACCGGACAGGTTACGATCATCGAGGCCCAAGGCGCTTTCTTTCCTTATAGGACTTCAATGCTGGGCGAGGCAAGAAACCCGCGCGTCCGAGCCGTCTGGACGCCGGCCGGCGCATCGTGCCATGGTGCCGCGGCAATGGCGCAGCGATGCGACGGAGAGCGCGCTCCTTGGTCCGGTTCGAGAATGTCGGCATGCGGTACGGCGCGGGACCGGAGGTGCTCCGCGATGTCAGCATACGGCTGCCTCCGGGTTCTTTCCACTTCCTGACCGGCCCGAGCGGCGCCGGCAAGAGCACGCTCTTGAAGCTCATGTATCTCGCCGAACGCCCCTCGCGCGGTCTCATCTCGCTGTTCGACCGCGACATCGCCACCACGCCGCGCCGCGAGCTGCCCGCCCTGCGCCGGCGCATCGGCGTCGTCTTCCAGGATTTTCGCCTGATCGATCACCTCTCGGCCTTCGACAACGCGGCGCTGCCGCTGCGCGTCTCGGGCCTCGCCGAGGCACAGATCCGCGAGCATGTCGTCGAGTTGCTCAGCTGGGTCGGGCTCGCCGATCATCTCGATGCCAAGCCGGCGACGCTATCCGGCGGCCAGCAGCAGCGCGTCGCCATCGCCCGCGCGGTGATCAGCCGCCCCAGCCTGCTGCTGGCCGACGAGCCTACCGGAAATGTCGATGACGAGATGGCGCTGCGGCTGCTGCGCCTCTTCGAGGAGATGAACAAGCTGGGCACCACGCTCGTCATCGCCACGCACAACGAGGCCCTGGTGACGCGCTTCGGTCATCCGCGCCTCCATCTCGACAAGGGCGGGCTCACGACGGTGCACGCCCGCGAGCGGCACGTCTCATAAGATGCGCCGCCGCGGCTTCGACATACCGCTGAACCGCGACGGCTCCGGGCGCTTCCTGCCCTGGCTCATCGCGCTCATGGTCTATCTCGCCGGCCTGGCGCTGGCCGGGACGCTCGTCCTCAACGGCGCGCTGCAGCGCTGGGATCGCAGCCTCGTCGGCACGCTCACGGTGCAGCTGCCGCCCGCGCCGACCGACCCGGGCAAGGGCGATGGCGGGCTCGCCGCGGCGCTGCAGCTGCTGCGCATCACGCCCGGCGTGGTGAGCGCCGAGCCGCTCAGCGGCGAGGCGGTGTCGCGGCTGGTCGAGCCTTGGCTCGGCAACGCGCTGACCGCCGAGGAGCTGGCGCTGCCGCGCCTCATCGACCTGCGCATCGATCTCGATCAGCCGCCCGACCTCGCCACGCTGAAGACGCGCCTGGCTGTCGCTGCGTCCGGCGCCGTGCTCGACGATCACCGCGCGTGGTTCGATCGGCTGGCGCTGCTCATGCTGTCGATCGAGGTCACGACCCTTGGCATCCTCGCCCTCATCGGTGCGACCGCGGTGCTCACCGTCGTCTTCACCACGCGCACCGGCCTCGCCGTGCACCATGCCGTCATCGAGGTGCTGCACCTCATCGGCGCGCATGACGGCTACATCGCCGGGCAGTTCGAGCGCCAGGCGCTCGGCCTCGGCCTGCGCGGCGGGTTCCTCGGGCTCGCGCTCACGGTAGCGACGCTCTATGCCATCGCCCATCCGGCGGCGGCCACGGCGCTGCTCGGCCAGCGCGTGCGGCTGCTGCCGACTTTCGAGATCGCGCCCTGGCACTGGCTGGTCCTGGCGCTGCTGCCTTTTGCCGCGGCTTTCATCGCCATGGTCACCGCGCGCATCACCGTGCTGCGTGCGCTGGCCCGCATGCCGTGACTGGCCAGCGCGCGCCGCCTGCAGCGAAGCGGCCGCGCCGGCGGCGGCGCTGGCTCAGCGCGCCGGCGGCCGTACTCGTCGCGCTCTTCCTGCTGTGGCTCGGCGGGCTCGCCTGGTTCGCGCGCTCGATTCCCGACGAGATCAACGATCCCGCCAGCGCCACCGATGCCATCGTCGTGCTCACCGGCGGCAGCCTGCGCGTGCAGAGCGGGATCGCGCTGCTGACCGCCGGCAAGGCGAAGAAGCTCTTCGTCTCCGGCGTCCACCACGGTACGGACGTGCTGGCCCTGTTGCGCGCCGAGCATCAATCGCCCGACAAGGTCGCCTGCTGCATCGCGCTCGGCTACGATGCCGACAACACGCTCGGCAACGCGCTGGAGACCGCAGCCTGGATGCGCCAGGAGGGCTTCCACTCGCTGCGGCTGGTGACGGCGAGCTATCACATGCCGCGCAGCCTGCTCGAATTCTCGCGCGCCATGCCGGAGGTGCGCATCATCCCGCACCCGGTCTTCCCCGAGCGCGTCAAGCAGGAGCGCTGGTGGGCCTGGCCGGGAACGGCGAGCCTGATCGTCGCCGAATACCAGAAATACCTGCTGGCGCTGGCGCGGCCGGCGCTCGGCCAGAGCGGGGCGGGGAGCGAGTCCTCGTGATCCTCCTGCGCTCGCTGCTGTTCAACGTCGCCTTCTATCTCCTGACTGCAGCCATGGCGCTGCTGGGGCTGCCGATGCTGCTCGCGCCGCGGCGCTGGGCCGCGGCCTATGGCCGCGCCTGGGCGGCGGGCGTGCTCAAGCTGCTCGGCTGGTGCGCCGGGCTCACGCACGAGGTCCGCGGAGCGGCCAACTTGCCGCCCGGGCCGGCGATCATCGCCATGAAGCACCAATCGGCCTGGGACACGCTTGCCGTACCCGTGGTGTTCGCCGATCCGGCGATCGTGCTCAAGCGCGAGCTGATGATGATCCCGTTCTATGGCTGGTACCTGTGGAAAGCCGGAATGATCGCTATCGACCGCGGTGCCGGCGCGGCGGCGCTGAAACGGATGATGGCGTCGGGCAAGCGCGTCGCCGAGGACGGGCGGGTGATCGTCATTTTCCCGGAAGGGACACGTACCGCGCCGGGCGCGCGCCAGCCCTACCAGCCGGGTGTCGCCGCGCTCTACCGCCAGCTCGGCCTGCCGCTCGTGCCGGTGGCCGTCAACTCCGGCGTGTTCTGGGGCCGACGCCGCTTTGCCAAGCGTCCCGGGCGCATCACCCTCGAGATACTGCCGCCCATTCCGCCCGGCGGCGAGCGTCGCGCCGTCATGGCCGAGCTCCAGGAGCACATCGAGACGGCCACGGCGCGGCTGGTCGCCGCCGCCCAGGCATCGACGGGCGGCTGAGGATAAGCTTGTGGATCGATCCACACCCCTTCCGTGTGGAACCTGGGAATAACTTGAAAAGTGCAATCAGGATAGCCACTTAGAGTATCGTGAACAGACCGTCACCGATGTGGATCGGTTGAGCATGTCGGGGAAACAAAAATAGAACTTTTACCGCCCCCGACCAATGTTTAAGCTGATGCGGCCTGTCGCCGCCTTGGAGGTTGCCTAAAGCCATGCCCAGCGTCGCCTCGATCTCGCAGCAGATCTGGGACATGAAATACCGGCTGAAGAGCGCGGACGGCGCTGCCCTCGACAAGACCATCGAGGACACTTGGCGGCGCGTCGCCGAGGCGCTGGCGGAGCCCGAGCAGGACCGCGGCCTCTGGGCCGCGCGCTTCTTCGATGCCATGAGCGGCTTCAAGTTCCTGCCCGCCGGCCGGGTCATGGCCGGCGCCGGCAGCGGGCGCAACGTCACCCTCTTCAACTGCTTCGTCATGGGCACGATCCCCGACGACATGTCCGGCATCTTCACCCATCTGCGCGAGGCCGCGCTCACCATGCAGCAGGGCGGCGGCATCGGCTACGATTTCTCGACGTTGCGGCCCAAGGGGGCGCCGGTCAAGGGCGTCGGCGCCGACGCCTCGGGCCCGCTCTCCTTCATGGATGTGTGGGACGCGATGTGCCGCACCATCATGAGCGCCGGCCACCGCCGCGGCGCGATGATGGCGACCTTGCGCTGCGACCACCCGGACATCGAGGCCTTCATCGAGGCCAAGCGCGAGCCGGGGCGGCTGCGCATGTTCAATCTCTCGGTCCTCGCCACCGACGCCTTCATGACGGCGGTGAAGGAGGATGCGCCCTGGGAGCTCACCTTCGCCGGCACGACCTACAAGGTGGTCCCGGCGCGCGAGCTCTGGGACAAGATCATGCGCTCGACCTACGCCTATGCCGAGCCCGGCGTGATCTTCATCGACCGCATCAATCGCCGCAACAATCTGCACTATGCCGAGACCATCAGTGCGACAAATCCTTGCGGCGAGCAGCCGCTGCCGCCGTATGGCGCGTGCCTGCTCGGATCGATCAACCTTGCCGCGCTGGTGCGCGATCCCTTCACGCCGCAGGCGCGGCTCGACCTCGACGAGCTCGAGCGCCTCGTGCCGCTCGCCGTGCGCATGCTCGACAATGCCATCGATGCCTCGCGCTTCCCGCTGCCCGAGCAGGCGCATGAGGCGAAGGCGAAGCGCCGCATCGGCCTCGGCGTCACCGGGCTTGCCGACGCGCTGATCCTGTGCGGCGCGCGCTACGGCTCGAGCGATGCGGTGGCGCTCACGACGCAATGGCTGAAGGCGATCCAACGCTCGGCCTATCTCGCCTCGGCAGCGCTGGCCGCCGAGAAGGGCGCCTTCCCGCTCTTCGACAAGGAGCCGTATCTCGCCGGCGAGACGATCGCCGGGCTCGACGACGATGTCCGTGCCGCGATCGCCGCGCAGGGCATCCGCAACGCGCTCCTCACCTCGGTGGCGCCCACCGGCACGATTTCGCTCTTCGCCGACAACGTCTCCTCCGGTCTCGAGCCGGTGTTCAGTTTCAGCTACACGCGCCGCGTGCTGATGCCCGACGGCAGCCGCAAAGAGGAGGAGGTGAGCGATTACGCCTGTCGCCTCTTCCGGCGCTTGAAGGGCGAGCACACGCCGCTGCCGGCCGCCTTCGTCGATGCGCCGCAGCTCGCGCCGGCCGACCACCTGGTGATGCAGGCGACGGTGCAGAAATACGTCGACAGCTCCATCTCCAAGACCATCAACATCCCCGCCGACTTCCCCTTCGAGCGCTTCAAGGACGTCTATCTCCAAGCCTATGAGCTCGGCTGCAAGGGCTGCACCACCTACCGGCCGAACGAAGTCACCGGCGCGGTGCTCGAGGTGAAGAAGGACGCGAAGCCCGACGCACCGCGCCAGCAGCAGCTGCCGCTGCCGACCCCGACGCGCAAGCCGGCGCCCGGCGACGTCTACGAATCCGGCGTCGTCTACATGACGCAGCCCTTGAACCGGCCGGAGGAGCTGCCGGGGCGGACCTACAAGATCCGCTGGCCCGAGAACGAGCACGCGCTCTACATCACCATCAACGACATCCTGCAGGACGGTCGCGTCCGCCCGTTCGAGATCTTCATCAACTCGAAGAACATGGAGCACTACGCCTGGACCGTCGGCCTGACGCGGATGATCAGCGCCGTGTTCCGCCGCGGCGGCGACGTCTCCTTCGTCGTCGAGGAGCTGAAAGCGGTGTTCGATCCGCGCGGCGGCGCATGGATGGAGGGACGTTACGTGCCCTCGCTGCTGGCAGCGATCGGCAACGTCATCGAGAAGCATCTCGTCGATATCGGCTTCCTGCCGTCGAAGCAGAGCGCGCTTGCCGAGCGCCAAGTGGTCAACCTGGCGGGCGCCGATCCGTCGCTCGGCTCGGCACGGCGGCTCGCGCAATGCCCCAAATGCGGCGAGGCCGCGCTCATCCGCGTCGAGAATTGCGATCAGTGCACGAGCTGCGACTATTCGAAGTGCGGGTGAGTTTCGCGCGTCGGCTGCACGGCGCCCGTCCGACGCGACTTTTGGGCGATAGCTTCTTGTTCGCTCTGATTTACTGAATCACCTTTCATGCGCGGCATGGCTCTCGGACCTAGCGCCCGGGTTGCCCATAATTCAGCAATGCAATGACGGCGGCAAACGGGCGTCGCGTGTCCGGGCACGGTGTTGGCGCGTGAGAGGGACTCCGATAGAGGCAAGAAGGGCCGAGGGAGCCAAACGTGCCCGACGCCACGGCATGGAAAGAAAAGGCTGTGACGCTGCGCCAGTCGGCGACGCAGCACGGCAACCCGCTGGAGCGTCAGACGCTGCTGACGCTCGCGGAGGACTGCGAGGCCATCGCGGCCGCGCTCGAATCGCAGGCGCAGCCGGGCAAGCCGAAGCCGCCGGGCAACCCGCCCAGGCCACCCGGCCGCGAGGGGCCGACGCCGATCCAGGAGCCGCCGCGCCCGACGCCCCCGCCGCCGGTCGAGCCACCGCCGCCGCCGGTAACGGCGCAGAAGTTGCAGCGTCCGCGCTAGTCTAGAAACGCATCCCGCTGTTCAAGCCGGTGCGCCACTCTGAGCTCACGCGGGAAATCGAGACGCTGCTCGCCGGTCGCCGCTGACTTTCGCCGCGCGCGCCCATCGCTGCAGAGGGACCGCACGCGCGCTCCTAGGGCGCGCGCCGGGACCGGCCGGCGGGCGCCGATATAGCCGACCGGCCGAAGTGCCCTGTGCGATTTAAGCAAAGCGTTAAGCCACCCCGGATAAGGTGTATATCCGGCCGGCCAGCGGTACTGGCCGAGAGAGGGGATCGGCCGGCGTCTGCCCAGGCGTGCTGCGCCAGGGTAAACGTGGCTTAACCGTGCAGGGGCGCGATGAAAATTCTGATCGCCGATGATCACGCGCTGGTGCGCCAGGGATTGCGGCAGCTGCTGGCCGACGAGGAATTGGGTCTTCCCAACGCGTCCGGCGATTTGAGCTTCCTCGAGGCCGACGGCTTCGATGCGGCGCTCGAGGCGCTCGCCACCAAGGGCGCCGATCTGCTCCTGATCGACCTGACGATGCCGGGGATGGCCGGCGCCAGCAGCCTGCGCGCGCTGCGCGAAGCCCATCCGACGACCAAGATCGTGGTCATCACGGGGTGGGAGGACCGCGCCACCATGCTGGATTGCCTCGGCGCGGGGGTCCACGGCTATGTGCCGAAATCCTTTGCCACCGACCAGATCGTCAAGGCGATCGAGGTGATCCTGTCGGGCGGAATCTACGTGCCATCGGAGATCGCCAATCTCGATGCCGGCGAGATCGCATTGCACAATGGCAGCGGCGGCAAGGACAAGCCGAATCCGTCGCTGGCGGCGCTGGTGCCCGGGCTGGCTCGCTTCACCAAGCGCCAACTCGACGTGCTGCTGCTGCTGGGGCAAGGACGCTCGACGAAGGAGATCGCCCGCGCGCTCGAGCTCAGCGAAGGCACGGTCAAGGTTCATCTCGCCGCAATCTACCGCGGGCTCAATGCCCGCAACCGCACCGAGGCGGTCGCCCTCGCCAGCAAGCTGCAGTTGTAAAAACGTTTACGGGCCCCAAGCCGGTGCCCGCTGCACGAGGATCCTCCTAGCCCGGGCAGGCTAAGCCGACCGGCCAGGGCGCAGGTTACCCCCCGAGGCAGCGCGACCGTTAGACATCGCGCCGACTAGACTAGCGCAACAGGCACAAAACCGGCATTCTCTCCACACGCCGCCCAATCGATGCACGGGTGTGGACGATGCCAGCGCTCACCTTCAGCCGTCTTATCGCGCTGGTCCTCGCCGCCGTCATGGCGGCCAATATCGCGCCCGCCGCCGCGCTCGCTGCCACCGCCATCGGCCACGCCTCTGTTACCATCCTCCCGGCCGCCGCCGTCATCGAGACGACCCCGATCGAGCTGGACGGCGTGGGGAACCGCATCTCGACCCACCCCGGCATCGTCACCCTCACCGGCGCGCCCAATCTCGCCGTCGCCATCTCCATCACCGCCAACGATGCCGTTAGCGGCCTCGGCCCGGCACTGCAGCTCGCCGCCTTCACCCACAATGGCGGACGCGCGCCGACGCTGAGCAGCGACGGCAGTCTTACCCTGGCGATCGAGACGACCGTGAAGACGGCTGCATTCCGGCAGCTACAGCGTGATCGTGAACTACTGAACGCCTTCCCCGCCACGCTCAGCCGCAGGGCCTCTCGCGCGCTGCCATGGCCTTGACGATCTGCTCGAGGCGGTGAAGCGGGCCGTCGACCAGGCCGAGCTTACGCAGCTCGCAGACAGTGTTCTCGAGATACTGGCGGCATGAGCCGCGGCCGCCGATGCCCTGGAGGATGAGCCGGGCGGTCGCCTCGGGCGACAGCCTGCCGGCGTAGCCGACCTGATTGCGGTCGACGGCGAAGGCGCGCGCCTTGACTTTGCCGGCGGGGATGTCGACCTGAACCTCCTTCAGTCGGTACGTCCCCCGCGCCATCTCGCGATCCCAGAGATAGTGGAGCGCCGCCGCGACATCGGCCGCCGGCACGCGATAGGCGATACCCTTGCAGGCGCCGCCGCGGTCCAGGCCGAGCACGATGCCAGGCCGCTCCGGCGTGCCGCGGTGGCGCGGCGAATAGACGCAGAAGCTGCGGTGATAGCCCCTGAGGAGCGCCGGCTGCGCCTCGGCATAGGCGAAGCCCGGATCCCACATCAGCGAGCCATAGGCGAAGATCCAGAGATCGCGCCGCTGCGCCACGCATTCGGCGATCTCCGGCGGCAGCGCTCCTGCGCGCAGCGGCCTTTCCGTGTCCAAGGATCCTTCCATCCGCTACTCAACCCGCCGCGCCACGTCGTCCGGGCTCGACGCCATCACCCTCCGGCAATCCAACCGGGAGCGCCGCCTAGGCTGTCGCCGAAGCGCAAAAAAGCGATTAACGCCGACGCTGGAGGAGGACGGCCTCGGACGCGACTCCGCGGGAAACGCCGCCCTATCTTGCGTCGGCGCGGCGCCTCCGCAAGGGTCTGGCGCGCATTGCCGACCTGCCGGTTTCGCATCGACCGCCGTTCGGCGTCACCCTATAAAGCCGCATGCGCCGCATCATCGTCGCGGTGGTCGTGCTGCTGCTGGTCGCGGCCGCCGCGAGCTACACCGGTTACTGGTTCTACATCGCCGGCCGCCTGCCGGAGGCGATCGCCGGCTGGGCGGAGGCACGCCGTGGCGAAGGCTACGGCGTGCGCTTGGACAGCCTCGCCGTCGGCGGCTTCCCGACCTCCTTCCGCGTGACGCTCGCCGGCGCCGCATTCGCGGGCGCGCGGCCCCTGCCCTTTCAGGCCGCGGCCGCCACCGTCATCGGCGAGGCGCGGCCGTGGAATTTGCGGCGCTGGCGCGTGAGCGCGCCGCATGGCGCGCGCGTCGAAGCGGCGACCGAGGGCGACACGATCGCCGCTGCAACGCTTGATGCGACCGTCACCATCGGCGCCGACAACGACGCCACGGTTGCCCTGGCGGCGCGTCAGATCGCCGGCAGTGGCGCCGCTGCGGCGCTGCGCATCGCCGACGCCGACGCGTGGCTCGCCCTTCCCGGCCGTCCGCCGGCCGACCACCGACAAGACGGCGCCAGGGTGACGCTGCGGCTCAGGGGTATCGCCCTGCCGCGAGCGGTGCCGTCTCTGGGCGCGACGGTCGATGCGGTGACGCTCTCCGGCGCGGTCAAGGGCGCGGTGCCGCCCGGCCAGCTGCGCCAGGCACTGGCGACGTGGCGCGACGACGGCGGCACGATCGAGCTGGAGGAAGGCGCATTGCGCTGGGGCTCGCTCGCGGCGAGCGCCAACGGCACGCTTGCGCTCGACGCCGCGCTGCAGCCGATCGGCGCGCTGACGGCGACGATCGAGAACCACAACGCCGTCATCGATGCGGCCGTCGCCGGCGGCACGCTGCGCGCCGACGACGCGAATCTAGCCAAGGTCCTGCTCGGACTGATGGCGAAGCCCGGCGCCGACGGCAAGAAGCGGCTCACCTTGCCGGTGACCCTGCAGAACCGCCGTCTCTATCTCGGCCCAGCGCAAATCGCCGTGCTTCCCGCCATCACCTGGGAATAGGCAAGCCGGCTACGGCTGCGGCGCCGCGACGCGGTCGAACATGCCGTACTGCCGCACCACCTCGACGACGCTGATGCGGTAATCGGCGAATACCTCGCTGCGGCCCCTGAATTGCGCGCGCTGGTGGCGGTCGTGCTCGCGCCAGCGCTTCACCGCGTCGGCGTCGCGCCAGAAAGAGAGCGAGAGGATCTTGCCCTCGGTGCCGAGGCTTTGGAACCGCTCGACCGACAGGAAGCCGTCGATCTTCTCGAGCTCGGGCTTCAGCGCGGTGGCGATGTCGAGATAATCCTGCTGCCGCCCGGGCTTCGGCTGCACCTCGAAAATCACGGCATACATGCTCGATCCTCCTGGTCGCGAGAGAGTGGCACAGCCCGCCTAGGCGCGCCAGAACCGCTTGGCGCATTCGCGCGACGCATCGAGGCAGGTGATGCCGATATCAGCGAGCCGCCGCTCGTCGAACGCGGCGAGGAGACGCCGCTCTTGTGCCCGCGCGCGCCAGCAGGCGAGCAGCGCGATGAAGCGCCGCCAAGATGACGTGTGGCTCGCCGACTCTTTCTGCACGAGGCGTGATTCATCCATGGCACAGAAGATGGCGTCGCGGGCAGCGCCTGTCGCGCACGAACGCTTCGGCGCTGACCGAACCAGCGCTCTCGTCTTCCTGCGCTAGCGCGCGGGGCTCAGGCCTGCTTCGCCTCGATGATCGAGCGGCGGATGGCGCGGGTGCGGGTGAAGAGGTCCTCGAGCTTGTCGCCTTCGCCCCAGCGGATGGCGCGCTGCAGCGCGGTCAGGTCCTCGGTGAAGCGCTGCAGCATCTCCAACACCGCCTCGCGGTTGTTGAGGAACACGTCGCGCCACATCACCGGATCGGAGGCAGCGATGCGCGTGAAGTCGCGGAAGCCGCCGGCGGAGAATTTGATGACCTCGGATTTGAGCGTCTCCTCGATATCGGTCGCGGTGCCGACGATGGTGTAGGCGATGAGATGCGGCAGATGCGAGGTGATGGCGAGCACCTTGTCGTGATGCGCGGCATCCATGGTGACGACCTTCATTCCCGCCGCCTCCCACAACGCGGTCACGCGCGCCAGCGCCGCCGCGTCGCCGTCCGGCAGCGGCGTCAGGATGCACCAGCGGTCGTGGAACAGCTCGGCGAAGCCCGCCTCCGGTCCGGAATGCTCTGTGCCGGCCACGGGATGTCCGGGCACGAGATGCACGTTTTGCGGCAGCGACGGCTTGAGGTCGCGGATGACCGCCTCTTTCACCGAGCCGACATCGGTGACGATGGCGCCGGGCTCGAGCGCGGGCGAGATGCGCCGGCCGATGTCGGCATAGGCCGAGAGCGGCGTGCTGATGACGACGAGGTCGGCGCCTTTCACCGCCTCGGCGGGATCGGCGGTGACGCGATCGGCCAGCGCGAGCGCGCGCACCTTGTCGAGCGTCTGCTCGCGGCGCGCGCAGGCGACGATCTCGCGCGCGAGCTTGTTCCGGCGCAGGACGCGGGCGAGCGACGAGCCGATGAGACCGATGCCGATCAGCGCGACGCGCTCGAATTGCGGACCGCTCATGCCGGTTTGAGGAAATCCGCGATCGCCGCGACGACGACGCGCATCTCCTCCTCCGTGCCGATGGTGATGCGAAGATGCTCGGGCAAGCCGTAGGCGCCTATCTGGCGCGTCAGTATGCCCCGCGATTTGAGGAAGGCGAAGGCGGCGTCGGAGCTCTTGGGCGATGCCGGGAAGCGCACCAGCACGAAATTCGCCACGCCCGGATTGACCGCGAGGCCCAGCGCCGCCAACTCACGCTCGAGCCACGGGCGCCAGATGTCATTGTGCTCGCGCGCGCGGTCGAGCGCGGTCACGTCCTCGAGCGCCGCTACCGCCGCGGCTTGCGCCGGCAGGTTGATGTTGAAGACCCCGCGCACGCGGTTGAGCACGTCGGCGACCGGCGTGCTGAAATAGCCCCAGCCGATGCGCAGGCCGGCAAGCGCGTAGATCTTCGAGAAGGTGCGCAGCATCACCACATTTTGCGCCGCGTCGACCAGCTCGATGCCGGGCTCGTAATCATTGCGCGTGACGAACTCGGCATAGGCCGAGTCGATCACCAGCAACGTCGAGGCCGGCAGCCCCCGCTGCAACCGCGTCACTTCCCGGCGCGACAGAAAGGTGCCGGTGGGGTTGTTGGGATTGGCGAGAAAGACCAGCCGCGTCCTGGGCGTGATGCGCGCGAGGAAGCCGTCGACATCGGCGGTGAGGTTCTTCTCGGGCACCGCGATCGGCACGGCGCCCGCTGCCTTGGCCGCGATCGGGTACAGGAGGAAGCCGTGGCGGCTGTAGAGCACCTCGTCCCCGGGCCCGGCATAGCAGCGCGCCAGGAGGCCGATGAGCTCGTCCGAGCCCGTGCCGCAGACGATGCGCTGCGCGTCAAGCCCATAGCGCCGCGCCAGCGCCTGGCGCAGCGCGATGGAGGCGCCGTCGGGATAGCGGTAGATGTCGCCGGCTGCGGCGCGATAGGCCTCGACCGCGCGCGGGCTCGGCCCCAGCGCGCTCTCGTTCGAGGCGAGGCGGATGAGGCGCGCGACGCCGGACACCTTCGCCTCGCCGCCGATATAAGGCGCGATGTCGAGAATGCCGGGCCGCGGCGCGGGCAGATCGGACATGGCGCTCACGCCGTGCCGGCGAGCGCCGCGGGCGCCAAGGGCCGAGCATAAGCGCCGAGATGCGTGACGCGCGCCACCCGCTCCCCGAGCGGCGCCAGCGCCTTTTGCAGGCGCGCATCATCCGCCGTCACGAGGTCGTCGATTTCGACGAGGTTCCACGCCGCCGTGCCGTCGGAGGTGTGCGCGGCGAACAGCGTGACGGCAAGACCGGCCTCATTGAGCGCGCCGATCAGGCGGGCGCGGCTGAGCTCGCCCTGGATCTCGAATGCGAGGAAGCTGCAGTCGGCGCCGGTCGGGTCGAACTCGGCGTGGCCGATCACCAGCGCATTGGTACTCTCGCCGCGGGCATTGCCGCGCCCGGCGAAAGGCAGACGCGCGATGACGCGCGGCGCGCTGGCGCCGCTCGCCGTGAGCAGCGGCCACCATGGCGCGCTCTCGCCTTCGGCCGGCATCGGCAGGACGCCGACGGCAGCGCGGCCCTCGCTCAGGGCGCGCAGCACCTCGCCCGCCGAGTGGAACGCCAGCATCGGCATGTGGCTGCCATAGTGATCGCGCGCCAGGTCCCAATAATCGGGGATGGCGCCGGGCGCATGGACGGCGACGGCAAACTCCCCCTGCAGCGAAATGGCGCCGCTGATCAGCTCGCGCCAAAGCCGCACCAAAACGGTGCGCGGGAAGCGACCGCGATGCCGCTCGACGAGGCGGCGCAGCAGCGCGGCCTCGCGCCCTGGACGGACGGTGGCGATGCCGCCGCGCTTCTTGGCGCGGGCGACGGATTCGACGATCTCGGCGCGCTGCATGATCAGGTCGTGCAGCTGGTCGTCGATCTGGTCGATGCGGCGGCGCAAATCGTCGAGTGCGGAAGTGCTGGTGGCCATGGCAAATTATGTGCAAACCGGAAGGCGATAGAGATAGTTCGGCCGATCGCCGAAAGCAAAGAAAACATTGACATACCGGGGTCTTGATCCCTAGCTATGCCGGCCTTGGGAACCGGCTGTGCGGCCTTCTGGCACAGCCCAGCGATGCCATATCCGGCATTACAGAGACGAGCGTGCCCGCCCCGTCGCCGACCCGCGAGACCGCCCTTGCTTCCGACCGCCCCGGTTTCCGGCTGGTGGTGACGGAGCCGTTGCTGCTCGACTGCGGCGTGTCGCTCGGGCCCTACACCATCGCCTACCAGACCTATGGCAAGCTCAATGCCGAGCGCTCGAACGCGATCCTCATCTGCCACGCGCTGACCGGCGACCAGTATGTCGCGGAGCCGCATCCCATGACCGGCAAGCCGGGCTGGTGGGAGACGCTGGTCGGCCCCGGCAAGGTGCTCGACACCGGGCGCTATTTCCTCATCTGCGCCAATGTGCTCGGCGGCTGTATGGGGAGCACCGGGCCGATGGAGATCAACCCGGCGACGGGGAAGCCGTGGGGTCTGTCCTTCCCGGTCATCACCGTCGCCGACATGGTGCGTGCGCAGAAGGTGCTGATCGACCATCTCGGCATCGAGACGTTGTTCTGCGTGACCGGCGGCTCGATGGGCGGCATGCAGGTGCTGCAATGGGCGGCGTCTTTTCCCGAGCGCGTCTTCGCCGCGGTGCCGATCGCCACGGCGGCGCGACACTCGGCACAGAACATCGCCTTTCACGAGGTCGGGCGGCAGGCGATCATGGCCGATCCCGAATGGCGCGGCGGCAATTATCTCGACAGCGGGCGCCGGCCGGCGCGCGGCCTCGCGGTGGCGCGCATGGCCGCGCACATTACCTACCTCTCGGAGCAGGCGCTGCACCGCAAATTCGGCCGCAGCCTGCAGGACCGGCAGGGGCTTACCTACGGCTTCGATGCCGATTTCCAGGTGGAGAACTATCTGCGCCACCAGGGCATCTCCTTCGTCGAGCGCTTCGACGCCAATTCCTATCTCTACATCACCCGCGCCTGCGATTATTTCGACCTGGCGGCGGAGCATGGCGGCGTGCTCGCCAATGCCTTCCGCGGCACCAAGACGCGGTTCTGCAGCATCTCCTTCACCAGCGACTGGCTTTACCCGACGGCGGAGAACCGCGCCATCGTCTACGCGCTCAATGCCGTCGCCGCCAATGTGAGCTTCGTCGAGATCGAGACCGACAAGGGCCATGACGCGTTCCTGCTCGAGGAGCCGGAGTTCTTCGCCACGTTGCGCGGCTTCCTCGACGGTTGCGCGCGCCACCGCGGCCTCAAGAGCGAATGAGCGCCGACGGCAGCGTCCCCAGCGCCGCCGCCGACAGCGCGCGCCTGCGCGGCGATCTCCGGCTCGTCGCGGAGATGATCGAGCCGGGCGCGCGCGTGCTCGATATCGGCTGCGGCGACGGCGAGTTGCTGGCCTACCTCGCGCAGCACAAGCGCGTCGACGGCCGCGGCATGGAGCTGTCGCAGTCGGGCGTCAACGCCGGCGTGCGGCACGGCCTCTCGGTCATCCAGGGCGACGCGGACCACGATCTCCTGGATTACCCCTCGGACGCCTTCGACTACGCCGTGCTCAGCCAGACGCTGCAGGCGACGCATCAGCCGCGCGAGGTGCTCGAGCATCTCGTGCGCATCGGCCGGCGCGCCATCGTCTCCTTCCCCAATTTCGGCCATTGGCGCATCCGCTTGCGCCTCCTCGCGCATGGCCGCATGCCGGTGACGCCGGTGCTGGCGCATCGCTGGTACGACACGCCCAACATCCATCTCTGCACCATTCTCGATTTCGTCGCGCTGTGCGAGGACCTGGGCATCGTCATCGAGCGCAGCGTCACCCTCGACCGTGCCGGCCTGCCCTACCGCCTCAACCCGCGCGGCGCGCTCGCCAATCTGCTGGCGGAGCAGGCTCTGTTCCTGCTGCGCCGCACCCGGCGCTGATCGCGACTATCCGCTGGCGCGTGGCGCGCCGTGCGCCACCGGCACGTAGACGCGCCGCCGCGTCTCCTTGCGCTTCACCGCAGGCTTCGCCGCGTAGATCTGCTTGGTCGCCTCGACGATGGACACGCCGGCAAAGGTGGTGAACCAGCGCTCGCCGATGCGTTCGATGGCGTTGGCGGAGCGCAGCATCATGCGCGAGCCGTTGGGCGGCACGAACAGCGCCGAGGAGACCCGCTCGGGCGTGAAATCCGCGTCGCGCAGCAGGCGCGAGAGTTGCGTGCCGGTATAGGGATGCCCCTGGCCGAACGGGGTGGCATCGACGCGCGCCCAAATGCCGCGGCGGTTGGGCACCACGACCATGAGGCGGCCGCCGCCGGCCAGCACGCGCCACACCTCCTTCAGCAGTGCGCGGACCTGCTCGCTGTATTCGAGGCTATGGACGAGCAGCGCGCGGTCGATCGAGAAGTCCTGCAGCGGCAGCTCGCCCTCATCGGCCAGCGCCACCGCATTGGCCCCGTCCACGGGCCAGGGCAGCACGCCCTGGGGCGGCGGCATCAACGCGACCACCCGTTCCGCCTCCTCGCGGAAGAGCTTGAGGTAGGGCGTGGCGTAGCCGAGCCCCAACAGCCGCATGCCCGCGAGGTTCGGCCAGATCAGGCGGATGCGACGCCGGATCATGCGGCGCGCCACCTGCCCGAGGCGGCCGGTGTAGAAATCGCGGAGGTCGACAACGTCGGCATACATGAGCAGAGTGTAGCATGGGACGGCTCGGCACATTACGTTAGGCTCCAGAGGTTCGCGCGCGACCAGAGGGACCATGCCCGAATTCGTCATTCGCCAAATCCCCGTGCTTCGGGACAATTACGTCTACCTGCTGCACGACACGGAGACCGGTGCCACCGGCGCGGTCGACCCCTCGGTCGCTGAGCCGGTGCTGCGTGCGCTGGGCGAGACCGGCTGGCGCCTCACGCACATACTCAACACGCATCATCATCCCGACCACACCGGGGGCAATCTCGAGATCAAGCAGGCGACTGGCGCCACGATCGTCGGCCCGCGCGCCGACCGCGACCGCATTCCCGGCATCGACGTCGAGGTGGGCGAAGGCGAGCGCTATGCCCTGGGCTCGCAGGAGGCGCAGGTCTTCGACGTGCCCGGCCATACCCGCGGCCACATCGCTTATTGGTTCGCCGGCTCGCGCGCGCTGTTTTGCGGCGACACGCTTTTCCTCATGGGCTGCGGCCGGCTGTTCGAGGGCACGCCCGAGCAGATGTGGCGCTCGCTCGGCAAGCTGCGCGGGCTGCCGCCCGAGACGCGCGTCTATTGCGGCCACGAATACACGCAGTCGAATGCGCACTTCGCGCTGACGGTGGAGCCGCACAACCCCGCGCTCGTTGCGCGCGCGCGCCGCGTCGACGCGCTACGCGCCGAGGGCAAGTCGACGGTGCCGGGCACGATGGCCGAGGAGATCGCCACCAACCCGTTTCTGCGCGCCGACCAGCCGGCCTTGCAGGCGGCGGCCGGCGCGCGCGGCGACCCGGTCGCCACCTTCGCCGCCATCCGGCGGCGCAAGGACAGTTTCTGAACCGACAACCGGCCATGGAACAATCGGAGTTAGGCCCATGAAGCTTCGCTACTCACCGACCTCCCCTTATGTGCGCAAGGCCATGGTCGTGGCGCTGGAGACGGGTCTCGCCGAGCGTATCGAGCGGATCCCGACGGTGGTGCTGCCGACCAAGCCCAACGAGGAGATGGCGCGCGAGAACCCTCTGGTGAAAGTGCCGGCGCTCACCACCGACGAAGGGCTCGTGCTCTACGACTCGCCGGTGATCTGCGAGTATCTGGATACGCTACATGGCGGCACCAAGCTGTTCCCGTCCTCGGGCAAGGCGCGCTGGATCGCGCTGCGCCAGCAGGCGCTTGGCGACGGCATCCTCGACGCCGCCATCCTCGGCCGCTACGAGATCCAGCGGCCGAAGGAATACCAGTGGCAGGACTGGATCGACGCGCAGCTACGCAAGGTGCGCGGCGCCCTGGCGGCGTTGGAGATCGAGGCCGCGGGCGGCGAGCTTGGCGGCGCGCTCACCATCGGTCAGATCACCATCGGCTGCGCGCTGGGTTATCTCGACTTCCGCTACGCCAGCGAAGATTGGCCCTCGCGGCACCGCCGTCTCGCCGCCTGGTACGAGGACCTCTCCGCGCGCAAATCGATGCAGCTCACCGTGCCGCGCGACCCGGCGTGAGCGCGGGCTCGGCTCGCGAAGCTTCGGCCGAGGCCGTCATCGCCGTCCTCGGCCTCGCGCCGCATCCCGAAGGAGGCTCCTTCCGCGAGACCTTTCGCGCCGCACCCGCTGCCGGCGGGCGCGGCGCCTCGACCGCGATCTACTTTCTGCTCCGCGCCGGCGAGGTGTCGCGCTGGCACCGCATCGATGCCGCCGAGGTCTGGCACTGGTATGGCGGTGCGCCGCTGCTGCTGTCGGTCTCCGCCGATGGCCGCACGAGCACGCAGCAGTCCCTCGGCAACGACCTGCTCGGCGGCGAGCGGCCGCAGGCGGTCGTCCCGGCGCGCGCGTGGCAAAGTGCGCAGAGCACCGGCGCCTGGACACTGGTCGGCTGCACCGTGGCGCCCGCTTTCGATTTCTCTGGCTTCGAACTCGCGCCTCTCGGCTGGCAACCGGGCTAGCGGATCGCACCGTCGAGCCAGGCGATGAGGTCGCGCGCCACCTCGTCGCGATTGGTCTCGTTGAAGAGCTCGTGGCGCGCCCCGGGATAGAAGCGGTGCGTCACGCGCTCGAGCCCGGCACGACGATAGGCCGCGAGAAGCTGTTCGACACTTCGCGTGTCGGCGCCGACGGGGTCGCGGTCGCCGGCGATGACATAAATCGGAAGGCTTTTGGGGATGCGGGCCTGCCGCTCGGGACGGGCGATCTCGGCGAGCGCGTCGAGGAGGTCGATCCAGAGCTGGACCGAGGCGGTGAAGCCGCAGAGGGGATCGGCGACGTACTTGTCGACCTCGGACGG